>Ga0302320_10007188_pt1 | contig 24560 bp, 22 predicted proteins | sample Bog_T0_3_FD_202130 | JGI IMG/M metagenome (GOLD analysis project Ga0302320, IMG submission 202130) | Peat permafrost microbial communities from Stordalen Mire near Abisko, Sweden - Bog_T0_3 | ecosystem: Environmental > Terrestrial > Soil > Wetlands > Peat | place: Sweden: Abisko, Stordalen Mire...
GTTTGACAATGATCCTTTGGTTCGGCCACCATCACGCAATCGACCAATATGCCCGGAACCGCCACCAGTCGTGGATTGAGCGAGCCGGCTTCCGCCACCCGCTCGACCTGAGCGATGACGAAGCCGCCGCTGTTTTTGGCAGCCATCGCCATCGCCAGGCTGTCGAGCGGCAGCGCCTCATGTTCCATGGTGATATTGCCGTGCGGGTCCGACGTGGTGCCGCGCAATAAGGCGAAATGGATCGGAAAGGATTTATAGAACAGATACTCGACGCCATCGATTTCCGTCAGTCTGACCAAGTCTTCGGTGGTGATCTGATTGATCTTGCCCCCGTCCTGGCGCGGATCGACGAAAGTGTGCAGCCCGACCTTGGTGATAAGACCGGGCCGATGGGCGGCGATTTCACGATAAAGATGCGAAATGCAGCCCTGCGGCAGATTATAGGCTTCGATCTTGTTGTCGAGCGCCAGACGTCCGATTTTGGGGATCAGTCCCCAATGGCCGCCGATCACCCGTTTCAACAAACCCGGCTGGCCCAGCCGATTGAGACCACGGTCCTGGCCGTCACCCTGGCCGGCGGCGAACACCAAGGTCAGATCATGCGGCCCCGCGCCGCTGCTAAAGCGCCGTTCGAGCGCCGCCAGCAAACCGTCCGGCGTGCCGATGCCGACAAATCCCGACGTGCAGATCGTCGCGCCGTCGGGAACGATTGCCAAAGCATCATCGGCGGAAACGATCTTGTTGCGCATGGCTGCCTCCGGCCTAAACCAGTCCGGTCGTGTAATAGACGCCGATTACCACGAAAACCGCCATGGTCTTGATGCAGGTGATGGCGAAGATGTCGCGATAGGATGTCTTGTGGGTCATGCCGGTCACGGCCAGCAGGGTAATCACCGCGCCATTGTGCGGCAGCGTATCCATGCCGCCCGACGCCATCGCCGCGACCCGGTGCAACACCTCCATCGGGATACCGGCTTCATTGGCAGCCTTGATGAACTGGTCGGCCATCGCCGCCAGAGCGATCGACATGCCGCCCGAGGCCGAGCCGGTGATGCCCGCCAGGACGCTGACGGTGATCGCCTCATTGACCAGCGGATTGGGAATGGCTTTCAGGCTGTCGGCGATGACCAGAAATCCCGGCAGCGCCGCGATGACCGCACCAAAGCCATATTCCGAGGCGGTATTCATTGACGCCAGCAGGGCACCGGCGATCGCGGCCTTGGTACCTTCGGCGAATCTAAGGGTGACCGCGCGCCAGGCAAACAGCACCACGGTGAGGATGCCGAGGATAAGCGCTCCCTCGACCGCCCAGATCGACACCACCGACGCTATCGATTGGGTGACCGGATGGGCTTGCGCGGCGGCGGTCAGCGCCACCGTCGCGGTCGGGCCATAGGCGGCCGGAATCACCTTGGTCAAAATCAGATTGGCGACGCCCACCACCACCAAGGGCAGTATCGCGATCACCGGGTTGGCGAGGTGGGAGGTATCGATCGCTTCCGGTTCCTGGATATGGTTGGTGCCATAGCCCTCATTGCCGGCCTGACGCCGGCGAAATTCGAGATAGATCAGCCCGCACACCAGAATGAACAGGCCGCCCACCGTGCCGAGCACCGGTGCCGCCAATGTGGTGGTCTTGAAGAAGGTGGTCGGGATGATATTCTGGATCTGCGGCGTGCCGGGCAAACTGTCCATGGTGAAGGTAAAGGCGCCCAGGGCGATGGTGCCGGGAATCAGGCGCTTGGGGATGTTGCCTTGGCGGAACATCTCGGCGGCGAAGGGATAGACGGCGAACACCACGACAAAGAGCGAAACGCCGCCATAGGTCAACAGGCCACACACCACCACGATCGACAGCATCGCCCGCCTGCTGCCGACAATCTTGATCACGGCCGACACGATCGATTTGGAGAAGCCGCTGAGCTCGATCACCTTGCCGAACACCGCGCCCAACAGAAAGACCGGGAAATAATTGCGGACGAAGCCCACCATCTTGTCCATGAACAGGCCAGTGAAGATGGGTGCCACCGCCGAGGGATCGGTCAGCAAGACTGCCGCCAAGGCCGCGATTGGCGCGAACAGGATCACGCTGAAGCCGCGATAGGCGACAAACATCAGAAAGCACAAAGCACCAAGGCAAATCAGAAAACTCATACCGGATCCCCCCAGACCGATTTTATCTGTTAAACGTAATGCGGATAAGGCGGATCGTAAATAAACGCCTTGATCAGCGCCATCATGTCGTCCGGGCGCGGACCGGTGGCAAAATCGCGCTCATGGGTGACTTCGGCCACTGCCTTGTCGATCGAGGCTGGAACCTACCACGCCTGTGACAAAGGCGGGGAACAGGCCGCCCGGGTCGATTCCGGAGGGAATCACCGAGAATTAAATTGGGTCTGACCCCATCAATTGGCCAATGCAGCCGAACAAGACGGGTCGCGGTATAGTGTCGGGCACTGCACGCTTTGCCGTTAAATGGGAGGACAAAACCCTGCCGTTCTTTCGCTTTCACCTAAGTTCCGGTCGCGCCTGCCGGGCTGTCGCCATTCTGGTCGCAGTGGCCCGGCCGGCCGGGGCCGAACCGGCCGACGCTGCCATGCCTGCCGTTGTGGGCGTGCAGATCGAGAAGCCGGCCGGTGATTCGGTGCATTATTCTCAGGGATCAGGCATTTTCCTCGGCGATGGACTGGTCCTGACGGCGGCGCATGTCATATCGCCGAATCCTCAGCTGCTTACGGTATCCATCGTCATGGACGGATGGCGAACCGACGCGCGCCTGCTGGCTACGGCGCCGGCCGGCTTGGATGTGGCGTTGCTCAAGATCACTTCCGAGGCGCTGTCGCTGAAACGGCGCCAGTTGGCGCCGACGCCACTCTGCGCCACCGGCACCGGCCCTGATCAACCGGTAGTCGTCGCCGCCCAAGGCACTGTCAGCCTGTCGCGCACTGTCGGCGCCCCAATCCGCTCTACGACCCTGAATGGCGATTGGCGCACTATCCTCGCCACCGGCTATACGCATGGCGCCTCTGGCGGCGGGGTGTTCGACGCGCAGAAGGGGTGCCTGGCCGGGATCCTCATCATAGCAGCCAGCGGACAGGGAATGGAACTGACCGAATTTCTGCCGGCGGCGAAGATCGCCGCATTCCTGGCACCCTTCCAAGGCCGTTAGTCACATCCGCTGAACTGCATCGTCAGTCACAGTGCGCCGTCTCAAATCTCCATGAGATCTCGTCCGATCACGAGATTTCCCGAGAAGGTCGGGCGCACCGCATCGAACCAGACCTCGTCCTTGAGGAAAGGAAACCCTCCGGGAACGAAATGTGACAACACCAATGTCTTGACGCCGGCCTCGGTGGCGACCCGGCCGACTTCTTGGGTCGTGCTATGGCTCGCCAACAGATGTTCGCGCAATCGGGTGGCGTTGGTGTCGGCCGCCAGCAGGCTGTCGAGTCCCGGCAAATACATGACCTCATGCACCAGAACATCCGCGCCCCGCGCCAACCTGACGAGATTTTCCGAGGGGTGCGTGTCACCCGAAATGACGATCGAACGATCAGGGCAATCGAATCGATAGGCAAAAGCCGGACGCACAGGCGGATGTTCGACCAAGGCAGCCGTGACCTTGACATTCTCATCTTGCATCACCTGCCCGTCCGCGGAAATTTCGTGCGGAAAGATCAGATCCTGCAATCTTGGCCGGCCTTCGTCGGCGATGCGGGTCTGAATGTCGTAGTCGTTCAATTCCAGGAACAGCTTGGCCATCTTTGCCAAGGGCGGCGGCCCGTAACAGTCGACGCGGCCGGCCAGATCGCTGGCCCAGGCGAGCAGCAGCAGATTGCCAAAGTCGGCATTATGGTCGGAATGGTGGTGGGTCAGAAAGACATTGCGGAGCGACCCTAGTTTGAGTTTCGCCAACACCATTTGACGGGCCACGCCATTGCCGCAATCGATCACATAGGAGACGCCGTTGACGACGATAACCTGCGCTGGCGCCGAACGATTGGCCTTAGGTGTTGGGCCGCCGCCAGTGCCGAGCAGAATCAGGCGGGATCGCGCCGGCCCTGCCAAGGCAGGATTGGGCATTTCCTCTGTGGCCCGAACGGCGCGCAAAGGCAAACCCGCCAACAGCGCCATGCCGATGCCAAGCACGCGTCGCCGGGACGGGCCAGCCCGTGTCGACCTCTCGCACGCGCCGTGCGGGTGACAATGCTTGGTCTCGCCGCCCGCCAGCGGCTCTGCGGCATTACGCAGCTTGTCGTCACATAAGCCGCCTGCGGTCAAGCTATCGCGAGATCCGGCATTCATCGTCGCCATGGCTGACTTGCCTGCGGTTCGGGTGCCTCTCCACCATTTCGAATTCCGCGTAGCGTCTATTCGCGGCAATTACAACCGTCAAAGTGCCTAAGCCTCAGCCGCAGTGGCGATCGGGAATCTGTCCCATGGCGAGGACACGCAGTTCGTCCAGGGGCGACATGACCAACCCGCCGGTCGGAAGGTCACTCCGATAAAGCTGAAATTTTGTAATAGTCCGATGGGAACCCGGCTCGGTCGCGTGCCGCTTCATTGAATGGCGCCTTCAGGCCCTTGGGGAAATGGCGCCGCACGATCGCCCGGAAGGCGGCGGCCGGTTCCGCGCCTTCGGCCGCGCAGACATGGTGGAACCAGCGCACTCCGGTCGCCACATGCGCCACCTCATCCTCCAGGATGCGCGCCATGACCGCCGCCGCCTTTGCATCGCCGGTCCCGGCCAGCCGCTCGATCATTGCCGGCGCCGTCTCCAGCGCGCGGGCTTCGAGGACCAAGGGTACCACCGCCAGCCGCTCGCGCAGGCTCCCCGACGTGGCCGCCGCCGCATCCCACAGGCCGCTGTGAGCCGGCAGCGCGCCATAGTGCGACCCGAGGTCCCCCAGCAGGTCCTCGAGCATCACGAAATGCTCTGCCTCGTCGGCCGCGACCTCGACCCAGTCGTCGAAGAAGGCGCATGGCTGCATGGGGGCGGCGAAGCGGGCGATCAAGTCCCAGGCGAGATCGATGGCGTTGAGCTCGATATGGGCCAGCGCATGCAGAAAGGCTACCTTGCCCGCACCGCCGCCCGCCTTGCGCCGCCGCATCCGGTTGGGCGGACATATCTCGGGCCGCGCCGGCCGCGCCGGGCAATCCGGTGGCAGTGCCCTGCCGACGTGGGCGATCTTTCTCGACCGCCAAGCAGCCGCGGTGGCCGCCGTCAGTGCGACCTTGGTGGCTGGCGTGGGTGTCGACAGGATGGCCACCGCCGCTTCGCACAGGGTGCCGACCCTCGTCACCATCGAACTGGTCCTCTTATTGTGACAAGCCTTTCTAGCCGGATCAGTGCCTCGGCGACCAGCGGGTCGTCGCCTTGGCGTCGGACATGAATGGCGCCCAAAGCGGATGCGCGGCGGCAGACCTGTCGCGCCCGATCTATGTGTCACGGGACTCGGATGTTATTGTCTCAATCACCCCCGTGCGGACCGGGGTCCAGGCTGCAAGACGGCTATCTCTCGTTTTCGCGGCGGCTATAGGACTCGGCATAGGCGGCCGAGCGATATTGCAGGATCTGGTCGGGCGAGACGTCTATCCCGGCGCTCATCACATTGGGATCGAAATTGATGTCTTCGCACTGGCCCACAGCGTCGGCGCCGCCCTTGGTCAGGGTCAGCACGCCGGCTTTGATTTCCTTGCGACCGGCCGGCCAGACGATCGCCGGATTGTCGATGGCGTCGCCCTTCTGACCGATGGTGACGATCATCTCCCACTGCACCGGACCCTTGCGGGTACGCTCGGTCAGCTTCTTGTCGAGGAAATCGTTGGGAGCCGAGGCGGCTTCGGCGGCGGTCAGGAAATGGACGCCGTCATGCGGCACGAAATGCCAGCGGACCCAGCTTTCCTTCTTGCCCTTGATGAATTTGAAGGCGTGCAGGCTGTTATAGGGCTGCTCGGTATAGCTTTGCGGTGCATTGTGGGTCGCCATGAAGGCGCCGAAGGTCTTGGCTTCGGGATGGGCAGCGCCGAAAGCCTCGGCCTTCTCCGGATCCGGCTTGCCGGTGGCGGGGTCCGGCAGATTTATCAGGAGCGCGTCATAGAACCCCTGAACGGTCGAAACCGGGAAGGCCGGGATGTTCAGCATCGTGGTATGCTGCAATTCGTCCTTGGGCAGACGGAATTCCAGAGCCAGACCATGCGGCTGCTTGGCGGCATCGGGGATCTGCGGCGCCGGGCCGGCCACCGAGAAACGACCGACCACCGGCACCTGCTTGCCAGAGAACAGCGCCGAGGAGCTGAGCTTGCGCGCATCAGCCGTGCCGACGAAGCTGCCGACCACGCAACTGCCCTTGGCGTGATTGCGGCGAAACCCCTTATTCACACCGCCCAGCTTCTCCAAAGTATCGACGACCGCGCTGGCGTCGGGAATATCCTGCGCTATCGCCATATCGGCGGCACAGAAGGCGGATATCAACGCCACGGAGCAAAGACTGCGATAGATCATTGGCTTGTCCCCTGAATTGAAGCAACTATGCCCGGGAGAGTGGAGGCTGTACTCCCGACTTTCAAGGCTCCTGCGCATCAAACGGGCGCTTTCCACGCCGACGCCGTGCGGCCAAGCGCGGCAACCATCAAGCAGGCGGTGGCCCACGATCTCGTGCGCCGTTCAGGAGCCTGAACTGGTCGTTCATCATCCTGGCGGCGATGCCCGAATGCACCCATGCATCAAGTGTTGGAGTTGACCCGCTTGCGACCGATCCTGGAGTATTCGACATGCCCAACCAATTGCTCGATTTCTGGTTCGAACCGACGAGCCGCTTACACTGGTTCGACGCGGCGGACAGCTTCGACCAATCGGTAAGGGCCCGCTTTCACGACCGATACAGTGAGGCTGCCCAGGGACGACTTGATCAATGGCGCAATACAGCGACTGGCGCACTGGCATTGTGCATCCTCTTCGACCAAGTCCCGCGAAACATTTTCCGCGGCACCGCTCGGTCCTTTGCCACCGACGCCCAGGCACGTGGCGTGGCGCGCCAAATTCTTGCTCAGGGCTTCGACCACGGTTATCCCACGAACGACCACCGCATGTTCTGCTATCTACCGTTCGAACACTCGGAGAACACCGACGACCAACAGCTTTCAGTCCGGCTGTTCAGCGAGCGGATCGGTGATCCGGGCTACACTGATTACGCTCGACGGCACCTCGAGATAGTCATGCGATTTGGCCGCTTCCCGCACAGAAATGCAATCCTCGGTCGAGAATCAACATCCGAGGAACTCGAATTCTTGCGTTTGCCGGGGTCATCGTTCTAACCGGCCAGGACGCCAGGGCGAGCAGCCTTAGTCTTCCGGAGACGCATCCTTTCCAGATGCGACTCATTGAGCTATTTTCACCCTGTTGCCAGGATCTGTGTGTCTCATCACCAGAATGTCAGGACAATCGACACTTCGATTGTCGTCGGCCGGAGATAAAACATGAGCGAGATTAAGTATCCGATCAGTACGGATGATGTATTGTACGCATTTCCGCGTTCGTTACGTTTGGATTTAAAAATATTAAGAGGCTATTATGGAGTTTTCTCTCTCGAAGTTAAACATGATCCGTCATCTCCATTTTTTCTTGACGAGGGTGATGGATCTTCAAGAAGTTTGTTTGTGCCGGCCGATTCTGGGATATCATTCCTGACTATATTGAACAAATCCTACGAATTTGATAAAGTTCTATTTTACTCTCAGCTTGCCTCTAAACATGAAAACGGAATATTATTTTTAGATATTGGCGCAAACGTAGGTTTGATTTCGAGACAATGCTTGCGCGTAATAGACAATATAAAAGCTCTTTACTGTTACGAACCCCATGCGGATAATTTTGATCTTCTGTTTCGTAATCTCGGCGGAATATCTAACGTTTTTCTGGAAAACAGCGGCTTATCTGATCGCGATGGAGCAGAAGAGTTTTACGAAGACCCGCAGAATGTAGGAAATTGCTCGTTAAACGTGCGTGCCATGCCAGAAAAATACCACGTATCCAAAATAAAATTGCTCTCGGCTGCACGAGAGGAAAGTAAGTGGATGTCGCATGGACTGCCGATTTTCTATAAATCGGATACTCAGGGTAACGATGAGTTGATTGCCACGAACCTCAGCGACAGCTTCTGGCAATCAGTACACGCCGGGAGCTTTGAACTCTGGCGCCTGCCCGGCAAGGAGTTCAATCAGGCGCGGTTTGCTCAGATTCTTGACTCGTTTCCTGCCAAATCCTTTGAAAGCAAGCGAACAGAACTTGTCAGTACAGACACCATTATGAAGTTTCTTGATGGCTCCGACCAGGCCATAGAGGATTTACTCTTTTGGAGGTGATGGCCGACCATACACGAAACCAAAATCGAAACTGCAATAACCATAGCGGGCATCCCCACCGAAACGCGGCTATCGGGGAGCATTGAAGTCCCACACTCTGCTTCGCATTCATCCCCTGCCGGTCGGCGCCGGAGTGCCGGTCGGTGGCTAAAGAATAAGACAGGCTTGCTCGAAATCGAGGCGTGGGTTGCGCGGATAGAGATTCTGCTGGCTGCCATAACCGATATTGCACAGGAAATTGCTTTTCCAGCGGCCGTCGGGAAAGAACGCCTGATCCAGCGCTGGTCCGTTGAATCCCGACATCGGCCCGCAATCGAGCCCCAGCGCGCGCGCCGCGATGATCAGATAGGCGCCTTGCAGGGCGCTGTTGCGCCTGGCGGTGGCTTCGGCCAAAGCCGGATCGGCATCGAACAACGCCCTGGCGTCATAGGCGGGAAAGGTATGCGGCAGGCTGTCCTGGAATTTGCTGTCATAGGCGACGATGACGCAGACCGGCGCCTGCAGCGTCTTCGCCGCGTTGGACGGCAACAGATGCGGCACCAGGCGCTGCTTGGCCGCCGTCGACCGCACGAAAACAAGGCGCGCGGGCAGGCAATTGAACGAGGTAGGCCCCCATTTCAGGAGGTCGTAGAGCGCATGCAGCGTGTCGTCGTCGATGGGTTTGTCTTGCCAGGCATTGTAGGTCCGAGCGTCGCGAAACAGCAGATCCAAGCCGGCGTCATCAAGATTCTTCGACATAGTGCTTCCTTACCGTTGGCTTTGGCCGATCATTATTGGGTAGCATGCCCCTTTCTTCGGCGCCACCCTTGCACGCTTTCGGCGCCGTTGCGGCATGAAACGGGAGCAGCGACGCATGGCGGCCGTCGAAGACGATATCGGGCATCTGTTTCGGCTGGCGATGCGACGCTTCCCTGCCGCCGTGACCGTGGTGACCACCCGATTCGAGGACGGTATTGTCGGCATGACGGCGACCGCGGTGACATCCCTGTCGATGAGCCCGCCTTCTTTGCTGCTGTGCGTCAATCGTGATAATGGATTTCACGATGCGATCGAACAGAACAGCGACTTTTGCGTCAATATTCTGCGCGCCGGCCAGCATGATATCTCGGCCAATTTTGGTGGCGGCAAACCGCCCGAGGAACGTTTCACGGTCGGCGAATGGCGCGACCTCGACGGAATTCCCTATCTCGCCGACTCGCAAGCCAGCCTGTTTTGCACGAAAAGCGCGCTGTTCGAGCACACCACCCATTCGATCGTCATTTTCGAAGTGACCGGTCTGCTGCTGCAGGACGAGGTCGAGCCTTTGCTCTATGTCGATGGCCGTTACGGGCTGGTCACGCCGCTGCCGTGAATGGCAAGCCGATCCCGTTTCCGGCGCTGTCAGCCCGGTGTCAGCACCAAGGCGTATTTGGCGGGTCCGGGGTTGAGCGGCGCCATTTTGGCGTCAACCCAGTCCTGATGGCCGGCCAGAAAAAACGGCGACAAGGGATGCCCGCTTTGACCGCCCGGCATGTTGAAAATGCCGGCATCCTCCTTGCCGGGCGCCACCACCATTCGCTCGGACGGGCCAAAGGCGGGCGCCGCCACCCGCGGCATATTGCTGTCGCCGGGCAGCGGGTCGGCGGGCGCCGCCAGCCAGGGTTTGAGCCATGGCAGCAGACCGGCGAAATGATGGGCTATATTGGCGCGGTTGCGCCGACCCCAACTGGCTTCGGACAATGAGCCGCCGCCTTCGCTCAGGCTGGCGATAGTCTTGTCGATCGCCGCCAATTGCACCGCGCGCCAATCCTTGCGGCCAGCCGGCAGCCAGGCGGCCGGCTGCGCATTCAGCAGAGCGTCGATCACCACCGGCCAGCGCGCACTTGCCCCGCCATAGCTGGCGCCGCGCTCGAGTCCGGCCAGCGAGTCGTTGAGCGTGGCAAAACATTCATCATAAAGCGCGTGCAGGAAGCCGCGCGCCAAACGATAGCCGACCGACCCGGTGCTGGCATGTCCGTCCCAGCTGTCCTGCAACAGGCGCTTGAATTCGGTCCGCTGCGGCGAACCGTTGGTCGCCTCATCATCGAGCACCGCCAGCGCACGGTCGCGCCAGCCGGCGATGAACAAGGCACGGTCGTCGAGCATCACGCCATAGACCGCTTCATTGTCGGCACCCGGTCCGAGCGCCGCCAGATCGTCTCTGATCTGCCGGGTGCGCGCCCCCAGATCGAATCCACCATCGCCGATTTGCGCGCTGCCCTCGCCCAGCAGGGTCCTGCTATTGGCGGTTTGCAATTGTCCGTCGGCCGGATCGAGGATAAGGGGGTGGCGCGCCGGCGGCAGGAGTTCCTGCCAGCTTTGCGCCAGCGGATCGGGCTCAAGCGGGAAGCCGGCTTTGCCGGGCCGGGCGCGGTCGGGCATCGGACCGGCGACGGTCCAACCGATATGACCCTGATCGTCGGCCGCCAACATATTGAGCGCAGGGATGCCGGCCGCCGCGCCGATCGCCAGGGCGGCTGCGGCATTGGGTGCGGTTTCGAGCGCGCGCAGTCCCAGGCTGACCGCTTCCGGGGCCTCGGCCAGCCAATGCACGGCGTAGACCTGGCCGTCGGCCTCGCGCAGCGGTCCCAGCGGTGTCTCACGCACGATCAGTTGCTCCGGCGCCGCGCCTTTGACAATGATGGTTTCGAGCGCCACCGTGGGCGATTGCCAGCTATCGCCGATGCGCACCTGACCCGGGTGAGCGGGGTCCTGGTCAAGGCGGATCAAATCGAGCCAGTCGCCCTCGACATTGGTGAAACCCCAGGCGACATGTGTGTTGCTGCCCACCACCACGACAGGGGTTCCCGGCAGGCTGACCCCCACCACCTTGCGGGCGACCCCCTGTTCATCGGGGTAGTCGAGCAGCAGTCGATACCAGACCGGCGGCAGATGCAGCGACAGGTGCATGTCGTTCGCCAGAATCGCACGCCCGTCACGGGTGCGGCGGCCGGCGAGCGCCCAATTGTTGCTGCCGGGCAGCGGATCCGCCGCCAAGGACGCGGCCTTGCCGGATACCGGCCGGCGCCACCAGCCCGGCGCCTGATCGGGGACGAGCAGAGTCTTGTCGGGACTGGGCGCGTCGAGCGGCGCGTCCCAGACGCTCGACTCCGGCAACAGAAAGGCGAGCTGTTCGGCATTGGTGTGATCCTTGAGCCAGCCACGCGCCCAGGCCGAGGATTCCAGACTGCCCTGCAGATCTAAATAAATCGCCCAGCTGACCAGCAGAGAGTCGGCCGGCGTCCAGGGCCGCGGCCGGCGCGCGACCAGCAGATACTCGGGCGGCGCGCTCGAAAGCGCGGCCATCCCGGCGTTGACGCCGTCGCTGTAGCGTTGCAGCAGCGCTCGATCGGCATCGTTCGCCTGCAGCAGCGCGGCGTCGGCGCGGGCGCGGAATCGAAAATAGCGATGCGCGCGATCGGCCGGCAGCGCCACCGGCCCCAACAGCTCGGCCAGTTCGCCGGCCGCCACCCGACGCAGCAGATCCATTTGGAAATAACGTTCCTGGGCATGCAGATAACCGGTGGCGAAGGCAATATCGGCGCGCGTCTGGCCGGCGATCGACGGCACGCCGGCGGCGTCGCGGGTCACCGTCACCAAGGCCGACAATCCGTGGCCGTTGGCTTGCCCATCCAGCTGCGCCAGACTGCCATGCAAGAACCACCATAGCCCGCCGGTCAAAAGCAGGCATAGCAGAAATAGACCGGCCAGCAGGCGACCGAACCAGCGCTTCACCATGTCCAACCGCCCTCCGCCCGACATGCTCGGGCATCCTATTTAGCAAGATTGTCGCAGCGAGTCCCGTGCGGCGATGCTATGACAGCTTGATCAGGAGCCAATCCATGCCGCACATCGCAACCAACTTCGATCACGCCATCGTCCGCTTGCCCTCTGCCAGCGTCACCGCCGGCCTGCGCGCAACCAAGGGCTGCGACCCCAGCTTCGAGGGCGTGCTGGCCGAGCACCGTGCCTATGTCGCAGCCTTGCAGGAAGCCGGTGTGACCGTGGAGATCCTTGCGGCACTGCCCGACTTTCCCGATTCGATGTTCGTCGAGGATCCCGCCCTGGTATTCGGCAACGGCGCCATCCTGCTGCGGCCGGGCGCAGCCAGCCGTGCCGGCGAAGCCGCGCTGCTGGCCCCCGTTCTGCAGCGCCGCTTTGCCTGCCTGCTCGCTGTCGAACGGGGCCGGGTCGATGGCGGCGACGTCTTGGCATTGCCCGACCGCGTGCTGATCGGTCTGTCTTCGCGTACCGACCGGATCGGTGCAGAAGCCCTGCTGGTCTGTCTGAAGGCGCTTGGCCGCGACGGCGAAATCGTCGAAACTCCGGACAATGTGCTTCATTTCAAATCCGACTGCGCCCTGCTCGACGAGCAGACCGTGCTGGTGACGACGCGTCTGGCCGCCTCCGGCGTGTTCGAAGGCCTGCGCACGATCCTGGTGCCGGCCGGCGAGGAAAGCGCCGCCAATGCACTTCGCGTCAACGATATAGTGCTGGTCAGCGCCGGATTTCCGGCCACCCTTGCACTGCTGCGCCGGCTCGGCACAAAGGTAAAAACCTTGGCAACCGCGGAAATTGCCAAGATCGATGCCGGATTATCCTGCATGTCGCTGCGCTGGCAAAGTTGACGGAACCATGATCAAAGCCTTGATCTTCGATCTCGATGGGACCTTGGTTGACAGCGCCGAAGATCTCTGCGAGGCCGCCAATCTGATGCTGGGCGAACATGGCCTGGCGGCAATCGATCTGGCGACGGTGCGGCAATTCATCGGCAATGGCATGGGTGTCCTGGTCGAGCGCTGTTTCGCCTATCTCGACGCGCCGCCGGTCGATCTGGCGGCGGCGATCCGCCGCTACAAAACGCTCTATCAGCAGCAAGGCTACCCCAACACGCGCCTGTTCGCGGGAGCGGGGGCGGCGTTGGCGCAGCTTGGCGACGATGGCTACCGTCTGGCGCTGTGCACCAACAAGGACGAGCGGATGGCGCGCGCCATCCTTGACCGATTGGGCATCGCCGACCTTTTCGACAGCGTCATCGGCGGCGACAGCACCGCTGCGCACAAACCCGACCCGCGGCCGTTGCTGGCCGCCGCGGCCGGCTGCGGCGCCGACATCGACTCCCTGTTCTATGTCGGCGACAGCGAAATAGACGCCGAAGTAAGCCGGCGCACCGGCGCGCCGTTGCTGCTCTACACCCAGGGCTACCGCAAGACGACGCCCGAACAGCTGGCGCCCTTCGCCCAGTTCGACGATTTCGCCGAACTGCCGGCACTAGTCGCTCGCCTGGCCCGGACATGACCTTCGACGCCCTCATTTTCGATGTCGACGGCACCTTGGCAGAGACCGAGGAGCTGCATCGACTCGCCTTCAATCGCAGTTTCGCCGCGCTCGGAACCGATCGCCGCTGGCCGGACCGCGAAGCGGGCTGGCAATGGAGCAAGGCGCGCTACCGGCAATTGCTGACCACCACCGGCGGCAAGGAGCGCATCGCCTTCTATTTGCGACATCTCGGCATCGATCCCGACCCCGAAGGCAAAGCCATTGCCGGGATCCACGCCGAAAAGAACCGGCTCTATGCCGAGATGCTGGCGGCGGGCGGTTTGACGCTGCGCGACGGCATCTCTCAGCTGATTTGCGACGCCGGCCGCCAGGGGATCAAGCTGGCGATCGCCACCACCACCAGCCGCGCCAATCTGGACGCCTTGTGTCGGGCCTGTTTTGCCCAAGACAGCGAGGCGATCTTTCAGGTGGTGGCGGCCGGCGACGATGTCGCCGCCAAAAAACCGGCCCCCGATATCTACCGGTTGGCGCTGTCCCGGCTGGGATTCGCGGCTAGGCACTGCGTGGCTTTCGAAGACAGCTGCAATGGCGTCGCTGCGGCCAAGGCGGCCGGACTGCGCTGTGTCGCGGCACCGTCGGCCTATTGCGACGACGATGATCTGGCGGCGGCCGACCTCGTCCTGCCATGCTTTACCGAAATTCGCAGCCTGGCCATGCTGGCAAGGCGGCTGGGCGAACCCGACGCGGAGGCCCCGCATGCCCGCTAAAGCCGGTCGGATGTTTGCGCTGCTTGCCGCTGTGCTGGCGCACCCGCCGGTTCGAGCGGCGTCACCCCCCACTGCCGTCGCCGTCGCCGAATTCGACTATGTCGACACTTCCGGCGAAGTGCGCGATCAGAGCGAAGCGCACGCCGATCGCCTGCGTGTTTTCGCGCAATCGCTGCGCGCCGACCTGGCCAGGCAGGATGGTCTGCGCATCATTGCGCTGGACTGCAGCACGGGTTGCAGCGCCGTCCAGAACGAACTCGCCGGTTTGTTCGCCACCGCGGTGCGGCAAGGTGCCGATCTGTTGATCTTCGGCAGCATCCGTAAGCAAAGCACCTTGATTCAATATGCCAAGACCGAAGTGATCGATTTGCACAGCCAACAGATCCTGTTGGACCGCCTGCTGACCTTCCGCGGCGACGACGATCAGTCCTGGGCCCGCGCCGAACAATTCCTGGTCAAGGATATCGTCGCCGCCACCGCGCCAAACCGCTTTTAGCCAAGCCTATTCCGCCAGCCGCTTGACCAGCGACTCGAGACCGCCCTTGTAGATGCCGTCGATCACCTGGGTGGCCTTGTCGTCGCTGGCGCCTTTGGCGGCAAAATGTCCGCGCCAGTCGAAGATGGCGCCCCTGCCGTCGGCACCGACCGCCAAGGTGGAACGATAATGCGTCACAGGCAGCGGGCTGCTGACGATCGCGTAACTGTATTTGCGTTTGGCGTCGTCCCAGTGCAGAAGTTTTTCGACGATGGTGCCGCCCCCGTTCAAGGTGAGGGTACGAAAGGTGGCGCCGTCCTGTTGCGACAAGTCGCATTTGGCAACCGCCGGATGCCAGGCGGCAATGCCGCAAAAGTCGCCAATCGCGTGCCAGGCGGCATCCGGCGTCGCTGCCACTTTTGCATGTTCCTTCACCTCCAGCGCGGCAGCCGGAGCGGCAAGTGCGGCAGCCGCCGCCGACACCGCCAGAATCTTGAGAAATGTCATGTCGAACCTCCGCCGCGAATGATGTCCAGGGCGTCAGAATCTAGCGGCATTTCGAGGCTGCGCCCCTGCTACTTTGGTTCTATGCCGATAAAACAGCTGACTTCTTTCTCTTACTGCGGATAATCGCTATTGTAACCGCAACCGGGCGGACTTCGGGCGACCACGGCCCTGGCGATGCGACGACATCGCCGGGACGCGCACCGCGCTCCAAATAAATCCACGCAGGAGGTACCGCGTCATGTTTCAGCAATCATTGGACTCTTTACGTAAGCAGACCAGTTTGCGCGACCGCTATGACAATTTCATCGGCGGGGAGTGGGTGGCGCCGGTGGAAGGCCGCTATTTCGTCAACACCAGCCCGATCAACAATCACCCGCTGTGCGAGGTCGCCCGCTCCACGGCTGCCGATATCGAAAAGGCGCTCGACGCCGCGCACGCCGCCAAGGATGGCTGGGGCCGCCGCCCGCCGGCCGAACGGGCGCAGATTCTGAACAACATCGCCGACCGGCTCGAACAGAATCTCGAATTGCTGGCGCTGGCGGAAACGCTCGACAATGGCAAGCCGATCCGCGAATCGCGTGCTGCCGACATTCCGCTGGCGATCGACCATTTCCGCTATTTCGCCGGCTGCATCCGGGCCCAGGAAGGCTCGCTGTCGGAAATCGACGGGACCACCGTGGCCTATCATTTCCACGAGCCTTTAGGCGTGGTGGGGCAAATCATCCCCTGGAACTTCCCGATCCTGATGGCGACCTGGAAGGTCGCACCGGCGCTCGCCGCCGGCAATTGCATCGTGCTGAAGCCTGCCGAACAGACGCCGATGAGCATCATGGTGCTGGTCGATCTGATCGCCGATCTGCTGCCGAAAGGCACGCTCAACGTGGTCAATGGTTTCGGCGTCGAAGCCGGCAAGCCCTTGGCGTCAAGCCCGCGCATCGCCAAAATCGCCTTCACCGGCGAAACCAGCACCGGCCGCCTTATCATGCAATATGCCTCGGAAAACATCATCCCGGTCACGCTCGAGCTGGGCGGCAAGTCCGCCAATATCTTCATGGCCGACGTGATGGACGCCGATGACGCGTTCTTCGACAAGGCTTTGGAAGGTTTCACCATGTTCGCCCTCAACCAGGGTGAAGTATGCACCTGCCCGTCGCGCGCGCTGGTCCAGGACTCGATCTTCGACAAATTCATGGAACGCGCGATCGCCCGCGTCGGCAAGATCAAGACCGGCCACCCGCTCGATCCAACGACGATGGTGGGCGCGCAGGCGTCGCAGGACCAACTGGAGAAAATCCTCTCCTATATCGACATTGGCAAACAGGAAGGGGCGCAGTGCCTGATCGGCGGCAAACGCAACCGTCTGGGCGGGGAACTGGAAGACGGCTTCTATGTCGAACCGACAGTGTTCGTCGGCAACAACAAGATGCGGCTTTTTCAAGAGGAAATCTTCGGTCCGGTGCTGTCGGTAACCCGCTTCAAGGATGTCGACGACGCGCTGGCGATCGCCAATGACACGCTGTATGGCCTGGGCGCCGGCGTGTGGTCGCGCAATGGCAACACGGCCTATCACCTCGGCCGAGAATTGAAGGCCGGACGGGTGTGGACCAATTGCTATCATCTCTATCCGGCCCATGCTGCCTTCGGCGGCTATAAACAGTCGGGCATCGGCCGCGAAAACCACAAGATGATGCTGGATCACTATCAGCAAACCAAGAATCTGATGGTCAGCTACAGTCCCAACGCGCTCGGCTTCTTTTAAGCGGCGCCGAAGGCGCGCCGCCGGGGAAGAAGCATGCCCGCCAGAGTCATCGTCACGCCGGACGCCTCCGCCCTGATCGGGCGGCTGCGCCGGCAGCATGGTCCGCTGATGTTCCATCAGTCGGGCGGCTGTTGCGACGGCAGCGCCCCGATGTGCTACAAGGATGGTGAATTCAGGGTCGGCGCCCGGGACATTCTCCTCGGCCATATCGACGATTGTCCGTTCTACATCGGCGCCGCCCAGTTCGACTATTGGTCGCATACTCAATTGATCATCGATGTGGTGCCCGGCCGGGGTGCCAGTTTTTCCCTGGAAATCCCCGAGGGCGTTCGCTTTCTGACCCGCTCGCGGGTGTTCAGCGACGAAGAGGCCGCCGCTCTGGCCGAGGAAGGTCCGCCCAAGACCGGTCTGGCGGCCGGCGGACAAAGCGCGCCATGAGGACGGCATCGCAGCGCAATCCCGATCAGAAGGTCAGGCGCACGGTCAAGAGCCTGACCGACCCGGTGCTCGCGGCAGCGCAGATCAGCCAGGATCTGCAGCAGGAGGACATATCCCTGGTGCTGCTGTTCAGTTCGCCGTCCCTGTCGTCCGATCGGTTCGCCGCCGAGATCTGCCGACGCTTTCCTGGCACCCCGGTGGTCGGCTGCACCACCGCCGGCGAAATCACGCCGCTCGGTCATCGCCATGACAGCATTACCGGTGTCAGCTTCGCCGGGCCCGACTTTCATGCCGCGGTGCGCGGCATTCCCGACGTGCGCCGCTTCAGCATCGCCGATGCCCGCGACCTGGTGCAGGGCGCGCTCGGCGATCTGGCGCGGCACGCCCCGAATTGGCCGGTCGAACAAATCTTTGCCATGCTGCTGATCGACGGGCTGGACGCCTGCGAAGAGACCGTCGCCAGCGCCATCCATTGCGCGCTGGGCCCGATCCCGCTGTTCGGCGGTTCGGCCGCCGATGAATTGAGTTTCGGCACCACCAAGGTGCTCTGGGAGCAGGCCTACCGGCCGCATTCGGCGGCGCTGGTGCTGGTGGCGACCACGCATGAATTCCGCGTCTTCAAGACCGTGCCGTTCGGCAGCTCCGGCGAAAAGATGGTCGTCACCGAAGCCGATCCCAATCGTCGCATCGTACGGGAAATCAATGCCGAACCGGCGGCAAAGGAATATGCCCGAATGGTCGGGCTCGACATCGATCAATTGACGCCGAAAGTATTCGCCGCCCATCCTGTGGTGGTACGGGTCGGCAATGTGCCTTATCTGCGATCGATCCAGAAGGTCAATGCCGACTTCAGCCTGACTTTCTTCTGCGCCATCGACGAGGGCATCGTCTGCACCATCGCCGAGGGGATGGACATCGAGAAAGACCTGCGCAACCTGTTCGACGAGGTGCGGGCCGACATAAGCCAGCCGGAAATCATCATTGGCTGCGACTGCATTCTGCGCAGCCGGGAGCTGAACGATCACCATATGGGAGAACGTATTTCCGATCTGATGCTGGCCAATAACGTGGTCGGATTCAATACCTATGGCGAACAATATCACGCCATGCACGTCAACCAGACTTTCACGGGCGTCGCCATCGGCCGGCGCGAATGACATGACGATGTCGGACCTGGCCGAACGCGACGCCGACCGACTCCAGGCACTGGCGCGCGAAAACGCCAAGCTTCTCAAAATCAACAAGGTGCTGATGGACCGTGTCGAACGCGGCATGGATTTCCAGGGCAACGCCTATTCGCTGTTCCAGACCGCCATCATTCTCGAGAGCCAGGTGCGCGACCGCACCGCCGAATTGGGGAGCGCGCTGCTGGAACTGGGCAAGATCAACCGCGACCTGCATTCCACCAAGGAAGAAGCCGAAACCGCGCGAAGCCGTCTGACCGTCGCCATCGAATCGATCAGCGAAGGCTTCGTGCTGTGCGACGCCAAGGGCCGCCTGGTGATGTGCAACAGCAAATACCGGGAATTCTGGCCGGGCCTGGCCAGCCTGATCGAACCCGGCGTGCCGTTCACCGCCCTGCTGCGGCGCGCCGAGGATCTTGGTCTGTTCGAACGCGAGGAATTGGACGGCGGCATATCGCTGCAGCAAAGGCTGCACTATCATCTGCAACCGACCGGCCATCTGGTATTCAAGCTGCGCGACGGACGCTGGCTGCAGATCAATGAACGCCGCACCGAAGACGGCGACAGAGTCGCCATCTATACCGACATCACCGCGATCAAAAAATCCGAGCAGCAACAGCGCGAGCGTGAACTGGCGGTCAAAGATACCCTGCTACAGGCCATCTTTCACAATATTTCTCAAGGTATATTGGTGGTCGATCCCGACCGCAAGATCGTCGCTGCCAATGACCGTTTACTGGAAATATTAAATATATCCCGGAAGGATCTGGGCGCCTGCATGACAATTCATGAACTCGTGCATATCAAGGCAATAAGATGTCTGTTCGTGTATTTCGGCTTGGGACCCGATGCCAACCGCCGCGGCAGCTTCTGCATGGAGGAAACCGGCGAGGACGGCCGCATCCTGGAAATCCGCCTGAGCCCGATGCCAGGCGGCGGGGTGGTCAGCACCTTCACAGATATCACCGAACGCAAGCGCTCGGATTGGGCGTTGCGCGACAGCGAGCATCGGATCCGTGTCATCACCGACGCATTGCCGGCCTTGATCGCCTATGTCGATGCCGAGCAGCGCTTTCGATTCGCCAATCGCCCCTATCAGGAATGGTTCCGCCGGCCTCTCGGCGAAATCAATGGCAGTCCGATGCGTCAATTGCTGGGGCCCGCGCTCTATGAGGCGCACCGCGAACATATCGAACTGGCGCTGTCCGGCCAGAACACCAGCTTCGAGGTCGAGCTCGGCGCGGCGCACAAGAAATTTCGCTTCGCACTGGCCAATTATGTCCCGCATTTCGGCGCCGATGGCGCGGTGATCGGCTTCTTCGCACTGGTCCAGGACATCACCGAACGGCGCGAGGCGGCGCAATTGCTGCAGGACGCCAAGCAGAGCCTGGAACAGCGCGTGGTCGAGCGCACCCGCGAACTGACCGCCCTCAATTTGCAACTCAAACAGGAAGTGGAGGAAAGGCGCCAGGCGGAGGCGGCGCTGCTGGTGGCCAAGGCCGAGGCGGAACAAGCCAATATGAGCAAGACCAAATTTCTTGCCGCCGCCAGCCACGACCTGCTGCAGCCGCTCAATGCCGCCCGGGTTTTTGCCGCCACCCTGGCCGAGTCACGCATGGCCGAACGCAACCATCATCTGGTCGGCCATCTCACGGTGGCCTTGAATGCCGTGGATGAGCTGCTGACCGCGCTGCTCGATATTTCGAAGTTCGACGCCGGCGCCCACACCGCGGAAATCAGCGATTTCTCACTCGCCCCCCTGCTGGGGGCGCTGATGCAGGAATATAGCCCGCAGGCGGCGGCGCGCCAATTGTCGCTGCGCTGGGTCGCTTGCAGCGGCGTGGTGCGCACCGACCCGATGCTGATCTCCCGCGTGCTGCGCAATTTCCTCAGCAATGCGCTGCGCTATACGCCGTCCGGCCGTCTCTTGCTGGGATGCCGGCGGCGGCCGGACGGCATCGAGCTCCAGGTATGGGACACCGGAATCGGCATCCCCGCCGACAAATTGACCCTGGTATTCGAGGAGTTCCAGCGTCTCAACGCGCAAGGCGTCAGCCAGGATGGCGGCATCGGTCTCGGTCTGGCCATCGTCGAGCGCATCAGCCGCCGGCTGGGTCATCCCATCACCGTGCGCTCCAAGCTCGGTTGCGGGTCGATGTTCGGTGTGCTGCTGCCCTTTGGCGACCGAGGCAAGGTTGCGCCGGCCGCTGCCGCTCCACCCCAGCCCGCCTCGATCGACCGGGTCGTCGATACGGCGGTGATGGTGATCGAAAACGATCCCGCCGAATTGGCCGGCATGACGGCCTTGCTGCGCTCCTGGCGCTGTGTGGTATCGGCGGCCGAACATGGCGACGCCGCGCTGTGCCAATTGCAGCGGACGGGCAAAGCACCGCAGGTAGTGGTGGCCGATTACCAGCTCGACAATGGCAAAACCGGACTGCAGGCGCTGCGCTCGATCCAGGCTTTTTATCAGCGGCCGATCCCCGGCATCATCGTCACCGCCGACCGCACCGAGACCGTGCACAGTGCGGTCCGCCGGGCCGGCTGCCATCTGCTCAACAAGCCGCTCAAACCGGCCCGCCTGCGCTCCTTGCTGGCGCATCTGGCGACCCGCGCATGAGGATGTTCCTGATCGTGCTGTTGTCGCTGCTGGCGACGGCCGGCGCCGCAGACGCCGGACCGACGGCGCAAATGCGTCTCGGTTTGGTGAAATTCGGCGCGATGGCCTGGGAGATCGAAACCATGCGCCGCCAGATGGCGGCGGAGCGCGGCGATCTTGGCCTCGAGATCGTCGATCTGGCCAATCCGGCCGCCGGCGAGGTGGCGCTGCAGGCCGGCAGGGTGGACGCCATCATGACAGACTGGCTGTGGATCGCGCGGCAACGGTACGCCGGCCAAAAGCTGACCTTCGTGCCGCACAATGCGCTGCTGGGTGATCTCCTGGTGCCGCCCGACTCGCCGGCGCGTTCGCTGGCCGACCTCGAAGGCAAGCGAATCGGCGTCGCCGGCGGACCCTTGGACAAATCCTGGCTGTTGCTGCGCGCCTATAGCCTGCGGCAGTTCGGCCATGATGTCGGCGCGCGCGCCCAGCCGGTGTTCGCCGCGCCACCGCTGTTATCCCAGGAAATCGCCGCCGGCCGGCTCGACGCGGTGCTGACTTTTTGGCCCTATGCCGCCCGCCTGTCGCTGCAGGGTTATCGTTCGCTGCTGGCCTTGTCCGATGTGATGGCCGGACTGGGTGTGGGTGAACCGGCGCCGATGCTGGGCTTTGGTCTGTCGGAAGGCTGGATCGCGGCGCATCCGGGGGCCTTGCCGGGATTTCTTGCAGCCTTGCGGCGGGCGGATGCCGAACTGGCGCTATCGGACCAGACCTGGCAAAGCCTGCGCCCGCTGACCGGCGCCGAAAGCGATGCGGTATTGGTGGCCCTGCGCGATCGCTTTCGACAGGGCTTGGTCGAGCATTGGTCGGAAGGCGATCTCGACAAGGCTGCGACTCTGCTTGCCGTTCTGAGCAAGACTGCCGGCGCCGAATTGACCGGCGGCGCGGTGACGCTGCCGGCCGGGACCTTTTGGCGCGGAGCGGCGCCATGATCGCCGGCGATCTGCTCCTGCGCCGACCGACCCCGCCGGGCTGGAAGCCTTTGGCGCTGACGCGCTGGTTGCCGGCGCTATCGATCCTGGTGAGCTGGCAAATGCTGGCCGGCCTGCTCGACAGTCCGCGCCTGCCGACTCCGGCATCGGTGCTGCGGACCTTGATGCGGGAAACGCTGCAGGGCCCCTTGTTGCACCATCTTGGCATCACCTTGGTGCGGGTCGCTGTCTGCTTCACCCTGGCGATGCTGCTGGGGACGGCGCTGGGAATCGGCATGGCGCGCTCGGCCAGATTGAACCGCTGGCTCGATCCCTGGCTGCAGCTCTTCCTGACGATGCCGGCGATGGTGGTGGCAATCCTGATCTATGTTTGGCTGGGTCTCAACGAATCGGCGGCGATCATCGCCGTGACGCTCAGCAAATTGCCCAATGTGGTGGTTATCTTGCGCGAGGGCCAACGGCGGCATGACCGCGATCTCGCCGAGATGGCGGCGGCGTTCGGCTTCCCGCCGCGCGTCCTGCTGTTTCAGTTGCTGCTGCCGGAACTGGCCCCCTTTCTGCTGGCGGCAGCCCGCTCCGGTTTGGCGCTGGTGTGGAAGATCGTGCTGCTGGTTGAACTGCTGGGCCGATCGAGCGGCATCGGCTTTGAACTCAGTGTCTATTTTCAACTGTTCGACATGCCGCGCATTCTCGCCTATGCGGCCAGCTTCATGCTGGTGGTGCTGGCCATCGACAGTATCATTCTGGCCAGGATTGACCGCCATGTCGGCCGTTGGCAACGCAAATAGACTCCTTGGCGTCGCCCTGCTTTGCAAAAGCTGGGACAATGCCCGGCCGATCCTGGGACCGGTGCATTTTTCCGTGTCGGCCGGAGAAGTGGTGGCGCTGTGCGGACCGTCCGGCTGCGGCAAAACCACCCTGTTGTCGATCATAGCCGGGCTCGACCGGCAGTATGAAGGACGGCTGAGCTGGGCGCCCGCCGCCCGCTTCGGCATCGTATTTCAGACTCCGCGGCTGCTGCCCTGGCGCACCGCGCTCGAGAATGTCGCCTTGGGACTGCCGCGCGACCCTGCCAAAGCCCAGGCGCTGGCGCCAGGTTTGCTGGCGGAAGTCGGGCTGGCCGAAGCCGGCGCACTCTACCCGTCGCAACTATCGCTCGGCATGGCGCATCGCGTCGCTCTGGCGCGGGCCTTGATCGGGACCCCCGACCTGCTGCTGCTCGACGAGGCGCTGGCGTCGCTCGACGGTGAAACGGCGGCCACCATTCATACCTGCCTGCGCGACCGGGTGGTCGGAAGCGGCATGGCGGTGCTGATGGTCACGCACGACCGGCGCGACGCCTCGGCAATGGCCGATCGCCTACTGTTGCTGGGGGGCAAGCCGACAAGTGTGATCGACCAGCAGCGCGTCGTGCGCGGCGCCGTCACGCCGCCGTTCGCGTCTCGCGGTCTTTCAGAGCCGACAGGATCTTGCCCGCTTTGATGACAGCCTGTGTCCGGGAGTGCACCTTGAGCTTGCGCAGAATCGCCGAAACATGAGCCTTGACGGTGCTTTCGACAATGTTGAGTTCAAAGGCGATCTGCTTGTTGGGTCGGCCGCCCACCAGCATTTGCAGGACAATGCGCTGCTGATGCGACAATTGCGCGATGTTGTCGGCCATGGCGGCGTCGGCGCAACTCTGCTGACGGGCGCTGCCACCCGACAGAGGGGCATAAATGCCACCTTCCAGCACGCGGCGCACGGCGGCCACCATTTCCTGTTTCGACAGCGACTTCGGCAGGAACCCGGATGCGCCGTAGGTAATCGCCTCGCGCACCGTGCCGGGGTCCTCGGTCGCCGAAACGACGATGATCGGTACCATCGGCGCCCTGTTGCGCAGCGACACCAGTCCATTGAAACCATCCATGCCCGGCATGTTCAGGTCCAGAAAAATGAGTTCAAGATCATCCTCGTCAAGTGCGGCGACGGCCTTGTCACAGCTGTCCACTTCGACGACGTCATGGTCGGTGAAAAGGTCGGCGGCTACCCGGTGCAGCGCTTCGCGAAACAGCGGATGGTCATCGGCGATCAAGATGGTGGTGCGGTCGGTGTCTGACATTTTCCTCACCTTTGATTGGATTTTCCGCCGGACCTTGATTGGCCCGGTCCGCCCCTGCGACTTTAAACTGCCGGCACAG
>Ga0302320_10007190_pt1 | contig 24559 bp, 14 predicted proteins | sample Bog_T0_3_FD_202130 | JGI IMG/M metagenome (GOLD analysis project Ga0302320, IMG submission 202130) | Peat permafrost microbial communities from Stordalen Mire near Abisko, Sweden - Bog_T0_3 | ecosystem: Environmental > Terrestrial > Soil > Wetlands > Peat | place: Sweden: Abisko, Stordalen Mire...
GTCCGCCGACTTCATCTCCGCATCCGGCGTGGCCGCATAGAAGCCGTCGCGCAGATAGTCGTGCTCGGCCGTCGAGTTCTTCTGCAACTGGCCGCGCGCCACGTGGTGATTGGTCAGCAGCAGCCCGTTGGGGCTCACAAACGAGCCCGAACCGCCGTCGTTCAGCCGCACGCTCGAGAGGCGCAGATGATCCAGCCAGGCCTGCGTGGGATGGAAGTTATACTTGGCCGCCAACTGCTTCAGCGGCGGGTTGTCAAAGGTCCACATGCCCTCTTCGGCACGGATCACAGGCGTCACGGCCAGCAGCAGAGCAGCCGGCAGCAGCACAACGGAGCGGAGTTTCAAAGCGAACATTGGAGTCCTCATGGGTTGAAAGCCAGCTTTCAGCTACTAGCTTCCAGTTATCAGCTCCGGCATTTGCGGCGGGGCTAGAGGCGAGAAGCTAAAAGCTAGCAGCTAGTTCCTATGGCATCACCAGCACTTCCACGCCGCTGGCAGCGTCCTTCTGACGGAAGATTTGTTCGGTGGCCTTTTGGAAATCCTCCGGCCGGGCGTGGGGAATGTCGGTGAAGGTTTGCGGATTGCGGTCCGTCAGCGGAAACCACGAGCTTTCAACCTGGATCATGATGCGGTGGCCGCGGCGGAAGGTGTGGAACAGGTCGGGCATGGCGAAGTCGAGGTTGGCTTGTTTGCCGGGCGTGAGCGCCTCCGGCTTCTCCCAGCTGTTACGGAACTTTGCCCGGAAGGGTTCCCCGCGCAACAGTTGCTCGTAGCCGCCCATGTGCAGGGGCGGAGCGTCCTGGATACGCTTGTTGCCGTTCGAGGTGTCTTCCGGGTCGGGATAGTTTTCCGGATACACATCGATCAGCTTGACCACAAAATCCGAGTCCGTGCCCGAGCTTGCGATCTTCAGCTTGGGCGAGATGGGCCCGGCGATGGTGATGTCTTCTTCCAGAGGCTCAGTCTGGTACACCACCACATCGGGCCGGTAACTCGCGAAGCGCTGGTCGTCCACCATGTAGCGCTGCGGGACAGTATCAGTGGTGTAGCCCACAAACGGCACCGGGTGGGCGGGGTCGCTGACGTACTCGTCTACGCCCTTGGCCTCCGTCGGCGCATCAAAGCTCAGCTTGCCGCCGGCGTGGAAGTAGAGGGTCCGGGGCGCGGCGGCCTTGGGCGGCCACTGGTCGAAGTGCCGCCAGACATTGGCGCCCGTCTCAAAGACCACGGCCTTGGGCTGCGCCTCGCCCTTGCCCTTGAGGTAGTGCTCAAAGAAAGGGAACTGCACGTTGGCGCGGAAGTACTCGCTGGTCTTCGCATTGAACTGCACGTCGCCCAAATGCGAGCCGTCGCCGCGCGCCCAGCCGCCGTGAACCCAGGGGCCCTCGACCAGCGTGATCGGCGTCTCCGGATTGAATTTGTTGATGGCGTTGAAGGTCCGGTAGGGTCCGCTCAGGTCCTCGGCGTCATACCATCCGCCCACCACCAGCACCGCGCAATGCACATTCTTCATGTGCTGCGATAGGTCCCGCTGCTTCCAGTAACTGTCGTAAGTCGTGTGATAGGCCTGGTCGTTGAACAGCCAGTTCGAGCCCTTCAAGTAAAGCTTGTCCAGGTTGGCGATGTTACCGGCATCGAGATAGAACTTGTAATGGTCGGGCGTTCCGAAGTCGAAGCCCGGCTGGGGCTTGGGAGTTTCGGGGTTGTGGCCGGGCTTGAAGAATGCATAGAAGCCGAAGTTGGCGCTCAGCATGAACGCCCCGCCGTGATAGCCGTCGTCGCCCAGGAACAGGTCCGTCATGGGCGCCTGCGGGCTGGCCGCCTTGAGCGCCGGGTGGGAGTCAATGATCGACGCCGAGGTATAGAACCCAGGGTAGGAGATTCCCCAGATGCCCACTTTCCCATTGTTGTTTTCGACTTGCTTGAGCAGAAAATCGATGGTGTCCGAGGTGTCCGAGGCGTCATCCACGTCCTTGGGCGACTTCTTCTCGTCGATGTGCGGGCGCATCTCCTGAAACTCGCCCTCGCTCATCCACCGTCCCCGCACATCCTGGTACACGAAGATGTAGCCGCTTTTCTGGAACTCTTCGGAGGGGCCGAGCTGGTGGGGATACTGGTCTTCGCCGTAGGGGCCGACGCTATAGGGCGTCCGGTCCATCAGGAACGGGTAGGGGCCCTGGGCTGTGTCCTTGGGCACATAGACCGCGGTAAACAGCCGCTTGCCGTCGCGCATCGGGATGCGGAACTCGTACTTGGTGTAGTGGGCGCGGACGGTTTCTTCGGCCGGCGTCGCGGGCGCCGGTTGCTGGCCATGGACCACGGTGAAGGCCAGGGCAGAAACAGCCAGAACGGCAAGGGGGAAGCGGCGCAACAGGTTCATAGGCGGCAAAATCTCCTAGTTGACCAGACTACCGCACGCGGTTCAGGAGGCGGCGCGGATTGTGCTGCGATTGTCCCGCAGGCCCGGTGCCGCAAAATCCATCCAACTATGGGCAGTGGTATGCTGTTGGCCATGAATTCTTCATTAGCCGCTTTGCAGGCCCGGCAGACACTGGAAAAAATGACTCGCTTGCGCAACGAGATCCAGGTCTTTGCCATGCACGCGAAGATGTTGAACTCCACGTCGAAGAACCTCGACAGCCTCTCTCTGCTGGACGAGGCTACCCGGCTGCTGCGCTCGCTGGGCTCCGCGCGGCTTGAGTTTCAGGGCGCGGAATCCAAGATTGACTCGCTGTCCAGGGCGCTTCCCTCGCGCCCCCCGCAGGGCGGAGGAATGTCTCCCGCCGCCCAATGGGTTCCGGAGCTTCGCGCCGTGTCCAGGCAGTTTGCCGAGGCAGTGCGCGGCGCAGAGGCGGCGCTTCAGCAGCTCCGCGGAACGGCCTTGGCGGGACTCAACAGCCCAACCCGCACTCCTACTGCCCCGGACAACCTGTTCGACGTGCTGCTGAACTTCACCGATCTTCTTTCACGCTGGGTTGAGCACTACCGGCAGACCCATCCCAAATAGCGCGCACAAGGGCCTTCCACGCGGCTGGATCGCCCCCGCGCCATCCTGTGGAAAAACCGCCTTCATCCAGCGCCGCACCGTGCCGTCCCGCCCCAGGGGAAGTTTTTTTCATGCGCGCCGCCCCGCGCCGGGTTACCCTATTGACAAGTTCTTAAACAGCCGCCAGCGTCTTTGAGCGCCGGGACTTCACCTTATTCCGCCAACTATTTCCATCAAAAAGGAGAACCATGTCGACCGACTTCCGCAATTTCCTTGCTCTCTCCTATGAGGAGCTGGAAGAGCTCAACCTGACAGCCAAAGCCGAGCGCGCTGACCGCGTGCCGGCAGACGAGATTCGCGAGAAGCGGTTGAAGTACCTGACCGAAGAAAAGCGGATCAAGGCCGTGACGGTGCTGTTCTCGGACCTGGAGGGCCGCCTTCACCTGCTCGATTACGACAAGAAATTCCTGCTCGGCGCCTACGAGAACCTGACCTTCGACGGCTCGTCGATTCGCGGATTCACGGCGCAGAAGGAAAGCGATCTGCGCCTGGGCATCGACTGGAGCGCCTTCTACTGGGTTCCCGCCGACGTCTTCGGCACCGGCAAGGTGGTGGTTTTCGGCACGGTTCTTGACAAGGACGGCACCGCCTACACCGGCGACCTGCGCGGCGTGCTCAAGGGTTATGCCGACAAGCTGTTCGCCGAACAGCAGTACACGCTCAACGCGGCCACCGAGATCGAGGGCTTCCTCTTCGCCGGCAAGGACGCCGAGCAGAAGTACCACGAGACCGGCAAGTTCGAGTTCATTTCCTCTGGCGGCTACTACCACTCGCTGCCGCTCGACCCGCTGCGCCAATTCATCGACACTTCGGCTGAAGTGCAGCGCGCCATGGGCTTCCAGAACGAGAAGGACCACCCGGAAGTCGCCCCCAGCCAGTTTGAAATCAACTACGGCTACGCAGAAGCGGTGGCCGCGGCGGACCAGATTCAGCTCTACAAGCTGCTCACCCGCCAAATCGCCAACAACATGGGCTACACGGCCTGCTATCTGCCCAAACCCGTCGTCGGCGTCAATGGCAGCGGCATGCACACCAACGTCTCCGTCTCCAAGGGCAAGACCAACCTATTCTGGGACGAAAACGGCGAGGAGCAGCTCTCCACCTTCGGCTGGAATTTCCTCGATCGCATTCTGACCCATGCCCTGGACCTCTGCCTGGTCTTCAACTCCAGCGTCAACGCCTATCGCCGCTTGGACCCGCACTTCGAGGCCCCCAACCAGATTCGAGCCTCGGCCACCGACCGCGGCGCCATGGTCCGCGTGCCCATCGGCAACCACCGCTCCATGCGCACCGAAGTGCGCGCCGTTGCGCCGGACGCCAATCCCTACCTGACCCTCTACTCCATCTTCAAAACCGGCGTCGACGGGGACATTTCCACCGTCGACAATCTGCGCGCCGGCGGCCGTTACCTGCCCGACAACATCCAGAAGGCCATCAGCGACTTCGAGGCCTCGCCTTGGATCGCCAAGATTCTGGGCTCCGACGTGCAGGGCCGCTATGCCGAGCTGAAGCAAGCCGTGGCCAACCGCTCCCCGCGCGAGCTGGGCTCCATCGTCAAGGGCTCCGAGGTGCAGTTCCACCACGCGGTCTACAACCAGTCCCTCTGGAACCTGTTTTAAACTGAACCGGCCAGCACTGGCCCGGACGCAAATCCAGGTAGAACAATACGGGCGGCGCGGACCTTAACAGACCGTGGTGAAAGTCAGGATTTGACAGGCCTTGTAACAGGGCACGACTTCAGTCGTGCCGCGAATGCCGCAAATGAGTATGGGCTTTAGCCCCTGCTGAGTTTGTTTTCCGATCATTGAGCGGAGCAGCGGCTAAAGCCGAGATTCTATTTGGGCTTCCATCGGCACGACTGAAGTCGTGCCCTGTTACAGGACGGGCTTCAACCACGGACTGTTAAGAGGTCTGCGCCGCTCGTGTTCCATCAGGCGACCGGGAAGACAATGCAACGGAAGCCCATCGGTCGAATGGAGTGGCTTGCTACGGCTTGGTACACCTCTTTGCTGCCGGCCAAGTCCGGATTGGACTGCCAGGGCTCGCCCGGCGAAAATCGGTCAAAGCTCCACTTTGGCAGATTTTCGCTCCAATCAGACTCAAACACTCTGTCATGCTGAGCGCAGCGAAGCATCTGCGGTTGCTTTTTCCAAACTTCCGAATCGGCGGTGGCACACTCAGGATCAGTAGATTTCGTTTTTCGGTATGCTCAACTTGGCCAAGTCAAAAGCGAGAAACAGCCCCAGGTCGCGGGCAGGCCCATTCTTCGGCATCCAGCGGTCAACCACATGGTAGCGACCGGCTTTAACTCCCTCGATGATCCATTGCGATCCATCCGTACCCGCTTGATCGTCTATCGGGTTGGGTGAATTCCAAAACCCGTCACTTTCAACCTTGGATCGAAAGCTCTGAACTTCCTGTGCCGTAATTTGGCGAGAGGTATTGGCCGTAAGCGTGCCAGGGCTGTAGCCACCCGCGCCGCTCGCAACCTTCGTGACCATGATCCAAGAGCCGTCGGCTTGCAGATACATTCTGACAGCGATGGGATGGTGAAATGTGCGGAGCCAGAGGAATCGGTATGATTCTGCCTTCCGATTTGTCGCGAGCGTATAGAGAGAGGGCTCATGAAGAGCACGCAATTGTGTTGAATACCATTTGGCTTTGAAATCATCTCCTCCGAGACCGAGCGAGGACTTCGGGAAGAATTGTGCGTGGCCGGGGATCGAAAGAGACGCGATTACAACTGCCGCAAACCAGATAGCTCGCATCCCCTACTCCTCATGACCAAAGGCGGTTTGAGTCTACTGATCTTAGACACCGCGAACGCGATCTTTGTTCCCAGTTCGCGGTAGTGGTCGTATCGTCGGCAATTGGGAAGTAACGCCGTTTTGAGACTCTCAAGAGCAGCCGCAGATCCCTCACTGCGCTCGGGATGACAGCGCGTTGTGAAGAAGCGACGAAGCTACTGTCGGTGTAGGGGCGCATCGTCGCCAACTCGGAAGTTTCGAGTGAGCCCAACGACCGCTGTCCAGCCGAACCAGCCGGAGGCTTCAGGATTGAGGCTGTCCGCTGCGTCGCCCCCGCCCATTCCCCCTCATCGTTTCCTGATGGCTCCCTTATACGTAATGTGTTAAAAGCATAGGAACAGGTTTCTGCGCCGGGGCGTCGGCAAGCGGGAGCGGGGTGGCGAGCGGTTCGACCCTCCTGCATGGGCCGCAGATTCTGCCTCTTCCCGAGCGCCGGAGCCCTCAATCTCGAAGCAAGGAAGCCCATTGCCCTTCATGAGCGCCGGCCACACAGCGGAATTGGATTCCCTCTTCGGAGATTATCCTCTCGACCAGGCCTTCGATGAGATGCGCGAGCCCGGCGGTGAGCTTCGCCCGCACTACCGGGCGCTGGCCGAGACCCTGGCCGCCCTGCCCCCGGATGAGTTGCAGCGGCGCAAGCAGTCGGCCGACCTGGCCTTCCTCACCCAGGGCATCACCTTCACCGTCTACGGACGCGACGAGGGCACCGAGCGCATCTTTCCTTACGACCTGCTGCCGCGCCTCATCACGGCTGCGGAGTGGGACCGCATCGAGCGCGGACTGACCCAGCGCATCACCGCTCTCAACCTCTTCCTGCGCGACGTCTACTCCGACGCCAAAATCCTAAATGACCGCTTCATTCCCCGCGAGCTGGTCTACAGTTGCAAGCACTATCGCCGCCAGATGCGCGGCCTTCAGGTGCCGCGCAATGTCTATGTCGCCGTGGTGGGCTCCGACCTGCTGCGCCTGAACACCGGAGAATTCGTGGTGCTCGAAGACAACTTGCGCGTGCCCTCCGGCGTCAGCTACATGCTTACCAACCGGCGCGTCATGAAGCGCACCTTCCCGCAGCTTTTCCAGAGCTACGGCGTGCGGCCCATCGAGCATTACCCGCAACAGTTGCTGGCCACGCTGCGCTCTCTGGCTCCCGAAGGGCGGCCGGAGCCGAACATCGTTCTGCTCACGCCCGGCGTCTTCAACTCCGCCTACTTTGAGCACACTTATCTGGCCCGCCAGATGGGCATCGACCTGGTCGAGGGCCGCGACTTGGTCGCCCACGACAACATCGTCTACATGCGCACCACCGACGGCCTGCGCCGCGTCGACGTCATCTACCGCCGCGTGGACGACGACTTCAGCGACCCGCTCATCTTCCGCTCGGACTCGTCCCTGGGCTGCGCCGGCCTGTTCAATGCCTATCGCGCCGGCAACGTCACGGTGACCAACGCCTTCGGCACCGGCCTGGCCGACGACAAGGCCATCTACGCCTTCGTGCCGCGCATGATTCGCTACTACCTGGACCAGGACCCGATTCTGCCCAACGTGGAGACCTACCTGCTCAGCGATGAGAAGGAGCGCGCCCATGTGCTGGCCAACTTGGACAAGCTGGTGGTCAAGGCGGTGGGCGAAAGCGGCGGCTACGGCATGTTGATCGGCCCCCACTCCACCGCCCAGCAGCGCGAGCAGTTCGCCCTGCAGATTCAGGCCAACCCGCGCAACTACATTGCCCAGCCCACGCTGGATTTTTCCCGCGCTCCCTGCCTGATCGGCAACCATCTGGAGCCGCGCCACGTGGACCTCAGGCCCTACATCCTTTTCGGCGACAAGGTCAACATCGTCCCCGGAGGCCTGACCCGCGTGGCTCTGGAAAAAGGCTCGCTGGTGGTCAACTCCTCCCAGGGCGGCGGCAGCAAGGACACATGGGTTCTGGAATAGCACCCCAACCGGTAGTTAGGGAGAGTACTAGCGATGCTATCGCGCGTAGCCGACAGCCTTTATTGGATGAGCCGCTACCTGGAGCGGGCGGAGAACACCGTCCGTCAACTCGATGTCACCATGAGCCTGATGCTCGACCCCGGCGGCGACAGCGCTGAAACCCGCTGGAAGCGCCTGGTCGCCTCGCTCGGCAAGGCCACGGGCCTCGAATGGAACGGCGACCTCGAATCCATGGCCCACACCCTGGTCTTCGACGGCCTCAACCCTGCTTCGGTCACCTTTTCCGTCAACGGTGCGCGCGAAAATGCCCGCCAGGTGCGCGAGGAAATCTCCAGCGAGCAGTGGCAGCGCCTCAACCGGCTCTTTCACCACATTCACTCGCCCCAGGCAGAGGCTCAGTTCAGCGCCAACAACAACGACCTGCTGGCCTCGGTCGTCGATGGCATCCACCTCTTCAAGGGCGTCAGCGACACCACCATGATTCACGGCCAGGGCTGGCAGTTCATCCGCCTGGGCCGCTATCTCGAAAGGGCCTATTCCACCGCCACCTTGCTCGAGGTCTACCAGCCCTCCCTGTTCGCCCCGGCCGAAACCGAGACCTTCGGCAACCAGTACCTCGAATTGGTGGGACTGCTGCGCTGCTGCACCTCGTTTGAGGCCTATTGCCAGGTCTACACCGCCGATCTTTCGCCCGCGCGCATCCTCGAGTTCCTGCTCCTCAACCGTGACTTTCCTCACGCCATCCGCTATTCGGTCGAGGGCATGCGTCACGCCGTCGAGTCCATCCAGCGCGGCGGCGGCCGCCGCGCCCCGGACGAGTTGTTCGTCGTCATCGGCCGCCTCCAGGCCATGCTGAGCTACACCACCATCGGCGAAATTCTCTCCGGCGACGCCGCCGGCTTCCTCCATTCCATCCGCGAGCAGTGCATGCGCATCCACGAGCTCATCTACCGCTACTACGTGCAGTACTCCATCCAGTCCGCCCTGGCGGCCTGAGGAAACCTGGGTATCGAGCATGAATTTCTATTCCATCCGGCACCTCACGCGCTTCCGCTACTCGCACCCCATCAGCGAGAGCATCATGGAGACGCGCATGAATCCGCGCTCGGACTTGAGCCAGCACTGCCTCAACTTCTCCCTCTCCGTCAGCCCCCGCTGCCGCGTCTTCAGCTATCGCGACCATCAGGGCAACAACGTCCAGCACTTCGACATCCCCGGCGAGCACAACCAGTTGGTCATTGTGGCCGAGTCGGTCATCGAGCAGCAGGATCTGCCCGAAGTGCCCGATTTTCTCTCCTCCGACGCCTGGGATGCGCTCGATGACATGGTCGAGGCCAGCGATTACTGGGAGATGCTGCTGCCCTCCACCTTTGCCGTCGAGACTCCGGCCGTCAAGCTGCTGGCCTCGCAGATGGGTGTCGCCCGACGCGACGACCCGCTCATGCTGGTGCGCGAATTGAATCAAAGATTATTCGACTACTTCGAATACGTGCCCCGCTCCACCCGCGTCGATTCCCCTATCGATGAGGCCATCATCAGCGGCAAGGGCGTTTGCCAGGACTTTGCCCACGCCATGATCGCCCTCCTGCGCCATGTCGGCATCCCCGCCCGCTACGTCTCCGGCTACCTCTACCGCAGCCGCGAGGATCACGACCGCTCCACCCCGGACGCCACTCACGCCTGGGTCGATGTGCTCCTGCCCCACCTGGGCTGGGTGGGCTTCGACCCCACCAACAACCTCATCGCCCATCATCGCCACATCCGCACCGCCGTCGGCCGCGACTATGCCGACGTGCCCCCTACCCACGGGATCTTCCGCGGCCAGGCCGACAGCGAACTCTATGTCGCCGTCCATGTCGAGGCCAGCGAACAGCCTCCCGCCCTGGACCGCACCCTGCCCATTCCCGACGACTGGTCGGTGCTGGTGGAGCGCGCCCAACAGGCTCCCGCGCCGCCCCTGCCCTTCATCGACCTCCAACAAATGCAGCAACAACAGCAGCAACAATGACCTCGACCACCAAAAAAACCGGCCCGGCCCCCGGCCTCGGAACCGCCAGATTCGATTTTTTGTTGAATCTGGGGAGAATCTCGCTCAGAATTACAGACACTTATCCGGGCGCTTCTCCCCGTTGACGTCCCACCAGTCTTCTCGCTCCTGCCGGTCTTTCGGACTTCGCGGACAGGCTTCCTGTTCAGCGCAGTGAGTTTTGACAGGGAAATGCTTCCCGGCTCAAGGAGCAGCATCGTCAGCAGTGACCCTTATCGGGACCGCAACTGAGAAACGTGCGCAAAGACACATCGGAATCAGACCAGGCGCAACTGCAAGTCATTGTGGAGGAATAGCCGTGAAACGATCCCTATGGGGATGGATGCTCTTCTGTATCCTATCCGCCGCCATTCTCGCATCCGCTCAGACCGCAACCACATCTCTCCGCGGCACCGTGAAAGACCCCAGCGGCGCGCTGGTCCCAGGAGCCAAAGTCACCCTATTGGACAAGGCCAATGGCCGTACGCTTTCGTCCGTTGCCAATAGTGCCGGCTCCTATGCCTTCACGCAGATTCCACCGGCCAGGTACATCATCACCGTCTCCGCCGAAGGCTTCGGCAACCAAAGCAAATCCGCCGAGCTGCTGGTCAACCAGCCCGCCACCGTGGACTTCACGCTCTCCGTGCAGGCTAGTTCGGTCACCGTGGACGTCAGCGCCGTGGCTCAGACCCTCAATACATCCGACGCCACACTGGGCGATTCAGTGGGCAACGTCACCATCGAAGCGCTGCCCATGGAGGGCCGCGACCCGGTCTCCCTGCTCACCCTCCAGCCTGGCGTGCTCTACCTCGGCAACCCGGACGAAAACGACGCCTCGGATAGCCGCAGCGGCTCGGTCAGCGGCGGACGCTCCGACCAGGGCAACATCACCCTCGACGGCATGGACGATAACGACCAGATCAGCGGGACAGCCTTTACCGGCGTGCTGCGCGCCACGCTCGACTCCACCGAGGAGTTTCGCGTCACCACCTCCAACGGCACCGCCGACTCCGGCCGCAGCTCCGGCGCTCAGGTCTCCATCGTCACCAAGAGCGGAGCCAATGCCTTCCACGGCGCGCTCTACGAGTACTACCGCCCCACCGACACCGTGGCCAACCAGTGGTTCAACAAGTTCACCGAGCTTTACCTGGGAAGGCCGAACATCCCCCAGAAATACGTCATGAACACCTTCGGCGCCTCCCTCGGCGGACCCATCAAGAAAGACAGGCTCTTCTTCTTTTTCAACTACGAAGGGCAGCGCAAGGCCATCGATGATGTGGTCACCCGCATTGTGCCCTCGCAGCCGTTCTATTCAGGCTCGCTCGGCTACCAGGACGCCAACTCGGCTACCCACTGGATCACCGCCACCGACTTTACAAGCCAGTACGACTACGACTGCTCCACCAACGTTGCCTGCGGGCCCAACCCCTATGTCAAGGCCTATTACGAGCCATTGGACAAGGCCGGGTACTACGGCATCCTCAACACCGTCGGGGATGGCGTCAACAATGCCGGTTATGTCTTTGACTCTCCCGCCCCGGCCACACTCAACACCAGCATCGCCAAGATCGACTACAGCATCAGCAGCCGGCAGCACATCTTCTTCCGCGGCAATTTGCAGAAAGATACCCAGATCGGGGATGAGAACCTGCCCGGACAGCCCCCCGATACCAATCACATCGACAACACCAAGGGCCTGGCCTTCGGCCACACCTGGACCCCTACCTCGAACATCGTCAACGACGCGCGTTATGGTTTCATCCGCCAGGGGTATTCAACGCGCGGCATCGGCACTGGCACCGGCGACTGGGTGAACTTCCGCTTCCTCTCCCAGCCCAATTCGCATGCTCTGTCCACCCTCGTCAACGTTCCGGTCCACAACATCACCGACAACTTCACCTGGACCAGGGGCAAGCACACTCTCAGCCTGGGTGGCAATTGGCGCGGCATTGAGAACAATCGCACCTCGGACGCAAATTCCTACTCCGGCGCCAGCACCAACCCCTACTGGCTTTCCAATTACCCCAATGCCCCCGCCGACCTTGGAACCGGCTTCGAAGACGACTACGAGATTGCCTTTGGCACCCTGGTCGGTACCGTGCCCGAGACCACTGAGCAGTACAACTATTCGGTCACTGGCCCCAGCTCCGGTACCCTCTTCAGCGACGGCGCCTTCATCAGTCGCCACTTCAAGGCCAACGAGTTCGAATACTTCCTCCAGGATTCCTGGCGCATGACGCCCACTCTCACCATCACCTATGGCGTGCGCCACTCCATCCTCCAGGCCCCCTACGAAACCAAGGGCCAGCAGATTTCTCCCACCGTCGATACCCACGCCTGGTTCCTCAAACGTGGCTCCGCCGCGGCCCAGGGACAGGCTTTCGAAGACCCGCTTTCCTTTGCCCCCTCCGGCAAGGCCAACAATCGCCCCGGCTTCTGGGCCAAGCAGAAGGGAAACCTTGCTCCCCGTCTCTCTCTGGTCTACGCCCCCAATCCCAAAACTTCGATTCGCGCCGGCGGCGGCATGTACTTCGATCACTTTGGACAGGGAATCGTCAACTCATTTGATCAGGAAGGCTCCTTTGGCCTCAGCAGCTCGGTCTCATCTCCTGCCTACAGCCAATCCTTTCAGCAGTCGCCGCGCTTCACCGGCGCGCAGGTTCTTCCCCCGCTCAATGGCTGCCCCACCCCCTCGGGCACCATCAAATACCCCTACTCTCCCATCTCCAGCGCTGACTCGCCAACATTGGCTCTAAACTGCGGATTGGCCATCACCTGGGGCATCGACAACCACCTCAAAACCCCCTATGCCTACTCCATGGATTTCTCCCTGCAACGCGAGTTGCCAGGCGGGTTCGTCGTCGAAGCCAACTATGTTGGCCGCCTCGGCCGTCACCTCCTCGAACAGCTCGACCTGGCCGAGCCCGTCGATATGGTCGACCTGAAAGGTGGCGGCGACTACTTCCATGCCGGCGCCGCCCTGTCCAAAATCTCCGACCAGAACGGCGGAGATCCCACCGCATCCGTTGCTCCCATCGCGTACTTTGAAGATATGTGGCCCTTCATGGCCAATGCCGACGGCCCCAACGAATCCGCAACCCAGGCCATCTATTCCGACCTCTGGGCGCCCAGCCGCTACGGCGCCGGTGAAACCAACGCCATCTTCGACCTCGACCTCTATGCCAATCCCGCCGGGCCCCAGTTCCAGTTCTGGCAGAGCCAGTTCTCTTCGCTGTATGCCTGGTCCTCCATCGGCACCAGCTCCTACCATGCGGCCCAGTTCACCCTCCGCCACCCTTCCAGCCATGGACTCTCCACCGACATCAATTACACCTTCTCCAAGTCCATCGACATGGGCTCGGGTGCGGAGCGCTCCAACGAGTTCTCCACCGACGCATTTGGTGGCGGCGGAATCCAGAACTCCTGGAGCCCCAAGTTGAACAAGGCCGTTTCCGACTTCGATACCCGCCACCTGATCACCATCGACGGGGTCTATGCAATTCCGGTTGGCCGCGGAAAGTCCCTGCTGGGCGCCGCAAACCGCATCGTCAACGCTGTCGTCGGCGACTGGCAGCTCTCTGGCCTGAGCCGCTGGGCCAGCGGCCTGCCCTTCTCCGTCTATGAGCCCGGCTGGTCCACCAACTGGCAGCTTGAGGGCGCGGGCGTCGTCACCGCTCCAGTCAAAGTGCAGCGCCACCTCGTCGGCGGCATTCCCCAGGTCTTCGCGGGAAACTCGGCCACCACCATCAATAACGGCGTCACCAATGGAACTCCCATCCGCCTGCCTTATCCCGGTGAAGCGGGTCAGCGCAATGCCTTCCGCGGCGACGGGTACTTCGATATCGACTCCTCGCTGGCCAAGACCTGGGCACTGCACGATCAACTCAAGCTCAAGTTTGCCGGCGAGGTCTACAACGTGGGCAACAACGTCCGCTTCGACGACAGCCCGGCCAACCTCAACGGGAGTCTGACCCAGGGCACTTTCGGCGCTTACGGCGGCATGCTCTCCACCTATCGGCGCATGCAGTTCGGCCTGCGCCTCGACTTCTAGAGCATTCTCGCTTTTGGTATAGACTTCCGTGCCCCATCCATTTCCGCGTTTTTTGCGGAAATGGGTGGGATACCAATGAAACCCAGGTCTACACCATTCCGGAAAATGCTCTACAGCGGTTCCACAATTCCCATGCCCTTTGTGGGGCTGCGAAGGGTGCCTTTTTCTTGATGAAAAAGGCACTTGAGGGCTGTGGCTTCTGGGTACAGCAATTGTGGAACCGCTGTAAGCCGTGCTCAACCCTCCGCACAACAAGGAGCGGGCCAGAGCTTCTGCTCCGGCCGGCTCTTCGTCGCATTTCTCGCCGGTACGAAAAATTGTAGCTCCGGCCTCCTGGCCGGCTGTACTGAGGGCCTCCCGGCCCTCAGGGCACTCGCACTCGCACTCACACTCACACTCACACACTCACACTCACACCGGCCGGAAACCAATCCGCCTACTTGCTCTCCGCCCCCAGCACCTTCAGCCGGTTCTGCGCCAGCCGGTAGCTCGAACTGGGGATGGTCAGAACCTCCTTCGGCTTTTCCAGCTTGCGATAGTCGGCAAGCGCAATCTCCCGCTCCCCGAACTGCTCGGCGATGCGCCCGAATGCGTACCAGTAGTCGTCGTCCGGCTGGTCCAGGTTCAGGTCGTCCATGGCCCGCAGCAGCAGATCCCGAGCCTCCTTGGCCTTGCCCGTCTCGGCGTACAGACAAGCCAGCGTGTGCAGGATGGCGGCGTTGTCGCGCGCCAGTTGCGTCGCCTTGATCGCCGTGGTGATGTCGGCAGGCTCCACTTTGCCGGTGAACAGCGAAAACCAGGCAATCGAATTCAGCAGCGACGCGTTCTCCTTGCCCTGGTCCACCAGCTTCTGCGCCCAGAGTTTGGCCGCCGCAAAGTTGTTGCGGCTGACCTCGACTCGCATCTTCATCTCCAGGGCGTCCGGGTCGCCGTCCAGCAGCTTGAGCCGCTGATCCGTCAGCACCATGGCCTCGTCGTACCGTTCCAGCCCCAGCAGAGCCTCCACGTTTTCGATGAAAATCAGCATCGACTCCGGCTCCTGCTCGTGCAGCGCGGAGGAGACCTCCAGCAGCTTCTGGAAGTTGTCCTCAAGCGAGTAGCCGGCCATCAAACCCAGCAGAATATTGGTCTTCTCCCGCTGCCCGGCGGCGTCCTTCTGAGCCTCTTCCAGCAGCGCAACCCCTTGCTTCACGGTCGGCTTGGTCCCCACCAGCAGGGCTGCGGCGGCCAGCTTCATCTTGCGCCCGTCGGCGGCTTCGCCCTTGGTCCAGAAGCGGGGAAACACCGGCCCTCCCAGCGGGTCGTCGCCGCCCTCCAGGTGCTGGTCTTCCCGCAGCCAGTCCAGCAGCGCCTTGGCTCCTTGAAGGTCGCCTGCCTTGATCCGGTCCAGCATTTCCAGGGCAATCGAGTTCGGCTTCTCGTCCGTATCTAGCAGCCTGTATTGTCCGTCCTCCTTCACCACAAAGAAGGTCGAGTTGTTGCCGCCGGGAACCTGCACCTTCACCCGGTAGCCGGTCGCGTCGCTGCCCTCCATCTTGGGATCGAAGGATTCGAGCAGTATGTCCAGGGTCACATCCAGCGAATTGTCCTGCCGCGCCAGTTGGCTGTTGGCTTTCGCGCCAGCCTCCAGCGCCTTCTTCACTTCCTCCGGATCGCTGGCCTTGATCACCGCCGACGCGTTACGGCTTTCCAGGGCCGTCATCTTCGCCAGGGTCAAATCCGGGTCCATCATGCTCAGGAAGACCCGCTTCACCAGGTCACTGGGCGTATTGCCAAACTTCAGATCCTCGTGCCGCTCGGCCCCGCGCAGCATGTTGGCCAACCCCATGGTCTGGGCCGCGTTGTCGCCCGCCGCCCCGGCCTGCAGAAAATCCGCCGCCGGCCCGTACTGGCGCACGTTCATCAGCATTTCGCCCGCCACCCGCGCCGTCTCCTTGAACGCATCGGCGCTGGTGGAGCGCTTGTTGGCCTCCGCCAGTCCGGCCTGGCTGCCGTGCAGCACCGCCTCGCAGGCCGCGATCAGCGCCTTGGGCTCCGGGTTCAGGGCCTGTGCGGATTTTTCGGCCTCCGCAAACTCCCCTCCGTAAAACTCGGCGAAGGTCAGGTTGTTGGTCAGGCCCAGTTCCACCAGCTTGTCCTGGCCCAGCTTCTGGTACTCCGCAATGGCCTCTTTCATCTTCGAGAACCGCCCGTAGCGTCGGCCCACCGGGTCATATTCCAGCAGAATCGCCAGGTCCCCCTGCGCTCCGTGGTCGTCGGGGTCCAGCCGGATGGCCGCCCGATAGGCCTCGGCCGCCCCCGCCAGGTCGCTGCCCGGACGCATACTGCGGCCGACCAGGTCGTGCTTCAGAATCTGCGCCAGGGTCTTCTCGGCCAACGCCGACTTGGGGTCCAGCTTGACCGCCTCTCTCGCCTCGGCTCGCGCCGCCTCGCCCATCCCCGCTTCCATCAGCACCTTGGCAACCTGCAGGTGATGCACCGCCTCGCTGGGGTGCAGCGCCACCAGGCTGCGATAGCTGGCCAGCGCCTCCCGCACCTTGCCCTCGCGCAGCAGTGCCTCGCCCTGGGGCTCAAAGTTCACCAGAATCGCCGGCCCGCTCACCAGTTCGGCCAACTTGTTGCGCAGTTCCGTAGCCTCGGCCACCGTGTACCGTCGCTTGACCGAGTCGAAACTCAGGTGCGCCTCGACCGCGCCGTCCTTCGCGGCGGAAAACTGCTCCGTCAAGACCGCCGGGCCCAGCGCAATCTTCTCGTCCTGGGGTAGCGGCTTGGGCACGAACCCTGCCGGCGGCGTCAGCGTGTACCGCCACTCGGCCACGAACGGCTGTGCCAGCTCCCAGTCCGCCGTCCGCGGCTTTTTGGGCTTGTCCTTTTCCTGGTCGTCCTTCTTCTTCTCTTCCGAGTCATCCTTCCGTTTCAGCTCGTCGGGCAGCCGCTGGAAGAGCGAATCCACGCGGATGGCCACGATCGCACTGTCCAGGTCCGTGTAGCCGCGCTTGGCCTTTTCGCACGCGATGGTCAGCTCAAACTGCTTCGACAAATCGGCCGGATCGGTCCGCTCCACCGTGGTCAGCTTCTCGGCCACGTATTGCGCCTTCACATAATTCGTCAGCCCCTCTCGCGCTTCCTTGTCCGGCTTGTCGGCGTAGTAGTCCCGGTACTCCCCCTCGAAAACCCCCGTGGGCCGCGTAATCTCGGTTACGCTGGCCGGCCCGTTTTCCGCCAGTGTCACCTCCCTCAGTTCCAGCAGCACATTGTCCTTCGAGCCAAACTCCGGCGTTTTCTTGAGCGCCATGGTCTGGGGCCGCGTAATCAGCGCCAGCCGGCCCTGGTCGCCGGGCGGCAACTGCCCCAGCCGGGCATACGGGTCGGTGGCGTCAATCCACAACTCCGGCGGTCCCGGCACGTACACAATGGCGTGGTCGAACAGCCCCATCCCCGGCAGCCGGGCCGGCACATCCATCCGCGAGCCGGCATTCAACAGCGCCACGTACGACGGAATCCCCGCGGCCCGCAGCATCGCCACCAGCAGCGTGGCCTTGTCCTTGCAATCCCCGTACTTGTGCCCCAGCGTCTCGGCCGGCTCATGCGGCACGATGGCCGCCTCGTCGAATTCGATGCCCGTATAGCGGATCTCCCTATCCAGGTAGTCGACAATGGCGCCTTCCTTTTCCGCCACCGTTGACTTGCCTTCAATCAGCTTGTCCACAATCGCCTGCACCGAGGCCGGGTTGGCGTGGGCGTCCACAATCTTCCCGTATTCGGAGGCCATCGCCTGCCACGAAGCTCCGGTCGAGAACTCCACGGCAGGGAAGTGCGCCACATCCGGGGGCAGATTCGGCTCGGTGGGGTCGAACGGCTCCAGCGGGCCCTGCTCGTAGGTCAAGGTCACCCGTCCGTTGGCCTCTGTGCGTTGCGGTTCCAGATCGGGCAACAGAAGCGTGTCCGTGCGCAGCGGCAGCGAGGCCGGCGCGTCGAACACGGCGAGACTGTGCGCCACCGGAACTCCCTGGCGTCCAAATCCCACCCGCCCCACGTGCCCCGGCGCAAAAAACGGCTGCGTCTCCGTGGTGATGAACTCCTCTTCCACCACCACTCCCGGCGCAATTGCCGGAAACGGCGCCCTCAGCGTCTTGCCGTCCCCGTACGTCTTGTACTCGCCCTCCCGGGCCGGCGCCTCGGTAATCTGCTTGGCGTCCAGAAGGTGTACGGAAAGGTCCGGCGCAATCACCCGCGCCTTGATCGACGGGCGCGCCTCGTGCCACGGCTCCCAGTCCACCGAAACCGAATCCCAGCCCTCCACGCCCTTCTGCGTCAGCACCTTGTAGATCACATACTCCACATGCTCGCTGCGGCCCGTCTCGTCGAAGGTATACGTTTCATCGTCTTCCAGCACCAGCACGTCCGCGTTCTCCGCCGCGGTCGCCGATGCGGCCTCGTACAACTCCTTCGGCGCGATGGTAAAGTGCGGCGTCTTCCACGGCTCCACCTTTTGCTGCGCCGGGGCCTGTTGCGCCAGGCCGCAAACCGTAGCTGCTGTCAGAAAAACAATGCAAGGGATCGAAAAAACAATGCAAGGGATCGAACGGCGCAATGACAGAAGGGACACGAGGCTCCTTACCGTAACGGGAATGTGTCAACGGTAAACCCCGCTTCATCGTGTGCGCAAGCCGCCGGACGGCCTCCCGGAGGGAGGCAAGGAGAATAGCCCAGGGCAAGCGAACCGCAGCCCTGGGATGGGCCAAGAGAAAAGCCCGCGCCCCGTAGGGGTGCGGCGAAACACGAACACCCCGGCGCCACGTGGCCCTGTGCCCGATTTTGGGACATAGGAAGGCAAGAGCCCAATCGGCCAGAAACCAACCTGTCCCTCAGTGACTAACTCAACTGAACTTCTATCTTCACCACCGAAGCCGGCGGAAAGCTGAAACTCAACCCGCCTTGCCGCAAAGTCACCTCCGCCGTGCGAGTCTTAACCTGCTCCGGCTGGCCCAGGCTGTTGTGCGCGTGCATGTCGCTCGCGCCCACCACCCAGGCCTTGGCGCTTGCAGCCGTCGCCCCGCGCAGCACAATCTCCGTTTCCCGCGGCTCGCTCACGTCCGGATTCACCGCCGTCAACGTCAGCGTCTTGCCCTTCAGCGAGGCCGATCCCTTCAGCCCCCAGAAGCTGGCCGGCTTGCCGTCCCGGTCATACCGCACCTCGGGCGCTGAAAACTCCGCCCTGAGCGCCGTTCCGCCCTGGTGCGCCGCGTACAACTCGAAGACGTTGAACACCGGCGTAGTGGTGAACTGGTCCCCATGGGTCAGGAATAGGGCATTCAAGTTGTTCACCAACTGCGCGCAGGCCGCCATGCCCACCTTGTCCGCGTGCCGGTTGAACGTGTCCAGCGTCAGCCCCGTCGCCACCGCGTCCCGCACCGTGATCATCTGCCCCAGCAACTGCTCCGGCGCGTTTTCCGTGCCCGGCCGGTACCACGGACCGTACTCGTCCACCACCAGCTTGATCTTGTGGTCCAGGTCAAACTCGCCCAGGGCCGTCCAGTGGTCCAGGATGATCCCCTCCATCCGGTCCGACTCCTTGCACAGCTCGTACCAGTCGATGGGTTCGAATTTGAGCGCGTCGCCCTTCTCTGCGTTCCAGTCCGTGGTCTTGCCGCGAGAGAGGTTGGTGGCATAGTGGTGAACGCTCAATCCCCACACGTTGTGCGCATCGCGGCTGGGCTGGCCGTGGTAGAGCTTGTTGAAGAATCCGCGCGTCCACGCCTGCTCGTCCGAGTTCGGTCCAGAGGCCACAAAACGCAGCGGAACGCCGTAACTGGGAACCCAGGCGGTGTAGCGATTGAACTCGATGGCGTAATCCTCCGGGTCGAAGTTGCCGCCGCAGCCCCAGCTCTCGTTGCCCACGCCCCAGTAGCGCACGTTATAGGGTTCCGGCGACCCCGCCGCCGCCCGCACCTCGGCCAGCGTCGTCGTTCCCCGCGGCGAGTTGCAATACTCCACCCAGTGGTCAAACTCCAGCGCCGGCAAACTCCGCACGTTGGCCGCAATGTAGGGTTCCGCCCCGCACAGCTTGCTGAAGCGCACAAAGTCGTCCGTACCGAACTCGTTCGACTCGTACACCTGCGGAATCTTCTGCTTCTGCTGCTCGGCAGTAAATGCATCGGTCCAGAAGTTGGTCCGCCGCGGCCGCTTCTCCCTCGGCCCAATGCCGTCCCGCCAGTCGTAGCTGTCGGCAAAGCACCCGCCTGGCCAGCGCACCACCGGCGCATGAATCGCCCGCATCTTTTCAATCAGCGCCGAGCGCAGCCCCTGCTGATTGGGAATCTTCGAGTTTTCGCCCACATAAATCCCGTCGTAAATCACCGACCCCAGGTGCTCGGTAAAGTGCCCGTAGATTTCCGGCGCAATGGTGCCGATGGGCTCGTCCACCAGCACTTCGATGTGACTGCCTGCCTGCTGAGCCAGCGCCCCGCGCCGCCCCAACACCAGCGCCGCCGCCGAGGACGCCGCCGCCGCCTTCAAAAAATTCCGCCGTTCCATGTTCGTGCTCCTCGTTCAGCTACCACTTTAATCGCCGAGGGATTGATCCCGTCGGATTTGTGAGCCGTCCTTACTCGAAGTAGTCGCTGCCGGACTCGGCGTCTCGTTCTTTGCCGGTGAAGTGGTGTTCGGTGGCGTCGACGATGGAGTTCACCCTATTCAGAGATCAACTTTGTACAGTATCGTCCCCTGAAATGGAACTGGCTTGCCATTTCGCATCAACGGGGAGAACTTCCATTGTGCAACTGCCTTCTCAACCAGCGATTGCAGCATCGGATTTGCCTTACCGCTTGCTTTTGCACTTATCACCAATCCCTTCTCGTCTACACAGGCAAGGATCGGAATGGTTGTGTGCGCAGATATCGTCCCGAGCAGAGGGCTGTCGATCGCCACCCTGTGCAGGATGTGCGACTGCATCTCCTTTTCGTCCAGGTGCATAAAGCGGCACCGCTTGTCCGCAGCGTATCCCGGAGCTGAGATCGTCATTGTTAACATCATTGCGCAAAGCAGAAGCCAGCCAGACCGGTAGGGCAAGCGGGCACAGCTCAGTCCAGTGCTATTGGTCGGCTGCATTCTTTTTCCCCTCCTCTTGGGCACTTTTCGTAGCATCGTTAACCCTTGGGGCGCCGGCGGGTGGCCCTGGTCTCAGCCTGAGTTCTATCCAGTTGAGGGTGCCCCCGGTCCCTTGCATTTGGGGACCGGGGAGGTCGGGAGGCCGCCCAGACCTGAGAAGCCGTAGGTCATTACCCCGCCCTCTGCACCTCGGCGGCAATCCGGCGCAACTCCGGCAAAACCCGGCCCAGCGCCACCGGCTCCGCATTGCGAAGCCCCAGAGCAAAATACACGTCGCGGTAAAGTTGGTACAACTGCTCATACACCGCCGCCGCCTTGGGGTCCGGTTCCACCGTGCGCAAGGGCAGGCAAACCGCCGCCTGTGCTTCTTCAATGGTCTTGTAGGCCCCGGCCGCCACCAGGGCAATGATTCCCGAGCCCAGGCTGGTCGGAATCCCCGCCGGAACCAGCACCGGCTTGTTCAGCACATTGGCGTACACCCGGTTCAGCACTTCACTCTTCTGCGGAATCCCCCCGGCGTTGATCACCCGGTCGATCCGCACCCCGTGCTCCGCCATCCGCTCCAGAATGATGCGGGTGTGGAAGGCTGTGCCCTCGATGGCCGCAAACAGCTCGTCCTGCGCGGTGTGAATCAGATTCCACCCCAGCGTCACGCCGCCCAGCTCCGGGTTCACTAGCACCGTGCGGTCGCCGTTATCCCAGCTCAGCCGCAAGAGCCCCGTCTGGCCGGCCTTGTAGTCGTCCAACCCCTCTGAAAGCTCGGCCACGGTGGTCTGCGCGCGCTTGGCCACGGCGTCGAAAATGTCTCCAGTGGCCGAAAGCCCGGCCTCAATGCCCGTATAGGCCGGATGCACGCTGCCCGGCACCACTCCGCAGACGCCCGGAATCAGCTCCGCTTTCCGCGCCATGGCGATGATGCAGGTCGAGGTGCCGACCACGTTCACCGCGTCCCCCTCGCGAATATTCGAGCCCAGCGCGTCCCAGTGCGCGTCGAACGCTCCCACCGGAATCGGAATTCCAGCCTTCAGGCCCAACGCCTCGGCCCACTTGGGCGAAAGATGACCGGCCAGGTGGTCGCTGGTCAGGTACTCGCCGCCCAGCTTGGCACGAATCCCGGCAAACAACGGGTCCACCGCCACCAGAAACTCCTCGGACGGCAGCCCGCCCCACTTCGGGTTCCACATCCACTTGTGGCCCATGGCGCAAACGCTGCGCTTCAAATCGCTGACCTTGGTCACTCCCGCCAAGGTCGCCGCCACCATGTCGCAATGTTCCAGCGCGGTAACGAACTGAGAACGTTTCCCTGGATTGTGCCGCAGCCAGTGCAGTAGCTTGGCAAATCCCCACTCGTGCGAATAAACCCCGCCGCACCACTGAATGGCTTCAAGGTTCAGCTCGTGCGCCTTGGCGGTGATCTCCTCGGCCTCGGCGAAGGCCCGGTGATCGCACCACAGATAATAGTCGTCCAGCGGTTCCAGCCCCTCGCCCACCGGAATCACGCTCGATCCTGTCGTGTCCAGCGCAATGGCCGCAACCGCGTCCCCGTCCACGCCCGTGCTCTTGAGCACATCGCGGGTGGCCGCGGCCAGCGCCGTCATCTGCGCCTCATGCGACTGGGTGGCGAAATTCGGATCTTCCCGCCGCCGGTTGAGCGGATAAGAGGCCGATGCGGTGCCGATCGGACCCCTCTGGCTGTCCACCAGGGTGACGCGAACGCTTAATGTGCCGAAGTCCACTCCAGCGACGATTGACATGAAAATACCCTCCCCAAGTAAACGCTTTCCTGCTCGCACTCCAGACTACACCATTTCCCGCCCCCAACGCCTTCCCATCCCCAATTCTTCTCTCCAATCGCAACCAAGTCACAAATCGCCTGTCAAGCAGCAATTGAACTCTTGGAGCAGATGCGAATGTACTTAGGTAATCGAGGGCCCAAAGTTCACCAATTCCTTCCCGTTTTGAAACCCATAACAGCTCACGATTTTCAAAATCGGCCTCAAGAAGCATTTGCCTCTTGACGATTCTCAAGGTAAGGAGTGACGATCACTGCGTCACTCCCCAGATTGCTCGTTTTTGCGCTTTGAGCGGCTCCACGATCGCTGCCTCCCAGGACTTCTGCCTTCAAGCGGCTTCTCGTCACAAAAGAGCCGGTTTGAGTCGTTCCAAGAGGGAAGCGAATTGTGGAAACGCTCTACCACCGCGCACCTCGCGGCCTATGGCTGGCGTGCGCTGCTATGGTCGATTTCACTCCGAAGAAGAGGGATCCAGATGCAAAGTGCGCGTTCATTCCTGCGGCGGTTTTCTATAGTTCTTCCGGTAACTCTGGCATTGGCGCTGGTGCCGGCCACTGCGGCCACATCCAACGCTCCAGCGGTCAGCCTCACTCCGTCCAGCCTCACATTTCCCAGCACCGTCGTGGGTGTTGCCGCTACCACGCAAGCCATTACTCTAAAAAATACCGGCAACGCGGCGCTCAGCCTGAGCGGCACGGGCCAGGGAATCACCGTCACGGGAACCAATGCCACTTCGTTCTCCGAGGCCAATACCTGCGCCGCGAGCGTTGCCGCCGGAGCCAGTTGCACCATTACGGTCAGCTTCAAGCCATCCGTCGGCGGCACGCTGAAAGCCTCCGTCAGCATCGCGGATAACGCCACCGGGTCCCCGCAGACCGTTGCGTTGACCGGGACCGGAACTGCCGTTGCCGCGACGCCGACCTTCTCCCCCGCGGCCGGAACCTTCACGTCCACGCAATCGGTCACCCTCTCCGACTCGACCACCGGCGCAACAATTTATTACACGACCAACGGCACCACCCCGACCACCAGCTCGACCAAGTACACCGCAGCGATTCCGGTCAGCGCGACCGAGACCATCGAAGCCATCGCCGTTGCCACAGGCTACGCCAACAGCGCGGTGGCGATAGCTAAATACACCATCACGCCAACCGCCGCGACGCCGACCTTCTCCCCCGCTGCCGGAACCTTCACCTCCAAGCAATCGGTCGCCCTCTCCGACTCGACCACCGGCGCAACCATCTACTACACGACCAACGGCACCACCCCGACCACCAGCTCGACCAAGTACACCACAGCGATCTCAGTCAGCGTGACCGAGACCATTGAAGCCATCGCCGTTGCCACCGGCTACACCAACAGCGCAGTGGCCACGGCGAAATACACCATCACCCCCGTCGCAGCGACGCCGACCTTCTCCCCCGCGGCCGGAACCTTCACGTCCACGCAATCGGTCACCCTCTCCGACTCGACCACCGGCGCAACAATTTATTACACGACCAACGGCACCACCCCGACCACCAGCTCGACCAAGTACACCACAGCGATCTCAGTCAGCGCGACCGAGACCATCGAGGCGATTGCCGTCGCCACCGGCTACACCAACAGCGCAGTGGCCACGGCGAAATACACCATCACCCCCGTCGCAGCGACGCCGACCTTCTCTCCCGCGGCCGGAACATTCACGTCCACGCAATCGGTCACCCTCTCCGACTCGACCACCGGCGCAACCATCTACTACACGACCAACGGCACGGCGCCGACCACCAGTTCGACCAAGTACACCGGCGC
>Ga0302320_10007192_pt1 | contig 24554 bp, 21 predicted proteins | sample Bog_T0_3_FD_202130 | JGI IMG/M metagenome (GOLD analysis project Ga0302320, IMG submission 202130) | Peat permafrost microbial communities from Stordalen Mire near Abisko, Sweden - Bog_T0_3 | ecosystem: Environmental > Terrestrial > Soil > Wetlands > Peat | place: Sweden: Abisko, Stordalen Mire...
TCGGCGGCGCCGTAGCGGACCCCGCCGAGCAGGCGTTCTTTGCCCAGCCGGCTGTCTTCGTCCACCTCCAGCATGTAGATGGAGACGTGCGGGGGCGCCAGGCGCGCGATCCAGTCGAGCGACTCGCGCCAACTCGCCGCGGTCTGCCCGGAGAGGCCGGCGATGAGGTCGATATTGCAGTTATGGATGCCGGCGTCGCGGAGTATGGCCAGATCGGCGGCGACGATCCCGGCGGTGTGTTTGCGGCCGGTGCGGCGGATCTCCTTTTCGACAAACGACTGGACTCCCAGGCTGACGCGGTCGATCCCGAGGCCAGCCCAGGCGCGGGCCTTGTCCAGGGTGATGGTGCCCGGCGCGGCTTCGATAGTGGCCTCCGCCCACGGGCGGCCGGGGATCGGTGTGAGGATCGAAGCCAATTCGCCGGGGTCGAGCGAGCTGGGCGTGCCGCCGCCCAGGTACACGGTCTCGGGCTGCCGCTGCCAGGTGTGCGCGCCGATTTCGGATGCCAGCGCGAGACGGTAGCGCTCTTCGAGGGCGCGTGGAAAGACTCCCGACGCGAAGTTGCAGTAGGTGCACTTCTGCGCGCAGAAGGGATATGAGACGTAGACGCCGGACACTCTCTTAATTGTAGCCGGGTTCGCCGGCGGGTTCGTTGGCGGGTTCGTTTTGTTCGGAGAAAGTGGCGTCCTTTCTGCGGGTTGCGTCGGAAGTCGGGTTCGTTCAGTCACTTTTTGTTTCGAGGGGGTTTCGTGGGCCGGTTGCCCATGGTTGGACATCGATACCGGACCGAAGGCGACTTATGGGGAGTAATCTGGTTAGAACTCGACCACTGCCAGCCCCTCGACTGCATGGAAGTCACTGTCTCGGCTGACGAGCGTTGCGTCGATGGCAAGTGTGGTCGCAGCAATCCAGAGGTCGTTCTCATCGAGCGGAAGCCCGCGGCGCTGTTGAGAAGCCTTCACATTTGCATACCGATCACCGGCTGCCGATGGGATCGGCTCACACGGCAAAACGGCGAACAGACTCGCCGCTTTCCTTTCCAGTTCGCTTCGGCGCCCCCCCGGAGCCAGTCGCTCCAGACCGAACAGGATTTCGCCGCGAGTGATTGTACAGCTCACGACACGGTCATCCGCCCCGATCGATGAAAGCCACGACGCCATCCGCAAATCCGCCCGCGTCAGAGCGCTGATCGCGTTGGTATCGAGAAGATAGATCACCGTGGATCAGTCTGAAAAGAGGTCACGCGCCCGGATCGGAAGCCGACTAGCAGCGATGAGGGCATCGAGTTCATCGACGTCCGCAGCCGTTGGGTGGGGTGCCTCCTGCATCGCGCGCAGGACCGCGGATGCGGATCCGGCACGACGTTCGGGGATGTCTTCGACGAGCGAAATCAACCGCTCCAGGGCCAGTTGTTGGATGCTCTTGCGTTGTGCTGCTGCGATTCCCTCAAGGCTCCGCGCAAGGTCGTCCGGCATCTCGATATTCAGGTTCGCCATCGGCCCGCACTCCTCTACCCCATTGTACCCGTGGCGGGAGACGGTGCCAAGCCGACTTCCGGTACAAATCGGGCGCAAGGTCGTCGAACGCCGTTTCGGGCGGGGTGCGGGTGGGCAACTTTTCGTCCAACTGGAGCGGGTGTCGGCCAGGGATCCGTGCCCCCGAGCCCACAACCATATAGCGGATGATAGTATCTACTGATACTGAATATCCTCGCGGCTGCCCTTTTGTCTGGGCTTGTCTTTTCAGTCAGTCAAGGAATACCTCAACCTGTTGATTTTCAGTTCCAGGGGGTCCGGTGGCAGAATGGTCAGTCCGAATTCGGCAGGGGACTCTGCGCGGTCTGCGCAGCCAGCCGGAATAACAAGAGGAATAGCGGAAGAACACGGCGCCAGGTCATAGTTGACGATTTTATTAAGACACCTGAGCGAGAATAATAAGCATGGCCACTTCCTCTTCCCCACCGGCATTTCTCTTCGACCTGGATGGCACGCTCATCGACAGTGTGTATCAGCACGTGCTGGCCTGGCGCGAGGCGCTCGAGCACACCGGCATGGAACTCTCGGTATGGCGCATTCACCGCCGGATCGGCATGAGCGGCGGTCTTTTCATCAATGCGCTCTTGCGGGAGGTGGGCGGAAATTCCGGGAGCGTGGACGTCGAACGCCTGCAGGGCCTTCACGGGGAGGCATTCAAGCGCCTCGTGGCGCAAGTTCGCCCGCTGCCCGGCGCACGCGAACTGCTCGGCGTTCTCGCCGCCGAGGGAGTGCCCCACGCCATCGCCACCAGCGGCCGGCTGGACACTGCCCGGTTCGGGCTGGAAATGCTGGGCGTCGACGCCTCGCTGCCGGTGATCACGCGGGACTTGGTTCGCTATGCCAAACCCGACCCGGACTTGTTCCTGGCGGCGGCCGACCGCCTGGGCGTGCCCGTTGAACGATGTGTAGTGGTGGGCGATAGCATTTGGGACCTGCTGGCGGCACAGCGTGCTCGCGCCTTGGGAGTGGGACTGCTGTCAGGCGGTTACGGGCAGGAAGAGCTCGAACGGGCGGGCGCTTATCGCGTTTATGAGGACCCCCGCGACTTACTCGATCATCTGGACGAGTTGGGCGTCCGAAGACAGCGGGCGGGCTGAGGGCTGAAGACCCTGGTCCAGCGACCCGAGGCCGGATTTTGGTCCGGTGTGCGACGGCGCCAACCCACTTATCCGCGATCCGGTTGTTCCCGCAATTCCGTGATCAAAGCACTCGCGGTTTCCTGGCAAGAATCGATCCCAAGGCCGCCAAAAGCAGAACGAGTCCAACCAGCACCGGCACTGACAGCAAGTGTCAAATAAACACGCAGTCTTGTCGAACAGGAAAAGATCGTGTACTATTTGAATATGTACAGAAGGAAGGAGTCCGGCCATGCCCAGAGTCGCGGTTGAAGACAATAGCCGGATGTCGCTGCGGATTCCCCCCGAGGAGAAGGCAGTCCTCCTACGCGCTGCGGCGTTGCGGCGTACCGATCTGACGGATTTCGTCCGCCAACACAGCTTGAGCGCCGCCATGGCGGTGATCCGGGAAGCGGAACATCTGGAACTCTCCGAGCGGGACAGCCTGCGCGTATTGGCGGTACTGGAGAATCCTCCCAAGCCGAACGCGAAGCTGCGGGCTGTGGCAAAGTCGCTGTCAAAGCGGAAATGAAGATTGCGCTCTGGCACGAGGAGCCCGTCGGCAAACGGCATGATCGGGATGCCTTCGACTGCGGCGAAACGGCGTTGAACGAATTCCTGCGGCGCTACGCCCGTAAGAGCCACGAAATGGGCGGCGCAAAGACCTTTCTTGCAATCGACGACGACGACAAAACGATTCTCGGCTACTACAGCCTGAGTCCCTGCTCCATCGCGTATGCCCGCACGCCGGAGCTTGTCCGGCGCGGGCTGGCGCGTCATGACGTGCCGGCATTCCGGTTGGCGCGCCTGGCGGTGGATCTCAAAGTACAAGGCCAAGGGCTTGGCGGGCAGCTTCTGCTGTCGGCGGGTAAGAGATGTCTGCTGGCATCTGCGGAAGTGGGGGGCGTGGCGATACTGATCGATGCCAAGAACGCGAGGGTCGCGGCATGGTATGCGAGCTACGGCGCGCTGCCGCTGCTGGACGCTCCGCTTTCCCTGCTGCTGCCGCTGGCCATCGTTGAAGCGGCCCTGCAGGCGGCCAGGAAGTAAGGCCCTTTGAAATCCGCCGGGTCTAACTAGTTTCTGTCGCGAAACTCCGACTCGTAACGGCAAAACCGCTCCCTGGCGGTCGCGGCTCAGTAACAAGTCCCGTGGAATCATCGCTGCGTTTTCCGAGCCGCGCGCGCAAGCAAGCGGTCCTTGCCATTTTCCAGAGTTTCATTGCAGAAACTAACTAACCCCTCACCCCACCAGCGCGCGCCACACGATCCACGATTTTTCCCACAGCGGCAGCCGCACGCGATGCCGGAACACGTCGAAGTTGCCCTGTTCGATGCGCTCCAGCAGCCGCGAATAGATGGCGATCAGCGCCCATAACGACGCGCGGCTCCGCGGATGGATCAAATCGAGCAGCGGGCGCGAGTCGTTGTAGTACGCCCGCGCGCGCTCCGATTCGAAGGCCATCAGGCGCAGGAATGGCTCGCCGCGGCGGCCGGCGCATAGGTCGTCCTCGCTCACGCCGAAGCGGCGCAGGTCTTCCGCCGGCAGGTAGATGCGGCCCCGCTCGGCATCTTCGCGGATGTCGCGCAGGATGTTGGTGAGCTGAAACGCCACGCCGCATTTCTCGGCCAGCGGCAGGGCGCTGCGGGTGTCGAAACCGAAGATGTGAATGATGGTCAGGCCCACCACCGAAGCCACCTGGTAACAGTAGCGGTAGAGTTGTTCGAAGGTTTCGAAGCGGCGCGGCTCCAGGTCGGAGAGCACCCCGTCGATCATTTCGCGGAAGTACTGAGGCGGAATCCCGAAGCGGCGAACCGTGTGATAGAAGGCCGGCCACACGGGATGGCTGCTGAAACGGCCTGCGAGCGCCTCTTCCATCTCGGCGCGCCACCGGTCGATGGCCGCGCGGGTGGCGCCGGGCTCGTCGCTCAGGTCGTCGCAGTAGCGCATGAAGGCATAGATGGCGCACATGGCGTTGCGCTGCGGACGCGAAAGCAAAACGAAGGAGTAGTAGAAATTCTTGGCGCGGCGGCGCGCCACGCGGCGGCAATACTCATAAGACCGGTCGGTCGCGTTCATCATGCCGCCCGTGTGAAGGCCAACCGGCCCAGCGCTCCCAGCAACAGACCCACGCGTTCGACTTTCGAAACCGACGGGCGCGATGCCAGCACGTTGTAATCCCGCCGCGCGATCTTGTCGAGCACGCGCATTCCGCCGCGGGTGAACAGATCCAGATCGAGCGAGAGCCGCCGGTCCACCATGCCGATCAGCGGCATGCCCTCCAGGAACATCTCGTGGGCTTTCTGCACGATCTCGCGCATCACCTCGCGGCAGGCTGGCGTGAAACGGTGGGCGAAGAGCTCGTCCACGGTATACCCGTGGCGGTCCATGATGTCGAGCGGGATGTAGACGCGGTCTTTCAACTGGTCCACGGTGACGTCCTGCCAGAAATTGGCCAGTTGCAGGGCCGTACAGGTGGCGTCGGAAAGGTACTGGCGTGGCGGGTCGGAGTAGCCGCACAGGTACAGCACTAGGCGGCCCACGGGATTGGCGGAGTTTTGGCAATAGCCGAACAGCTCGTCCCAGTTGCGATAGCGCGTCACGGTCTGGTCCTGCACGAAGGCGTCGATCAGGTTGGCGAAGGGCTCGCGCGGAATGGCGTACTGTTCCACCGTGGGGCGCAAGGCGGCGAACACGGGGTGCGTGGCGCGGCCCCCATACATGGCGTCCAATTCCGTGCGCCACCATGCCAGCAGGCGGAGGCTCTCGGCGGGGTCGCCGGTTTCGTCGCCCAGGTCGTCGGCCCAGCGGCAGTAGGCGTACACGTTGTAGAAATCCTGATGCAGCCGCTTGGGCAGCAGGAAGCTCACCACGTGGAAATTTTCGTAATGGTGGGTGGCCAGCCAGCGCGTGTAGGCGCGGCCTTCGTCGGGCGAATAAACCTTGCCCATAGCCTCAGGCGACCGGACAAACTCGATGGGCGGAAGAGGCATGGGTTGCCCCGGCTCCTAAGGAACGATCGCCGTTTTGAGGTGCCCGTTGTGGCTCATGAGGTGGCGCATGACTTCCAGCAGATTGGCCAGCGGCTCCTCGCGGTTGACGAAGAACGAGGCGGCGATGTGGCCGGCGCACACCAGTTCCAACGCCTTGCGGATATACGCGGGCGTATGGTGGAAGCTGGCCTTGCAGGTGATCTCGGAGTAGTGCAACAGCGCCGTATCCAGATGCACGCGGCTGTCGTTAGGGCAGCCGCCGAAGAAGTTGACGGTACCGCCGCGGCGCGCCATGTTGGCGGCCCATTCCCAGGTCTGCGGCTTGCCCACGGCTTCGATGGCGATGTCCACGCCGCGTTTGTGCGTCAGGGCCCGGACCTCGGCCACCGGATCGTTGTGGTCGGTGCCGGTAATCAAGTCGTCGGCGCCCAGTGCGGCGGCGCGATCCAGTTGCGTCTGGCGGCGTCCGATGGCGATCACGCGGCACCCGTACAGCTTGGCCAGTTTCACGAACATCAGGCCGATCGGGCCCAACCCGATCACCGCCACGGTATCGCCGGGCTGCGGAGCCGTCTCTTCGAAGCCGCGAATCACGCAGGCCAGCGGTTCCACCAGCGCGGCATCCTGATAGCCGACATGCTCCGGAATGACGTAGGTGTTGCGCTCCACGATGCGCGCCGGGATGCGAATATACTCCGCATAGGCGCCATTGTTGAACAGCAGATCTTCGCAGAGGTTCTGCAAACCTTTCTTACAGAAGAAGCATTCTTCGCAGGGCGCGGAATTGGCTGCCACTACGCGCTGTCCAACGGAAAATCGACTGACGTCCTCGCCCACCGTGACTACATCACCGGCCAGTTCGTGCCCGAACACAGCGGGGGGCACGATCATGCGGGCGTGATACCCGCGGCGAAAGACTTTGACGTCTGTCCCGCAGGTCAGTGCTACTTTCACTCGTACGAGGATGTCGCCGCTACCGATTGTCGGAACGGCTACCGGCTCCACTTGCAAGTGCTCCTTGCCGTAAAGCACGGCAGCCATCATGTGATTATTCACTCTGTGACCACCTCTGTGGCTGAACGATTATTTTCAAAGATTCAGGTCCCGGATGCAATGCCAAATCAATCCCTGAACGGATGTTGCCCAAAGGCAACCGGTGGGAGATGAGTTCCTCTACCGGCAGCTCACTACCGAAAACCAGACGCGCAGATTCCTTCTGCAACTCTACTGAAGCACTATAACACCCGAAGAGGGTACGTTCACCCACGCAAATGTCGGCGCCGGAGGCTTCGATCCGCTCGGTGGCCGAAGTTTGGGCGAAAAGCAGCACCCGCGCACCCGGCCGCGAGCATGCCAGGGCCTGATCCACGATGCCGGGAACCGAGGCCGCCACAATCACCAGGTCCGCGCCGCGGCCTTCGGTCAGCCGCTTGATCTCGTCCGTTACGGCCGTTTGGCGGGGGTTCCAGGTGAAGTCCGCGCCGCAGCGGGAGGAGACCGCCAGACGTTCGGGAATGGCGTCGGTAGCGGCAATGCGGGCGCCGGAACGGTGGACCAGCATGGTGAACATGAGTCCGATGGGCCCTTGTCCCAGGATGGCCACGAACTCGCCGGGCTGGGGGTCGCACCGCACCACGGCCTTCAGGCAGGTATTCAGCGGCTCTACCAGGGTGGCGCGTTCGAAGGAGACGCCTTCGGGGATGCGCTCCACGCCGCGCTCCACAATCCAATCCATCACCCGGACATACTGGGCGAATCCGCCGCCCGCCGGCTCAAAACCGGCGGTGATGCCGACTCTTTTGTAGACCGGGCATTGGGCGAACAGCTTGTGACGGCAGTAGAAGCAGTCCAGGCAGGGAATGTGGTGGAAGGCCACCACCCGGTCGCCTGGCCGGTAGCGTGTGACAGCGTTGCCCACGGCGGCCACAACTCCCGCGGTTTCATGGCCATAGACACGCGGCGGCGGCAGCAGGTTGTGCTCGATCTTCTTCAGATCGGTATGGCAGATGCCGCAGGCTTCCACGCGAATGAGGATCTCGCCGGGGCCGATGGCGGGAGTGGGAATCTCCTCTACGCCCACCATACTCTGGCCGCGATATACTGCCGCATGCATCGTCGCGGGCACAGATGCGGGCACAGATATCGGTTCAGAATCGGCAGTCGGCAATGAACTCCCCCAGAGACCGTGCGGCCAGTAGACTACGGCTTCTCAACCGGAACAGTTCCGGCAGCCTGACCCACGGGTGACGCAAACTAGACGCTAAGATTCCTATTGTATCGAAACGCCCGTCCGAACGCAGTACTGCATTGAAATCATTAGCCATGGTCTCCCCGGCCAGGTCGGTCACGGCTTTGACGCAAAAGAAGGGCAGTCCGAGGGTCTGGGCGCGTTGGGCCACGCCGGCAGCCTCCATTTCGACGGCGATGGCGCCGGTGGAGTAGAGGCGGCTCTTTTCGTCGGCGGTATTGGCGACGCGGTCGATGGAGCAGATGGGGCCCAGATGGTGCGGCCCGTTCGCCACGGGCGAGTGCGGGGCGAAGGCGCGGCCGCCGTCGAAGATGGTGGTGGCGACGACGATATCGGCGATGGCGAGCGAGGGATCGAGCGCGCCGCAGAATCCCATGCTGACGATGGCGTCGGGGTGGAAGCTCGCCAGGGCGGAGTCGACGGCGGCAGCGGCTCGCTTGGGGCCGGCCCCGTTGGCAACGAGCAGGACTTCGTGAGGGCCGAGGAGTCCAGCGCGGGACCAGTGGGCCTGGACGCCTGGTTTGCGCATCTGCCGGCAATGGAGAAAAAGGCCGGGGAACTCCGCGGGATCCGATGCTACAAGGAGAAGCTTCATGTTGGTGTTGCTGCGATGAGGTATGCAACCAGTGTAACGGCGACGGCCTCAAAACATCACGATGTACTGTAACGCTCCCTTACGGGGCGCCCTCCGGGCCGCGACCGCCAGGGAGCGGTTTTGCCGTTACGAGTCGGAGTTTCGCGACAGAAACCAACTACGCTTTTTCGGCGGCCGGGCGCAGAAGAAGTGGCCCGGCGGGCAGCTCAAACAGCCAACGTCAGAACTCCTGATGTCGCCCCGCAATTTCTGCCTGACGGGGAAAATGGGCTGAGCCATTCCTTTCGATGGCGAGAGGTTGGCAGGTGGGGCAGGCGGTGCCGCCTGCCCGCCCGCGCTGAATTAGGCCCGCTGCTCGAATAGGATCGAGCGAAGGCGAGCACCGCCTGCCCCACCTGCGGGCTCACGGCAAATTCCACGACATCAGGAGTTCTGAACGTTGGTCGTTTCGCGAGAGGGTGGAGTGTCTCTTGGCGGCTTTGCCAACGATCGTTCTTTCAGACCGTTGACGATGTAGCCCCAGACACTTGTCAGCCAGCTTCAGATCGGCGCCAAGGTTGGTCCTCCACTACCATGTCTGCGTACAACCCGGCGTGAATGCGAACCGACTCGGAAACTCAGTCTCGCGCACCGGGCCGGCATGACGGCCCCATCCGGTCCTCCGCACACCCGGCCGGCAAGTTAGACTGGAGTTTCGCATGCTCGCCTATCAGTTGGGACTGCTCCTGCTCCTGCTACCGGTCTGCAGTTTCGCGCCGGGTTTTTTCTTCGTCCGCAAGCTGCCGTGGAACCCGCTCGAGAAGCTTTGCGGTTCTATCGGGCTGTCGTTGATCCTGTTGTACCTGGCCTCATGGGGAATTTACTGCGTGGGGGCTCGCGGCGATCGCATGCCGGTTCACGCCGCGCCGTTTGCGGCGGTGTCGCTTCTCTGCGTGGCGATGGGGGCCGTCTGCTGGAAAGATATCGGGAGGCTCCTGCGGGCGGCGCCGGTGAGGCACGCGCTGGCGGGATTTGGTTTCCTGCTGTTGTGGACTGCCCTGCTGATGGCCACGATCCGAAACTACTCCGGCGCAGCGTGGTTTGGGGACTGGTTGGAGCACTTTCAACGGAGCCTGTTCTTCCTGCGGCATTTTCCCGCCGGCACGACAATTATGCCCGGGTATGCCCTACCTGCCCGGCCGCCCATGATGAACGTGCTGGCAGCGTTTTTCCTGGCGCAAACCGCCGACCGCTTCGAACTCTTTCAGGAAGTTTTTGTCTTTCTGAACCTGCTGCTCTTCCTGCCGTGCTACCTGATGATGCCCGCGCTCGGCAGAAGGGCGAAACGGCGCACCTGGCTGCTGGTGTTGCTGTACGCCGCGAGCCCGCTGGTGATGCAGAACACCACTTACACGTGGACCAAGGCGGCCGCGGCGTTCTACGTCGTATTGGCCCTGTGGCTCTACCTGGCCGGATGGAGGAAGCGGGACCTGGTGCGCACCACCGCCGCCTTTGTAGCTCTGGCCGCCGGGTTGCTGGTCCACTACTCGGCCGGCCCCTATGTGGTAATTCTGACCCTGCACTATCTCACGCTGGTTTTCCCGCGGCGGCCCAATAAGTGGCGGGAACTGGCGGGGATTGCGGCAATCTGCGGGCTGCTGGTGGGTACCTGGCTGTGCTGGTCGCTGGCGGTGTATGGCCCGCGCATCACGTTCCTTTCGAACTCCACGGTGACTTCCAGCCAGCAATATGGCGGCAGCACGCTGGAGAAGATCGCCAGCAACGTGTTCGACACCATCGTGCCCTTGGCGGTGCGCGACCCGGACATGCTGGGGCGCTTCGGCGGGCAGCGAACCAGCGCTTACGTTCGCGATTGGTTTTTCGTGTTCTACCAGCTCAATGCGATCTTCGGTATGGGGCTGGTGGGCGGGCCTTTGGTGGTGTGGCTGGCGTATCGTGCTCTGCGCCGGAAGCGCCCGCCGGCAGCCGCCCAGCCACGGGCGAAACCCAAGCGGCCGGCCGCGAAGGTCCCGCCGGAGAGAGTCCCGGTCACGCCGCAGCAGCTTTTCTGGCGGATTTTGATCGCGGCCGGGTTAGTGTTGGGTATCGCGGTGGTGGGCGAGCGCGACGCTCTGGGAGTGGGGCACCTCACCCTGCTTTCGCTCCAGGTGGTGGGCTTGTCGATGCTGGCGGCGGTGGTCCCGTGGCGGCGCGGAACTCTGGCGATGGTGATTCTGGCCGGGTGCGCGGTGGATTTTTCGTTCGGAGTCCTGCTGCAGGCGCATGTGGAGAGCCTGGAGAACGATGCCCAGGGCGCCGTTTTCCCGGGGATGGTATTCACCGGCACGTCCATTCAGTCGGCGCAGGCGGGACCCGATGCGCTCTCGCTCTCCGCCTGGAATAACTGGTTCGAAAAACACCAGGTTGAGGTTTACGACAGGTGGTTTCGCGATCTCAATCGGCAGTATGGCCACCTTCCGGAGTTTCAGGCGATGCTGCCGAGTTACAAAGAAACGGTGGAGAAGGTTCTGGCGGACGACGCCACCACCTGGGAGGGCTGGTTTGGACATCACGATGGGGAAGTGGTTTTCCTGGGCGATCACGCGGCTGGCTGGTCAGCCGCGGCGATGGCGTTGCTGGTCATGCTCTTTCTGGGGCTGGCAGGCAGGGTTTACTGGCGAAGCGGCTGACACTCCGCACTCCCGATGCCGCCCTGCCGTTTGTGTCTGGCGGGGAGAATGGGCATTTAACCCATCAAGCCGTCGTGGCGCTTTGGCGCCGCTTGCCCATCCGAGTATGCCAAACAGCCGCGGGAAGAAACCAACGGATTCTCGGCGGTTGGGGTCCGAGCCTCGTGTATTGGGTCGAAGACGTAGACTTCCCGATGAGCGATGGGGTTGGAAGGGCGGGCTTGAGGTCGAGGTTGTCCGAACCGGCTGGTGTCGCTTTCCATGAACCCGTTCAACGGCTCGGCGGTCCCCGGAATTGTAGGGTCCAAAATAAGGCCTAAGACAAGGAAACGGCGACTATCCGATTTCGGATTGTCGTCATAACCGCTTTAGAATGTGTGGTGCGGGGGAGGGGACTTGAACCCCTACGGGATTGCTCCCGCTAGCACCTCAAGCTGAAATTCACTGTATCGCGGAGTATCGCCGGCGCCTAATTCACTGATTCTGTTCAGCGGCTGTTTCGCCCAGTATCGCCGGTTTTCCTGAAACCACTACAATTCCACTACAGTCAAATCCACCGGTAAGCCGATTCGATTGAAGGCGCGACGCCGTGAGGTCCGCGCCATTGCGGGCGCAGTTTGGGGGGAACGCAAAGCCTCGGCATGGTCGCCGGTGCACCGATAGGGATTGAGTCCGCGCCACCAGAGCAGGGCCGAGACGACATAGGCGCCCGTGCCGGAAATCAGCAGCGAGTAGCGCAGCATGTTGTCGTCGTGAAAAACGTGGTCTGTCAGCAAGGCGATGGCCGTGGTTCCGGCGCCCAGGCCGATGATATTGACTACGAACAAATACATGGCGCTAACCTGGGCGCGCATTTCATTGGGCACCATCTACTGGAGCGCGGCGGGGGCGACGCCATACATCGCAGCCATCAGAAAGGCAAAAGGGACCAGCAGGGCCACCGCCAACCTTGCCGTCGGCATCAGCGGATAGAGGGCGGCTACGGGCAAAATCAGCAACGTGACGATGAGGCCGACGCGGAAATGTGCATCGCGATAACCACGGCGGGCGAGAAAATCGCAGAACCAGCCGCCGGAGAGAATGCCCAAGCTGCTGCAGACGGTCACCACCGAGCCAAAAACCAGGCCGGCATGTGCAGCGCTCCAACCGTAGGTGCGCATCAAAAAAGTGGGATGGCAGGCAAAGGTGGCGCGCTGCTGCTTGATGTCGGTGGGGCGGGCACTTCGCCTTCTGACTATTCCGGGAAACAGTGCAACCGCCTCGGAGTTCTCACGGAAGGCGGGAATCAGCCACCGGTGTATCGCCCAACACGGTGACCCGGATTTCCCGCTTTCAGAGCGCGGTGCTCACCAGGTCCACAGGCGATATCAACTGGACCGAGATAGCTCACGCTTCCGGCTGGTATGACCAGATGCATATGATTCGCGACTTCCGTGTTTTTGCCGGAGAGACGCCGAGCCGAGCGATGAAACAGATCGCGCCCGAACACCTGATCCGTTTTTGCGGGATCTGAGTTCCGGATCAACTCAGGGCGATCAATCTTTCGAAACCGGGAAGCTGCCGAATCGGGTCGTAAGCCGGGGAAACCCTGGCCGACGCGAGATAAGGCTCGCCTTCCTGTGCGGCGAGCAACAGCCAGTCCATGGCGTCTGCATAGTTCTTCAGCGCGATCTCCAGCCACGCGATCGCGATAGCCGGGATATAGCCGGATTCGCGACGTTTTCTGAGAACCCGCAGCGCACTCAAAGCTTCGCATTCACGTCCCGCATGCGCCGCTATAAAGCCCCGCATAGCGAGTTCCACCGCCTGCGGCGTCTCGGGCCGATTCGTTTTCTCCGAGCGGCGCATCGCCTCTTCCGTTCGGCCCAGCTCGATAAGAGCGAAGCCCGAATAAAACGCGATGTAAGGGTCCGGGCAGACTTCGAGACCGGCATCCCCGGCTCGAACGCACTCCTCGAAACGCCTTGCATAGTAAAGCGCCTTCACCAGATGCATATGGGGGCGCGGCTGTGCGGGATCCAGATCCACCGCTCCCTGAGCAACTGCAATGGCTTCGTCGTGCCAGCCCAGGCAGGAGAACAATTGGGCACGAATCATTCTCACGAACGGGTTACTGTCTTCAAGCTGAATGGCTGAGTTGCTTGCCTTTTCCGCCTCTTCCCAGCGCCGCTGAAAGGTTCGCAGCATCGCGAGCGTGTTATAGACCATGGCGGGTTGATGGGAGCATCGCAGCCCGCGCGCGAGATACTCGTCCGCTTTAGGCAGCCCTTCAAGCGGACGAATATCGTCCAGCAGGCAACGCAAAATATAGACGAGCGCCGCGCCATGATACGCCAGAGCATAGTCGGGATCCAGCGCGATGGCCTCTTCGAAAAACGCGAGCGACTTTCGCATCGATTCCGGAGTATGAGGTGAAATGACGTGGTGCCCCTTCAGGTAAGCCGTCGCCGCTGCGGTCTTCGGCAAGGAACCGATGAACCGATAACCACGTTTCGGAATGGTTTCAATCCATGTCGGCGTGGCCGAAAGGTCGCCGAGCGCGTCCCGAAGTCTGCTGATCGCCGAATTGAGGCCGTTCTCGAAATCGACGAAGGTGCTCTCGCCCCAAAGCCGGGTGCGCAGCGCTTCGCGCGTCACCACGTTACCGGGGTTGCGCACCAGCATCAGCAGAACCTGGAAGGGCTGATCGCGAAGCCGAACAGGAACTCCGTGTTTCAGAAGTCTCCCTGAGTCTGAATCCACCTCAAAGGGTCCGAACCTGACTTTCACTCATTGCTCCTTGCCGGAGAATAACATACGTGTCAAGATTCTTTTAAGAACACCGCGCGGCGGCGGCATGGCAGACTGGGCCTGCAATGAACCGCTCCACTATCTTCCTCTTTTTGCCGGCGGCGCTACTCGTGATGGGCGGCGTGCCCGTCAGTGCCGGCCCGGCCGGGTTCGATACCTCTGAGACCGATGCCATCAATGGCGTGGTCACGAAATTTGACCAGGCTGTAAACGCCAGAGATGCACGGGCATTGGGAGCCCTCTTCGCCGAGGATGGCGAGTTCACCAACCCAGTCGGTACGTCGCTGAAAGGCCGACTTGAGATCGAGCGATTTCATGCCGCGCTGTTCTCAGAAGCGAACCGGCCCTCCTTTGCCCACGCGCACCTGACCGTACTCGGCGCCACGATTCGCTTCGTCCGGAAGGACGTGGCAACCGTGGACGTTCGTTGGGAGCAGACTGGCGCAATTGCCCCTGACGGCAAGCTGTGGGGCACGCGAAAAGGAATTTTGAGCTGGGTCGTGACGCGCACGAATGGTTTGTGGCGGATCGAGGTGTGGCACAATGTGGAACTTCCGGCGTCTCCCTCGCTGCGGCAGTGACTCAACAGAATGAATGACGTACGCGGATGTAACCCTGGCGTACTTCCCTGAATCGCCCCGAAAAACCTAACCTGCATTAGGGCAGCGGTCTCATACTTCTGCCTCCCCGAAAGCCGACTGGCCGGATGTCGCTTCCGTCCTATCGCCCCTCGGCGAGGACTGCGTATTATGAAGCTTCACGAGTTTAAAGAGGAAGAACCACAGATGATTTCACCGACAGACAAGAACGCCGTCGAAAAGACGACTAAAGAGGACCGGATCGCTGGAGGAATTCACGTGCACAGAAAACTTTCGCTGGCGCTGTTGGCGGCCGCGGCCATCGCGCAGGCGGGCCAGGTAGTGGATATCGACTCTCAAAAATGGGGCTGCAACCAATGTTCCGGCCCCCAAAATGTCAATCCCGGTACCGCCGTCACTCCGTTCTACACCGGCGGGGCTACAGGGTTGCTTCAACTTACCTTGGGCGCCGGAACCTACACCATCGCCAACGCCGACCCGCTGGGAACCGATTACTATTCCGCCTGGAATTTCCAGGGTTATCCCAGCACGGGGAACTGGGCCTGGAGCTTCATGATCGCCAACGATGCTACCGATAAGGTGCTGATGGACGACTACATTGGCGCCGTGCAAGCCACCCAGTTGGCGATGTCGGATCTCACCGGACAAGCCACCTACGATGGCCAGTCGCCGGGAACGCTGCTCCCGGCGACCTCGACGGCCGGGTTCACCGATACGCTCACGCTGAGCGTTACCACCACGCTCGATTTCTTCGTCGATGACTACGCTTTGGGTGACAACGGCGGCGGCGTAGCACTGTCGATTACCCCGGTTACTCCCTCGAGCGTTCCCGAGCCGGGGACCGTGGGCGGCACGCTCGCCGGGTTGGCGCTGCTGGCCATAGCGGTCCGCCGGCGGGCGTAGACGGCGAGGCGCGACGCACCATGGAGGAGTGAGTCGCGCCCACCTGGCGTCTTATGCCAAGTAGCGTCAGGCGTTCGCCCGGAATCCGTGGGGGATGGGTAACGTCGAGGTTGGGGCTGGGCGGTTGGAATGCGATTGAACTGGTCGAGATCCAGCGTCTCCCACGGTATCCTCGGATAATCCTGCAGATTGGGTTTGCGTTCCTGTCCGAAAACGTCCACCGGGTTGATGCAAAGGGTAGAGGCGTGCGAGGCGGTGATCGTTCGCCTCCGCCGCATCGATTAGATGCTTCAGGAAAACACCCAGCGCAACGTCGTTCAACGCGTTCAGCCGCCGGAGTCGTGTCGACCTCCGCGGACCGACCACATGGAGTTGTGCCGGCACCCACCGTTCAACACACGCTTTGGAACTCAATCCCTCGCTCAGCGAGGCACACGAGATTCTGGGCCGGGGCCGCGGCGCTTCACGATTACGATTGGAAGGAAGGGGAATGGGAGTTCCCCGCTCGCGATGACCCGACAACCCGTTTCACCATGGGTACGTTGGAAATTCGCCCGTAGCTGCCTGCTGTCGACTGGATGGCCGAACGCTGATTCTGCTCCACGCACTAGCTTAGCTATAGCTAAAACGGCTAAACGCGAGAGGCCGTTACAAAACCACTACAGTCGCAAGAACGGCAAAAGGCCGCCCATGGTGAGCGGCCTTAAGGCTTTTGAAATGTGGTGCGGGGGAGGGGACTTGAACCCCTACGGGATTGCTCCCGCTAGCACCTCAAGCTAGTGCGTCTGCCAATTCCGCCACCTCCGCAACTGTATGGCACCTTTGAGTTTACCACGGGTCGACCGAGGCGCGCGGTAGGTTGCGGTAGCGATTCTCGATTATCCCGCCGAAACGCGCCGCCCGCGCCCGCAGACTGGTACCTTACCTCCACCAGGCAGCACCGGGGCACACGTGGCGCGCGTTGCACGTTCCTGCGGGCCGTGGTCCCAGCGGCACGGGCTCACGTTCCAACACGGACTCTTGGCCGCTCGGCAACCTCCACTGGTGAGCGTTTTGGGTCAAAGTGGCCGTGACGTTCGGTTGTGGGATGCTGGCCGACTTATCGTTCCTATCCGACCCGTGGAACTTCCGCTCTGTCCGAGTCGGTGACTTATACGGCCAAGAGTATCGCCGCAGCCAGGCCACCCGCCCCTGTTCCTGTTCCGGCTCCTGCTCCTGCTTCCGCTTCTGTTCTGCTTCCTTCTTTCGCTTCTCGTCGGCCTCGCGCTGGCGCGTGGCAATCCCGTCCAGGGCGCGCCGCCTGGCTTCCATCCTCATGCGGGAATAGCGCGAGAGCGTGGCCCGCGAGAGGTGCCGGCGATGCTCACGGTCCTCCGATTGGTCACGCTTGTCGACATCGCGCTCCGGTGCGATTCGCGCTATAAGGATGTTCGAGGAAGTCCGGCCAGTCTGCGGCGCCAAGCCGCGGAGCTGGAACATGTACGCTATGCTGCGCCCCGAAGGAGGACGACTGCGAGGCACCGGTGGGTGGTGGGCGCAACGGCGGCTCGAAGCTACGGATGCGGCAGGAGTTGCGTGGGCAGCACAACGGGGGAGCGACAGTCTTATAACCGAGAAGTTTTCGAACACTATTGACTAACATCGACATCTGATTTACAGTTACTACATGGCCACCACAACTCAGCGCTTGCACCTTACGCGTAGTTGTCCCTCCTCGGCCTTATCATCCCTATCACTTTATTGGTAATTCTCCTCGGAGAGCATGGGCAGTAGGCAGCCCGATTGGTCCGCTAAACCAGTGCTCCCTCGGGACACGAGCGTTCGAGTCGCTCGCTCTCCGCCAATTTCTAACTATTTGATCTTTGACAACTTATTGAGTTTGGGAAGTTGGCCGAGCGGCAAAGGCAGCAGGCTGTAACCCTGCACGCGGTCTCCGCGCTCCGAGGTTGGTTCGACTCCAGCACTTCCCACCACTATGTCCAAGTGGCGCAATCGGTAGACGCGCAGTCCTGAGAAGGCTGTTCCTGTGGGTTCGAATCCCATCTTGGACACTATGGCCCGCTGGTCAAATTGGTAAAGGCGCTTCCCTCAGAAGGAAGAGATTTTCCCGGTTCGAAGCCGGGGCGGGCCACCAAGTTATGCCGGCGTACGAGAATCGGTTTATCGGCGGAGCTCAAACCTCCGTGTTTGTCGGTTCGAATCCGACCGCCGGCACCATGCGCGCGTAGCCCAATCGGTAGAGGCGGCCGACTTAAGCCCGGCTCACGTGCCGGTTCGAGTCCGGCGGCGCGCACCACGGGGGGCATGACTCGACTGGAAGAGCGACGGACTCCAAACCCGTTCCTACAGGGTTCGAATCCCTGCTCCCCCGCCAACAAATTCGCACCGGAAGCTAATTGGCGAAGCGGCTGCCTGCAGAGCAGCTCATGGTGAGTTCGATTCTCACCCGGTGCTCCACCGCGGGTGCGGGCGGATGGTCCGCCACCGGTCTCGAGTACCGGCGCTCCTTCGGGATGGGGGTTCGATTCCTCCGCCCGCGGCCATCGGTTTGGAGAGCACGGGGATGTGGATCCCGACCGGCCCGGAAAGCCGGAGCCCCGCAAGGGTGGCCGTTCGACTCGGCTGTTCTCCGCCAGTTCCGGAAGGCGCCGCCCATGGTGGGCAACTGGCCTTGAGTACCAGGGTCCGCGCAGCCGGAGCCGTTCAATTCGGCCGCCTTCCGCCAAGTTTTTTTACTTTTCTTTGACTTACTACTTGACTTACTTGGCAGAGTGCCTGTATATTTGAACTGCGTGATTAAACAATTCCATCTCGAGTATTCCCTGCCAGCCAGCTTTATAGCAAAGCGCGGTACGGAAACAGTCATGGCCCAGAGGACCGTCAATCAAGACGCGCGCCCGGGGACCTGAGCCGATTGGAATAATTCGCTTTCCAAAAGGCCCCGATCCCCAAAGGATTCGGGGCCTTTGCTTTTGGATTGAAGTATTTACGGGATGTCGGGTAGCGGCTAACCCACCTGCTTTGGGAGCAGGGCGACCTCGGTTCGAGTCCGAGCATCCCGACCATTTTGAACAACGGGACGTAAAGGAGTCTGGCTTATCTTACCTGCTTCCGAAGCAGGTGACGCTGGTTCGAATCCTGCCGTCCCGGCTAACTGTGTAGTAAGTTGTTTCACAACAGGATAAGTGTGTCTTTGCGGGGTTGGCCGATCGCCTAGGTGCTGGTCTTCCAAACCAGTTAGACGGGTTGGACTCCCGTACTCCGCTCCATAAGTTCGCGGTATTCGTCCAGTGGCTAGGACGGCAGACTGCCAGTCTGCATACACCAGTTCGAGTCTGGTATACCGCTCCAAGCTGCCGGAGACCCGGGTTCGAATCCCGGCGCCTGCCTTCGGGCGGGCGTGGTCCAGCGGTAAGACGCCGGCGCTACTTTGCCTCTGTCGATTAACTGGCAGGTCCGTCGATTTGTATTCGACTGGTCCCGGTTCGAAGCCGGGTGGAGGCTCCATTGTTCGCCGGATTAGCTTAGATGGCAGAGCGGCAGATTCGTATCCTGCGTACCGGAGTTCGATTCTCCGATTCGGCCCCAGGTCGCGCCTCGAAAGTATAGATGGCGACATGCTTCCTCGGTAAGGAAGAGATGGGCGGTTCGATTCCGTCTCGAGGCCCCATGCGCGCAGTGCCGGACGGTAAGGCGCTCGTCTGATACGCGAGTTTAAGGTGGTTCAACTCCATCTGCGCGCACCAAGTTTTTTATAGCGGGGAAGATGAGCTGGTGCACACGGCGGTCTCATAAGCCGCCATTAGGTCGGGTTCGATTCCCACCTCCGCTACCAAAGTTTTACCAACGGGTCCTTAGCTCCAATTTCAGAGCGCCTCGTTTGCACCGAGGAGGGTGTGGGTGGGAGCCCCACAGGATCCACCAAATTCGCCTGGATAGCTGAGATGGATTAGCGGCAGTCTGAAACGCTGCAAAGGTCGGCTCGATTCCGACTCCAGGCACCAATTGTGGCCGTAGCCGAGTGGTTCAGGCGGATGTCTGTGGAACATCCCACGTGGGTTCGATTCCCATCGGTCACCCCATTGTTTATTGGGAGGTAGCTCAATTGGAAGAGCAGTGGATTTTGGTTCCACCGGTTCTCGGTTCGATTCCGAGCCTCCCCGCCATTCCGGGATAGATCAATTGGCAGATCGGCTGGCTCTGACCCAGCAGGTTCCAGGTTCGATCCCTGGTCCCGGAGCCATTTTGCTATGCGGGCGTCGTTCAACTGGACAGGACACTGCGCTACGAACGCAGAGACGTGAAGGTTCGAATCCTTCCGCCCGTACCATTTTCGGCCTGTCGCTCAACTGGACAGGGCACATCCCTCCGAAGGATGCGATCCGGGTTCGAATCCCGGCGGGCCGACCATTTCTGTGGGTGACCGGAACCGCAAGGTCGGTCCATGTAGCGGTCGGTGCGATTGATTGACGAACACCCACATTGAGTTTGCCCTGGAGTCCGGCTGGTGAGGAGCCCGGCTGTCTACCGGGTTAAGGCGGGTTCGATTCCCGTCCGGGGCGCCATTTTTGTTCCTGTCGTCTAGTGGCCAAGGATGCTCGCTTCTCAGGCGAGAGATCGTGGGTTCAAATCCCACCAGGGACGCCATGCCGTTGAGCACGAGTGGCCGAGTGCCCTGTCTTTCAAACAGGTGATAGCCGGATCGTTACCGGTCAACGGCACCAAGTTCGGGTCCTAAACTTTGCAGGCGAAGTACTCGGCTCTTAACCGAGAAAGCAGGGTTCGATTCCCTGAGGACCCACCAAGATTCTGGGGTAGCTTAAATGGTGAAGCGCGCGGCTGTTAACCGCGTCAGTGCTGGTTCGAGCCCAGCCCCCAGAGCCAGTTCGGCCGCGCTTCATTCAATGGCAGGATGGCCTCCTTATAAGGGCTCAACGGTGGTTCGATTCCACCAGCGCGGACCACGCCGGGGTTGTCGTCTGGTGATGGCGCTTCTCCTACAAAGAAGATCAGTGGAGTTCGATCCTCCACCCCGGTACCATTTTTGGGTCCTTAGCTTAAGTGGCAAAGCGCCGTCCTTTTAAGTCGGATGATCTGGCTTCGACCGCCAGGGGACCCACCAGAGTGCGTTATGTCCTTGAACCGTCTGTGCCTCGTCATCAACGCCAGCTACGAAGCGATCAACGTCACCAGCGCGCGGCGCGCGTTGACGCTCGTCTTCAAGGGCGCAGCCGTCGTCGAAGAGGTCTCTGGCTACACCATCCGGACCTCGAAGATCAACATTCCGGTGCCAAGCGTAGTACGACTGATGAAGTACCGGCGCATGCCGCGGCAGAACCGGTCCGTCTCCCGCAAGGGGATCCTGCTGCGCGACGGCAGTTCCTGCCAGTACTGCGGTGCCCGCCTGCCTTCGGGAAGCCTGACCCTCGATCACGTGGTTCCGCGATCGCGGCGCGGGCTCTCGACATGGGAGAACCTGGTGGCCTGCTGCTTCGCCTGCAACAACAAGAAGGGCGATCGTACCCCGCAGGAAGCCGGCATGGTGCTGGCCAGGCAGCCTCGGCAGATCGGCATTCATGCCAAGCACAAGTTGCTGGCCGGCGATTCCCATACCTGGGACAAGTACCTCTTCGCTTAACGCGCGTTTAGCTCAGACGGATGAGAGCGGGTTTCCCCTAAAGACCAGGCCGCAGGTTCGACTCCTGCCACGCGCCCCACGGACCCGTTGCCTAACGGATAAGGCAGTGCTCTTCTAAAGCACCCCATGAAGGTTCGAATCCTTCCGGGTCCCCCAAATCTGTTTGCAAAAACCAGATAACTACGGCGGCCCAGTCGCTGTGCGGGTCCGTAAGACTACTGAACCACAGGTGACAAACAAAGACCATCGGAACTCCGCGATTGCCGCTCGGCTTCCTCTTTGCGCTTCCCGTCGGCCGCGCGCTGGCGTGCGGCGATCTTGTCGAGGGCGCGCCGCTTCGCTTCCATCCGCACATGGGAGTAGCGGGAAAGCATGGCACGCAAGACGCAGCAACCTGGCGCGCCATCCTACCCGGCGGAAAGCAAATCGATTATTCAGTCCAGCGCAACCGCGGTTGGTTCCGTGTCCTGTTGCAGCCTGCCGCCGTCCGAACTCCCAACAGGGGAGCGCGGGGACCGGGGGCCACAGGCGCGCCGCTCTGCGGTAGCGGTCCGGTAGCGGTTCCTATGGGAAACTTGGTTGCCGTGGGTTGCCGGCGAGGGGAAAAGTCTATACCCGTCAAAGGTTTGCCCGTGGCTGCCCACGCGCGGAAGGCACCTCAAGCTAGTGCGTCTGCCAATTCCGCCACCTCCGCATTCGGGTGCTACTTTTTGCCAGCCGGCGGCGCCGAAGGCGCCTTCTGTTTGGCGCCACTCATATCGACATTAATCTGGTTGGGGTTGCCCGACGGTTGCGGCTGCACGTCGATCGGTATCGGTGCCGATGCCGCCGGTACGGTCTGCACCGGCGCCGGCGCCTTCCCCGTCACCGGCGCCGCCTTCAGCGGCGTCGTGTCCAGAACCGAAGTCCCCAGCCCGGCGGTCCGCGTCGCCAGGATCGACAACGAGAGCGAAGTCACCATGAACAGAACCGCCGAGATCGTAGTCGCTTTCGAAAGCAACGTGGCTGACCCTCGCGGTCCGAATGCCGTCTGTGAACCCATTCCACCAAACGCACCCGCCAGGTCCGCTGCCTTTCCGCTTTGCAGCAGTACCACGATGATCAGAAAAACGCACACGACTACGTGAATCGTCATTACCAGGGCATACATAGGAGTACTTTCAGTATAGGAAACTGCGACCCTCCGGGTCAAACCGCCGGTCCGGCCGATTCGGCGGTGAGCAGCACTTTCAACGCGCCGCGCTCCGCCGCCCGTGCGAAAGCCGCCGCAGCATCCCGCAGCGAATAGCGCGCCGTGATCATTTCTTCCACCCCAATCCCGGAATGCTCCAGCAGCGGCAACGCCGCTTCGAAGCGTCCGCATCGCGAGCCCACTAGCGTAATCTCATTCACGATGAGGGGCGCGGTATCCACCGCTACCGTGCCATGCACCGTCGATTTGAGAATCACCGTACCGCGCGGCCGCACCAGGACGGCCGCGGCTTCGAGACCCTCGGCACTGCCGGTGGCATCCACTACCCAGCCGTATTCCGCCACCGGCTGCCGGCCGCCCGCCACTTCCACCTCGACACCCACGGCGGCGGCGATCCGCAGTTTTTCCGCATGCCGTCCGAACTGGTGCACGCGATAGCCATGCGCGCGCAGCACCATCGAAACCAGCAGTCCCAGCTTGCCGTCCCCCAGCACGGCCACAGTTTCGCTGGGAGGAATGGATACCTGGTCCAGGATCTCGCACGCCGCGGCCAGCGGTTCGGTGAAAACCGCGCGTTCGGTGGCGATTCCGTCGGGTACCACGTGGAGGTTTCTCTCCGGCAGAGTGAAGAACTCCTGGAACGCGCCAGGGTGGTTGACGATTCCGAGGACGGTCCGATGGGGGCAGTGGCGCGCGAGCCCTTGGGCGCACCATTCGCAGGCGTGGCACGCCAGGTTGATTTCGCCGACTACCCTTCGGCCCACCAGCGATGGCATGTCGGCGGCCACTACCTCAGCCACGAATTCGTGGCCGGGGATTCCGGCAAAACCGTAATAGCCGCGCTGCAGTTCCAGGTCGGTATTGCAGATGCCGCCGGCCAGCAGGCGCAGCAAGGCGAAGCCGGGGAGTCGATCGGGGACCGGAACGTCGCGCACCGTGACGGCGCCGTCCTTCAAATAAACTGCCAACATGTATCCATCATAAGGGCGGATTGTATGGCGGGATTGGAGTTAACTACCGATTACCCGCTAATGGGGGCATATGTACACCCGCAATTTAGCATAAGGCTTATCCTCTATTTCCTATTGTCAGGCCCTAGTAGTTCTGGTACATAATTACTCTATGCTCTTGAAGAAGACGCACGTTCCCTCCGCCAGTCAAACGAGAGTGATCCCCATTCGGAGTTCTGTTACTCGATTGGAGAGTTTGTATGCCCAACGATCCGCCGTCGAGGTCCTGATTCAGTCGTTGGAAGATTATGAGCGCTTTCGCGCTAAACGCCTGCAAACACAGGAGTTTAGGACCGCCTGACCGGTTCCTATTTGTGCAGGACAGCTTGAATGCGGGCCGCCAGGTCCGGGCCGGAGAGATTGCCCGGATGATATAGGCGAACTACTCCTGCGGTGTCGATCAGCACCAGGGTTGGCGTAGTACTGGCTCCGTATTTCAGGAAATTGGCGTTGGCCAAGGGCACCGGCACATCGCCCAGAGCGGCGTAGTACTGGCGCCGGACCGCTTCGATATACTTCTTCTCCACCACGGGCGCGGCCTCCTCACCTCGTGCCACATACCCGTAATATTTGGTAGGTGCGATCAGCACCAGGCCCTTCGGTCCATAGAGCCTCTCAATTTCCGCCAGAATCGGCACCTCGGCTTTGCAATCGACGCACCAGTGCGCCCAGAAAAACAACAGCACCGGATGGCCGCGTAATGCCGCCAGCGCGGGCGGTTTCGCCCCGAGCCAGTCAAGCTCATCCAGAGGCGGCGCCGGTTTGCCTTCCAGGCTCAGCAGATTGAGATTCTTCTGAATCCGCTCGCCAATCGACGTGGTCCCGAAAAGAGCCGACTGTTCGCGCAGGAAAACCACGGCATCGCCTCTCTCGCCGCGGGCCGCCAGCACTTGTGCGTGAACCTCAATGGCCGCGCCCACCGCCGTGGGAAGCCAGGCATCCCCGTCCAATTTGTGCGTGCGCAGCAACTGGTCGGCCAGCTTGCGGGTCTCCACCGCGTAGGTGTCTGCCCGGTCGAACTGCTTCGATTGGAACGCACCGCGAGCCAGCCAGGAAAGCGCCGCCGCGAATTCCGGCGTGTTACCGGCCGCTTTTTGGGAAGCCCGGACCGCGCGCTCGGCGGCCGCCAGGTCATTGTGGGCGACCATGTCCTTGACGTCGTTCGCCAGCGTGAAGTAGAGGAACAGTGCAGGCACCATGGGTACCGCTACAGCAGCGAATCGATGATCGCCGTCACCTTTGGATCGCTCCAGTCGGCGGCCTCGGC
>Ga0302320_10007195_pt1 | contig 24550 bp, 16 predicted proteins | sample Bog_T0_3_FD_202130 | JGI IMG/M metagenome (GOLD analysis project Ga0302320, IMG submission 202130) | Peat permafrost microbial communities from Stordalen Mire near Abisko, Sweden - Bog_T0_3 | ecosystem: Environmental > Terrestrial > Soil > Wetlands > Peat | place: Sweden: Abisko, Stordalen Mire...
CAAACTAAAAATAATAAAAAAATAACAGTTAATAAATTACAAATTTTAAATAAAAAGATAAAACTTAGAACTGAACTAATTGAAAATATTAACAATGAAATAGATGATTTAAATACTAATATAAATGATTTAAATGAAAACATAAATAAAATAGAAGGTGAAATTAATTCTATTAAACAGGAATATGCTAAACTTATTTATCATTTATATATAAAACAAAATTTTAAAAACAGATTAATGTTTATATTAGCTTCAAATAATTTAAGTGAAGTATACGAAAGAATAAAATATTTCATTGAATATTTTGATTATATTAAAAAACAGGTTACCAAATTAAAAAATAATAAAGATGAGTTAATTTTAAAGATGAATGAATTAAGTCTAAAGTTAGAAAAAAGAAAAGAACTTGTTTATTCAAAACAGTCAGAGACTATAGAATTAGAGAATGACAACAAAAATCAGAAAAAAATATTTAATGATCTTAAAAACAAAGAAAATGAGTTATTTAGGAAATTAAAAGAAAAAGAAAAAATAAAAAATGAAATTGAGAAAGAAATTAAAAAAATAATTGAGGAAGAAGCCAAAAAGATTCTTAATAAAAGTAATTTATATGATAAATTAACGCCTGATGAAAAATTATTATCAAATGATTTCAGGAAAAACAAAGGTAAATTGCCTTGGCCAACTACAAAAGGTATTATTACTGGTTATTTTGGTGAGCAGGATCATCCAGTTTTAAAAGGTATTAAAATTAAAAATAATGGTATTGATATTACTACAGTTAAAAATGAAGAAATAAGATGTATTTTCGATGGTGTTGTTTCAAAGATTATTGCTATTAAGGGTGCTAATTATGCTGTTATTATCAGACACGGAAATTTTCTTACTGTTTATCAGAATTTAATTGATATTAATGTGAAGATTGGTGATTATGTAAAAACGAAGCAAAAAATTGGGTTGGTTTTTTCAAATGATGATAATTCAGTTATTCATCTTGAAATATGGGAAGAACTTAATAAAATGGATCCCTTATTATGGTTAAGTAAATAATAATTTTGTTATGGAATAAAAAAATATTATATTTATTTTTTTAATAAATTTAAAAATATTATTCAATATCTGTTGTTATATTATCTGGTGTTTTTTTTTGTAATACTTATGATAGTTGCATCATTTAATAATTTATAATATAATTTTGAAAACTATTTTATAAATATTGCGTAAATAGCTTGAAATATAAATATAATGGAAAAAATAATAAAAATTAAATCAAAAATTGAGAATTTAAAAGCGGTTGAGAAATTTATTGATGAGATTACTTTTGAATATAAGTTAAATGAAGAAGCATATGGAAATATCCTGATAGCCACGCTTGAAGCATCTAATAATGCTATTGTTCATGGAAATAAATTAAATGAAAATTTAGATGTTGTAATTGAATTTAAATTAGATAATGAAAAAATATTGATCACAGTAGCGGATAAAGGTAAGGGATTTGATTATAATAATATACCAGATCCTACTTCACCTGATAATATTGAAAAAATTAATGGAAGAGGTGTTTTTTTAATGCAGAAATTATCTGATCAAATCAATTTTATTGGATGTGGAAATAAAGTTGAATTAAAATTTAATCTTTAGTAAATTGATTATTAGATTTTTAAATCATAATATTAAATTTAATTTAAGATTTAAAAAGCGTATTAGAGAAAAACTTATTAAAATAAGTGAAATAGAAGGTTTTTTAATTGGTGAAATTAATATAATATTTACATCTGATATAAATCTTTTAAAGATAAACCAAAAATATCTTTCTCATAATTATCTTACCGACATACTTACTTTTGATTATTCTGTGAAAAATATACTTAATGGAGAAATTTATATTAGTATTATTAGAATTAGAGATAATTCGAAATTATATAATGTAAGTTTCGATAATGAATTATACAGAGTAATTATTCATGGTTTTTTACATTTAATAAAATATGATGATTTGAATATTAAAGATAAAATTGAAATGAAAAAAAAGGAAAATTTTTATTTAAATGAATTTAAAGATTTATTTATAGTAATAAATAAAGCAAAGATTTAATTTTAAATGAATTTATCATATGATATAATAATTGTTGGTGGGGGTCATGCTGGCTGTGAAGCAGCAGTTGCCGCTTCAAATCTTAATGCTAAAGTATTACTGATTACAATTGATATGTTCAGATTCTCGCAAATGTCATGTAATCCTGCAATTGGTGGAATTGCAAAAGGTCAGATTGTACGTGAAATTGATGCTTTGGGCGGTTATACTGGAATAGTTACTGATCAAAGTATGATACAATTCAGAATGTTAAATAAATCAAAAGGACCTGCTATGTGGAGTCCAAGAGCTCAATGTGATAGAGTTAAATATTCAATAAATTGGAGAAATATTTTAGAAAATACTATAAATTTAGATTTATATCAAGGTTTGGTTAATGATTTAATAATTGATAATAATAATGTAATTGGTGTTATTACTAATTTAGGTATAAAAATTAATTGCAAAGCAGTAATATTAACTTGTGGTACTTTCCAAAATGGATTAATACATATAGGAAGATTTAAGCAAGAAGGAGGTAGAATTTCAGAATTATCTGTTAAAGGACTTTCAGATAAATTATTAACATATGGGTTTGAAGTAGGAAGAATGAAAACAGGAACCTCTGCGAGAATTGATGGAAGATCAATAAACTTTAATATTCTTGAAGAACAAAAAGGTGATAATAATGGTAACTTTAGTTTTTTAAAATTTAATAAAAGAGGAATTAAATACAGAAGTTGTTATATTACATATACCAATGAGAAAGTACATAGAATTTTAGAAAGAGGTTTTAAGGATTCACCTTTATATAATGGTTCAATTAAAGGAATTGGACCAAGGTATTGTCCTAGTATAGAAGATAAAATTGTTACCTTTCATGATAAAAAATACCATCAACTTTTTCTTGAACCTGAAGGTAATAATACTGTTGAATATTATTTAAATGGTTTCTCATCTTCACTTCCTATTAATATTCAATATGAGGCATTAACTAATATTAAAGGTCTAGAAAATGTTAAAATATTTAGACCTGGTTATGCTATTGAATATGATTATTATCCTCCTACACAATTGAAACATACTTTAGAAACGAAAATTATAAATAAACTTTATTTTGCAGGACAAATTAATGGAACAACTGGTTATGAAGAAGCTGCTGCCCAGGGTTTAATTGCAGGAATTAATGCAGCGTTAATTATAAAAAATGAAAATGAATTTGTTTTAAAAAGAAATCAAGCTTATATTGGTGTTTTAATTGATGATTTAGTCACAAAGGGAGTAGATGAACCATATCGTATGTTTACTTCAAGAGCTGAACATAGAATATTATTAAGACAAGACAATGCTGATGATAGATTAACAAGTTTAGGATATTCTTTAGGTATTGTAAATAAAAAAAGATATAAAAGATATACTTCAAAATATTTTAAAATTAATAAATTAATAAATTTTATAAGTATTACAAAAATTGAGCCGAATAATATCAATCCTTTTTTAATAAAAATTAGTACTTCTAAAATTAATCAAAAAACTAAACTGTTAAATATTATTTCGAGACCTCAAGTTACAATTTTAGAATTAATGGAAGTATGTGATATTTTAAAAAATTTTATAAATAAAAATTTTATTTCGACTGATGAGATTGAACAGGTTGAAATTATAATTAAATATTCTGGTTATATTAATAGAGAAAATTTAATAGTCGATAAATTAAAAAGGCTTGAAAATATTAAAATTCATAATAATTTTGATTATTCAAAATTAAAATCTTTATCTACAGAAGCAAGACAAAAACTTAAAAAGATTATGCCAACCAATATTGGACAAGCATCTAGAATTTCTGGTGTTTCACCATCGGATATAAATGTTTTACTTATACATTTAGGTAGATAATGTTTCACGTGAAACATATATATTTATTTCGGTTTAAATTAACTTAAAATTGTTTCACGTGGAACAAATTAAGGTTTTTCGAGATGTTTATAAATTAAAATATAATGAACCGAGCATATACAATTAAAAATAATATATTATATGCGAGCTCCATAAGGCATTTAAAAAATTATATATTATTCTTATGAACCGAGCATCTACAATTAAAAATAATATATTATATGCGAGCTCCATAAGGCATTTAAAAAATTATATATTATTCTTATGAATACATTAGATCAAATAAAAATAAATGTTTCTAAAGAACTTAAAGAATTCGACAATTTGTTTTCTCATTATGTAAATAGTCCTGTTCCTCTTTTAAATATTTTAATAAATCATATCATTCGAAGAAAGGGAAAGCAATTCAGACCTCTTCTTGTCTATTTATCAGCTAAGTTACATGGTGAAATTAATAATAAAACTACGATTGCAGCCACATTAATTGAATTACTTCATACAGCTACGTTGATTCATGATGATATAGTTGATGAAACATTTGAAAGAAGAGGTAATCTTTCAGTAAATGCCCTTTGGAAATCAAAAAAAGCTGTTCTTATTGGAGATTATTTATTATCACAAGGTATGTTAATTGCAATAAATAATAATTGTTTTGATCTTCTAAAAACAATTTCAGAATCTGTAAAAGACATGAGTGAAGCTGAATTACTTCAGATTACAGCCAAGAGAAAATTTGATTTTAGGAGAGAAACATATTTTGAAATTATTAGTAAAAAAACAGCTTCTCTTATTTCAGCTTGTACTATTACAGGTTCTCAAACAACTACTAATGATGTTACTATACATCAAAAAATGAAATTATTTGGAAAATATCTTGGAATAGCATTTCAGATTAAAGATGATATTTTTGATTTTCAAAAATCAGGGATTATCGGAAAACCAATAGGAAATGATTTAATTGAAAATAAAATTACTTTACCATTTATATTATCATTCGAGGAATCAAGTATAACGGAGAAGAAGGATATTCTAAAAATGTTATTTAAAAAGAAGGATATTCAGTCTGTTAATGAATATATTAAAAGGAAAAAAGGGATTGAAAATTCAATACAAATAATGATAGAATATAAAAATAAATCGTTAAAAATTTTATCAGATTTTGATGTAATGAAAAGAAATTCACCATTGATAGACTTGGTTAATTATACTATAGATCGTAATTTATAATTTAATTACCTTAAAATGAGATTGTTAATAAGAAATCGTACTATTTCAATTTTCTCTCTTGTCATTCATCATCTTACCCTTCTTAACCCATTTTTATTCATTCTTTAGCCTTTTTCCGTCACTGAAAATCCTCTAAAAATAAGTTTGATTACTTGATATTATTCAGTATTTTTGCCTCATTTAAACTTAAAAAGAGCCTTTTTACCCTGCTAATATTAACTTTTTAAATTCTATCATGGAACCAGTATGTAAAAATTTAATTTTTAATTATTTCTTACCCGGTTCTTTATTGGCTTGTCTTTATAATTATTCAATATGACCTATAAAAAATAAAATAATTCAGATGAACCATGAAAAGAAGTTATTTCTGCTCGACGCTTATGCTTTAATATATCGTTCTTATTATGCTTTTATTAATAATCCTATGTTTAATCAAAAGGGGTTGAATACATCAACCATCTTTGGTTTTACTATGACTATAGAGGAAATATTAAGAAAGCAAAATCCTACTCATATTTCCGTTGCATTTGATCCTCCAGGACCAACATTCAGGGACAATATTTTTCCTGCCTACAAAGCTAACAGACCATCTACGCCTGAAGACATTAAATCTTCAGTTCCATATATAAAAAGATTGCTTGATGCTTTGAATATTTCAACTTTTGAAATCCCAGGATATGAAGCAGATGATGTCATAGGTACCATTGCTAAAATAGCTGAAAAACAAGGATTTACAGTTTATATGATGACTCCCGATAAAGATTACGGGCAATTGGTAAGTCCGAATATTTTTATGTACAAGCCCAGAAAATCCGGAGTAGAAGCTGAAATCATAGGTGTTGATGAGATATTAAAGAAATATCAGATAAAAAGGCCGGATCAGGTTAAAGATATATTAGCTCTGTGGGGTGATGCGTCGGATAATGTTCCGGGAGCTCCGGGAATTGGAGAAAAAACGGCTTTAAAATTAATAAATGAATATGACAACATTGAAAATTTAATTGAGCAGGCCGTTAACATGAAGACATCTGTTAAAGATAAAATACTAAATAATATTGATCAAATTAAATTATCTAAATTCTTAGTAACCATTAAGACAGATCTTCCAATTGATTTTGATGAAGATTCAGTTAAAAAGAAGTTATATAACAATGAAAAATTAAAATTATTATTTAATGACTTGAATTTTAAGAATATAACATCAAAATTTATAAAATCAGAAGTACAAAATAAGGTAGGAGAAAATTATATACAGGGAGATCTTTTTTCTACACAAACACAACGCAAGTCCGAAACAGAAGAATTATTATATGATACAATTGATAGTATCCCTCATGATTATAAAGTATTTAGTACTGAAAGTGATATAAAGCTATTGGTTGAATTAATCAATAAACAAAAGGAAATATGTTTTGACACAGAAACAACTGGTTTGGATGTATATAAGGATTTTATAGTAGGTATATCTTTAAGTTTTAATAAAAATAATGCCTTTTATGTACCTATTGATAAAAATTTTGAAGAAGCAAAAATTAAGTTAAATCTATTTTTACCTTTCTTTAATAACAATTTAATTTTAAAAATAGGGCATAATTTAAAATTTGATATTTTAATGTTAAGAAGGTATGATATTAAAGTGAAAGGTCCCTTATACGACACTATGATAGCACATTATCTGCTTCAACCTGAAATAAGTCATAAATTAGATGATCTGTCATTGTTCTATTTGAATTATAAACCTGTTCCAATTATTGATTTGATTGGAAAAAAAGGGAAATTTCAAAAAAACATGAGAGATGTTGAATTGACTGTTATTTCAGAATATGCCGGTGAAGATGCAGATGTAACTTTTCAATTAAAAAGTATTCTTGATTCGGAATTAAATAAAAATAATTTAAATCATTTATTTAATGAGATTGAAATGCCTTTACTTGATGTATTGGTAGATATTGAAGTGAAAGGAGTAAAAATTGATATTAATGCTTTAAATAAATATGCTTTAGAAATTAGAGATCAAATAATTAAATTAGAGAAAGATATTTTTTCTTTAGCTGGTAATGAATTTAATATTTCATCACCCAAACAACTAGGAGATGTTTTATTTGAAAGGCTTAAAATTACAGAGGATGTTAAAGTAACAAAAACCCAACAGTACTCTACGGATGAAGAAACATTATCAAAATTGATAAATAATCATCCAATTATAGAAAAAATATTAACATTTAAATTGTTAAAGAAGTTACTATCAACTTATGTCGAAGCATTACCTCTGCTTGTTGATACAACTACGAATAGGATACATACTTCTTTTAATCAAACTGTTACGTCTACTGGACGCTTAAGCTCAAACAATCCGAATTTACAAAACATACCCATAAGAGATGAAAGAGGGAGAGAAATTAGAAAATCTTTTATTCCTGAAAATAGCGAGAATATTATTGTTTCTGCTGATTATTCCCAGATTGAATTAAGGATTATGGCTCATTTAAGTGAAGATAATAATATGATTGAGGCATTCATCCAGGGAGAAGATATACATGCTTCAACTGCCTCAAAAATATACAATATCCCCATTTCTGATATTACAAAGGAACAAAGGAGAAATGCTAAAACAGCCAATTTTGGTATAATTTATGGGATTTCTGGATATGGTTTATCGCAGCGATTGAATATTTCCAAAAAGGAAGCCAATGATCTTATTGAAGGATATTTTAAATTATATCCCGGTGTAAAAGATTATATGGATAGGGTAATTAGCTCAGCCCAAAAAAATGGATACGTTGAGACTATTTTTTCAAGAAAGAGATTTTTGCCGGATATCGGGTCCAAAAATTCTATAGTTAGGGGAATGTCTGAAAGAAATGCAATTAATGCTCCAATTCAAGGATCTGCTGCTGATATCATAAAAATTGCAATGATTAAAATTAATAATGAATTTAAGGATAAGAACCTCCTGTCAGCAATGATTCTACAGGTACACGATGAACTGGTGTTTGACGTGTTATCTGAAGAAGCTGAACTGGTTAAGAAAATAGTTAAAAAAGAAATGGAGCAAGCAGTCAAATTAAAAGTTCCTTTAATTGTTGATCTTGGCGCTGGGATGAATTGGCTTGAAGCCCATTGATTGAATTTATAACCATTTGAAAAATATACCGTATAATGTAAAAATAATTCTTTAAATATTATAATGATTACTGTAGGTTACAATTGGGAAAATAAAATCATACTTATTGCTGAAGATATAGATTCAAATTATTTATTTCTTGAAGCTGTATTAAAATATACAAAAGCCAAAACTTTTTGGGCAAAAAATGGAAAGATTGCTGTTGATATGTGTAAAAATCAACACATTGATATTGTGTTGATGGATATTCAAATGCCTGTAATGGATGGACTTGAAGCAACAAAAATGATAAAACTATTTAATCCGAAAATTCCTGTTATAGCGCAAACTGCCTTCGCAATGGAAAATGACAGAGAAAAAATTCTGGCTGCCGGGTGTGATGGGTATATATCTAAACCGATCAGGTTAGATACATTATTTTCTACTCTTAATAAGTATTTGAACTAAAATATTTTTTCCCGCTTCGCAGGGCCAACCGTTATGGCCCTTTAAAATTTTATTGAAATGAATCCCAATGAAATAATTTTCTTTTTTCTTTTTATTATATTAATTATAGGAATATTATTTGTAGACTTGTTATATGTTGGTAAGGGAATACATGTAGTAACATTGAAAGAAACTGGAATATGGATAACAATCTGGGTAAGTATTGCATTATTATTTTACCTGGGTATTTATTTTTTTGGTGAAAAACTGCATGGTATTAAAAGTTATTCCGATCTTATTTTAGTAAGGAACAAATATGCGCCACAAGTAAAATTTATTTCCAGTGAATTAGCTGAAAACATTAGGATTTACAGGCATAATATGTCCACTGAATTTATTACGGGGTATATCATGGAATATACCTTATCCATGGACAATATATTTGTTATAATGCTTATTTTATCTACATTTTCAGTAAGTCACGATTGCTATAAAACCGTACTCTTCTGGGGAATCCTTGGTGCTATCCTATTACGCTTTATTTTTATTTTTCTTGGTTCGGCTCTCATACAAAAATTTGGTTGGATTCTTTTTATTTTCGCCGGATTTCTCATTTATTCAGGGATTAAAGTTTTTATAGATAGAAATAAGACTGAAAAAATAAATGTAAATGATCATTGGATAGTAAAGAATATTTCTAAATTTTTTAATGTTTATCCGGAATTTGTGGGAGACAAATTTTTTTATAAACAGAACTTAAAAAATTATATTACACCTTTATTTGTTGTTCTTATTTTTGTTGAATTAACTGATTTGTTTTTCGCGTTTGATTCAATACCAGCCGTATTTTCTATAACCAGGGATCCTTATATTGTTTTCTTTTCCAACATTTTTGCAGTTGTAGGGTTGCGTTCGCTTTTTTTTCTATTATCCAATATTTTTTATTTATTTCATTATTTGAAAACAGGCGTTTCAGTTTTATTGACTTTTATCGGTGTGAAGCTATTGATTCATAATTACCTCGAAACAGTCGGATTCAAAAGTATATATTCCTTATATTTTATCTTAATAGTACTGATATGTAGTGTATTAGCATCAGTACTCTTTCCTGAAAATAAAAAAAACGAACTGATAACGAAGTAAGAATCATGAAAGCGCAGTTCAATAAAATTCCTAAGAAAAAAAGTTACCGAACCTATCTGTATTTTTCATTTTCATCATGAAACAGACTGTAATAACTATTATACCGGGATTGAGATATTAACCCTTCATTTAATGCTTTTAATACGGCACATCCTGGTTCCTTAATATGAAGACAGTTATGAAATTTGCAATTTCTCGAATGGTTAAAAATTTCGGGAAAAAAATGATAAAGCTCTTCTTTATTAATATCAATAATTCCAAAACCTCTGATTCCCGGAGTGTCTATTATATAACCCCCATCACTTAGCGCGTACATTTCTGTAAAGGTGGTCGTGTGTTTACCTGATTTGTGATAGGCTGATATTTCACCCGTTTTAATGGATAAATTTGGATCTATTTTATTGATTAATAATGATTTCCCTACTCCTGAAAGACCTGATATAAGAGTAATCTTATTTTCTATTTTTTGTTTTATGAATTCAATATTAATATTCAAAATAAAAGAAGTTTTTATACATAAATATTTTGCTTTTGTATAAGTATCAATGATTTTATCAAGTTTTGCATTAATAATATCGTCGTAAATATCTATTTTGTTAAAAATCAGTATAACAGGAATTCGAAATGCTTCCGCAGAAACCAGATACCTGTCAATAAATTCTGCTGAAGTTTCAGGGAACTTCAATGTTATAATTAGAAAAGCCTGATCTATGTTTGCTGCGATTATGTGAGATTGCCGGGAAAGATTGGTAGATTTTCGGATGATATAATTTTTCCGGACTTCTATTTCTTTAATAATCCCGTATTCATTATTTTCTTCTACATCCAGAATAACACGATCACCAACTGCAACAGGACTTGTATTTTTAATATTTTTAATTCTGAAATTGCCTTTAACTTTGCAATGGATGATAAAACCTTCTTCTGCTTTAACAGTGATCACATTTCCGGTTGATTTTAACACGATCCCTGAAATGTTTTTTTTATTTATTAAAGTTTTATTATCCTGCATCGTTGCGATCTTATTTTTTGTAAAGATAAGAAAAATCTATTATGATTTATATATTTAATATTCAATGATTTATAAAATTTTGAAGTACATATTTTGTCCACTAATTTAAAAATTCTGATATTGTATTTAATCCCGATTAATTAATATCTTTACTAATCAATATTATTCTTATGAACCGAGCCTATACAATTAAAATTAAAATGTTATGTGCGAGCTCCATAAGGCTATTAAAAATTAAATATTATTCTTATGAACCGAGCGTATACAATTAAAATTAAAATGTTATGTGCGAGCTCCATAAGGCTATTAAAAATTAAATATTATTCTTATGAAAAAATGGAATTTAATAATTGGTTTTTTATTCTGTTTAAGGTTACAGGCACAGGAAAAGCAGCCTGTACGACCATCTGATTATAAGCCATTTAAATATCAATATACGATTGAGGAACTTAGTAAATTGTATTCATTTCAGATCATGGAAAAGTCGAAGAAATCCATTGATGAAATGCAGGATGTTATTAAACAAGGCCCTTTCAAAACAGATTTTGACAAGCTTGACAGGCACCGTATGCCGGAATGGTTCAGGGATGCCAAGTTCGGTATTTTTCTTGATTGGGGTATTTGGTCTGTTCCTGGATATGGAACGCAAGGTTATCATGGCAACTACTATCCTGATACGTATCTCGGTTATATGTATAATCAGGATGGATCTAAAATGGATTATCATAAGACGTATTGGGGTGATGATTTTGAACGGGACGACTTCATTCCATTATTCACAGCCAATGAGTTTAATGCAGAAGAATTTGCCAGACAATGTGCCGGTTGGGGAGCAAGATATGTTGTTCCTTTCTGTAAACATGGAGACGGTTTTTGCAACTGGAAGAATTCTTATTCAAATCGCAATTCTGTCGATATGCCCCCCCACAGAGATCTGCTGTCTGAGATGTATCATGCATTCCGAAAAAACAATTTGAAATGTGGATTTTACTATACTGTTTATGAATTTGAATATCCAATTATCAGCAATGGTAAAATTTATCTTGGAAATGTTGATATACAAACTGCTCCTGAACCGGGTAAACAAGTTAGTATTCCATTTGATTCAAAGAAGGACAACCGGAGGATTTCGGGTAAAATTGCTGTAACTAATTATTTAACTGACTATTTTGTCCCATCACTGAAAGAAGTTATAGACAACTACGATCCGGATATTCTCTGGTTTGACAATGAATGGTATAATACTTCTGCAAATAATAAAACAAATCTGATCACAGCTTATTTTTACGACAGGGCTGAAGGCAGAAAGGAACTTCTGGTAAACGACCGTATGGGAACTGATTCACGGGAAAGTCACGGAGATTTTTACACCAGTGAATATCATGTTATCATTGAGAATAAAGATCATTATTGGGAAGAAGACCGTCCTATGGGTTATTCTTATGGATTCAACTGGCAGGATAACGACTCATCCATGCTTAATGCAGAACATCTGATAAAGATGCTGGTTCGCATCGTTGCACGTAATGGAAACCTTATGTTGATGGTCTGTCCTGAAGCTTCAGGCCGCATTCCTGAAAACCAGGTGTCCCGTTTGAATGAAATCGGAGCATGGCTGAAGGTCAACGGTGAAGCAATTTATGCAACCCGTCCAACATCGTCTGTTACTGATAAATCAAACACTGGCGACAACGTGTGGTACACGCGGAGTAAAGATGGTAAATACACCTATGGTATATTCTTTGAATGGCCGGGCCATGGATTTATGATGTTGAAAAATGCAAAGCCTAAGTGGGAAACGAAAGTTTATATGTTAGGCTGTGAAAAGCCGCTTAAATGGTATGCAAGTGAAGGTAAAGAACCATTTATGTATGTTGAAACACCCCCTGGAATGACTGAAAAAACAGCACCCTGTAAATACGCGTGGGTAATAAAATTCGAAAATTGGTAAGATCCCGATTCAATGTGGCTCATTTAAAAATTTGTTTTTCAATATATAATCATTAATCATATCATCATATTCTTTCATTATATTCAGAGTCATTTTGTTAGGTAAAGGAATGTTAAAATGATCAATTTTTTTAATTGGTAATACTTTTGATGAAGTCCCTGCAATAAAAGCGCTATCTACTTTTGATAACAATTTGTAATGCAAACATTCTTCGGAAATATCAAATTTCAGTTTCACACAGCATTGTAAAACATATTTACGTGTAATTCCAGGTAGAACTTTTTCAAAAGGCGCAGTTATTATTTTCTCATCTATTATAAAAAAGAGATTGGATCTGCTTCCTTCGGAAACAAAAGCATCTTCATCTATTAATGCTACTTCGTAAATGGTTCGGTCCTGAAGTATCTTATCAACAGCATCCTTGATTTGTCCATGCCATATTTTGGCATTGGGGTTGTCCCGGACGCATTTGAAAGATACCATATTTACTCCATTATTGTATTCATATTCTGATGGATAATAATGAGGAATGAAATAGATCATCCAATTTTTATTAATACCTGAAAAATTAAAGATTATTTTAACATTACCGGTATTGCAATTGTTTTCATAGATTAAAGAGTATAAATGTTGTTTAAGTTGGTTTTCATCAACCCCTAATTTAATTCCGGCCAATCGGGCTGAATTAAATAATCGAGATAAATGGTCTTCAAGGAACAAATAAACACCATTTATAACACGAATGACTTCATAAATGACCAAATCCATATTTTCAGGTTCAAAATTAAAATTTGCCGTTAAATCAGCATGGCCGTTAATTATATATTTGTTACATTCGCATTTTTCCATGGTATATTTCAATTTTTGTCCTCATCAGAATAAAATATGTTTTTTGTTATACAAACCTAATGAGAATTTTATTTATTTTACACTTTCAAACAACTCTTTTTTCCATTTTAATAAAATCATAAAATATGTTTATTAAGAAATTATTTAATTCTACCAAAAAGCTAGTATTTGCTGGTGTTTTACTTTTTATATCTTTATTTTTTATTGCTTTTAGCGACGATGAATTCAAGATAACAAAAAGTTTGGATATTTATATGAATGTATTTAAAGAACTAAATTTGCTTTATGTAGATAAAATAGACCCGGAAGCGTTAATAAAGAAAAGTATTGATGCCATGCTTGAATCTCTTGATCCTTATACAACTTTCATTCCTGAATCGGAGATGGAGGATTTCAAATTTATGACAAGTGGACAATATGGTGGAGTAGGAGCTTTGATAAGAAAAATAGGTGATTATGCTCAGATTACTGATCCGTATGAAGGATTTCCGGCCGCGAAAACCGGGTTAAGAGCAGGAGATTTGATTCACGAAATAAATGATATCTCGATAAAAGGAAAAGATATCAGTCAGATTAGCGAAATGCTAAAAGGAACTCCAAACACCGAAGTTCTGATTACCATAGAACGTCCGGGAGAAAGTAAACTCAGGAAATTTACTGTTCTCAGAGAAAAAATTACAATTCCCAATGTTCCGTATTATGGAATGGTAAACGATTCTGTCGGATACATCCGGTTGTCAAATTTTACCAATGATGCAGGTAAGGAAGTAAAAGCAGCACTCACTGATTTAAAGAACAATTGGTCTGCAAAAGCGGTGATCCTTGATTTACGAGGTAATCCGGGTGGATTATTGATAGAAGCTGTTAATGTAACCAATGTTTTTGTTGAAAAAGGACAGGAAATTGTGAGTACCCGGGGAAAAGTTAAAAAATTGGAAAATGTTTACAAGACACAGTATAATACTACTGATCTGATCATTCCACTTGCTGTATTGGTTAACAGCAGTTCAGCTTCTGCATCTGAAATTGTTTCCGGTGCCATACAGGATCTTGATCGTGGTGTAATTATAGGTCAGAGAACTTATGGAAAAGGTTTGGTGCAGACAACAAGACCATTAACTTATAACACGCAACTTAAAGTAACCACTGCTAAGTATTACATTCCCAGTGGCAGATGTATCCAGGCTGTAGATTATTCGCACCGCAATGAAGACGGAAGTGTGGGTAATATTCCTGATTCATTGATTAAAGAATTTAAAACTAAAACAGGAAGATCAGTTTTTGATGGGGGTGGAATTAACCCGGATATTATAACAAATGTGGAAACATTCAGTAATCTGACAACCAATTTGTATTCAAAGAATATCATTTTTGATTTTGCCACAAATTATGCTTTCAGGCATGAAACCATTGAATCTCCTGAGAAATTTAAGATTAATGATGCATTTTATAATGAATTTACGGGATATGTTAAAAATCAAAAATTTGAATATGAATCCCAGAGTGATAAAACACTTGATGAATTGGTAGAAAATTTAAAAAAGGAAAATTATTACAACCAGTCAGAAAATGAAATCAAAGCCTTAAAAAATGCATTGTCTCATGATATTGAGAAAGATATGAGCACATTCAGAAATGAAATAACAAGATTATTGAAGGAAGAAGTTTGCAGCAGGTATTATTATCAAAAAGGTCGTATTCAGTGTGAACTTCAGGATGATGAAGAAATTCGTAAAGCATTGGAATTATTTCATCATATGAATGAGTATAAAAACATATTGTCAAAGAATTATAATAATGGAGCTATAAAACATGAAAATAAATAGAGTCTGTCAAACACTAAATAGTCAAAGAAAAATATTTAAATATTGATTCTGTGAATAACAAACCTAATTTGTAACTAATAAATCCTAATAAAACGCCGCCAAGCAAATCGGAAGGATAATGAAGACCCAGATAAACTCTTGAAATTGCAATTAAACAAGCAACGATACAGGCAAGACCTAAAAATAAAGGAAAGAAATGAAAACAAATAAAAACAACCACAAAAGCGCCCGCGGTGTGGCCGGATGGAAATGAAAATTTATCAGGCGGGGGAATAATGTAAAAAATATCATCATATGAGATAAAAGGTCTTTCTCTGCAAAAAACATGTTTAACTATTTGTTGAAGAATGATCTGAATCAAAGATGCAAGAGAAATAGCAAGTCCAATGTAAAAATTTACAAAAAGCAAAATCATACAAAGAATGCCCCATACATAACCATCTCCTACATGAGTCATTATCTTCATTAATGACGTAAGTTTGTGGGTTCTGTACTTAGCTAAAGAAACAATCAAATTTTTGTCGAAATAGGGTAATTTTTCTTTAGAAAAACGAGTAATATAATTTAATGAAGCAGCTTTTAGCATATTAATTTAATAGCCCAATTGTTTATAATGCAAAGATCAGTTTAAAAATTTCTATTCAATATTAAGTAATAGTTAAATAATAGTAAATAAATTGTTAAATAATAGTAAATATTGAAAATTTAATGCAGGAGCAACGTAAAAAACTGACGTTACAAACAAGCATGAATTAAAAAACATTGTTACATTTAATAAAACAAATGAAAAACAAAAAGGATTAAAAAAGTTTTGAACACAATAGAAAAAATAGCATTCAAATTAAATAATTTGCCGGATAAACCCGGTGTATATCAATTTTATAACAAAGAAGGTAAAATTATATATGTTGGAAAGGCAATTAATTTAAAAAAGAGGGTATCCTCTTATTTTAATAGAAATCATATCAATAAAAAACTTCATGTATTAGTTTCTAATATATGTGATATTCAGTATATTGTTTTAGAAACTGAATCAGATGCATTATTGCTTGAAAATAATTTAATTAAAAAGTTGCTTCCAAGATATAATGTTTTATTAAAGGATGACAAAACTTTTCCATGGATTTGCATTAAAAATGAATTATTTCCAAGAGTTTATCTGACAAGAAATGTCATTAATGACGGGTCGGTGTATTTTGGTCCCTATACTTCAGTGGTGATGGTAAAAAACCTGTTAAAGCTTTTAAAAAAATTATATCCTTTAAGAACTTGTAATTATAATCTGGATCAGGAAAATATAAAAAAAAATAAATATAAAACTTGCCTGGAATATCATATTGGAAATTGTAAGGCACCTTGTGTGGAATTACAATCTCAGGAAGAGTATAATAATAATATTGCCCAAATTAAAAATATACTAAAAGGAAATATTTCAATAGTAAAAAATCATTTAATAGATTTAATGAATGAATATTCCGGCATACACCAATATGAAAATGCTCAATTTATTAAAACAAAAATTCAGGAAATTGAAAATTTTCAAACAAAATCAACCGTGGTAAGCACTTCCATTCATGATGTTGATGTTTATTCTATTTATAACGATATTGATTATGCGTTTGTCAATTATTTAAAAGTTATTAACGGTGCCATTGTGCAGTCATTCACATTGGAGATGACGAAAAAATTAAATGAATCAATAGAAGAGCTTTTAGGATTAGCCATTACCGATATAAGGCACAAATTAAATTCAATATCTTCTGAATTAATAGTTAGGTATATACCTGATATAAAAATAGATAATGTTAAATTTAGTATCCCAAAAATGGGAGATAAATTAAAGTTGCTTGAATTATCTGAAAGAAATGTTCAATATTATGCAACTGATAAAATAAAGCAAAAAAAATTATTGAAGGATAACAATTCCTTAATGAGGGTATTAAGTAAAATGAAGGAGGATTTAAAATTAAAAAAAATACCGGTTTTGATGGAATGTTTTGATATTTCAAATATTCAGGGATCTGATTCTGTCGCGTCATGTGTTGTATTTAAGAATACCAAGCCATTAAAAAAAGAATACAGACATTATAATATTAAAACGGTTGTAGGTCCTAACGATTATGCTTCTATGGAAGAAGTTATTTACAGAAGATTAAAAAGATTAATTGATGAAAACAAAGCTTTACCTGATTTAGTAGTCATTGACGGTGGAAAAGGTCAGCTTCATGCGGCATTAAAAAGTATTGAAATACTTGGTGTTACTGATAAAATACAAATAATTAGTATAGCTAAAAAGTTAGAAGAGATTTTTATACCAAATGATTCTGTACCGCTTTACCTGGATAAAAAATCTGAAACCCTGCAGATTATTCAGCAAATAAGAGATGAAGCACATCGCTTTGGAGTTAGTTTTCACAGAAGCAAAAGATCAGCTGGTATGATCAGTTCTGAAATGATAAATATAAAAGGAATAGGGGAGAAGATCGTACAAAAATTAATCGTAAAATATAAAACTATCAATAATATTAAAGAATTGTCTATTAAAGAATTATCAGAGACTATCGAAATTAAAAAAGCAGAACTTGTATATTCTTATTTTCATAAAAATTAAGGTATCCCGAATAACGGCTTTTTCATAAACTTACGTCCAATGTTCATAAAATTGTTTCGGATTCTGGCGGATAACACCCAGAATTTTTGTGTCTAAATTTTGTTTTTAAAATGAGTAATGTCCCTGTAAGTATGAGTAATAAAACCCTTTTAAAATTTAGTATTTGAACTTACTTTTGCTTACTCTAAAAACACAATAATTATTTTTCTAAAACCTTTTTTGTAATAATACGTTCAATATATATTGTGTCAATATTTTAAGTATATATATATTCGATTTTTAAATTTATAATGAATCATCATTTTTAGTTGCTGTAAAATTAATAGAATATAGATTAACATTACATTTAGTAGATATTTTGTTAAGAAAAAAACGTGACTTGGTATAAATAAAAATTGGCTAAAGTATATATTCATTGATTATATTTACATTACAATTTCAAAACTTCTGGTATTATGAAAAAAGCACTTATATTACTTTTGGTATGTCTATTTAATTTCGGAATAGATTCAAAATCACAAAATGTTGGAATAAATGGTGATGGCTCTTCACCCGATAATTCTGCTATGTTGGATATTAAATCTGCAACACGGGGATTATTAATACCAAGAATGACATCTGTTCAGCGTGGAGTTATTGCTTCACCTGCTACTGGTTTAATTGTTTATCAAACAGATGCTGTATCGGGGTTCTATTATTTTGACGGTACATTATGGGATTTAATGTCATCAATTGCCTCCGGTTCTTCTTCTGTTCTTCCTGTTTCTAAAGGTGGTACAGGATTATCCTCATGTTCACAAGGAGATATTATTTATGGTTCAGCTTCAGATACTTTTTCAACATTACCAATAAACACATCAACAACAAGCTATTTATCTAATACAGGAACAAATAATAATCCTGCCTGGGCACAAGTTGATTTAGCTAATGGAGTAACTGGAAATTTACTGGTAGGAAATCTAAATTCAGGAACTAATGCTTCCTCTTCAACATTCTGGAGAGGCGATGGCATATGGTCACCAGTTGATGTTTCATCATTTTCGGGAATACTACCTATAAGTAATGGAGGTACAGGTTCAAGTACAATAAATTTTGTTGATCTTATTTCTAACCAAACAGTTGCAGGTGCAAAAACATGGAGTGCCGCTGGTACATTTCAATCAGGATTTACTTCTACAGGAGGAGTAATTAATTTAAATGATGGTTCCAATTTTCCAACTAATATTAATACTGGGACTTCCTCGGGACTTGTAACTATAGGAAATGTAAACGGTTCAAGCTCTACGACCATAAACGCCGGTACAGGAGGAATTAATATGAATACTGCTCCTTCTACTAATTTATCAACAATATTGGGAACTAACGGCTCTGCTGTTTTTGGTTCATCAACAAGCGGTTCAGACCAGATAGCAATCAATCCCCAATCCATTGTTACAGGTTCTCCAAATATTGGAACAATAACTTCCGCTGATTTGACTGCAGCAAGAACATGGACTCTTCCAGATGCATCAGGCACCTTACTTACTTCCGGATCGTTTACCGGATGGTTAATTGGTGGTAATGCCCCGGGATCTGCATCCATTCTTGGAACTACCGATAACTCATCCGTTACCTTTCAAACCGGTGCAGGAGCTTTAAATTTAGGTACTGATGCTTTTGCTAAAGCTATTACTCTTGGTAATTCAACAGGTGCCACTTCACTAACTGAAAATGTGGGTACAGGAAATTTCACTCTTAATGGCGTGGGCGCTTCTTCTTATACTATTGGAGCAGCTACAACAACTGGTGCAATTACAATTGGAGGTACTGCTCAAACAGGTAATATGACCGTTGGTTCAAGCAGCGGAATAAATAATCTTTACATTGCTAACGGTACTGGTGCAACAACACTTAATCTTGCTAATGTTCAAAACGCAGGATCTATTAACATGGGTGCCGGGATGACTACCGGTACAATCTCAATTGGAGGAACTGGTGCTCATACCGGAGCAATTAGTATTGGTACTGGTACGGGTGCACAAACTTTAAACTTTGGTACGGGTGCAGGTATTAAAACAATAAATATTGGTACTGGTGCCGTGGCTAATATTGTTACCATTGGATCTGCTACCGGTGCTGCTTCCACTACCATAAAAGCCGGTACTGGAGGACTTATTTTTAGTTCAGGTGCTGCTACCAATGTAACTACCACCATGGGTACAACCGGTTCAGCAGTATTCGCTTCATCAACAGCTAATTCTGACAAATTAGCAATCCTTCCTGCACCTGGTAATGGTACTACTTACACGGGAACTCTCACCTCTGCTAACATAACTGCTGCAAGAACATGGACACTACCCGACGCAACCGGTACTTTAGCATTATCTTCAGGAGCAAACGCAGCATGGCAATTAGGTGGTAATGCTCCGGGGGCTGCATCTATTATTGGAACTACCGATAACTCATCCGTTACCTTTCAAACCGGTACAGGTGCTTTAAATTTAGGTACTGATGCTTTTGCTAAAGCTATTACTCTTGGTAATTCTACAGGTGCCACTTCACTAACTGAAAATGTGGGTACAGGAAATTTCACTCTTAATGGCGTGGGCGCTTCTTCTTATACTATTGGAGCAGCTACAACAACTGGTGCAATTACAATTGGAGGTACTGCTCAAACAGGTAATATGACCGTTGGTTCAAGCAGCGGAATAAATAATCTTTACATTGCTAACGGTACTGGTGCAACAACACTTAATCTTGCTAATGTTCAAAACGCAGGATCTATTAACATGGGTGCCGGGATGACTACCGGTACAATCTCAATTGGAGGAACTGGTGCTCATACCGGAGCAATTAGTATTGGTACTGGTACGGGTGCACAAACTTTAAACTTTGGTACGGGTGCAGGTACTAAAACAATAAATATCGGTACCGGTGCCGTGGCTGATGTTGTTACCATTGGATCGAGTACAGGAGCTGCTTCTACAAAAATAATCGGAGGTACTGGTTATGTAACAATTCAGGGAAAAATTAAAACAGAGCAAAGTGGTGCCGCTATTACAGGATCTGAAAGCGGAGGAGGTACACCCGTTTTAACTGCAAATTCAAATGATGTTGCCGGCATAATAACATCTTCTACAACATCACACACGACCATAACTATTACATTTCCTAGTACATGGGCAAATGCTCCCTTTGCAGTTGTTGTTCCGGCAAATGCAGCAGCAGCTTTAATTGCAAGTACATCACCAGGGTATTATGTAACTACGACTCCAACGACCTTGATTATTCATATGGCCGCGAGTGTGACTAGTTCAGCCTGGACATATCATGTTTTTGGAAACTAAGATTATTTATAATGCTATTAGAAATTAAATTCGTGGTTTATTTTATTTTACAATAAAAAAATGAAGTTAATTCAAAATTTAAATATCAGGTTAATACAAGTGTTGTTGATATCATTCATATATCAGACAATTGTGCTTTCTCAGGGAATAACTAATAATGGGGCTGTAATAATTATTGGATCCGGAGCCTCAGTACAAATAAATGGAAATTATCTGAATGAAAGCAGTGGTTCTGTAATCTTGAATGGTGTGATCAAATTGACAGGTGATTGGATCAATAACGGGAGTGGGAATATTATTTCAAATCCCGGTACGAACGGGGAGGTTATTTTTGAAGGGTCGTCCACCCAACATATTAATGGGAGTACTACAAATTATTTTGCTTTTAATCAATTGACAATTAATAATGGATCACAAGTAGTTGTTGATTCCGGAATGGATGTTACTGCCTATGGAACAACTACTCTTAATGGTCCCGAATGTCTTGTCTTGGAATCGGGTATGAATCCACATCCCATGTCAGCAAGTTTTATTGATAACGGAACTATTTCAGGACCAGGAACGATGGTGGATAAATGCTACACGACAGGAACAGGTACTTATCCTGTACCTTCCGGACGCGGCTGGTATCTTGCTTCACCTGTAGCTAACACGAAAAGCTCAGTTTTTGGTATTCCCGCCGAAACGGATAATGACTTATGGTATTGGAATGATATTACTGTTGCTTGGGTCACCATCACAACAAATAATACGCCGATAAATCCTATGCAGGGATACTCTTTCCGTAGTGATTCTAATAAAACCCTCTATTTCACAGGCAGTCCCAATACAGGCAATTATAGTATATCTAATATTCCAGGTGCATCAGAGGGTTATTATCTGTTAGGAAATCCGTACCCTTCATCAGTAAATTGGAATGATGCGATAACAACCAATATTAATAATACTATCTCGTATCGTACTGTAAACTCTTCCAATACTATGGTCTTTGATACCTGGAATGGTTTGGTTGGAACTGATAATAATGGATATGCTGCAGTTAATGGTTATATACCACCTATGCAATCAGTTTGGATCTCGGTAACTGAAAGCAATCTGATTGGTTCTGTGCTTTTTACAAATGATATGCGCTTACATAATAATTCAATGTCAGGCTTCTTAAAATCTGACATTCAGGATAGTCTCGATGTTTTCAGACTGACATTAAGCGGAAATGGTCAGGTTGATCAAAATATCATATTACAGAAAGATTTTGCATCAGATAGTATGGATGCTTATGATTCACAAAAAATGTTCCTATCCAACAGTTCCGTTGGTGAGCTTTATACTTTATCCGCGGAAGGAACAAAATTAGTGATTAACACAGTTCCACCTATAGCTAATTCAGATAAACAATTTGCAGTAGGTTTAAATATTGCTTCAGCAGGTAAATATTCTTTATCCGCTGACTTGAGTCAACTGCTTTACCAGGGTAACGTTTATCTGGAAGATAAAAAGTTAAACATTATTCAGGATCTTCGTATAAAATCAGAATACTCTTTTTCATCTCCTGTAGTCAGTGATACCGGTCGTTTTGTAATACTTTTCAAATCGTTGTCTGTTGGTTCTGCATCGGGATTAAATTCTTTGAATTCCACCACCACTTCAACATCATCATATACATATTCAAATGAAGCTCAGATTTATGTTATAAATTATCCCGTTGGTTCAAATATAAATGTTTATGATTTGTCCGGAAGATTAATTTATTCAGGAATATGTAATTCTGACCAGGATTGTTTAGATCATCATTTTAACGTTGGATGTTATATCGTTAAAGTTTCAAATAATTCATCCACTGCATCTGAAATAGTTACAATCAGGTATTAAGAACATCTCTCAAAACTGGTTTTAAATAAAATGTTATATTTGAAATATCCAAATTGGAATTTTAAGAAAATATTCAGATAAATTAATTACAACATTTAATTCAATTATTATGAAGAAGATTTACACCGCCCTTTTTCTTGCTATAGTTCCTTCTATTGCCAGGTTGCAAGCCCAGAATACGCTTTATGTGAAAGCGACAAACGGCACAAATAACTCTTATGCCGTAAGCAATGTTAGAAAGGTAACCTATCCTTCTGCAGATAGTATGAAGATTGAAACGAACCAAGGAACTACAACTTATTCTTTTAATAATGTTAATTATTTCAGTTTTATCACAACCTCTATAGGCATTCAGCAAAATGCCATCCAACAAGGTGATTTATTATTTTTTCCCAACCCTGTAAATGATAAAATCCAAATTAGCTATCAAAGCGAAGCATCGGGGGTATTACAATTGGAAATTATTGATATGTGTGGAAGAGAAGTTCTGCAACAAACTTTAAGTGATCAATATGGTAAGAATCTTTTTACAATTAATGTAGCACACCTATCACAAGGATTATACGTATGTCGTGTTCAAAACGGAAACAGATTTGAAACCGTAAAATTTAATAAAAACTAAATTTATAATAAGTAAACGGATTATGAAAAATATAACAGTCATAATTATTGTAGCACTTTTATTATTGCAAAATACGATAAAAGCCCAAGATACTATGTACATCTACAATTCGTGTGAACCTTCATATAAATGGGCATTATCCGACATTGATAGTGGGATTTATATAAATATTAATTTAGTAAATAATTTATGTATATTTAAGTCCGCTGTAGCAATAGGCATAATACCGATAACTAATATTGATAGTGTTATTTTTTATGGATCACTTCCTATATTAACTACAACCATAGCCTCATCTACATTAGGAACTACTGCCGAGAGTGGGGGATATGTTTCTTGTCAGGGAGATGCACCGGTAATTGCCCGTGGCGTTTGTTGGAGTACAACATCTAATCCTACAATTTCTAATGATACTACCGTAAACGGCACGGGAACCGGCATATTTACAAGTACCATTTCCGGATTAACAAATGATACTACCTATTATGTTCGGGCTTATGCCACTAATAATAATGGGACAGCCTATGGCAATCAAATAAGTTTTACAGAATTGACAGCAACACTTCCAACCATTACAACTACGACAGCCACTTA
>Ga0302320_10007196_pt1 | contig 24549 bp, 19 predicted proteins | sample Bog_T0_3_FD_202130 | JGI IMG/M metagenome (GOLD analysis project Ga0302320, IMG submission 202130) | Peat permafrost microbial communities from Stordalen Mire near Abisko, Sweden - Bog_T0_3 | ecosystem: Environmental > Terrestrial > Soil > Wetlands > Peat | place: Sweden: Abisko, Stordalen Mire...
CCATGCCTACAGTATACTTGGTCTGTGCCCAACGACAACGAATTGCGCCACGGCCGTCACTGTGTGTTCGTCCTACACGCCCACTTGGTCTTTGTCACAAAATACCGTCGGCGAGTGTTCAGCGACGAGCACCTGCACCACCTCGAAACGATCTTCCGAGGTGTCTGCGACGACTTCGAGGGCGAGCTGGTCGAGTTCAACGGCGAGACGGACCATGTGCACCTGCTCGTCCACTACCCACCCAAGGTCCCCGTGTCCCACCTGGTCAACAGCCTCAAGGGGGTCTCGGCCCGAGTTATGCGCCGAGACCATCCCGAACTGCACCACTGCTTCTGGTGTGGGCACCTGTGGTCTCCGTCCTACTTCGCCGGCTCTGTTGGAGGTGCCCCGTTGAGCGTTCTCCGTCAGTACATCGAGAACCAACAGAGACCCGGAGCTGTCGCCCCGGTGCCTATCCCTCCCCGGCCTAAAGTCCGGGGTCTCTCGGCAAAATCCCGATGAACTGGGCCCCGGGGATGACACGCCATGTCCTGTACTCAGGCGGGACGGCCACCCACAGCCCGCGCGCAGGAGAGAATACCCGGCCGCTTCGCGCCAACGGCTGCATCCGTACCCGGACATGCTCAGGCGGCACCTGCAGCAGCTGGGCGACCTCTTCGGTGCTCACGGCCAGCCGGCCGTGCGCGAGCAACGTGTCGAGTGCCTCTGCCGTCGTGTGGTGACCGGGCATCGAGTGCCTCCTCGCCCAAGGTAACGACCATCGTTACGTTGGCCTACTGAATACTACACACGGTTGTCTCTGGTTGCCCAGCGATTGACGCGCCAAGGTAACGACCATCGTTACGTTGACGCACCGACCACTGCTGGCGGGACGTCTCGCCGTTGACGCTGGAATGGCGATGCGAACCAGGCGGGTGCTCTCGGAGACCTTCCAGATCTGGGCTTTATGCGTGCTTTTCAGACCAGAGAGGCCCGAGCCACGGTTACACTTAAAGACCTCCACCGTTTGTTGGTTCGTTTTGATTGGTGCTGTGCCTATTGTGGGAAAAAGCTCGACTTGGCGACTAAGGGTTCTCAGGCGTTGGAGTGGGACCACGTTGTTCCAATCTCCAGGGGTGGAAGACATTCAATAGGGAATCTTTTGCCGGCCTGTAGCTTCTGCAACCGGTCGAAGGGTAACAGATTTTTGGTAGAATGGAAACGCCGACCAACTTGCCGATAAAGACAGAGAAGGTCTAGGAGGTGGGTCTTGATTGATTTGAGCGAGTACCAGCAGAACTACCTGTTCGCCATTTCTCCACCGGGGCAAGCAATGCTGGCCTCAACCACTGCGGGTTCTACCGGCCCCTTCGTCAACATGTCCGAGACCGAGATAGTTGGTCGCTTGTCAGATGCTTTCTGGATGATGCGACTCGTTGGCATGGATTTTTTGGCCTGCTGGAATTGTTCTGATGACGGGATCATAACGCCCCGCACGTCGGGCAATATCGGCAACACCCAGCAACGTCTTCCTCCGTCATGGTACCTCGATGGGTCCATAGACAGCTCGACAGGGCTGCCCGACCTGGGCCGGCAGATAGTACAGGCGATTATCCTGTATGCCGCTTACAAGAGCGTACAAACTCAACTGATCAACATCAAGACGATGGTCTCTTACAAGGCTGGTCCGGTCAGCTACGAGGTGCAGCAGTCAGCCAATGTTTTGCAGAACCTACTGAAGATCCTTACGGCTGAGATAGACATAACGATTACTCGTCTTTCTGACCTGGGGAGCACAACCGTCCAGGTGTTTGATGCTGTAATGGAGGTAACCCGCAATCAGGAACTCGGGAGCGCAACATGGGTCCGCGGTGGTGGGACTTCTAATGGGGGGCGTGACTATGTGTGAGGTCTTAAATGGCCGGCGCTGACCCTACGGGGTCTTTCGGCGACGGGAGTGATTTCAAAGCGGGGATAGGGATAGCAATGGCTATGGGGTTGCCGAATGCTGTCCAGCTACGACCCACATTCCATTGGGTTGTTGATGCTACGTACGCCGATGCCGACTCCTCGGGGTGGACGTATGACCTGGGTGCAACGCCTATTAGTTGGAATAGCATCACCGACAAGGCAGTCAACTGTGCAGTAGAGTACCAGGGTGGCACAGAGATGGGTACGATAGCTGGTTTCGAGAACGCCATTACGATCAAGCTCACGTTGCTCGACGCCGACTACAACCTTCTCATTGCCCACGGTGGACGACCACCAGATGAGGTCTTTATCGCCAATGCTACATATACCTTTGACCGTATTGAACAGACGGCTCTTTTTACCGTGGACGTCTATACGATTTACTGCACAGCTGTGGACCAACCTTAATGACTTACCCTGTCGTCGCTGATAATGGTTCCTGGCCAGGCGCGCCGAGTTCTTTAGCTCTGGGCCCGATCGGGGTCGCTGGTGGGCTTCGAGACCGGTTTATCTTTAACTCCTTGTGGGAGTGTATCAACGCTAGTTTGGGTGGTTTGGGGTGGTTCAACGCTACCAGGTATGATACCCCGCCCGGGGTGCGTCAAAACCGGCCAGTGACGTTGACCAAGGAACAGGTCAACTGGGACGTAGAGATCGTTCCCAACACGATTGCCTTCGCTCCCGAGGATGTTAGCGATCCCGGAGCGTGGGAGCTCGGCTCAGACTACAGGGAGAATCGGTGGGGATTTTACTGTACCGTCATTGCAGAGAGCGAACCCGTTTCAATCCAGCTGGCTGGTGATATTCGGGACATATTACGTGGGAAACTTCCCGAGGTCGGTCGTGGTGGTGGTCCTTTCGTGGACGTGTTCCGTTGGGATGCAGCGACACCGTACAAGCTGACGTACCTCGAAATTGAGCACGTGGCGATATCTCGCATGCCTTCGTATTCTCAGAAATGGCAGCGGTATATGAGGGACGTTCGCTGGGAGGCACTGGATTACTACGATTCATCCGAAGATAGCTCCGATTGGGCGTTCAGTCCCTAAAAGTCCGTTAGTCAGTCCAGAGTGCCGAAACATAATAGTATGATTCCATGTAAGGTACTTGATTGCACCCGTTTGGCGGTTGCCAACGGTTTCTGTGGTGCCCATTATCGTCGTTTGCGCATCAAAGGGGACGTTCAGGCGGACATTCCTATTCGAGAGCGACTGACGAGAGAACGAGACGTTTGTTCTGTTGTTGATTGTGAACGTCTCGTTCTCGCAAAGGGCATGTGTTCTCCGCATTACTACCGTTGGAAGACTACAGGTACGGCTGCGCCGGAGCGGAGATTGCGAGGGACGAAGACCAATTGTCGAGTTTTAGGTTGCGACCGGCCGTCCTATTGTTTGAACGTCTGTCGAACCCATTATTCACGCCTCCGTTCTGGCGATCTAAAAGAAGACGTGGCTATCGGTCTGCATCCACCAACAGAGTGCACAGTGCCAGGGTGTTTGAGGACAGAGTATGTACGGGGATGGTGTGCGGGACACTACTATCGTTGGAAGACATGTGGAGATGTTCAAGCCGCCAAACCTCTACGTCGGTTGAGAAGGTTAAAGGGGACGCCCCGGATCAAGGAAGGTTACGTTTACATCAACTCACGGGCTGAACATCGCCTGGTGATGGAACAAGTTCTTGGACGTCCTCTTCTCTCCAACGAGAACGTCCACCATAAGAATACCATTCGTGCCGATAATAACCCTAGTAACCTGGAACTGTGGAATGTCAGTCAACCTAAAGGTGGTCGAGTGCGAGACAAACTGGCGTGGGCCCTTGAGTTCGTTGCTAAATATATGCCAGATGTTCTGACCGACGTCCCAGCTCTGGTTGCCCAAGCAGAAGTTATGTACCCATGAACATCGGAGAAACGAGTACATCGGTGCAACAGCGATGATTAACGCCATGCTTTCCAGTGACGCCGTGCGTGAGTTGGTAGAACGCCGTTCGCGTCGCATGATCGCTCTTCTTCTGTCGGCCAAAGAACGTCACATCGACCAATTTCTTCCACCTGAAGTTCAGGATGCTTTTCGAAAGACAATCCTTGACGAGGTCAACGACTACACAAGTTTGGTGCAAGAAGTGATCGACCTGTTCGAGGACAAGTCACCTGATCTCGGTAATGAAAGACACTGAAAGCAATGGCAAGACGTTCTTTAACAGGACAGCAGTATGGTCTCAAGATCAAGCAGGTGGCTAGCGAGGGACTGGCGGACATCGCCCTGGCTGGTATGCGGGGGGTGGTCTTGGCCATGGGAGAAGCAGTCATTGAGTGGTGTACTCGGATGGCGGACAATGCTGAACTAGTCAACGACCCCGCTGCTCTCCAGAAGATGTGGCAGGTTTTAGGGAAACAAGCGCAGAGATCCATGATGAGCTCCTTCGGGCAGTTGGTAACAGCTCGGGAAGGTCCCATCTATCGCGTGGGGGAGAATCGTTTGGCTGGTGGTGTACTGCGTTCTGCTTTGGGGCGTAGCGATTTCTTCTCGGCCACAGCAGAAGGGCTTGATTGGGGCAACATAGATATATTGAATACAGCAGCCCGGGACTGGCATCGAATTGCCTTCGGTGCGGGTGGTCGTGGCTCTGGCATAAACACGCAGTACCAGATAGATTTTGAGGGAATGCTCATGATGATCTTCGGGATCGACCAGGGTCCGTCGCCTGGGTTTGGCATGCCCGAGGGGCAATGGTTTGATGCTGGCGAGCATCGGCAAGATGACGGTGCCCGTGGTACGGGTATATTCTACCCCGGTGCTTATACGAAAGAGAAGTATGTAGGGGGGAAGGGTGCCTACACCATGGACATTACCCGGGGGCGTAAGGCGGCGGCGGCCGGGGGCGCCGGGGCGAGTGCTCAGGGAGTGGGTATGCACCCCACAGCAGGTATTTCCACTCATGACTTCTTCTCGGCAGGTTTGAGGCGTATTGCTCAGGAGTTGCCGGCAGCCCTGGGGGGATATGAGCAGGATGTACTTGGACGCTTGGCGTCGTCAACTAACGGAACTATAACGAGGGTTGTACGCATCACACCTAAGGTCCGTCCTTCTTGGCGGAACTAAGTAGCATCCTCTCTTACGTCGAACATCATTGTAGTGAGTACTTCTCTGCTCCATCGAATTTTTAGCAAGGTCTTGAGCCGGCAGCGGCTCAGGGTCGCCTCGTAAGGAGGGCCTAAGATCGCTACACGTGCTGGCCAGCTTGTTTGGACCTCTCAGGGGTTCCTAATCGACCGTCTCCAGTCTGCAGACGTTCGACCCAACGTTCCCAAGGAAACAGTAGCGGAACTTGGCAATGAATACACCGTCGGCGTGGTTCGTGACACACCGGACCTTTCGTTCGACTGTGAGTCTTTTGACATGACGGCCAAGTTGGAGGCTCTGACCTTGGGTATAGCACCCAGCTCCCTAACCTCCGGTCAACAGCTGGACTTCAACGCTCAGGTGCCGTTGAACATCCTTTCTATGTTCCGCTCTTCGCAGGCTAACGACTCCATCGTTAGCGGTGTGGTTGTGCCGAACCTGGCTTTGGCTTCCATGGCTTATCGTTTCACCATCAAGCAGGATGCACAGCAGACGGCGACGCTTCGTGGTGACTCCATCTTCTACACTCCCGGTCCCCCCCAGGAGGATGCGTTCATTTGGGATGGGACGCTTGACACCATCACGCTGGGGTGTTCTCCGGCGCACGCAGATCCGTACTACAACCCGGCTGTTGACAATGATGAACAGTACGTTCTGAACTTCAACTTCTACAATACCGATGGATCGTACGGTCGTCTGTTCAACGGTGCTGAGTTCGATTATACGGACACGGATACGACTGTTTCGTTCAACACGTCTGCTACCCTGGTTGCTGGCAGTGCTGTGTTTGCCAGTGGTATGGTAATGCACGCAGGAGCCACGATTCGTCTTCAGTACAGTAGCATAGGTGTTCCCACGACCGTCTCGGCCGCCGAGAACACCGCTGACGGTACAATCGTTAAGCCGGCGGCTGTTCGTCCCTACGATATCCAAGTATACTTCCAGACTGGTGGAGGTTCGCCTGTCTGGAACCTCGTTCCTGGTGTCCAGAGCGTTGATGCGACCTGGACCGCTACGGGGATGGAACAGAACTGGGAATTCGGTAACGCTCTGGCTGTGAGCATTGACTTTGTTGTGCCAGCCTTTGCCGGTACCGTGACCGTTCGACCCAACACTGTACAAAACCTTCTGTCCATTCTGGCTCAGACGGCCAATGTCTCTGCCGGTCACGTGATAGGCGCTCTGACGTCTTCCCCGATCCCGATGGCTTGTGTGATATCAAGTCCGGGTCCGAACCCGACTGTTGGCAGCTTCCTGAAGACGCTGTATACGGTTGATGCTCACTTTGACCCACCCGACCTTTCGTCTCGGGTGAACCAGAAGATCGACCTGCCGTTTGCTTTCCAGTCGGATACTGGATCGTATTACACCTATAACAAGATAATGGCTGGTTTGCCGGGATCTTGATCTTCTCACAGTTTCACATAGAAAATAGGGAATAGCGAGAGAGCCCTCTGCAGGACGACTAAACTCACCGGTCGTCCGGCACATGCTGAGCTTGGTGCTCAGCTGGCTCTCATCACGCTAAGGGTTTTGAATACAAGGTACAAGGAGATTTAAATGCCCAAGACACGATCGTTGGCTGATCTATTTGTTCGCGGTACCGAACTCACCATTGATGACGGCAAGGGCCCGAGGCAGGTTTGGGTCCAGAAGCTCAACCCCATTGAGCGTGGCGTTATAATCCGTAAGGCTGATGCTGCTCGTGCGCGCACTATTGCCGGGCAGCACGACGAAACGTCTGAGACGTACATGAGCGCCTTGGGAGATCTTGCTCCCTACGAGCGGGAAGAAAAGGTTGACATGTTGGTCCAGGCGGAAAGACGTCGGATTCTGCCCATGGTCGAAGAAGAGTGGGCCACGAAAGACGAGTGGCTCAACGAGGACTACTTGCAGGGTTTGCGGGACGCCTGGGCGGGCGGGGTGGAGAAGACCTTCATAAACGACCCCGAAGACGCTGAGGCGAAGCGCGTGGAGCGAGAGCTGCAGCGTTATCTTGACCAAGTGAATGCGGAACTTGATGTTCGGTTGGCTGATCATCGGCTGTCTTTGGAGACCCTGCCCGAGGACGAGCTGGACAAGACCGTATTGCGGCTAACGATGAAAATGCGCGGTGAGATGTCCTGGATTGAGGAATACAGAAGGGCTGAGTTATGGCAGAGTGTTCGGACCTGTGTTGGCACTAAAACTGACGACGGTTGGAACCATGATAGATGCAACCACCGTGACAAGGAATTACCGAACCGAGAGGATGTTGATTTTCTACAGGACCAGGTTTTGGAACCCATCCTGGTGTCCATAGGTACATTAACCGTGGACCAACTGGAGGGAAAAGACTTGCCGGTGACCCCGGCTTCCTCAACCTAGTCCGCTCGTTCGGAAGCGATATTCGGGCACTTTGGCCACCTGACTGTCATAGTCTCGATGAGTTGCCATGGGATCTAGCCGAGGCAATTGGACATGCCCAACGAATACTTAATTGGTACCAAAACTTGCCTCAAAAAGACGTGCCGCCGGTATGGATGTGGCTATTTCCGGAAGCGCAGAACGATTGGTTTAAAGAGCTTGACTACCGGCGTAACCGTGATCTCGGGAAGCCCAACGACACCCGGGACCAGGTTCCCATGACGGAAAATGAAGACCCTCGTATGGTTGCCTTTAGACGCGGTAAAGTGACATAAGTTCGTTGTAGAGTGGCGTTTTTGTAATTCACTCTGTCAGGCCGATAATGGAGATAGGACTAAGTAGAGGGGAAGGAGGTGCTTTATGGTTGCTCTAGCTGAGCTGCGTGCAACAGCTAACCCGGATCAGATTATCGGTGCAATGCGCGCCGTCGTGGCCGAATACGAAAAGGACCTACGTACCGTTTCTGGCATGGGGGCGACAGCCGGCGGCGGTAAAAGCACCTCAGGAGGTTACAGCTACGGCACCCAGTCCAAGGATCAAGAGGAGCAGGTTCGCGCCCGTCTGAAACAGTTCGACGAAGAATTGGCGGCGACCAACGTCGCCGACAAGGGGAACCTCGGCAAAAACAAGAATCAGTACAAGGCAGTCGGCGCCAACCTAACCAACCAGCTGGCCGGTATCTATGGCGGTGCTGACAAACTTCTAGCACTCGATCCAACAGATCTTGGAAACCTAAAGCACGACATTGGTAATATAACCAAGAAGTACTCTTCGACCATGTCCGGAGCCATCCTGCGTGGGATGAACCGGCAGCTTGGGGAGCTGTCAAGCGATCCCACGATACAGGGTAACCTCATGGCCCAGAAGGACCTACGGGACCGCGCAACAAGAATGCACAGTCAGTTTGCTCAGGTCCCCCAGACGCCAGCAGAGCTTCGTGCTGCAGGGTTGGCCCACAATGCAGCGCTCATGCTGCCCCAGGCGGGTACGATTGCCGGTCTTGCGGGACTGCAGGAACCTGGGGGTAAACCCTTCCTTGATCTGGCTGCAAAGGCTGCACAGGCTGCTAGCATACGTGCCGAAATGGTTGGAGGCGGGGCTGCCCGTCTGGATACCGAACAAGATACCATGGGTAAGGGTTCCCAGCAGGAATCTAAGAAGATTTCTCGGCTGCTTACTGAAGTTGCTAGTATCCGGAAGGGATATGGAGAGGACCTTCAGGGACACACTGTTGAGAATACGAGTCTGGTCGAGGCTCAAAGAATGGCGAAGGTGGACAGAGCTCGGTTAAAAGCTGACTCGGCACCACCTAAACCTGAACCAATCTCTTCGCCGTACAATCGTGTGCTCAATGGTCGTTTGACAGGTTTCACGCCGCCACCGCCGCCTACTCCTCAACAGGTTGCACAGGATGCTTATACGGCGCGTCTGGTTTCTAGTGGCACCAGGGGCACGGCTGCTGGACTGAATACCACCAACGATTTACAGTCTCTGGGACGCAGCCAGGGAATGACCTCGGTTCAGTCCAATCTGACCAGGGCGTTTTCTCTTTTTGAACAAATGGGTGTCACAACGAAGGCACAGTTTGCCGCTCTAGGGATCCCCTTAGAAACTCTTACGGCTGTGAGCACCACCTTAGCTGAATCCATGGCAATTCTGAATACGGCTGAGATTGAGAACGCTACGCTTATCCGTGCGGCCAAGGTGGAGGCGCTTAACAAACAAGGTCTTAGGGGTGAGGGTACCTTCTTTCAGCGCATGCGGTTTGGTAGCCGGAATAACGTCGCTAACAGCACAAGCACGGCTATTGCTGCTGAGGGGCAGACTGGTAGGCAGTTCCTCGGACAACATGCTACCAACACCCTGGGTTATGCTGCCCCGGGCATTGCTATTGGGGTGGGTTTCGAAGAGCTGAGTAAGTCGGTTGTCGAGGCTGCAGCCGCTCAGGTGAGCCTGGCTCAGGTAAAGGCTGAGTTCGAAGCCTTGGGTCAGGGTCAGGCGTTCCAGGGTTACTCGAACTCTATCCAGGGCATTGCTACGGATACTGGTGTGGCTGTCAACGAAGTAGCCGAGCTCGCTCTTGCCTTCAAGGGCGTGTTTCAGAGCACGGCGCAGGCCACCATAGCGCTGCAGTCGGCTGCCGAGGGAGCTCAAGCTCTGGGCGTGCCTGTGGCACAGCTGCAAGAAGACCTGACTGGGATTTCACAGGCGTTTGACAGCCTTCGCGGTACCGGCGGCGGGTCGTTCAATACCATCCAGAACGAGGCCCTCCACCTTCAAGATATTTTCGGTGTACCCGCCAAGCAGACGCTTTCTGGTACGGCCGACATCAGTGCCATAGCCAATCAGCTCGGGCTGTCACCGAACTTTACGATGTCCATGGTGGCCGCCACAGCACAGCGGTCTGGGTTTAGCGGGACAGACATCGGGTCGGCGTTCGGTAGGATTCTTCCTGGGTTTGCTACAGCCGGCGGTCAGGTCGCTCAGTATGCTTCGACCTTGGGTCCAGCGGGACAGCCTCTTGAGAATGCAATCATAGGTGGGAACGAACAGGCTGCTGTAACAGACTTTCTGACATTGCTTCCCAAACTGACGGCTGCTGCTTCTGACAGTTTGATTACCATGCTTGGTGGCAATGCCTCGTCCAGAGCCATACTGATTGCTGCTGGGCAAGCCGTAGGGGAGGGTGGCAACTTCATTAGTAAAGCTAATAGTGTTGCTCCTGGTAATCGTCTTCAGCAAGAATTCAACCTCCAAATGAGCACTGTCGAGGGACAGTTGAAGAGGTTTGGTTCGGCACTGTCTAATGTGGGCGTAGACATTCTTGATTCTAGTCTTGGTACGGTTCTTGCTGACATAGTTGCCGTGTCACGGACCGTTGTCAACATTTTTGGTGATATCAACAAGGTCACCAGAGGCTTAATCGCCGAGATGACCGAAGCGGTGGCGGCTTTCTTGGTATTGAAAAAGGGTGTACAGCTCCTGGGTGCATTTAGCAAGATTGGCAAAGGTGCTTCTGGTAGTGCTGCAGGTGACCAGCTTGTCGTAGGAGCATCTAAGTCTAGCGACATCCTTATAACGGGTATGACAAAGGCTGTTGATATTCTACAGACTGGCCTTGGTAGAGACGCCGTTGTCCCACTTGGCAATAATGACATTCTACCCACAGAAACAGCGGCGAGTGGTCTTGCTGGTTCCTTCTTGAATGCAAACGTGGGTTTAAAGACTTTCACGAGTGCGGCGTCGGTCGGGGCTCTTGCCTTAGCGGGGTTTGCTGGTTTCAAGATTGGCGATTGGCTCAACAACTATGCCAAAAGCAATGCTAATAACACCGGTTTTGTGGCTCAGGAACTTGTGGGGGCTCACACACTGCTTGCACTTCCCGGTCAGGGTGCGGCCAACGCTGTAGACTGGATGACTGGCACACATGGGGGACCTAATGATACTGGTGTTCCCACCAGTGCTGGCATCACGGCTGCCCGGGAGTACCAAGAGCAATACCGGGTAAACGCAGCTCTTGGTCTTAAGGGGAAGGCAGCTGAGACTACGGGCCCTCATATATTGACGTCTGCTGAAATGTCAAAGATGGACACAATTTATGGTCCGGCAATGGCGACGGCACTACAAAACATTGAGAAAGCCTTGGTGGGCGGGCACCCGGCTGGTAAAGCGCCTAATCTTGCAATTGACCAAGAACAGGAACAGCAGAGTTCTGCTAATAAAATGGTCAAAAACATACAGGGGAGTGGATGGAATGCCGGGTTGCCGGGACAAGTGTCAAGGACTCAGATGCAGACCCCAGCTCAAGCGGCTACAATTCTTCAAAACACATTCGATACAGTCCATGGGCTAACGGGCATTACGCATCAGGTAGGAATGGATTTCACCGCTGTCCAATCTGCCTATACTGGTGGTTTCGCTTCCTTTGCTGACCTGAAGAGGGAAGCCGAGAATACACTCAGGATTGCCCAGGGCGTCTATAAGAGCGCCAATGCTGGTCAATCGCAAGCAGACGCAGAGGCAGTCGAAGCTGACCGGGCCCAGTTGCAGGCTCTTATCGACGCACAGGCACAACAGGTGTCAACGCTTGCCCAGTCCTTGGTACAACAAGGTTCGACCGCTGGTGCGCAGCAGGCTATCAAGATAGGGTTTGCACAGTTGAGCAACACGGGCCATAATGCCAACGCCGAACAGGTTGCCGCTTCGATTATTCAGAGTTCTCAGACTTATATCCAAAATGCAGCTGCAATGGCTTCCACTGCTCAGGGTGCGGTCCAGGCTACCGAAAAGGGGTATACTTTTGGTGCAGCTCAAACGCAAGCCATTATAGCTGCCTACAATATTTCAACTGATAGCATCACAAAGACTTTGGCGGATTTGGCCAGCGTTGGTTTGACGCTCCAGAATGGTCAGTTGAAGGTTAAGGGACAGGCTCAAAGCGCTACGACCCAGTTCCAGGCAACACAAGCTCAGATCCAGGCCCAGACTGGTCTGGCTTCGGCACAAGCGTTTGGTGACCCCCAAAAACTAGCCCAAGAACAAATGTTGGCTGCTCAACAGTCCATGGCTGCAGGGTTGAAGGATAAGTATGCTTCGACTAATCCAAACAGTCTGAATTACCAGAACTGGCAGACGCTGGAAGCTGCTATCGTGACCGCTGACCAAGCTAAAATAACAGCCGGCGTGGCGGTCTCGCAGGCTAAGTTGGGTTTCTACGGCGCTCTTTTTTCAGAGGATCCGATTGCGGCAGCTCAGCAAGCAGTCAAACAGAGCCAGGCTGGCGCTGCTCTTGCCAAGAAACAAGGTAAGGCAGCTCAGTGGGCAAACATGCAGCAGACGATCTCGGCTCAGCAGGGCGTGGAGTCAGCGCTGACGACTCAGATCTCGGCTCTTGGTTCTGTCCAGGTGGCTTTGGCTAACGTACAAGGGTCCCCTCTCTTGGGGGCTATAGCGCAATTGACGACCGACTCCAAGGTCCTCAACGTTAGTATGGCGTATCTGAAGACACAATATAACAGTTTCAATGCAGCGGAGAAGGCGCAGGTTGGTACTTTCCAACAGTTTGCGGCTTCGCAAAAAGCGGCGAACACAGCCACTGTGTTGAACGATACGGCCAATATGGTGTCGACCATGGTCAGTTCGGGGATGAACATCATACAGTCGCAGTTAACGTTGGGAGACATCACGTCGACCCAGGCCATCGCGGAACTTCAGGCGATGCTGCCGAAAGCCAAGGGAAATGTAACAGAGACCTATCAAATTTTGACCGATGTCCGTCAGCTGATGGACGCAGCTGGACAGAACCTGAACTTCAATCTGCCCACCACTCTTGTTCCGAGCACGCTTTATCAGGCTCGGCTGGCTGAAGCTACCAACGGGAGCATGGCCATGCCGGGACAGCAGACCAACAACATGACGATTAACATCGTTGGTGGGTCGGCCTCGTCGGTCCGGTCTGCCGTGAGTTCAGTGACGAAGGCGGTCTACGGTAGGTCTATGAACGTGACAACTCCGACGGGGTTGACATGACGATGCCTATCAACGGTTCAGGTTGGACCTGGACAGATCCCGCTCCTGACGGTCTTGGGACTTGGTCTTTTGGTGTGCTGTCGTCTTCGTCGGCGCAGGCAACGGACCAGATGGTTTGGCAACGCAACTTCCAGATGGAGCTGCAGCCTATCCCCTCGTCCCAAATGCCTCTATTGTTTGAAGGAATGGCAACTCCGGTCGTCCTGACGCTTTCTGGTTTGATGTTGAGCCAGGTGCAGTATTCGACGATGGTGGCCTTCTACTTGTTGGAGCATACAACGGTGATGGTGGATGATCGCGGTGTTAGCCGAACGATTTTCCCCAGCGGGTTGACCATTACACGGATCAAGAGTACTCTCTATCCGTATAAAGCTTCATATCAGCTTGTTGCTTACTTGATTGGGCAGCCGGTCGTCCCATGATCCATCTTCCGAAGAACCTGCGTGCTGGCATGTACCCCCCCTTCGTAGGGGACAACGCTCCGAATAGTTACATCACCGTCCAGACTTCTCCGACCTGGTGGTTGACTTCGACAAACTCCCCGCGCCCTGGTGCCTTGGGCGGCGGGGACGATACCAACGTAGGTATAAATCCATCGCCGGGCATGTTGCCTTATCGGTTCTTTATTGATCAAGCTAACACCATCAACGAGGTGAGTGTTCCCAACCTGAAGTCTGTGGTGTATGACGACCAGATCGCTAATGACGCCCCCACGCTGACGGTGTCGATCTTCAACCTCGATACGACTGCCTATGGTGACGCTCCTTTGCCTGGCATCGAGCAGGTGTTCGGTGACCCTGGTGCTATGTCTTTTACCTATGGGGCGACGCAGACCAATACCGATCTCTGGGGACAGGTGTCCGGCGAAGATTCGTGGAACAACATCCTTCGTGAGGGTGCCTTGTTGCGCTGGTACTTTGGGTATGGTGGGTTGGGGTTGACTCAGGCTGAGGCGTTTGACAACAACGATCAACACGGCAACGCCTACGTCGTCAAGAAGGGCTTGTTCACGGTAGATAACGTCCAGATTGATGCCAATACCGGCATAATAACGCTGACCTGCCGGGGTACGGGTGGTAAGTGTATGCTGGATTCTTCTGTCTATCCGGATCTGGTCTCCGCCAAGTTTTATACGTCTACGGGCATCCAGTTTAACAAGCCTTCGTACTTCGCTTATCTAGCACACCCCGGATATGGTGCTGTGGACGTCAAAGGCCATCCTGTGGGCAATAACGGTGCCGTGGGAAAGCGCAGCAAAGAGGGTTTCGCCAAGCAGATCACAGACATGGCCGTTGACCCCAACGATTTAGGATATTGTGTGGCAGGAACAGACGGAGGTACCTTTTCCTACAACGCGGGAGGTTTTGGGTACGGCGGCATTTCGGCTACCGATCCGTCTGGTGCCCCTCCCGGTGTGGCACTGTCACCGATGCGTGCTCAAGTGGTAGCTATTTGTGCGACGAAGTTAGGTGCAGGGTACTGGCTGGTGGACCGGGTGGGGAATGTCGCTCCTTATGGGAATGCCAATCCATTTACTGATCCTCCTGATTTTACTGGTGCCTACGAAGCGGCGGGTTTGCTTTATGGTTATCACAACATAGTGGTTGCCGCTTCTTCCGCCTCCGGGGCGGGACTGTGGGCTATGGACTCAGCTGGGCACGTCTTTGGTGTGGGGGATGTTGCTCTGGCTGCAAGTGGGTGGACAGTTCCGGCAGTCGCTGTTGGTGTTACGTTCGTTGGTTTTAGTCCCAATCCCAACACTCAGGATTTTCCGAATGCCTTTGTTGTTCTGGATTCCGCAGGCGGTGTGCACGGCCACGGTATGCCCTCATATGGAAATTACACATTCCCCGGGCATGCTACGGCTATTGAGATGACGAATGATGGGCTGGGCTATTGGATCGTGGGAAATGCGAACCTTTACGGTGTTGTTGGGGTACCCACTAACTTTACTGTCTACGTTCAGCCTTGCGGTTCTGCTCCGACCTACATCTCTAAAGATCCGGCGTTCTCCTTAGGATTTTCTCTTTTGGCTGCTCCTATTTGCAAGCTGCGTCGAAGCCCACAGGGTTCGTCAAATCCGGGGTTCTGGTTGTTGGGGGAAGATGGTGGGATTTTCACCTTTGGTGAAGAGTTTTTCTATGGAGCGATCCCCGCAAACTACACGTTGTGGACTCCTTCCAACTACGTGAGCCCGTACAACACTGGCGGCTATATACCCATCCCCGACAACGTCGTGCCACCAGTCAATGCCACGATCACCACCTATGATCCCGCGACGCACACGTCGAGCTCTAAGATCGGCGGTCCGGGTGCCGCACCTCTGTTGGCGCCTGATTATTGTCAGGTGATCCGTTGGCTGTGGCTGATCTCTGGAGGTTACTATCCGCCGGCCATGGCTTTTAATCTCGATACGGGCACCTATTACGTTTCCGAATATCCGCCGATTAACCAACCTCCTCCCATACTGGGTTGTATCTACGACAGTCTTGCTTACGATGCTCTGGGGCCCATTGACCCCTCGACTCTTGACAAGGTGCCTCCGATGCAGGCAGCAAATTCCCTACTTACGGCCATTGGCTACATCAAAAGATGGCGCGACGACGGGGGTCTGTACGCCGGCATACCAAACATTTTCTTGCCTGGTAATTTTATGGAAGATGATGACTACAAACCGTGGCCCGGTTCTTATCCGGAGTTGGCAGGACCTAGAGCTATTCCCCTGTTTGAAGCCCCGCTCATAAATGACTACCAGTTGACTTCAACGGATCAGTCTGTTCGTTCTGTGATCCTAGTTGGTGCCCTAGATCCGTACCTGTTTGAAAATACTCCGTCTTTTCCTACTTCAACTGCCCTACCCAGTGGTACGTCTATTACCATTACTCGGGTGACGCCTCCTGCTACGACGTCGGACGTTTTGCACGGGCTGCCCAAGCCGGCCATGATTGGTGTTCCGCTTAACGTACCGATTAGTCCATCTGATCAGGATCTTATGGGGGAGTTCCAGTTGATGCAATGCTGGTTGGCTATCCGACAGGGACAGCTTCAGTCAGTATATGACCCCGAGATTACAACGGATTGTCAGATCCAGATCTACGAGCGAGTAACGGGAGAGACGAACGTTCAATACGTGACAGGTGTGCACGTCGAGCACGATTGTGATACAGGTGAGTGCCTTGCTACTTACACCGTACAGTGGTTGGGTGATAATGGTACTGATGGTGTTTGGGCGATTGGTGGTGCTGTCAACAATCAGTCGTTTGATGCTTACGGTAACTTGAAAGCTAACAGGAGTTTCACTCTCTCAAAGAACATGATTGCTCAGCTCATAAAGGGCAAGTCACCGCCGGCTATCTTCCTCAACCTTGAAACGGAACCATCGAATAGTGCGATTTCTCCTAGTGCTGCCACTATTCCCACTCCTCCCCCTTCGTATCCGGGGTACGGGTACCTGCCTCCCCCTCCTTCTGCCCCCGTTGCACCTACAATCAGTGGTTCATCTTCTACAGCGGATAGCGTTACTTTGAACTGGGTTGCTCCTATTTCAACTCCTGCTACTATAACTGGTTATGATATTTACATGGGGACCACCAAAGGCGGGGAATCGGGGACTCCCGTCCTGACTGTAGGCGATGTTTTGACAGGGACAGTGACCGGGTTGTCTGTCAAAACAGTGTACTACTTTACTGTTGAAGCTCTTTCGACTTCGGGCAATGGCCCTGCTTCTAATGAACAAGCAGTTTCTACTCTTTCTAGTTCCGTGAGCCCTTCAGCTACGCCACCAATCCTAAGGGGTTTGTCTTCTACACGTACCAGCGTAACTGTGAATTGGGATGCTCCTAATTATACTCCTGATCCTATAACAAATTATGACATTTATATGGGTACCATTTCGAGTGGTATAGGAACGTCTCCTGTTCTAACCGTGGGCAATGTTCTGACTGGGACTGTTACTGGTCTTACCCCCAATACTGAATATATGTTCACCGTTGAAGCTGTATCAAGTGCTGGTCATAGTCCAGCCTCCGCTGAAGGGGCGATTTACACTAGTAGCAATTTGCCGGGTGCCCCCTTTAATGTTAGCGCAACACCTGGTAACGCACAGGTTACTGTACACTGGACTCCCCCCACTTCTGATGGTGGGTCTACCATTCAGGAGTATAACATATACATTAGTGAGAACCCTAACGTTACTGAGTATACCACTGGACAGCTCATAGGGGCTGCCGTCCCTCCTTACACTTCCTATGATTGGGTCATTGGACTTTTTAATGGCACAACCTATTACTTTGGTGTAGCTGCTTCGAATGCCAATGGACTAGGACCCATATCCGCCATTGTTCATGCAACACCAAGAGGATAACTTATGACCCTGAGCAGACAGATAGTCCACGCCGTTAATGCTATCCCAACCCCTGTTGGTCATGGTATTTTAGCTGGTCAGCTATTGGGGCACAATCAAGGGATCAATACTCAGGGGATGATCTATATCGTCCCTGTTTCGGGGGCGGCTCAGACCTTCCCTGGCCTGAAGGCCAGGGTTTCCTCGGAAGGATCCCGATGATCAACGAGTCTCTTTCCGCTCGCGTCTTGTTGCGGCTTCTGGCTAACCGGGAGTTGCAACAAGCTCAGGAAGTGGACGACTACAACCAGATTGGGAAAGTGATGATCAGCACGGGTGGTTCGACCAACCCGAGCCGGTGCGAAAGCGTGGCCGTGATAAGCTTTACCTATGTCTTTATCGAAGAACCTCTTTTCACGTATGGCCACGCTCTCGATCCGACTACGGACGTTCTCCCCGGGTTTTTTCCCGAGTTGACGGCTCATGTGATGCGTTGGACGTATGAGCATTTGCCTACCGTCGCGAACACGCCTACCGACTCATCCCTGCAAGGCAATGGCGTGCCGAGTTCCTGGCTCATGCCTGGAGGGTTTGGTCAATCTACCAAACTCATTCCTGGGATTATAGGCGCTACTATAGGTGTGGTGACCACGGCGTTGCCCAACACTAATCACTGGCTGCACTATAAGTTTTCCGGGCGTGCTCTTTCCTTCTTCCCACCCGGGAGCGCCGCCGCAAACGTGGATGCTCCTTCATGAGACAGGTACATACTCCTCCTGTCGTCAACGCTATTCAGGCCAATCAGACGGCGACCATGGCGCTGACGCAGTCCATACTGTCTTGTGAGACGGCGGGTAATGTCGTGTCCACTGGTCAGCTGGTTAGTCACACGTCTGGCATAAACCAGGGGGTCGTCAATATAGTCGGTGCTGCGGGTGCCACTCTTACCCTGGCGGCGGGGGCAGGCACGGACGCTGTTCTTACAGCCGACTGTGTCGTCACGTTGCCGGAGACAGGAACGACCTGTTGGCTGCGCACTCATCAGGCTCCAGTTGCCGTCTGGGCGGCTTCCTACTATGGGATTGGTGCTATCGTCTCTCCGTCTATACCGAATGGGTTTGTGTATAAGTGCACGGTAACCGGGGAAACGTTAAGCACGGAACCAGCGTGGCCAACCGAGTTGAGCCATACCGTGAGTGACGGAGGGGTCACCTGGATGTGTTTCGGCCAAGCCGGCCCGTTCGACGTGACGTTTGCGGATCCAATTGGGTGGCAGGGCGGTGGGTGGGGGGGATCTTCTAACCTTACTCCAGTCGCGACGTCTGGTCCGCCAAATATAAACCCATTGGCTCCGACAGCGTCGCCGGCTCCCACTCCCGTTGTCAGTCTCGGTGGTGGAGACGTTGATCTTTACGTGTTCTCGCGTCTGCTACCTCATGTTGATACGTATGGTCCCTGGGCCGGTACGATCTATCCACAATGCCCGACGATCGGTATCAATGCTCAGGAGTACGTTTATGTGGTTGCCGCTGGGGGTGCTGTCCAGAACCTGATTGACCCTTCGATAGCTGTCGGTTCAGACATCACACTGAGCGAGAACATGACCCTTGTACCTCCGCCCGGGACGGTGGGACTGCATTGCTGGGCGTTCGTTCGTCAACCATCGTCGGGCGGGAGCTACAGTTCCACGGTCACTCATGTTGGTGTGAAGTGGCCCAAGGGAGCTATCCCCGTTATGAGTACGGGTGCCGGTGCTGTGGACTTGTACCAGTATATGTGGGACAGCGTGGTTGGTGCCTGGTGTGGCGTGTGCTTGCCGGACTTTTCCTGATGAGCCCTATTTTCTGGCCATTCCTGGGTACACTACCTCCATCGATCCTGAGCGGACTGGTCTTCTGCCCACCGACCACCGGCGCGGACCTAACCGGCGCCTACGACATGATCACCGGCGACCTTGTTTACACGGTTACGGGTGGAATTCTTGACTTCTACCAGGGGCTTTGCATCTCACCGGACACCACCCGCCTGGTCACCACCGACGCCACAAACCTCTACATCTCAGATGTTACCACCGGGGATTTGCTCGCCACGCTACCCGTTGTCAGTGACAATATCCTCTATGTAGGCTGGGCCGACAACCACACACTGATAGTCAGCATCACGTGGGAATATGTATACGAGCTGATCGCAATGTCCGACGTTGGCGTGCAGCTGTGGGCCAACTCTACCTGGGCTGTCTACCCCAGCCAGGTGTATGGAGTCCCGTACCCGGACGGCAATGGCTATGTCTGGACCAACTCAGGTTCACAGATGTTGGCCCTCAGTATGGTCGACGGAACTGTGGCGACCTCGATAGGCTGCCCGTCGGGTATCAGGATTATCGGACCAGCGGCTAAAGTAGGGAGCAGTATCTACTTCCTTGGAGCCGACAATCTGCATGACGAGGTCGTGGTCTTCAAAATCGACATCGCTTCTCGAACGCTGACCAGTACCACCACGACCGGGGGCGTGTACATGTTCAACCACCTCACAGCCCAGGCAGACACGTTGTGGAGTGAAGGAAGAATCCTGCCCTACCCTTATACGGATTTCGTGTACTCTATCGACGCCGTTACGGGGGCGGTGGGTGCGATACCCGGGCCCGACTACACGCCGTGCCCCATCGTGGGGAGTACCGAATACGTAGGTCTCATTACCGGCAACTCGTTCTACTCCCTAAAGCTTGACACGCTGGTGGAGACAAACATCCCCCTGGTTGGCGTCGGATCAGGTTGCTACATTACCGGAGCCTGCGTGTACCCAGTGCCATCTGTTATCCACGTAGGCATAGCGATGTGGAGTGTTTCGGGTACGCCGACAATTTGTGGGTACGACCTCGACAGCAATGAACAGATCTGGGTTAACCCCTTCACCGGCTTTGTCCAGGACGGGTTTACAGGAGCAGCTTTTTCTTCCGACCGCACGAAGTTGGCAGTCGTCAGTGGGGGCTACAGCGAAGTTTATTTGCTCAACACGGGCAGCGGTATCGCCGACGACTCAGCCACGATAAGTGTTGAAGGTGACAATCCCTTCGCCCTGGCTGTCATAGCAAACGATGACACCTTCGTCACCTGTGGGGCCAGCGACCCAACTTGTCCTGTCAGTGCCTACACGTTTGGTAATTCCACTCCTTTGTGGACAAACACTATCACCCACGGCTTCCTGCCGGCCTGCACCCAAACGGAAGTGTGGGTCATCGACTCAGAGACCCATACGCTTGAAATCTATTCTCTCGCTGACGGCTCCGCACTCGGCTCCCTGTCTGTTCCTGGCACCGTAGAAGAGTACTCCAACATCGTGTTCCATAATGGCAAGGCTTACTTCTTCACTTTAGAGTCGGGAACTTCGTTCAATCTATACACGATAGACGTGGCCACGCACACCATTGATAGTGTCGTGACGATGGACAATACTGTCCCAACTGAGACCGTGCTGCTCAACCAGGACGGCCAACTCTGGATTTGGCAGAACGTCGGCTCCCCTGTGTTTCGAGCTTCACAGATCGATCTCAGCTCGGAGACAATTGTAATAGAGTCACCCACATCGAGCTTGTGGCCGGTCGGTTTTGCGGGCAGTTCAACGTCCGTGGGGGCGATGGACTACAGCGACTACACCGAGGGGCACACCTGGGTAGCGTCCGTGGACAACGCCACGGGCACCGTGTCCAGGTTCGCTGTGGACCTTCAACATCTCCCCGGGGGCAACTCCGGCAGTCTTCAGGCGATGTATGACCTGACCATCTGAACCTTGTTAGTGAGCGAGTGACGTCGATACGGAAGTAGGAGGAACGCATGGCCGGTTACACAACTTACTTCAATCTGTTGGAGCTGGGCCCGAACGACCCCTGGGCGACCGACAACAACCAATTTAGTACGTCTGACCGGGTTGTCATCGATGCTGTCCTCCAAATTGGTGCTGTAACTCATCATCACGACGGTGCCAGTGCTGCAGGTTCCAACCCGTCCACTGCACCAACGTTGTCTCAGACCGACTCTGGTGGCTACCTGCCGGCAGGTGTCACGGTCTATTACGAGTACACGTGGGCATCCCCTATCGGGCTAGAAACGACGCCTAGCCCTGTTGGGAACATCGTTATGCCTACCGCTCTTGTAGTACCTGCTACTCCTACAGTGACGCCGATAACCGGCGCGGGGACCCTGTCGGCAGGGACGTACAATTACTGCATCACTGCGTACAACGGCATTTCCACTCAGGAGACACTGGCTAGTGTCATAGTGAGTGCTACTCTGACCGCTACGGGTGAGGTGGAAATTGAATGGACACCGGTTGCGGGTGCCGACGGGATCAACATTTACCAGATGATCCCAGGAGGTGCTCAGCTTCTCTACTTGACGTCGGTAGTCGAGGGCGCCGCCCCGGTGACGTCCTTTATTGACAATGGCACGCTGACCGCTAATTGCAACCGTTATGTTCCGAGTCAGAACGTGACCAACAACCAAAATGTTGTCACCGGGACTATCGTTGCTGCGCCGGCAGGGTGGACTGCCAACGTCTACCGTACCTTCCAGTCAGGTCAGTGGGGTTCATCCCAGATCGCATCGGGACTGACCGGGACGAGCTTCACGGATAGTGGTGCGGCGACAACGGTAGCGACGCCTCCGACCGCGAGCAGGATCCCGGCCGACCCTTCTAAGGTCCTCTTGACGGATGGTGCTGAGGTCCAAGGTGTCCTTCCTAGTTCGATGGTGGCGGGGTTCCCCTTTGCTACACAGTTCTCTTTCCCTGGTGTTGCTGCCGTGGAAACGGCTGCTTGTGTGTGGGTCTGTCCTTTCACGAGCTGTCAGGTGGTGTCGGTAACGGCCGTTCTTGATCAAAGTAGCACGCCGGCTGTTTATGACGACATTGTCGACGTCCTGTACGGTCCTGCTCTGGCTGGAGCCACGCCCGTACCCAGCAACCCTCCTGTCTACACTTCTATTTTTGCTGCTGCCACGCCGGTTTACCCGGTCATCCTTGTTGGCGAGGAAGTTGGGGCTGCCGTTGTTCCCCCGGGTACTGTAACCGTACTGAAGGGTGACACTCTTTCGGCTGCCATACTGCAGGCTGGTGGTGGAGCAACTCCAACGGATTCGAACCTGCAGGTGAACGTGTATTTGCTCGTGACGGCTCTGTAACACCATTATGGAGGTCGATAGAATAGCATGAGCGTCTCCTACCAGCTTGCCTGCGATCAGGGAGCGGATTTGATTTTCAAAGCCACCTGGCGTCAGACCCTTCCGTCTGCCCCGTGGATGGCTGCAACCGACTTTGGAACGGGGGACGCTGTCTCTCCGTCTGTGTCGACTGGTTTTCTTTATTCGTGTGAGATAGCCGGACTGACGGCTGCCACAGAACCCGTGTGGCCACTTATCCTTGGCGATACCGTGGCTGATGGGACGATCACTTGGGTCTGTTCCAGTCCGACCGTGGTCCCGGTAGATCTGACTGACTACACGGCCTACATGTCTGTGGCTACGGCTAAGGGGGCGACCACGTTCCTGGCTAGCGTTTCCACTACACCCAATACTCAGGGTTCTATCGTTCTTGGTGGTGCCGCCGGTACGATTCTTGTTGATATCGACGGTGAGACGACTTTGAATTTTACGGCGTCGTCTTACGTCTGGGACTTGTTCCTCGTGAACCCATCCGGTCTAAGCCAGATGACGTTTACGGGTAAAATCAAGGTCACCAATAACGTAACGATTCCGGTTTTCCCGTGAGCACGCTGATTATTGAGCAGGGGGGTGTTGAGACTGTACTGGTTGTAGAAGAGACACCAGCAAACGTTTTCAGCATAGGGACAACGGGCCCTCAGGGAGCTCGGGGCTATCAAGGTGCTCAGGGTCTTATTGGCTCAGATAGCACCGTTCCTGGCCCGCAGGGTTATCAGGGTGCGCAAGGTGGTCAGGGAGCGCAAGGCACTCAGGGCTTTACTGGTGACGTTGGCTCGCAAGGCTACCAGGGAGCGCAAGGGAGCCAAGGGTCGCAAGGTTTTACTGGGGCAGATAGCGATGTCCCGGGCCCACAGGGTGCTCAGGGGGAGCAGGGTTACCAGGGTGATATTGGTTCCCAAGGTTCCCAGGGTCTTATTGGCTCAGATAGCACCGTTCCTGGCCCGCAGGGCCCGAGTGGTGCTCAGGGGTCGGCTGGCAGCCAGGGCGCCCAAGGCAGTCAAGGCGATCCCGGTTCAGCTGGTGCTCAAGGTAATGCTGGCTCGGCTGGTAGCCAGGGCGCCCAAGGTTCAACTGGCGCCCAAGGTTCAGCTGGTAGCCAGGGAGCACAAGGTTCGCAAGGCGATCCCGGTTCAGCAGGCAGCCAGGGAGCGCAAGGTTCGCAAGGTGCTGTTGGTGTAGGCACGCAGGGCTCGACCGGCGCAGCTGGTAGCCAAGGTGGGCAGGGCTCGACCGGCACGCAGGGGCCGCAAGGCTACCAAGGCGCAACCGGGAACCAGGGTTTCACCGGCAGTCAAGGGGCTCAGGGTGATCAGGGTGCAACCGGTGTAGGAACACAGGGTTACCAGGGCGCAACTGGCGTGGGAACTCAGGGAGCGCAGGGCTACCAGGGGGCGTCTGGTACTCAGGGTGCCCAGGGGGGTTTTGCTACTGGTGCCCAGGGAGCGCAAGGAACGCAAGGTGATCCGGGTTCGTCTGGTGCCCAAGGTGCTCAGGGTGATCCTGGTTCAGCTGGTGCCCAAGGCGCTCAGGGTGCCCAGGGTGACCTCGGTGCAACCGGTGCTCAGGGCTCCCAGGGAGCACAAGGTGATGCTGGAACACAAGGTTCTCAAGGCGCTCAAGGTGCTGTTGGTGTAGGAACGCAGGGCGCTCAGGGCAGCCAAGGTTTTACAGGAGCCGGGACGCAGGGAGCACAGGGTTACCAAGGGTCGACTGGTTCTCAAGGTTCTCAGGGCGCTCAGGGTTCGACTGGAGTGGGCACGCAGGGCGCTCAGGGCTATCAAGGAGCTACTGGAGCGCAGGGCGCTCAGGGCTATCAAGGAGCTACCGGCACACAGGGGGCGCAAGGCTACCAAGGCGCTACCGGCAGCCAGGGCGTTCAGGGCGCTCAGGGCTATCAAGGAGCTACCGGCAGCCAGGGCGCTCAGGGCGCTCAGGGTTCGACTGGCACACAGGGCTTAACTGGCACTCAGGGTTACACCGGCAG
>Ga0302320_10007200_pt1 | contig 24540 bp, 19 predicted proteins | sample Bog_T0_3_FD_202130 | JGI IMG/M metagenome (GOLD analysis project Ga0302320, IMG submission 202130) | Peat permafrost microbial communities from Stordalen Mire near Abisko, Sweden - Bog_T0_3 | ecosystem: Environmental > Terrestrial > Soil > Wetlands > Peat | place: Sweden: Abisko, Stordalen Mire...
CGAATCAGGCGCCCACTGACAAATTCGACCTCGCCAGCCTCCATTTACCCGAAGAATTGCCCCTGAGCCTTCCTTCCCAGCTCGTGGAACAGCGCCCGGATGTCCTTCAAGCGGAGGCGAACCTCCACGCCGCCAGCGCTCAGATCGGCATCGCGGCCGCCAACCGTCTGCCCAATATCACTCTCACCGCCAATGCCGGTAGCACGGCGCTGGCCATCGATCAATTGTTCACCTCCGGCACCGGTTTTTGGGGGTTGGGCGCCGCCGTTACCACGCCTATCTTCCAAGGCGGAACCCTGTTGCACCATGAGCGCGCCGCCCGCGCTGCCTATCTCCAAGCCGCCGAACAATATCGCAGCACCGTTCTGACCGCCTTCCAAAATGTCGCCGATACCCTCGCCGCCCTGGAGCAGGATGCCGAAGCCTTGAAGGCCGCCGCCACCGCTGCCGACGATGCCCAGATCACGCTGGATTTGACCCACCGACAATGGCAGGACGGCTACGTCGCTTACCTCGCCTTGCTGACCGCCGAACAGGCTGATCTGCAGGCGAAGATCAATCTCGCCCAAGCCCAGGCCAGCCGTTATGCCGATACTGCCGCGCTGTTTCAAGCCTTGGGCGGCGGATGGTGGCATCGACCGGATTTAACCAATGATAAACATGAGAAATAAATTATTTTGCGGAATATCGCTGTTCATGTATCGAACCCGCGCGCTGCGAAGCGTTGCCGTGGCCGTGATCGCCATCGCCGCCATCCTCTCATTCGCGGGCTGTTCACCCAAAAGCGACGCCAATTCCGAAACCGTATCGGTCACCGTCAGCAACGTGACGTTGACCGCTGCGCAGCGGCAAAAAATAAGTCTCTACACCGTCGCCCCCTCCAAATACCACAAGACCACCGACACCACCGGAACCGTGGACTTCGATAACGATCAGGCCACCACGATCCTGGCTCCCTTCGGCGGTCCCGTCTCCCGGATGCTCGTTTCCCCCGGCGATCAGGTTAAGGCTGGGGACACGCTCGCCACCGTGGATTCACCCGACTTCGCCCTCGCCGTCAGCGCGTTTCGCAAAGCCCTCGCTACCGCCGTGACCGACCGCCGGGTGGCCGATCTGGATAAGGACCTGATCCAACACAATGGCGTTGCCCAACGTGAAGAGGAACAGGCCCAGACCGATGCCGCCAACGCCGAAGCGGACCGCGACGCCGCCCTGCAAGCTCTGGTCTCCCTGAATGTCGATCCCAAGACCATCGAGGATCTCCAGAAAGGGCGACCCGTCGCGCGACCGGAAGGTCTCATTCGCTCACCGATCGCCGGAACGGTGGTTGAAAGACTGATCACCCCCGGCGAGCTGCTCACCGCCGGTACGACGCCATGTTTTACCGTGGCCGACCTCTCCAGGATGTGGATCATGACCCAAATATTTGGTTCCGACCTTGCCTCGGTCAAGGTTGGCGACCCCGCGGAAGTGCAGACCGGCATTGGCTCCAATGTGTTTTCCGGAACCGTGGATAATATCTCCGCCCAGGTAAATCCCGATACCCGTTCCGTCGTCATGCGCGTCGTCGTGGAGAACCCGGGCGACCTCCTCAAGAAACAGATGTATGTCAGCGTCCGCATCAAAGCCCAGCAGGAAAGCACCGGCACTTTGGTCCCGGTCTCCGCCATCCTGCGCGATGATGAAAATCTGCCCTTTGTGTATATCGCCCAAGCCGACGGCAGTTTTGCCCGGCGCCCCGTAACTTTGGGCTACGGCACCGGAGATCAATATGACATTCCCGCCGGCCTCCAAACCGGCGACCAGATCGTCGTCGACGGCGCGATCTTCGTGCAATTTCTCCAAAATCAATGAGCGCTCTACTGCCCCCTCCTGATTCCGCGCCCCGATCTGCTTCGATCATGAACCGGATCATCGCCTCCTCATTGCGACAGCGCTTCCTTGTCGTTTTGCTGACCATCGTGTTGATCGGCGCCGGGTCGCGATCGTTGGAACGGCTGCCCGTCGATGCCTATCCCGATCTCTCTCCCCCCATCGTGGAAATTATCACCCAGTGGCCCGGCCACGCCGCCGAGGAAATCGAACGCCTGATTACCGTGCCCGTCGAGGTCGGCATGAATGGTGTTCCCCGGATGGTTACGGATCGCTCCATCTCACTATATGGATTGTCTGATGTCATCCTTACTTATCGCGCTGGCACCGATAATAATTTTGCGCGCCAGGAAGTCTTCAACCGCTTGTCCTCTCTCAGTCTGCCAACCGGCGTCAGCCCTTCCGTTTCCCCGCTCTCCTCTCCTTCCGGCCTGATCTATCGTTATGTTTTGCAAAGTTCCGACCGGTCACCCATGGAACTCAAGACGTTCGAGGATTGGATCATCGAGCCTCAATACAAATCCCTCGCTGGTGTGGCCGACGATTCGGGGTTTGGCGGCGGAACCATGCAGTATCAAGTATTGCTCGATCCGGCCAAGATCGCCGGTGTCGGCCTGTCCGTGTTGCAGGTGGAAAGCGCTCTCGCCGCCAATAACGGCAACGCCGGCGGCGGCTTTTACTCCCAGGGCGGCCAGTTCTATTACGTGCGCGGCCTCGGACGCCTCGAAACGCTCGAAGACATCGGCAATGTCGTCCTCGCCGTGCATAATGGCACCCCCGTGTTGCTCAAGGACGTCGGCCGCGTCGTCATCGGCATTGCTCCGCGCCTCGGCGAATTCGGTTTCGAAAAACAGGACGATGCCGTGGAGGGCGTCATTTTGTTGCGCACCGGTGATAAAACTCAGGATGTTCTGAAACGCGTTGAAGCGAAAACCAGGGAGCTAAACGATCAAATCCTGCCCAAGGATGTCAAAGTGCACCCGTTTTATGATCGTAGTGACCTGATCGCGCTGACCACCCAAATCGTCGAGCGCAACCTTTTGCGCGGCATGTTGCTGGTTATCGTGATATTGATCTTCTTCCTTTACGATCTTCGCGCCGGGCTGATCGTCGCCACCACCATTCCGCTCGCCCTCCTGTTCGCGTTTATCTGCCTTGATTTCCAAAACGCCTCGGCCAATTTGCTTTCCATTGGCGCCGTGGACTTTGGCATCCTCGTCGACGGCGCCGTGGTCATGGTGGAAAATATATTCCGCCAAATCGCCGCTCGCAACGGGACCCGGCTCAATGTCGCCGGAATCATCCGGGATGCGGCGGCGGAAGTGGATCGCCCGCTGTTCTATGCAGTTGCCGTTATCGTCGCCAGCTTCCTGCCGATCTATGTTTTGGCCGGCCCTTCCGGCACGTTGTTCAAACCGATGGCCGATACCATGGTGTTCGCCTTGGTCGGTTCGCTGATTGTCACGCTGACTTTGTTACCGGTCCTGTGCTCGTGGTTCATGCGGAAAGGCGTGCGGGAGCGCCGCAATGTCGCCTTTGAAGCCGTCAAATCCGTCTACGCCAAGGGCCTTGATGCGTGTCTTGCCCGTCCTTGGCTTACGACCGCCGCCTCGGCCTTGTTGCTCGCGGGTTCGCTGCTGCTCATCCCCCGCATTGGCGCGGAATTCATGCCCCAACTGGATGAAGGCGCCCTGTGGGTCCGCGCCACCATGCCCTACACCATTTCGTTTGATGAATCCGCCAAGGTCACCCCTCAAATCCGGGAAATTCTAAAATCTTTTCCCGAAGTCACCACCGTCGCCTCCGAACTCGGCCGCCCCGATGATGGCACCGATCCCACCGGTTTCTTCAACGTCGAGTTCTACGTTGGCCTCAAACCGTATTCGACCTGGACCGGCGCTTATCGTACGAAGGCCGCCCTGATTGAGGCCATCAACCAGAAGCTGCAATCCTTCCCGGGAATTATCTTCAATTACACCCAACCCGCGGAAGATGCGGTGGATGAGGCCGAATCAGGCTTGAAAAGCGCCCTCGCCGTCAAAATCTTCGGTTCCGACCTCGATACGCTGGAACAAAAGGGCAAAGCCATCAAACAAATCCTGGTCGGCGTCCGCGGCATTCGTGATGTCACCCTGGTCAAGGAACTGGGCCAGCCCAGTCTAACCATCAAGATCAACCGGGCCACGATTGCCCGTTACGGCGTCAATGTCGCCGACATCAATGGCTTGATCACTACCGCCGTCGGTGGTGACGTCGCGACCCAGGTGGTCCAGGGCGAAAAGCAATTTGACCTCATTGTCCGCCTTGAACGTCAGTATCGTGACAATCCCGAGGAAATTGGAAATATCCTGGTACCCACCCCCGCCGGCCAGCAGATCCCGCTGAAAGAATTTGCCGACATTCAGGTCGTCAATGGCGCTTCGTTCATCTATCGCCAGGACAACTCGCGCTACATCGGGGTGCAATTCTCGGTATCCGGCCGGGACCTCGCCGGCGCCGTGGAAGATGCCATGCACCAGATCAACGACAAGGTTACTTTGCCGGAAGGCTACCGGCTGGACTGGGGCGGTGAATACACGGAATACACCGCTTCGCGCAAGCAATTGGGCGTCATTCTACCGTTAACCCTGTGCCTGATTTTCCTGCTGCTCTTCGCGCTCTACAGCAATTTGAAATTTCCGTTCATCACCGTCCTCGGCGTGGTGCTCTCCGCGCCCGTCGGCGGCCTGGTGGCCCTCTGGATTACAGGCACACCCTTCTCGGTTTCATCCGGCATCGGCTTCCTCGCATTATTTGGCGTGTCCGTGCAAACCGCCGTCGTCTATATCTCTTACGTCAACGAGCTGCGCAGCAACGGCACCAACCTGAACGAAGCCATCCGCGAAGGTGCCATCCTGCGGCTGCGCCCCATCATGATGACTGCCTTGGTGGCCGCGCTGGGCCTGTTGCCAGCCGCGCTCGCCACCGGCGTGGGCACCGACACTCAAAGACCGTTCGCACTCGTGATCGTCAGCGGCCTCTTCACCCGCCTCCTGATTAGCATCTTCCTGATGCCCGCCCTCTACGCCCTCGTCGCCCGTCCCAACGACCGGATGGAAGTGTAAACGAAGGCCGTCTCGCGCTGGTCCGTCAGACTAATCCCAAAGGGATTGCGCCCCGAAGCCCAGGGTTGTCACGCGTCCGACGCGGGACTACCCTGGGAAAGTAGAGCCCCCACCGGTCAACCCCGACGGGGTTGCGCCTCGTAACCAGCGCTCGTTCATTGATACAAAAAGGCCACAGTCGCGTGAGGCAACTGTGGCCAAAATGATCAGCAAAGCATCAAAGGATCTGCGGCTGAATCTTCTCCGGGTCAACGCCCAGGTCTTTGATCGCCGTTTCCACCACCGACCGGTCAATCAGACCTTTCGTTGCCAGGGTGTACAAAGTGCCAATCACCGTGGACTCCGCGTCCACTTCGAAGAACCGGCGCAGCCGTTGGCGCGTGTCGCTCCGGCCAAAACCGTCCGTGCCCAGCGAGAATAATCCGCCCGGAACCCAAGGCGCAATCTGGTCCGACACCGTCCGGATATTATCCGAAACCGCAATGAACGGCCCCTGCTCCTTCGCCAGCAAAGTTTCCACATACGACTGCTGCGCCGGTTCGGTCGGATGCAGCATGTTCCAACGCTGGCAACGAATCGCATCCGTGCGCAACAGCTTGTAACTGGTCGCGCTCCAGACATCCGCGCTCACACCATAGCGTTCCGCCAGAATTTCCTGCGCTTTCATCGCGGAAAGGATGATGGAGCCGCTGCCAAAAATATGGGCCTTGATCTTTTTGTCCGCCGGACCCGCCTTAAATTTATACAGCCCCTTCAAAATGCCCGCTTCCGCGCCTTCCGGCATGGCGGGCATCGGATAATTCTCGTTATAAAGCGAGAGGTAATAGAAGAGGTCTTCGCCCTCGACGTACATGCGGCGCATGCCGTCCGCCACGATGACCGCCAGTTCATAGCCAAACGCCGGGTCATACGGAAGGCAGGTCGGAATCGTGCTCGCGTGCAGCAAGCTATGTCCGTCCTGATGTTGCAATCCTTCGCCGTTTAACGTGGTGCGGCCCGCGGTCGCTCCCAGCAAAAAGCCTCGCGCGCGAATATCGCCCGCCAGCCAGAAAAGGTCCCCCACCCGTTGCAATCCGAACATCGAATAATAGATGTAAAACGGAATCATCGGCACGTCATTCGACGCATGGCTGGTACCCGCGGCAATGAATGATGACATCGAGCCCGCTTCGCTAATGCCTTCTTCCAATATTTGTCCGTCCTTGGCTTCGTGGTAGTATAGCAAGGACTGCTTGTCCACGGGTTCATACAATTGCCCCTTCGTGGAATAAATCCCGATGTCCTTGAAAAGCGCATCCAAGCCAAAGGTGCGCGCTTCGTCAGGAATGATTGGCACGATATGCTTGCTGATGGCCTTGTTGCGCAACAGTACGCGAATCAAACTGACAAACGCCATCGTCGTCGAAGCCTCGCTCGCGGAACCCCGGATGAACTCCCCAAAACTGTCCAGCTTGGGAACGTCCAACGGCCGGTGTTTGACGACCCGCGACGGCAGGAATCCGCCGAGCTTCTTCCGGCGTTGCAGCAAATACTTGGTCTCAACGCTGTCGGGCGCCGGACGAAAAAAGGGCGTCTCCGCAATGACATCATCGCTGATCGGAATCTTGAAGCGCTCGCGAAATTCGCGCAGCTCCTTCTCGTTCATCTTTTTCTGCTGATGGGAAATATTCTTCCCTTCGCCCGCTTCACCCAAACCGTAGCCTTTAACCGTCTTGGCCAAAATCACCGTCGGCTGTCCCTTGTGTTCCACCGCCGCTTTGTATGCCGTGTAAACTTTGCGCGCATCATGACCGCCCCGCAGCAGCTTGTTGATCTGCTCATCTGTCAGGTGATTGACCAGCTCGAGCAATTCAGGATATTTGCCGAAGAAATGCTTACGGGTATAGCTGCCCGGTTCCACGACATATTTCTGATACTCGCCGTCCACGCATTCTTCCATGCGCTTCACCAGCAAACCCGTCTTGTCGCGTTTGATCAGCTCATCCCAATCGCTGCCCCAAATCACCTTGATCACATTCCAACCCGCACCCAGGAATAAGCCTTCCAATTCCTGAATGATCTTGCCGTTGCCCCGGACCGGTCCGTCCAAGCGCTGTAAATTACAGTTAACCACCCAAATAATATTATCCAGCCCTTCCCGCGCCGCCAACGTGATCGCGCCAAGCGATTCGGGTTCGTCGGATTCGCCGTCGCCCAAAAAGGCCCATACTTTCGGTTCGGATTTCCAATTGACCAGGCCGCGTGCCTGCAAATAGCGGTTAAAACGCGCCTGATACAACGACATGATCGGCCCCAACCCCATCGAGACCGTCGGAAACTGCCAGAACTCCGGCATCAGGTACGGATGCGGGTACGAGGAAAGGCCGCCGCCCGGCGCCAGCTCTTGCCGGAAATTTTGCAGATGCGTCTCGTCGATCCGGCCTTCCAGATACGCGCGGGCGTACATGCCCGGCGCCGCATGTCCTTGAAAATAAATCTGGTCGCCGGGGAAATCCTCGGTCCGACCGCGGAAGAAATGGTTAAACCCGACTTCATACAACGTCGCCGAGGACGCAAACGACGCAATGTGGCCGCCCACATTGGTGGTCGAGTTCGCCTTGACGACCATCGCCATGGCATTCCAGCGCATGATGCTCTTAAGACGCCGCTCAATTTCGCGATCGCCCGGATAAGCCGGCTGGTCCGCCACCGGAATGGTGTTGATGTACGGAGTGGTCACGGCGCCCTGCGGGCGCGGAGCCGTACGGAGTTGCACCGCCAGTTTTTCGAGCAATTGTGCCGTGCGCTCCGGTCCCTGGCTCTCCAAGGCTAGCTCGAACACTGATTGCAAGGAATCCGACAGTTTGTCTCCGTTGGTGGCGGAGCGGTCAGTACCTCCCCGGGAATCGTAATTGTCTTTTTTTAAATCTTTCACTTGGCTAAATTTGCTTTGCAAACGCAAATAACAACAAGAGATAGTAAACCTAATTTGCCACTTGTATACCAGCGAAATCACGCAGCGATGAATCTGTTTCCCCTTCCGTTCCTTCCCCCCGCACAGCAACTGGCCAGCGACGAAGCGCTCTTGGAATCCGCGGAAGCCGGCGAAGGCGGCGAAGTGATGCTTTTTTGGGAACCAGTGGAAACCTTTGTGGTCGTGGGTTATGCGAACAAGGTAATCACCGAGGTCAATGTCCCGGAATGCGAAAAACATGGAATCCCCATCTTCCGCCGCTGTTCCGGCGGCGGCACCGTCGTCCAAATGGCAGGCGGCCTGAACTACAGTTTAATACTCAAGATTAGCGATCGTCCAGCGCTCCAAAATATCACCACCACCAACCGTTTTATCATGGCCAGAAACTGCGATGCCATCGCCGCCATCGACCCGTCCCGGTTTCCCCAGGGTTTCTCGGTCCGCGGTCATTCAGACCTTTGCGTTGGCAATTTGAAGTTTGCCGGCAACTCGCAACGCCGTCGCAGAAACTATTTGCTCTTCCACGGGACCCTGTTGTTGAACTGCGATCTCTCGCTGATGGAACGTCTGCTCCTCATGCCGACGCACCAACCCGAGTACCGGGCTCACCGTTCTCATTTGGAATTTGTCGCCAATCTGAATCTCCCGGCCGAAAGAATTAAAACCGCCCTCGCCCATGCCTGGCAAGCCGAGGAAGAACTGCCCAACCCACCGTTGGAAAAAATTCAAAAGCTCGCCGGGGAAAAATACTCAACGCCCGGTTGGAACCACAAATTCTGACCTCAAACCTAAACCCGTTTGGCCAGCTCCGCCTTGCTGTGCTCATACACCTCGGCATGCAACGAATTGCCATGCGCGTCAATGGTGACCACCGCCGGAAAATCCACCACGTCCAGTTCCCAAATTGCTTCGGGAGAACCAAACTTCTCGAGAAAATACACGTTCCGCACCTTCTTGATGCATTCGGCCAGTACCTGTGCCGCCCCCCCGATACCATGCAAATAAACACAGCCATATTCCTTGCACGCCGCCTGCGTCTTGGCCCCCATTCCTCCCTTCCCAATCACGCCCCGCAAACCGAAGTCCCGGATGACCTGCCATTGATAAGGCTCTTCGCGAATTGACGTCGTCGGCCCCGCCGCCGTGCAGATGTAGCTTCCATCCGGCTGCTTCATCATGACCGGACCGCAATGATAAATAATACCGTTCTGAAAGGAAACGCCTTCGGGTAATACGCCCCCTTCATGCAAATATTTGTGAACCGCGTCGCGGCCTGTATGTACCACACCCGAAATGAGCACCTCCTCGCCAACTTTGAGCGCGCGAACTTTTTCTTCAGTAAATGGAAAGGAAAGTTTGATCATAAAAAAATTCGATCTGAATAGTTTGAGCCGATTCAAAAGATCTCAATAAAGCCATTTCTCCACGTTTGACTGGGCATCCAAAATCACCCCTTGGCGCCGGAAGGCCCAGCACATATAGCTGATGCTGACAAAATACGACGCCGGCACCCGGTTCGCCACGGTGATCTTTACGCCGAGCAAAGTCGTCTTGCCGCCGAATCCCATTGGGCCAATGCCCAATTCATTCGCCGTCGTCAAAATATCCTGTTCCAGGGCGTCTAGCTGCTCATTCGGGTTCCGATCGTCCAGCCGGCGCAACAGCTGGGTTTTTGAAATCTCGTAACCCGTCGCCCGGTCGCCGCCAATACAGACGCCCAAAACCCCCGGACCACAACCTTTGCCTTGTGCCTGAAGCACGGCATCCAAAATCGCTTTGCGGCAGCCGTCCAGATCGCGATTGGCGTCAATACTGCCGTCCGGCAGGGAATATTGCGCACCGACGTTTTCGCAGCCGCCGCCTTTGAGGACGAGCCGGACTGATACTTCCGCCGACCGATGTTGATGAAAATGAAAAGCCGGCGCGCCGGGCCCGACGTTGGTGCCGTCGTTCTTGCCCGTCAAGGAATCGACGGAATTTTGCCGCAAATATCCCTTTTTGGTCGCCAGCTTCACGGCTTCCCGGGCCGTTTCCGCAAAAGTAATCTGGTCGTAGCCCACCGGAACATCGACATAAAACAGAATGCTGCCCGTGTCCTGGCAGATCGGCTGGGACTTCGTCTTCGCCAGCGCGATATTTTGGTCAATGATCTTGAAGGCGTTCGCCGCTATGGTGCCTTTTTTCTCATTTTCCAACGACTTCAAAATCGACTGATGCACGTCATCAGGAATCTCCGCCGAGGTGCGGCGAATCAATTCAACCAGGGAATCTTGCAGTTGACTCATAAATTACTAGAAGGGTATGACCGCCAACCGCAGGCGTCAAAAAATTAAACACGTACAAAATTGTAAAGTTATACTCGACAAATGCTCTCCAAGAATTCAAATAATGGCACAAGGCCATGCCCAAAATTAAAAGAATCGGAATTTTGACGGCCGGCGGCGATAGCCCCGGATTAAACGCTGCCATTCGTGGTGTCGGAAAAAGCTGTCTCGGTTTTTATGGGATGGAAATTATCGGCTTCCGCGATGGTTTCCGCGGACTCGTCGAAAACCACCGCCTTAAACTCGATAAATCCACTCTGGCCGGTATTCTGACCGTCGGCGGCACCATCCTCGGCACCAGCCGCGATAAACCGCACCGGATGGTCATCGATGGTCGCACCCGGGACATGACAGAAGTCATTGCCGAAAACTACGACAAGTGGGGTTTGGAAGCCGTGGTCTGTCTCGGAGGCGGCGGCACCCAGAAAAATGCCCTCCGCCTGCATCAAGCCGGCCTGAACGTCATCACCCTCCCCAAGACCATTGATAATGACGTGGCCATGACCGATTCCACCTTCGGCTTCGCCACCGCTTTGGACATTGCCACGGAAGCCATCGACCGGCTCCACAGCACCGCCCACAGCCATCACCGCATTATTGTCGCCGAAGTCATGGGGCACCGCGCCGGCTGGTTGGCTCTCGGTGCTGGAATCGCCGGGGGCGCCGATGTCATCTTGATCCCCGAACTCGCCTACGACGTGGAAAAAATCGCCGATGCCATTCGCCGTCGCAGCCGTCATGGCACTAATTTCAGCATTGTCGCCGTCGCCGAAGGCGCCATGAGCAAGGACGACGCCCGTTCCCTGGTCGCCGCCGAGAAAAAGCTGGAACGCGCCGGAACGCTTCACGACAAAAAAGAAGCCAAGATCGAACTGGCTTCCATCGAAGTGCGCCATCAGGGAAACACTCTCCGCCTTGCAAAACAGCTTGAGGAACTAACCCATTTGGAATCGCGCGTCACCATTCTGGGGTACGTTCAGCGGGGCGGCACCCCTTCGCCCGCCGATAGGTTATTGGCGACGCGTCTAGGCAGCGCCTGCGCCGATCTCATCAATGAAGGCCATTTCGGCGTTATGGTCGCCTCTCGCGGCGATGGCAGCGAGCCCGTGCCCCTGGAAAAAGTCGCCGGCAAACGCAAAACCGTCCCGCCCGACCACCCTTGGGCCGAAACCGCCCGCCGGGTAGGAACCTGTTTGGGTGATTAGTCAGATCATTTTACTCCTGTCGAACCACTGGAGTATTACCACCGTACCGATTCCTGTTTTGGTAATCGTAATTGGCTTCAGAAACTTGTGGCGGACGGCTTGATCACTCGATGATGCGCCCAATTGAGCCAATTACCGTTCGGCACGATAAGCCCGCCGATTGTCACCCCTTGATCACCGTCGCCCCCGCCGCCGGGCGCGAACTAAATATTGACGCCTCAATGGTTGCCTTGGCCCTATAATCCTTCGCGATCTTCTCCGTAATGGCCGCAACCTTGTCCGTCTGGATCAAGGCCACGGCACAGCCGCCAAAACCGCCGCCCGTCATGCGGCAGCCATACACGCCGCCCTTGAGGCCAATGCCGGAGGCAATTTCGACAATGATATCTAGCTCTTCGCAGCTCACTTCGTAATCGTCACGCAACGAATCATGGCTCGCGTACATCAATTGGCCGACGGTCGGCCAGTTGGAAGCGCGAATTCCCTCCGCCGCATGCGTGGTGCGCTCGATTTCACCAATAACGTGGCGCGCCCGCCGAAACACAACGTCCGACATCCTTTTTTTGGCCGCATCCAATTGCTCCCCCGTGGCATCGCGCAAGGAGGCAACCCCCAGCGCTTTGGCTGCCGCCTCGCACTCCGCGCGGCGCTTCGCATATTCACCGCTGCCCAGCTCGTGTTTCACATTGGTATTTATGACCAGCAATGAAACCGCCGGATCGCTCATCGGCACCAGTTCCGTTTTGCGCGTCCGGCAGTCCAGCAGCAACAAATTGCCTTCGCGCCCCAGCGCGGAAATGAACTGGTCCATGATCCCGCAGGGAACGCCCGCAAACTCATGCTCCGCCGTCTGGGCAAGCAATGCCTTTTCGATCGGATCGATCGGCTTGCCCAGCGCGGTTTCCAGTAGCGTGGCGGTGCAGACTTCCAGCGCCGCGCTGCTGCTCAGACCGCCGCCCAACGGCACGGTCGAAAGAAAAACCACATCCAACGCAGGAATCTTCGCTCCGCGATTCTGGAAACCGGCGATGACACCGCGAATGTAATTGGACCACTTCGGCTGGCCTTTGGTAACCGGACCGGAAATATCGACCGTCGCAGTCTCCTTAAACTGAGCATCGTAGACGGAGATGCGTCCGCGCTCTTTGGCCGGGTCCGCCGCCATGATGGCATATTTTTCAATCGCCATCGGGAGGACAAAACCATCGTTATAATCGGTGTGTTCCCCAATGACGTTCACGCGGCCGGGAGCGGCGACAATCCAGCGGGCGGGTCGGCCATAATGTTTTTGAAATTCAGCGGCAACCTGCGAAGCGAGTTCTGATAGATTCATGACGATACTAAACGGTATAAAACTTGCGCCGGGAGAAACGGCTTTCCCGGCGCTCGAAAACTGCGATGTTAAATTCTAAGCCGCCGGCGGATTTTTACCGCCTTTTAAGGCGCCAAGCAACATTAATACCCCGAAGACGAGCAGGACAATGCCCCAAATCAAGTTGATGTTGTAGCTTAAAGACATGGATTCTGACGGCTTTGCCAGCCCAAACAAGGCGAGCAACAAACCGATCAGCGAAAACATGAGGCCAATTGGCCAGCGAATATCGAGTCCCATAATTTGATAGGTTTTTACGGTTTAATTTCTATTTCACCAGAAAATGAAGTTAAGAATGACGCAGACGATCAAAAGGGCGATACCAACCACCGCCGGGCGTTGATAAAACGGCATGTTGGTATCGACAATCTTGGGGGTAAGCGAATAAACCAAACCTTTTAATTCAACATCCGATTTCGTGCGGGCGGTCAGCAGCGAAATCAATAGAGTGAGCCCAAAGCAAGCAATAAAGGCAAATGCGGCCAGCCAGAAGTTTTGCGCCATTTCACTCGGGAAGACTTGCAAAACCCCCAGGTACCCACCCTTCGCCACGCTCACAATGTGTTTCGACGCATCAAGATTGCTGGGAACCGTGGTAAATGCGTGAAATAAAGCCGAACTCGCGATACCGCCAAATAAACCAATGAAAGCGCCCGTGCCGGTGGTCCGCTTCCAAAACATCCCCAATAGGAAGGTGGCAAACAGCGGCGCATTTACAAAGCCAAATACGAGCTGAATGATGTCCATGGCGTTATAGAACATCGAGGCAAAGTAGGCGGCGCCAATGCTCAAGACAATGCCGAGCACGGTAATGACCTTGCCGGTCCAGAAGTAGTGGTTGTCATTTCTATTTGGGGCAACATACGCCTGATAGAGATCGTAAGTACAAACCGTATTAAATGCGGTGACATTGCCAGCCATGCCGGACATGAATGACGCCAGCAGCGCCGTCAGGGCCAGACCCAGTAAACCTGCCGGACAATACTTTTTAACCAACGAAAGGATTACGTTGTCATAATCGTTTTCAGCAATGCCGTTATAAAGACCCTGCTTTATATCCGTGTCCGACAGTTTGTTTGCGGCATTGGCTGCCACCAGCGAAGCGATCTTGCCGGTGTCGATCTTCTTCCCTAGCGCATCGCCAACCGCTTTTACCGCCGCATAAGAATCCGCGGGGGCCGCGCTTTTCACGACATCGATGGCCTTCGCGTAGTTTTCCTCGGAGACAATGGGCGGTGGTATCCGATAACCCTTGTCCGGTATTGTACATAGCGCTGCAGCGATCATGCCCGGCACGATTACGAGAAACGGGAAAAACATTTTCGGCACTGCGGCGACAAGTGGCGTATTACGGGCGGCAGTCATGTTCTTGGCTGCCATTGCCCGCTGAACCACCAAAAAGTTTGTGCACCAATACCCGAACGAAAGCACAAACCCGAGACCAAAGATCATCGCGATAAGGTCAACGCCCATGGGGTTGTGCGCCGGACCCGCCAAAACCGGTTGCCAGGCGCTCGTCCATGCGTTCGGGGCATAAGAAATACCAGCATCCTTGAGGTAAAGCGCCGACGGGTTCACGGCAACCGCTTGCAAAGAATGATTCATCGCGTGCCAGCCACCAACATCTTGCAATCCAAGGTAAACCACCGGCGCAAATCCCAGGACAATCATGAAGAACTGCAGCACCTCCGTATAAATTGCCGAGGTCAGGCCACCCTTCAGGACGTACAACAGCACCACCGCCGAGCAAATCCACAAATAAACATCGTAACTTCCCAAATGAAGACCTCCCAAGTCGAAACGGAATTGCCAAGGGAGCAGGTTCGTCAGCAACTTGGCCAGTGCGTTCATCGAAATGCCCGAGGCAAAAATCGTCATCACGGCAAAGGCGATTGAATTCAAGGCGCGCACCCGTTCGTCAAAACGCATTTTCAGGTATTCCGGCACGGAACGCGCCTTCGAGCCGTAATAAAACGGCATCATGAACACCGCCAAAAAGATCATCGCCGGAATCGCCCCCACCCAATAGAAGTGCGCCGTCGCAATTCCGTATTTCGCGCCGCTCGCCGCCATCCCCACCAGTTCCAATGCGCCCAGATTGGCTGAAATAAACGCCAGACCGGTCACCCACGTGGGAATGGACCGCGCGGATGTCAGGAAATCTGCGGACGTTTTCATGTACCGGGCTAGTGCCCAACCAATTCCGAGCACAAAAGCGACGTAGGCAATAAGGATTGTGTAATCAATCCACTGAAGATGGATGGGTTGCATAAAGTATGGGCGAGGATTTACCGGTTTACCTTAGTAATGTCAATCTTTTGCCTTCACAATTGATTTTAGAATCAAGGTGTGCTTTATTGTGCGCATATTTATGTCCACACAAGTTGAATCCAAGACCAAAGAACTCTGCGAAGCCATCCTAGCCCAGCTGCAGGCCTCCGGAATCCGCAAACGCATCGACACTTTTCTCGCCGACAATACCGCGCGCGGCCAGTACGAAACTGTCATGAACAAGGGCCAGAAACTGCAAGAAAAGCAGCATAGTGGGCAAACTTTGGATAGTGCTGAAATCTCCGCTTTTGAAAAAGACCGGGACAGCCTGCTCAAGAATCCCGTCGCCGTCGCCTTCCTGGACGCCCAGGAGGAAATGCACGACCTCCAAAACGTCATCACCAAGTCCGTTTCGAAGACCATCGAACTCGGCCGCGTCCCCACCGAGGAAGATCTTTCCTGCGGCAACTGCGGTAATGGCTGCGGCTGCCACGACCACGAGGAAGGCCATGACCACGGTCACGAGCACGCTCACGAACACGGCGGCGGCGAATGCTGTAAGCATTGATTATTAAGGCCCCCATCCCATAACCCCAACTTGAACCGCCGGGAAGCCATCGCTTCCCGGCTTTTTTCGGTAATCGACCATCGTCAATCATGCCCGCCAACGAAGCCTTTCAACCCCGCGATCCCCAAAAATTCGAAGACGCCCTGCGCCGCTTCGATGAGGAAAACTCCCTCGACCCCAATCGGGAAACCGTCCATGGCGAGACCGTTCCCCGGGAATTGCTTTACGCGCGGCGCTTAACCGATTGGATTCTGCGTTTGGCTCCGGAAGCTTCGGAAGAACTCCGCCTGGCCGCACGCTGCCAGCATATCCGCCGTTGGGAAAGCCCCCGAAGTGATTACCCCATGACCCGGGCGGGCTACCTCAAATGGCGGGCCGACCTGAAAAAGTTTCACGCCCAAAAGACCGGCGAAATCCTCCGCGAATATGGCTACGACGAACCCACCATTCTGCGCGTGCAGGACCTGAACTTGAAAAAGAATTTTCCGGCGGACCCGGAAGCCCGGATTTTGGAAGATGCCCTCTGCCTGCTATTTTTGGAATTTCAATTGGCTGACCTCGCCAGCCGCAGTGAAGAAGACAAGATGGTCAATGCCGTTCGCAAATCCTGGGAAAAGATGACCGAAGCCGGCCGCGCCGCCGCCCTGAAACTCGACTTCGGCGAGCAAGCAAAACGCATCATCCAACTCGCGCTGGCCTCGCCGGCAAATAGTCCAACGTCCGAGTCGTAACCATAGAATCCGATTCTTCGGGCTGAAGGCCCGAAAGTTGATAGCCTAGGCTAAAGCGAGTCCGACGAGCGCAGGCCTAGGTTAAACCGACCAAAAACCTCCCAAGGCCTGAAAGGCCGTCATAACCTCGCGCATCGCCCAAACAGCCTTTATGGGCTGAAGCTGGGAGATACAATCGTAAAAACAAATAGTCCGAAGGCGTGCGTTGTGTCCTGCGAGGAATGCTTTTTATGGCGCTAATTATTTATGAGGTCGTGTCCGGAGGGACAAAAAAACATCACCCAACTGGTGGTGAAGATTGGAGCGTGCTTGTCGCAGCGCACAGTCCGGCAGAAGCTCGTGATATTGCGTGCCATGAGACTGAAATCGATCGACCTTGGGCAATCTATGAATGGGGTACAGATGCCCGGATAAATGCCAAGCCGGTATTTCTGCGCGGACCTTTTGAGAATTGTCCTGCCGTTTGCCGGGGCTGGAAGATGTTCGAGGAAGACCTAAGTGATGACAGCGAATCACCAAGAATTGTTGAATCACCAAAGCCGCCTGAGGGCCAAAGGGCGTTGGCCTCTAAGATCTGTGAGTTTACGTGTTCCCAATGTGGGAAGACTACCATCGGAAACGTTTTTTTTACGATCACTGCTTCCGGATATATGAACAAGGGAAAAACAGGAAGTGGCAGAGGTTATTCGTCCGCAGATTGGGTCAAGTTGTCGCTTTGGCACATCGCTGACTATGAAAAAAGACGGTCTCATGAAGTGAAATTGTCCGCGGGCGAAACCGCAAATGTGGCATGTTGTTCTGCGGCGTGTTTAAAGGACTTCCTGGGTGCTGCCGTCGATAAGCTCGTCCGCTGCTCGACTCAATTTTAAGAGAAGCAATCTTCCCGTCCTTGACTTTGAGAAAACCGGGAAGACGGCGAGCAACTTTTCGCGCCCGCGGCGCCCATTTCAAACTCTTCCGCCCCCCTTCCCGAACCCGCCCTGTTCTTCGTTCAATCTTCCGAAACTCGCTCTCCCTCGTCATCTACCGCCGATTACCCCCCTTTGACCGCCTTAAACATCTCCAAACACTTTTTCCGTTGCTCGTCGTGAATCACAATCCGGTCCGGATACTTTGACCGGGAAAGCAGCAGCGGACTTTCCCAAGGCTGATGAATCAGATCATCCGGAAACACTGCCAGCTCCGGCAGCCAGCGGCGAACATATTCGCCCTTCGGATCAAACTTTTCTCCCTGTGAGACCGGATTGAAAATACGAAAATAGGGGGCCGCATCGGTACCCGTCCCTGCGCTCCATTGCCAGCCGCCATTGTTGGCCGCCATGTCGCCATCCACCAGCTTTTGCATGAAATAACGTTCGCCCCACTGCCAGTTGATCAGCAAATCTTTCGTGAGAAACATGGCCACTATCATTCGCAATCGATTGTGCATGGTCCCCGTCGCATTGAGGCAGCGCATTGCGGCGTCCACAATCGGATACCCGGTCTGGCCCACGCACCACGCCTCAAAGTGTTTCCGATCGTCCGACCATTCTAACCGGTCGTACTCGGGCCGAAAAGCGCCCTTAGTCACATGCGGAAAGTTATGCAGTACCTGCAAATAAAACTCCCGCCAGATCAGCTCATTCAAAAAAACATCGCATCCCGGGGTTTGCGCCGGCGTCGCCTTGGCTCGCGCCTTGTTTAGCTCCGCTAAAATGGTTCGTATGCCAATGGTTCCCGCCCGCAAGTGCGGCGAAAGATTTGAAGTACCATCAATCGCCGGAAAATTTCGCTCACCCCCATACCGGCAAACCGGCCCCGCCAGGAACCGCCGCAAACATTCCAAAGCCGCGCGTTCACCGGCCGGAGGAATGGTTTGTGTCAGCGGAAAACCCGCTTCATCCGCTGACTTCGGCAAAGGATCGCATGGAAGCTGAGTTTTCCCCACCGGATGCGGCACCGGCCTGATCCGCGATTTCGGTGGTGGAACGGGCTTCGCCTTCCACGCTTTTGAGTATGGTGTGAAGACCGTGTAGGGATTTCCTGCCTGCGTCAGAATTTCTCGCTCTTCCCAGATCACCGCATCCTTGAATAATTCAAAACCGTACCCGTCCCGCATCAGTTTGCCGACGATCCGTTCATCCCGCCTTTGCGCATAGGGCTCATAGCGTTTGTTGGCAAAAACCGCCTGGGCGCCCGTTTCCGCGCACAGTTTGGGCAGGATTTCTTCCGATTTGCCGGTTCGAACCGCCAGTGGATGCCCCAGTTCAGCCAGATTTTTGCGAAGAGATTCGACCGATTGCAGCAGAAACTCCAGCCGGGCCGCGCCCACATCCGGGCCCTTGCGAAAGGCGTCCTCAAAAATAAAAACCGGCACGACCCTTTCCGCCCGGTTCACCGCCTGGCTTAACGCTACATTGTCTGAAACCCTCAGATCGCGTCGAAACCAATGGATGACGGTTTTCACCGCTATTCGGGGGAAAACTTCTTCAAGCCAACCTCCTGCGCAATATCCTCAAACTCCTGATTAGTGACCGTATCCAAATGCTTGCCGCGCGATTTTAACTTTTCATTCAGCTTGATCACACGCTCGGTCATGTTCTCATGCGTCTCCTCCGTGCCGCCCACCAGGGTAAAGTTCTCGCCCGAGGTGAGGCGCTTGTGTCCGTCGGAATCCAGGCCAATGCCCAGGATGCGAGCTTTGCGTTTCTTTTTGGCTTTTGCCATTCCTAAAAATTAGAAGGCAATCCAGTGCCAACCGTCAAGGCTTAACCTCCGGCAAAGCACAAGGATCCGTCCATGGAACGATCATCCTATCATCCGATCCCGCGCCCCCGGGAGCTGGCGCCGTATCCCCCCCAATTATAAAAAAACATAAGATTATTTTCGCAATTTGATACCGATTCCCCCTATGATGAATCCCAAGGTTTCACTCGAGAGCAGCATGAACCACGTCAGCGCGGGAATTTTGGGTGGCAGCCGGGTTCGCAAAATGTCAATCGCCGTGATCGATGACGCACCAGCAACCCGGTCTGTGATCCGGCGAACCAGTCAGAACGCCTTTGGAATCTGTTTGAAAAATTAGAAATGTGGCGGATTCCTTTTCCTGCGAGAAACCTGAGTGCTAGCAACTATGAATACCTATTTGCACCTGGGTAAGTTCTCTTTTGGCATGGGCGACCGCTTTGGTCAGCAAGGCAGATTCCAACTGGACGCCTGTTTGCGGGCCGTGAAATTGGGTGCTGAAGTTGTTCCGGTCTGGAACAAATCCAACCGCGAACACAACCTCCTCGGCACTGAGCCCTCCCAGGTCCGCGCCGAAGCCGATGCCGCCGTCCAAGCCCTCGGCTGGAAAACCCCTTACCATGTCGATGCCGACCATATCCGGCTCGACACCGTCGACCGTTTCATCCCGCATTCCGATTTCTTTACCATCGACGTGGCCGATTCCATCGGCAAGGCCGCCTGGGCCGCGGACGTGGAAAAGTTCATCCGGCGTCACCGCGAGTTTATCGGCGAACTGGTTATCCCCCGGATCGATCACACCACCATCACCACGGAAGCTGAAATCGTCAGGATCGTAAATAAATATCTGCTGGCCGCCCAGGAAGCCGGGGAAATCTACCGGCACATCGCCAAGGCCAAAGGGGCCGCCAATTTCATCACCGAAGTTTCCATGGATGAAACCAACTCGCCGCAAACGCCAGTCGAATTACTCGTCATCCTCGCCTGCATGGCGGACGAACAAATCCCCTTGCAAACCATTGCGCCCAAGTTCACCGGCCGCTTCAATAAGGGGGTTGATTACGTCGGCAATGTCCGGCAGTTTGAAAAAGAGTTCCGGGAGGATCTCGCCGTGATCGATTTCGCGATCGAACGTTATAACCTCCCGAAATCCCTCAAACTGAGTGTGCATTCCGGCAGCGACAAATTCTCCTTGTACGGTCCCATAAGATTGGCCCTGAAGGATTTTAACGCCGGAATCCATCTCAAGACCGCCGGCACCACGTGGCTCGAAGAATTAATCGGTCTCGCCGAGGCGGGTGGCGACGGCCTGAAAATCGTCCAGGACATTTACGCGATCGCCGTGGAGAACATGGCCGAGCTCACTCAACCGTATGCGACCGTAATTGATATCGATGAAACCAAATTGCCCGGAGCCGCCACCGTTCGCAGCTGGGATTCCGGCCAGATGGTGGCCGCGTTGCGCCACGTTCCGACCAACCCTTCGTTCAACCCCAGTTTCCGCCAATTAATGCATGTCAGTTTCAAGGTGCCCCTCCGGCTGGGTGACCGCTACTTCCAGGCGCTCAAGAAATACGAGCTCATCATCGCCCGGAACGTCACCGAAAACCTTTTCATGCGCCACCTTCGTCCCCTAATATCAGAAATATAGCCATGCCTTTCATCAGCGAAGATTTTCTCCTCGCCAATAAATCCGCCCGCCGCCTATATCACGGCTACGCGGAATCGGAGCCCGTTTTCGATTATCATTGCCACCTCTCACCCCGCGACATCGCGGAAAACCGCCGCTTCGACAATCTGTTTGAAATCTGGTTGGAAGGTGATCATTACAAATGGCGCGCCATGCGGGCCAACGGCATCGCCGAACAGTTTTGCACCGGCGACGCCTCCCCCCGGGAAAAATTTCAAGCTTGGGCTGCCACCGTTCCCAATACCCTGCGCAATCCTTTGTACCATTGGACGCACTTGGAACTGAAACGCTATTTTGGTATCAACGACCTCCTCGATTCAAAGTCGGCGGATAAAATCTGGAAAAAGGCCGGGGAAAAACTCAGCCAAGCCGAGCTCACGACCCAGGGAATCCTAAGGAAGTTTGATATCCGCGCCGTCGCCACGACTGATGATCCCGTGGATGATCTCCGCTGGCACCGGCAATTTGCCGCCTCCGGTCACCCCACCAAACTATTTCCCGCGTTCCGCCCCGATAAAGCCTTAACGGTGGATCAACCCACCGCCTTCAATGCGTGGGTTGAAAAGTTGGAAAGCGCCACCAACAGCGACATCCGCAATCTGGACGCATTTCTGGCCGCCCTCGAAAAACGACACGATTTTTTTCACCAGCAAGGTTGCCGTTTGTCGGACCATGGCTTGAATCATTGTTTCGCGGATTTCTGCTCCCCCGCCGTCGCCGCCCGCATTTTTGCCAAGGTTCATCGCGGCCACGCCGCAACCCCCTCGGAATACCAACAGTTCGCCTCAACTCTGATGCTCTTCTTCGGTCAGCTCGATGCTCGTCGTGGCTGGACCAAACAACTGCACCTCGGCGCCCTTCGGAATAACAATTCCCGCCTTTTGCGAACGCTTGGTCCCGACACCGGTTTCGATTCTCTGGGCGATTTCCCGCAAGCTCAGACGCTCGCCGCCTATTTAAATCAGCTCGATTCGGATAACCAATTGCCAAAAACCATCATCTATAACCTGAATCCGGCGGACAACTACCTGTTTGCCGGAATGATCGGCAACTTCCAGGATGGGACTATTCCCGGCAAAGTGCAGTGCGGTTCCGGCTGGTGGTTTTTGGATCAAAAAGAAGGAATCGAACTCCAGCTGAATGCCCTGTCCAACCTGGGACTGCTCTCGCGATTCATCGGCATGATTACGGATTCCCGCTCGTTCATGAGCTACCCCCGCCACGAATACTTCCGCCGCACCCTGTGCAACCTGATCGGCGCTGATGTTGAAAACGGCCTCTTGCCGACAGATGAAGCGTTAATCGGCAACATGATCAAAAATATCTGCTACGCCAACGCCCTGAATTACTTCGCCTTCCCCGGCGTGAAATAACAGCGGATTAGTTCCTTTGCGGCTTCATACCTCATACTTCATAATTCACACTTTCCCTCTGAGTCCCATCATTCCGTCGCCGTCACAACCATGTCCCGCGTGAAGTACAAAATCCGGCCGCAATTGGTGCAGGTGATCAGCTCCGCCTGCCCCCGGCAACTCGCCATGATCTGCGCCGGCAATCTCATGTGACACCCGCCGCAAACGCTGTGTTCCACGCCCACCACAACGTTGTCGCCCTTGTGCTTTAACAGGCGCTCGTATTTGTACGCCGTCGGTTCATCAATGCCCGAAATCATCTGTGCGCGGCCCGACTGCAATTCCGCCAGTTCCTTCCGCAGGTTCGCTTCGCGCTGATCCAGGTGAACGATCTTTTCGTCCACCAGCTTTTTCGCGGCGGCCGCGTCAGCCGTCGCTTTCGCCACGCCTTTCTGCGCCACCTCCGCCTGCTCCATCAAATTGATTTCCTGGTCCTCAATCTTAAAAATCGACTCTTTCGCCAAATCGATCTCGTGCGCCAACGCCCGGTACTCTTCATTCTTGCGGGTTTCCAGTTGCTGATTGGCGTATTTGAGGATCTGGGCCTTTTTGCTTTCGATCTCCAGTTCCACCCGTTTGCGCTCGGCTTCAATCTGTTTGACGCGGTTTTTCGCTGTCTCCAGTTGGGTTTGGGTCGAAATGGCATTGGCCTTCAGTCCATCCCGTTCGGGAATGATGTGGGCCAATTCCTCTTGGACATGGTGGATTTTCCTGTCCCGATCCTGCAAAACGAGCAGTTTTTCGATAATTTCCTGCATTGATAATAAAGTTAACGGCCCGCCCGCAACAAGTCAATGCACACCAACAGCCGCGACCCGAATTCATGCCTAAAAAGCCCATTCCGTTTACTCTTTCCTGAGGAATAAATCAGAAAGAAGGGTGAGACAAAACCCGGGGCGGTGCGGCTGCTGCGTCGCAAATATCAGCAACATCCGGAGAACGTGACACCTTCTCCTTGGGGGAGAAGGCAGGGATGAGGGCGAGCTCTCCTTGCGCCAACCGCGCCCAATTAATCAGTCACTCGAATAACTTTTATCCGGCACTCCCCGGAAAATCTCCCGGAAAATTCGTTGTGCAGTCCCGACGAACAGCGCTAATCTAAACCCATGCGATTTATCGGAAATGTAATCGAAAAACTCCAGCGCCATCCCAAACGGGTCGTCTTTCCGGAAGGCACGGAGCCGCGCATTTTAATGGCCGCCCGCCAGTTTTATGCCCTCCGATTGGGCGCCCCCATTGTCCTCGGTGACCCCGCCGAAATCCGCGAAATCGCTGAAACCCTCAAGGTCCCCATGGAGGGTATCCGCATCATCAATCCCGCCACCAGCGAGGATCTCGACAATTTCTCCCTTCGGTTCTTTAAACTCCGGCGCGAAAAAGGCGTTCAGGCACCGGAAGCCCGCGAAGCCATGCTTCAACCCAACTATTACGGGGCCATGATGCTTGCCATGCATCAGGCCGACGGTCTTATTTCCGGCGCCTCCCACATCACCGGCAGCGTTCTCCGGCCGTTGTTCCAAATCATTAAGGCCGCCCCCGATATCGCCACCGTCTCCAGTTGTACTGTCATGGAAGTGGAAAATACTCGCATTGGCGAAGATGGAGTCCTGTTCATGGCCGATTGCGGTGTCATTCCCGATCCGAATGTCGATCAACTCGCGGATATTGCCGTCTGCACGGCCCGGCTCGCCCGCCATATGCTGGGGGTCCGCCCCCGCGTCGCCCTCCTCTCTTTCTCCACTCGCGGCAGCGCCTCCCATCCCTCTGTCGGCAAGGTTCAGGCCGCTACCGCCATGGCCCGGCGCAAGGCCGCTCAGCTGTCCCTGGAAGCCGATTTCGACGGCGAAATGCAGGCGGACGCCGCCCTCGTCCCCGAAATTGCCCAAAGAAAACTCCATGATAGTCCCGTGGCGGGCCGTGCCAACGTCCTCATTTTCCCTGACCTCAATTCCGGGAATATCGCCAGCAAGCTCCTCAGCCTGGTCGGCCATGCGAATTCCTATGGCCAGATCCTCTTGGGCCTGAATCGACCCGCTGCCGACGTCTCCCGCGGTTCGACTCCGCATGATATTCTCGGCGTTGCCTCGATCATTGCCGTGCAAGCCACGGATTACCAAAAATTGTATCCGGGCGCCGACTCCGAACTGCCCGGCGACTAGCCGCTCCACGCGCATTTCCCGTTGGACAGTTCCATTGAAATGAACACCACCATTCCGCGTGTTTTCATCGCTGCCACCCGCCAGAACGACGGGAAAACGACCACCTCCCTCGGTTTGATCGCCGCTTTGCAAAAACATTTCCCCGCATCGGCTAC
>Ga0302320_10007201_pt1 | contig 24538 bp, 20 predicted proteins | sample Bog_T0_3_FD_202130 | JGI IMG/M metagenome (GOLD analysis project Ga0302320, IMG submission 202130) | Peat permafrost microbial communities from Stordalen Mire near Abisko, Sweden - Bog_T0_3 | ecosystem: Environmental > Terrestrial > Soil > Wetlands > Peat | place: Sweden: Abisko, Stordalen Mire...
GCGCTCCTGGCGCTCGCTGCCGGATTCTGGTTCTTCAAGCAGCGTCCCTCCCCGGTAGTCAGCAACACAACGAGCCAAAAAACGGTCGCCGTCCTGCCCCTGCAAAATCTCGGCTCGGAGAAGGATTTGGATTTCCTGCGCCTTGCTCTGGCGGATGAAATCGCAACTTCGCTCAGCTACGTCCGGTCGCTGACCATCCGTCCGTTCGCCACAACCAGCAAGTACGATTCGCCCACTCAGGACTTGCAGGAAGCCGGTCGCGCCATGCACGTCTCCGACGTGATCACCGGACATTTTTTGAAAGAAGGTTCGCAGCTCCAGATCACGCTGGAGGCCGTCGATGTAGAAAACAACCGCACGCTGTGGCGCGACACGATGACCGTGGCTGCGCCCGACATGATCGCCATGCGCGGTGAAATCAACGCGAAAGTGCGGCAGGGCTTGGTGCCTGCTCTCGGCGCGGGTGCCGATGCCTCGGAAGGCGCCACGCGTCCCAAGAACGAAGAGGCTTACGATCTTTATCTGCGCAGCATCGCGGTGCCGCACGATCCGCAGCCCAACAAAGAGGCCATCGCGATGCTCGAACGAGCGGTGGGGCTCGATCCAACTTACGCTCCGGCCTGGAATGCACTGGGTTTTCGCTATTACTACGATTCGCAGTATGCGGATGGCGGTGAAGCCATGTTTGAGCGCTCCAAATCGGCGCTGGAAAAATCTTTGGCTCTCGATCCCAACGTCCTCAGCGCGGCAGGTCAACTAATCGACATGCGGGTCGAACGAGGGGAGTTGGTTAAGGCTTACCAGGAAGCGAAAGCGCTGGAGGAGCGCCATCCCGAGAGCGATGCGGCCCACTTCTCGATGGCGTATGTCTTACGCTACGGCGGCGTTCTGGACGAGTCTGGGCATGAGTGCGACACGGCGCTCTCCCTGGATCCGGGGAACTATCAGCTCCGCTCCTGTTCCCTGACCTTTACCCAACTGGGAAATTACACGCGGGAGCTCGATTTTCTCCATCTCGATGCCGGATCTTTCTGGGTCTCGGCCAACCTGATCCGCCATTATCTGCGCACCGGCGATCTAACGCAGGCGCGGGAAATTTCCAATAAACTGGGTGACGTTCCGCATAACACGCTGGTCAGGGCATGCCTGAACCACGCGCCGCCTGCGGAGATCGATGCCCTCGCCAAACCGCTGGTCGTGGAATACATGGGCAATCGCGATCCCGAGAACCGGTATTCGACAGCGCCCATCTTTGCTTTCTGCGGAGAAAATGAAATGGCTTTGCGCCTGCTCAAGAGCGGGGTCGAAGGGAAGTATTGCGCTTACACTGCTCTGCAAAATGATCCGCTGCTGGCGAAATTGCGCGGCACGCCAGAGTTCAGCGAGATACTCTCGACCGCGAAGAAATGCCAGTCTGACTTTCTGGCGCAAAGGTCGCTAGCGCAGTAGACGCGGTGACTAGGTTTTACTTCAACCCCGTCACCACATACGCCTCTGACAGTACCTGCACATAGATGTAGGCGTAGGCGCTGCCGTCGTCAGATAGATGAGGCGCACCCACAGTCGTGACGGTCGCCCCTTTCTCTTCACCGAAGGTCTTCCACGGGTCCATTTTCCCAGACTGAATATTTACGCGGAAGATTTTCCGCGACTTAGGGTTGAAGAGAACTTGAGTGACATAAACCGATTGCCCGTCTGGCGTCCATCCCAGAATGCCGTAGTTCGATGCGAGTCCAGGAATGGTCTTGAAGGTGCTCTTCTCCAAAGACCAAATGCCGCGCCCATTGGGACCGCGCACTGCGACGCTGCGTCCATCGGGGGAGAGGATGGTTCCAGAGATGCCTTCGGGAGTGACAGGTTTGGAATCGCCGCTGCTCACGTCGATCAAATAATCGCGCCCACCGTGCCCCGGTTCGATTCCCCAGGCGAGCAATTGTTTTCCATCGGGAAGAAATTTAGCCACGTCGTAGGTGACGGCATCGTGCGTGAGTTGTCTGGGTTCGCCCGCTCCGGTTGGAAGAAGATTCAGCGGACCGCCCTTGGCGGCTCGAGCGATCGCCCACTTTCCGTCTGGAGAAATGGCCATGGCCAGGCCTTCGCCAATGCGTACGGGAGGCGACCCATCGGTATCGCGGAGAAACACGGTATAGTTCGCGCCTCCGCCATCGCCTTCTTCTTCGAACAATATCTTGCGGCCGTCGCGGCTGATGTCGCGCAGCTCCGACCATCCAAACCAGCCGAGTTCGATCTCTTCTTTCGCACCCGGGCCCATGCCGCGGATGCCGAGCCGCTGATGATTGGTCACGGTCAGCACATTGCCATTGCGCATGTCTTCCAGCCAAAGGCCTCCGGGCACGTTGGTGATGTTGCGGAGCTTGCCGGAAAGAGTGACTCCACGCGGGTTCTCCGCTGAGCCCGCGTTGGTGCTGGTAAACCACACTTCATCGCCCGCCGGGGACCAGAGAATTCCTTGCAGCGAAGCCCAGCCGGAAGAAAGTTTTTTCTCCTGGCCTTTGCCGTCGGCTGCAATTACCGCGAGTGACCCTTCGTCGTCGCCGCCGGGATTTTCATGGTCGGCAAACGCGATCCACTTGCCGTCGGGCGAAAACTTGGGATGACTCACCCAGTTAATGCTGTCGAGCAAAACTTTGCCGATGGGATACTCCAACCGCCAGTGGCTGTTTTCGGGGATGTAGTGAATGATGGCCAGGTTGTTGCCATCGGCGGCAAATTCGGCGTCTTGTACATTTTCGAGCACCTCGTGGGGCGTGCCGCCACTCAGCGGCACTCGCGCCAGCGTCCCGGTTCGCGCATAGCCACCGTGACCCTGCGTGTTGAGACGGATAGCCAGTTCTCCAGCCTTCGAGATGGAGAGCAGTTCGGCATCTTTGATTCCCAGTTCGCGCGAGCCGGGATCGTCGGTGCGGGACATATAAAGCTGCTGGCCGCTGCCCTCCCAGATTGCGCTGTAAACAATGCTGCCGTCGGGCGTGAAGCGCGCGTTGCCCATGGAACCGGTGCGAAAGCTAATCTGCTGATATTCCGCCATCGCCGCCGGACCGTTGCCATGGCCCAGCCACCAACCGAGAGCGAGTATTGCCGCCGCGAGCATGGCACCGGCAGCAATCATCGCCAGCATCTTACCGCGCGGAGTTGTGGTTGCGACCGCACTTGTGCGCGAGGTTGTGCTGGAGACTCCGCTGAGATGTTCCAGATCGAACGCAATATCGCTGGCCGAATGAAAACGCTGCTCGGGACTTTTTTCCAGGCAGTGCTGCACGATTCTTTCGAGCGCTGGAGAAACGTTGCGATTCGTCTCCGCCAGGTCGGGAGGATCTTCTTTCAGAATCGCGCTCATCGTGTCGGCAGCGGTGTCACGGTGAAACGCGCGCTTGCCGGAGATCATTTCGTAGAGGATCGCGCCGAAGCTGAAGATGTCGGAGCGCGCGTCGACGGCCGTGCCTCGCACTTGTTCCGGCGACATGTAACCCGCCGTGCCCAGAACCACACCCGCTTCAGTGGCATGGGTCATCGTCGGAAGGGAAGTGTGATCGCCGGATTCCGGCTGCGTGAGCTTGGCGAGACCGAAGTCGAGAATCTTCGCTCGGCCGTCTTTGGTGATGAAAATGTTTTCCGGTTTCAGGTCGCGGTGGACGATGCCTTTTTCGTGAGCAGCGGCAAGTCCGTGCGCGATTTGCAACGCATAATCGAGAGTCTTGCGCACCGCAATCGCGCCGCCGCGCAAGCGATCCCGCAAAGTTTCGCCCTCAAGCAATTCAGAAACGACATACGGTGAACCGTCGTTCGTGCCGATATCGAACACCGCAAGAATGTTGGGATGATTCAGAGCCGCCGTAGCGAGGGCTTCCTGCTCGAACCGGCGTAAGCGGTCCGCGTCGAGAGAGAAAGCATGCGGCAAAACTTTGACGGCGACTTCACGTTTGAGGCGGGAATCGCGCGCGCGGTAAACCTCGCCCATTCCTCCCGCGCCCAGGGGCGCTACAATTTCGTATGGACCCAGCTTCGTGCCAGAGGTCAAGCTCATCGGTGGGGTGGATTATAAACCAGGGATGCTCCTGTAGGGGCAGCCGCCCCGGCCCGGGCGCGGCCATCCTCCCGCAGCGCAAGCGCCGAACCTACCTGGAGAACTGGCTGGAACTGGATGTGCGGATTCGATTTTCAGGAAGAATTCTGGCCATCGACGATCTGGTTGCTGATCGCTGGGGATGGCTTACGGCTGAGGCGGAACGGAAGGGAAGACCTCTGGCGGCTGTCGACGGTTTGCTCGCTGCGACGGCGCTTGAATACAATCTGACAGTGGTGTCGCGAAACATCAGTGACTTCGCCTCCACGCCCGTGCCAATTCTGAATCCCTGGGAGGCGTGACGGTCAGCCTATCGGGCCGGACTTAACTTCTCCGCCTCTTCGCAAATCCTCTTCCATGCCCGCTCCACGTGCCGCGTCTCGGTATGCGTCTGCCCAACGCACAGCCGCAGCGTGAATTTCCCATCCAGCTTGGTGTGAGTCAGGAATAAATCTCCGCTGCGGTTCAGCCGCTCCATGATTGTCTGATTTGCAGCGTCGCCCCCTTTGTGGCGAAAGCAAACTAGATTCAGCGGAACCGGCGCCACGAGCTCAAAGTTTTCATCCTCGCGCACCCAGTGCGCGAAAGTCTGCGCCAGCGCTACGTGGCGGCGAATGTGATGTTGTAATCCTTCAATGCCATAGTGCCGGATGACGAACCACAACTTCAGCGAACGGAAGCGCCGTCCCAGTTGAATATGCCAGTCGCGATAATCGATCACCGCTCCTGATTCCGTCGCTTGATTCCGTAGATATTCCGGCAGGATGCTCAGCGTCTGGATCAACGCCTTGCGATCGGCGACCCAGAAGCAGCTGCAATCGAAATTGGTGAACATCCATTTATGGGGATTGAAGTTGTAGCTGTCGGCAAACTCGACTCCCTTTTGCAGATGGCGAAACTCCGGGCAGAGCGCTGCCGTGCCCGACATGGCCGCATCGACATGCAGCCAGAGATTGTGCTGGCGGCAGACTTTGGCGATTTCCTCGATCGGGTCCATCGCATTCGAAGAAGTTGTTCCAACGGTGGCGCAGACGAAGCAGGGAACCAATCCCGCTTTCTTGTCGGCCTCGATCTGTCGTGCCAGAGCTTCGGGACGCATGGCAAATTTCTCATCGACTTCGATCAGCCGAAGATTCTCAACGCCGATGCCTGCGATCATCGCCGCCTTCTGCAACGAGGAATGTGTCTGCGTGGAGGCGTAAGCCACGATGCGACCATCGCATCCTTTCTGATTGCTTACATAGTCGGTCGCCCGCTCACGCGCAGCTAACAGCGCACACAGCGCAGCGCTCGACGCTGTATCCTGAATCACACCGCCGCCCGTGCTCGACGATAAAAAGTTATCTGGCAGCCCGAGCATCGACACCAGCCAATCCAGCACATGGGTTTCCAGTTCCGTGCAGGCCGGACTGGTCGACCAGAGCATGCCTTGCACGCCTAGGCCAGAAGAAAGAAGATCCCCGAGAATGCCCGGCCCAGAGGCGTTGCACGGAAAATACGCGAAGAAATTTGGTGACTGCCAGTGCGTGATTCCAGGAAGAATCAGATTCTCAACGTCTTTCAGCAACGCTTCAAACGGCTCTCCCTGCGCCGGAGGATTGGGAGCAAGCGAAGCGCGAATCTCGCCAGGCTTGACCTGCGAGAGCACCGGAAAAGACTCGATGCGCGATTGATAGTCGGCAATCCAGTCGACGACGGCGTGGCCGTGGCGGCGGAACTCTTCGGGCGTCATGTGAAAAGATTTTTCGTTGGACATTTTGGAAGCCGTGCAACCCCGCGATGAAATGCTAATCCGAACCAAGCCGGCCAAAATACAAGCGCGTCTTGTATTCGAACACAGCGCGTCCATTCACGGCGGAAGCGTCGAAAATCCGGCGCAGATCGCGCAGCATGGCCTCGTATTGCGGATGCTCCGGCCCCGGCGCGTACGACGACGAGAGCAGCCTCCCGACTATTCCGGCGTAATCGAACTCCTGCCGCATGGAAAATCCCCGCTCCTGGAATGGTTCGGGATCGAAGAATTCATTCACGGCGTCGGTCGTCCGTTCATGACGAACATCCTGGTAATCTGTACCGTAAGTCAGCAGCAGCTGTTCGTAATCGCGGAGAAACTTTGTGGAGTCGACCACGCGCTCATTCCACAGAAGCACCAGCCATCCGCGCGGTTTCAGAATTCGCACAAACTCTCGTCTGGCATTCGGACGATCGAACCAATGCGCCGCTTGCGCCGCAGTCACGAAATCCACGGAATGGTCGGAAAGAGTGGTCGCCTCGGCAGTTCCGGCAACGCTCGTAAATTTCGGAAATCCTGCAAGCAAACGCTCCCCCGCCCGCCGCATTTCGGCATTTGGTTCAATCCCGAAAACCGGATTGCCATTCTCCAGCAACCGGCGCGTCCAAATGCCCGTGCCCGACGCCACATCGGCGACTACATGGTGGGGCGCCAGGCGGCACTCAGCTTTCAACGCCGCCATCGCTTCCGGTGGATATCCCGGCCTGTAACGTACATAATTTTCTACGCGATCGGAGAAGCGGCTGGTAGCGTTCGAAGCTGGCATTTCACTCCCAAGGTGGCAATTTCTTTCATCTTGCCAGAAAGCCATTTTAATAGCAGGATAGTTATATTGTCCTCCCACCGGACTTCCCCTGTGCCGCAAGCCCGAGCCACGTTGATGCGAAAAAAGGAAATCTTCCTACACAGCCGGTGAGATACCATTTCAATCGAGACATGAAAGTTCAGATTGCATGAGAGTCGTCATCAAAGTCGGTACCAGCTTGATCGCCCCCGGCGGGCAGATTGACGCGAATCTGCTCCGCGCCATGGTCGATCAATTCGATCTCAGCCAGAACGAGTACTTGATCGTTACCTCGGGCGCGATTGCCGCGGGCATGTCTGGTTTGGGACTGAACAAGCGTCCCACCGGCGTACCTGGGATGCAGGCTTGCGCGGCCGTAGGCCAAAGCAAGCTGATGCACACTTACGAGCGTTTGTTTTTCGGCAAGAAAGTGGTTGCGCAACTCTTGCTTTCGAGCGACGACTTTACTTCACCGGTACGCTACCGCAATTTGCAAAATGCGTTGGCGGAACTGCTTTCGCTTGGCGTCGTTCCCATCGTCAATGAAAATGACAGTGTCAGCGTGCGTGAACTCGAAGGCGCTTTCGGCGATAACGACGAACTTAGTTCTCTGCTGGCCACGGCGGTGAAGGCTGACTGGCTTTTACTACTCACTAATGTCGATGGATTTCTTGTGCCCAACGGCCGCAAGAGACCGAAACTGGTACGGGTGGTTCGCAAGCTGACTCCCGCGCTGGAGGCCCAGTGCAACGGCAAGAGCAGCCAGGGCCGCGGTGGCATGATTTCCAAATTGCGTGCCGCCAAACTGGCCAGCGACGGCGGCGTGCATGTGGCCATTGTGAATGGCCGCCATCCGCAGGGGATTACGCTCGCCATGCAACGCAAGGTCGGAACGTATTTCCCTCCTGGGCAAGGGACGGACTAAGAAGGTCAAGTAAATGGCGACGACAATTACCAACTCGGCTTCCACGCAGGAAAAACTGCTGCGTGCACGCGAAGCTGCGGCCAAACTGGCGCAGCTTTCGACGCACGAGAAGAATGGATTGTTGCTGGCAATCGGGGATGCAATCGAATCCGAGGCCGAGTCGATTCTTGCGGCGAACCGCGAAGACATGGCAAGCTCCGGCCTCGAAGGAGCCATGCGCGATCGTCTGCTGCTGACGCCGGACCGCGTGAAAGAGATGGCGCAAGGGGTTCGCGATGTGGCCGCGCTCGACGATCCGATCGGCGCAACCCTGGAAGAGTGGACGCGGCCGAATGGCTTGCGCATCCGCAAAGTCCGCGTGCCGCTTGGCGTGGTCGGAATCATTTATGAATCGCGTCCGAACGTTACCGTGGATACGGCCGTCCTGGCGCTGAAAACCGGGAACGCGATTGTCCTGCGTGGCGGCAAAGAAGCGGCTCGCAGCAATCAGCGTCTGGTGGAAATTATGTCTGCTGTGCACGGCGTTCCCGAAGGCGCTATCGAACTTCTCGATTCCACTTCCCGCCAGTCGGTTCACGAACTCATCAAAGCGCGGGGATTGGTGGACGTAATCATTCCTCGCGGCGGGGCCGGGCTGATCGCCTTCGTCACCGAAAATTCCTCCGTGCCTGTGATCGAAACCGGAGCAGGGAACTGCCACATCTTCATCGACGAATCCGCGGACTTCGATATGGCCGATCCCATTGTGATCAATGCGAAAACGCAGCGGCCGTCCGTTTGTAACTCTGCGGAGAAGCTTTTAGTACATGAGAGAGTCGCGACGGAATATATCCCGCGAATTGTTAAAAAGCTGATCGATGCCGGCGTCGAAATTCGCGGAGATGAAAGATCGCGCAATCTGGCTGCAGGGCTGGATGTTCATCCAGCTACCGAGCAAGACTGGCCTGAGGAGTACCTGCGCCTCTGCATGGCTGTATGCGTGGTCGCGGATGTCGATGAAGCCATCGCGCACATCAATCGCTATTCCACCAAGCATTCGGATTCCATCATCACCCGGGATGAAGGAAATGCCCGAAAATTTTTGCGCGGCGTAGATTCCGCCGCAGTGTATTGGAATGCTTCCACTCGCTTCACCGACGGCGCAGAGTTTGGTTTCGGCGCCGAGATGGGCATCAGTACGCAGAAGCTCCATTGCCGCGGCCCCTTCGCGCTCGCGGAACTGACTTCTTCGAAGTACGAGATTGTGGGGACGGGGCAGATTCGCTAGGGTCGGGCCGCTTGAATTGCGTCAAGTGTTTCGTAGCATGGATTCGCGAAGGTTTTCTGTGGGAGTTGCGACGGGCGATGCGGTAACGAGGGAGCGCATCCGCTTCCTAGATTCAGCGCCACACCGGAACACGCATCACGTCGAAGTGATGATCGTAGGTCCAAACTTCCACTCCTAAACGCGCGGCCACTGACGCCGTCACAGCATCGAACAAAGTAATCCGCTGGTCGGGTAATGAGCGAAGGCGGGCAAATGCCAGGCGAAAATCTTCAGAAGTTGGATTTAGCAGAGAAGCATCAGTCATTTCTGCGAGCCAACCTGAGGCTATTCTGACTCCAAGGCTGAATAGGACCAAGGAATAAGTCTCCAGCAGCGTTGGAAAGGTGATCAGAATATCTCGTTTTTCGCCTGCCAACTTTCGCAATTCCTGAGTAGCGCGGCGGTGGTGAGCATCGTGCGGATCGACCGCCGCAAACAGAGGTCCAGCGTCGGCCAGAACGCTGTGAGTCATTTTTTCAGCCCGGTAAAGTACAGATCGTGATTCTCACTGATGTCGTGGCGTCCACTGCCGCGCGAAGCGGGGGTGATTTTCAGTGGACGATAGGGTCGTAGAAATCCGCGTTCGCGCAGGTATTCGCGCAATGCGGTCTGCACCACGGTCGTTAAAGACGGCGGCGCTTCCTGGGCCTGACGGTAATTGTCGACCGCTTCGGCCAGGTCATCCGGGAAAGTCATGGTAGCCCGCTTCATAGAGCTAAATTATAGCACCAAGTGGTGAATGAGAGGAATATGGTGATTTCGGTGAACTTGGTGATTCAGTGTTATTCTCGTATTTACTGCGGAATGGCGGCGGATTCCGCCGCCGTCGCTGTGCTACCTTACTTACTTTCCGCGAAACCTCATGAGATTCTTACCATCGATCCTGTTTTGCGCTCTCATTCTGTTTGTAGGCTCGTCACCCATCATTAGCGGGCATGCGCAGTCTTCAACTTTTGCACAGCCCATCTTCGGCTTCCGCGATTCCGCCGTCGAAGCCGCAACGGAAGCTCGTTTCCTCGCCGTTCCCGATCCCAAACTCGCCGAAGAGCACCTGCGCACTCTGACGCAAGCACCGCACATGGCCGGCACTCCCGAGGACAAAGCCACAGCCGATTACGTCGCACACAAGTTTCGCGAGGCCGGCCTTGAAACCGAGATCGTCGAATACAAAGTATGGATCAACTATCCCGTTGAAATCAGTGTCGATGTCACCGCACCTGCGGGAGTGCAAATGCACGGTCCCACGCGCGAGCACGTCGCGGGCGATCCTTACGACAATGACCCCCGGGTCGTCATGCCCTTCAACAGCATGTCCCCGTCGGGAGATGCCGAAGCCGAAGTCGTTTATGCGAATTACGGAACGCCGGAAGATTTTGAAAAACTTGAGAAATTAAAGATCGATGTCCGCGGCAAGATCGTGCTGATGCGCTACGGACAAAATTTCCGCGGAGTAAAAGCATTTATCGCACAGGAACATGGCGCGGCGGGAGTGCTGCTTTATTCCGATCCGTATGACGACGGCTGGCGCCGCGGCGACAAGTATCCTAGCGGCCCCTGGCGCCCCGATACGGGCGTGCAGCGCGGATCGATCGGCTACATGTTCGAGTTTCCTGGCGACCCCACGACCCCCGGGGTCGCGTCGCTGCCGTCTTTGCCCGAGGGCAGACGGATCTCGCCGGAACAGTCGACGCAGCTGCCGAAAATTCCCGCCACTCCGCTGTCTTACCACGATGCCGCGCCGATCCTGCAAAACCTTGCGGGCCCCGAGTCGCCGCGCGAATGGCAAGGTGCGCTGCCCTTCACTTACCATGTGGGGCCGGGTCCGGTGCGCGTCAAGTTGCACCTGAAACAGGATTATCAGTTCCGCACTTTGTGGGATGTAATCGGTCGTGTTTCCGGCAGTGACTTTCCAGAGGAATGGGTCGTTTCTGGCAATCACCGCGATGCATGGGTCTATGGTGCAGTCGATCCCAACAGCGGCACTGCCGCGATGCTGGAGAGCGTGCATGGCGTCGGTGAGTTGCTGAAGTCCGGCTGGAAGCCGAAACGTACCATGGTTTTCTGCAGTTGGGATGGGGAAGAAGAAGGCCTGATGGGTTCCACGGAGTGGGCCGAGCAGCATGAAAACGAGCTGGCAAACTCTCCCGCCTACTTCAACGTGGACGTCGCCGTCTCCGGTCCGAAGTTCGGAGCGTCGTCAGTCCCCAGCCTGAAGCAGTTTATTCGCGACGTAACCAAGGCTGTGCCCAGCCCTAAGGGCGGGACTGTCTATGAAGCGTGGCAAAAGTCGGATCAGCCCGGCGTTACATTAACCCAATCTCCCGCGGAAGCCATTGGAGACACGCGCCCCCAGCCAGCGGCCGCGACGAAAAACGAGGTCTCAGTCGGCGACCTCGGCAGCGGCTCTGACTATAGCGCTTTCCAGCAGCATCTCGGCGTGCCCTCCACCGACATCGGTTCCAGTGGTCCCTACGGGGTTTATCATTCCGTCTTCGATAACTTCGCCTGGTTCAAAAAGTTCGGCGACCCGGACTTTTTGTACGAACAAGAAATGGCGCGAGTCTTCGGACTGGAAGCGCTGCGCATGGCCGATGCGGACGTGATCCCTTACGATTACGAAGAATACGGAAAAGAAATTTCGGTTTATCTGGATGCCGCTAAAAAGCGGGCTGAGACCAAATTTGGCGATCATGCGCTTGAGTTCACTTCGGTAAATCTGGCCCTTAAACATTTTCAGGATGCCGGCGCGAAAATTTTTCAGAAGCAAAAGAGCCCGCCGCGAAATGCCGCCAAGCTGAACCGGGCTCTACGCAATGCCGAGCGCGCGTTGCTGGTTCCCGAAGGATTGCCGCATCGTCCCTGGTACCGCCATTCGATTTATGCTCCCGGGGAATATACGGGATATGCGGCGGTGGTAATCCCCGGGGTGAATGAAGCTTTGGACAAAGGCGATGCGGAACGCGCCAAGCTGCAGTTGGCAGCGCTGGCGGCGGCGCTGGAACGGGCGGCGAAGAGTTTGGAAGCTTACCGCTGAGCCATCTTGACTAGTCATCTGACTAGTCATAGAATCCGGTCAGGGGTGGTTCATGTCCTCCTGGCAACTACAGGAAGCAAAGTCTCGATTCAGCGAATTCCTCGACGCTGCTCTTACCAAAGGGCCGCAGGTGGTTACGCGCCGGGGCGTGGAAGCGGCCGTTCTGGTGCCGATCGAAGAGTGGCGACGCCTTCAGCAGTCAAGACGCCCAAATATTAAGGAATTGCTGCTCGGTTCCGGACCACGTTTCGATATTCCCCTGGCAAAGCGAACTCGCTGGAAACGCCGCCCCCCCATCGATTTCACTCATCCGGATTTCAAGTGATTCGCTTTCTCCTCGACACGAACGTGATTTCCGAAGTGCGAAAGATCCGGCCCCATGGAGGCGTGATAGCTTGGCTCGAAACCCTTGGCGCCGAGCAAATCTTTATTTCTGCCGTAACCATGGGAGAGCTGCAAACTGGCGTTGAACTGACTCGCAAACAGGACTTCGGCAAAGCTCAAGAACTTGAGTCATGGCTGTTGTCGGTCGAGATGTCTTTTGCTGTCGTCCCCATGGACTCGGCCTGCTTTCGGGAGTGGTCGCGTATCATGGCCGGAAAGCCCGAAGGGCTGCGCGAGGAGGCGATGATTGCTGCGACTGCAAGAGTAAAGGGGTTCACTGTGGCAACTCGTGATGAAAAAGACTTCCGGCATCTGGGAGTCGAGATCGTGAATCCCTTCAAATTCCACTAACTCATGAACCCCACCCACGCCCTCGGTCAGTTCCTGCGCACGCTGCCACACTCGGCGGCCGCTACGTTCCTCGCGCTGTTCCCCATTGTCGATCCCTTCGGCGGCATTCCTATCTTTTTCAGCATGACTTCCACCTGGACCACCAAAGATCGGAACTGGACCGCCCTGAAAACCGGCGTCTGGGTATTCGCCATTCTGGTGACGTTTCTCTTTGTAGGCCGCTTCGTGCTCTCCTTTTTCGGAATCTCTCTTCCCGTTCTAAAGATCGCCGGCGGCTTGATCGTCGCCAATACCGCGTGGGGGATGGTTACCTCGCACGCGCGCATCACGCCGGAAGAAACTCACGAGGCTGAGGTCAAGGAAGATATCTCACTTACTCCTCTCGCCATGCCATTGATGTCCGGGCCTGGAGCTATCGGTGTAGTCATGGGACTCGCCGCGCACGTCGATACGTCTGTTTCGTACCTGGGCATGGTGATCGGCATCGCCTGCGTGGCGATTTCAGTTTCGTTATTCTTCTTGCTGGGTGGGCCGTTGGTCCGCCGCCTCGGCCCGAGTGCAGTGGGAGCCATCAACAAAATTTTCGGCTTTCTTATACTCGCCATCGCCGTCCAACTCGTTTGGGACGGCGTGGCCGACTTCAAGTAGTGGGTCCTTCAGCGTGTGTGGCTGCGGACACTCTTGTCCGCGAACGAATCGGCGATCCCAAATCTTAGGGAACTGCAGCCTGATGCCACACGTACCACAAACAGGCGCCGATGCGCCCCCGAGGTTTCTTATGCCCGGAAAGGTTCTTATCCGTCCTTCGATGTTCTGTAAAACCATGTTCTATAAAACCATCGCTGTCTGTCTCCTCCTCGTCCCCTTCTGCGCCGCATCCGACGATTGGAACTACGAAGAAACCCACGACGTAACCCGCGACTTTGTAACCGGTGGCATGGTTCATGTCCACATGGGGGTGGGAGACATACACATCAGGCGCAGCGACACCGCCAAGATTCGCCTGCACTATACGGTGAAGTCGCGGCGCGAGAGCCGCGTGAAAGAGGCGCACGTTGACATCGACATCCGGGGGCGCGACGCCAACCTCGAATTCCACGCTCCGGCCAGCGGCAACACTCAGTTCGAGATTGAACTTGAAGTGCCGCAGAGCACGAACCTTGATGTCCACGAAAAAGTCGGCGACCTCACCGTCGAAAACATTGAAGGCGACAAAGATCTTGAACTAGGCGTCGGCGATATCCGCGTCGCCTTCGGCCGCGCCGCGTACCACCTCATCAACGCCAGCACCAGCATCGGAGACGTGAATGGCGATGGCTACGGCGAAACCAGCGGCTGGCTCGGCAAAACTCTGAAATACCACGGCGACGGCAAATATGAATTACGGGTGCACGTGAGCGTGGGGGATATCAATCTGGAGGCAAATTAGGATTCAGCGATGCACAACGGAAACCGATACTGGCACAGCTTAAGGGGTTCCCTTATTTTGTGTAGATGAATATCACTCTCTCCCTCGACCGCAAACGGTGAAGGATGTTCGTAAGATCGAAGGTAGAAAAAGACACGACCCTTACCGGTTTGATACCGGCCCACCTTGAACATCTTGCTGCAGAGCACGCCGCTTCCGGCCGCCGCGAACGGGAAGCTCTGAACACAGCTTCAGCCAGTTTTTGGTTTCGCGCAGGAAGGTGAACCTGGAAGCGCGAAGATTTGTATGCCCGCTCCTGACTTTCTGGATACGAACGTTCTGGTTTACGCTTATGACGTTACCGATCCGGCGAAGCAAGTTGCGTCTCAGGATTTGCTTCGGAAGCTGTAGCTGGCGGTTTGGTCGTCTCGACGCAAGTCCTCGAAGGAGTTCGCCGCCACTTTACCTCACAAATTATTCTCGTGCCCTCCTATCGGAAGAGTAAGTAACATTTTTTGCGATTTTTGATCGGTTTGCGATGCACGCGGTCGCGGAGCACAGGACCGCCCGGTTGTATCCGCGAAGTTGCTATAATTACGACGGCGGTGGGAATAGCTCAACTGGCAGAGCACCGGACTGTGGCTCCGACGGTTGCGGGTTCGATTCCCGTTTCCCACCCCAGATTTCTTTTCCACACGCCCTTTTCCGTGCGCCCTGTTCCACGCCGCACCCTAATAAATCTGAATCTCCGCAAGAAGAAAGTCTTCTGGTGTGGATTGCTTCTTCGCGATAGAATTCCAACTTCATTGGCCGTCATGAAAATCTTTCATTCATTTCGCAGCGCTTCCCGCCAACTTGGGCCGCTGGAAGAGCGCATGCTTGACGGCTTATGGGCCAAGGGCAGCGCCACCGTCCGCGAATTGCAGGAAGGTTTTTGCGCAGATTTGGCTTATACCACGGTAATGACCACTCTCGACCGGCTCTTCAAGAAGGGGTTGCTGTCACGATTAGAAGAGGGCAGAGCGTTCCGTTACACTCCGCAGTTCAGCCGTGAAGATCTGCAACGGGAAGCCGCGGGGCACGCTTTTCGGCAACTGCTGGATGCCAGTCCATCTTCATCACTGCCGCTTTCATTCCTGGTGGAAATACTGGGCGAACGCGATGCGCAGTTGCTCGATGATTTGCGGAAGCTGGTGGAACGCAAGCGCCGCGAACTTGTCCACCGGGAATCGGTGCAACGGGAATCAGGCCCAAGGGATGCAACCGGAAAGGAGAAAAGTTAATGTTTGCCTTGCGAGGCATCGCCGTTTCCTTTTCGATATTCGCCCTGCTTTACGTCGGACTCTCGTCGTTGGTTTGTGTACTGTGGCGAAAGCTGCTGGCATATGGACAGCCATATTCGGCGAAGCGAAGCGCTGATTTGCTTTTCTTCGCGCGCCTTGCTCCGTTCGCTGCTGCGTCCACGATCACGCTTGCCCTGGCGGTTCCTTCGTTCCTGATTCTCGAACCCCGCGCGGCGGACGAAGGATTCAGCTTAATTCCCGTGGCGCTGGGTGTTTGTGGAGTGTCCGTTTTGTTGGCCGGCGCCTGGAAATCCGCGAATGCTCTACTGCAGGCTTCTCGCAACATCGCCCGCTGGTCGCGCGAAGCGGACGCAGAGTCCGATCGCGGGAGGGGATCGCACTTCCCGATTTGTGTGCGCAGGATTGCCGCTCACGCTCCGCCGCTGACTGCGGCGGGAATCTTCCGGCCCAGCGTTTGGCTCTCGCGTGCAGCCGAGTTCGTGTTGACCGAACGGGAACTGCAAAGCGCGGTGCGCCATGAAGTTGCGCACGTCCGTCGCCGCGATAATCTCAGGAAATTGATTCTGCGTTTCGTGGCTTTTCCCGGAATGAAGCAACTGGAATGTGCGTGGCGCGAATTGACAGAAATGGCGGCCGACGATGCCGCTGTAACCAGCGCCTGCGAGGCTCTCGACCTGGCCGCTGCCGTGATTAAACTCTCACGCCTGGCCTTGCCGGATGTTCCCACGGCGCTCACCACCTCTCTGGTTCACAGCCCGGCTGAGTCCGTGCACGCCCGAGTCGACCGGCTTCTTGCGTGGAGCGAAGGGCGCGAACGAAGCCAGAACACGGCTTCAAAATATTCCATGATCCTTCCCATGTGCGCCGCGGCCGCCGCACTTTTTACTCTCGCCGTTACTTATGGCGAACTACTGGCTCGGGTCCATACCGCAACCGAGTGGCTGGTGCGGTAATTTCCTTATTGACTCCCGACTCGTTTGCGTTATACATTGGCGTCCCTCCCCGAAAGTAGGAGTCTCGTTCGCTCCTATTCTTTTTCACTTTATCCTTCGGTAAAACTGCGCCCCGGCGCCCAACGACTAAGTGGGAGATATCTCCATGCGAAATAAAGAAGTATCCCTCGGACTGGCTGCGGTCTTAGCCACGTTCTTGATCGGCACCCTAATAGCGGTTACGCCAGCCATTGCTCAGACAGAAAAGATCCTGCACAGTTTCAACAGCACCGGTATGGGTGGGGACACCCCAGAGGCGGGACTCATTTTCGATAGTGCAGGCAATCTTTATAGCACAACGACGTACGGCAGTACCTACAACGATGGCACGGTGTTCGAACTGTCTCCACCAGCCTCAGTGGCGTCGGCGTGGACCGAGAGGGCGCGGCATGTTTTCGGCAGCGGCGGCCACGATGGAGCGGGAACTTTCGCGGGAGTCATTTTCGACTTCGCCGGAAATCTCTACGGCGTGACGGGCAGCGGCGGCCTTTACGGGTACGGGAACGTTTTCGAACTTTCACCCAGCTCCGGCGGCGGCTGGACGGAAAAGATTATCCACAACTTCAATCAGGACGGCACCGACGGCACTTACCCATTCGGCGGCCTGGTCTTTGACACGGCCGGTAATCTCTATGGGACGACGACGTATGGCGGCGCGAACAACCAGGGCGTCGTCTTCGAATTGACGCCCAGCGGCTCCTTGTGGACCGAGACAATCATTCATTCCTTCTTCACAGGAGTGGGGGATGGCGCGAATCCCGAAGGCACGCTGATCATCGACGCCGCCGGCAATTTGTATGGCACGGCTCCCGATGGCGGTGCTTTCGGAACCGACTTCTACGGTGTGGTTTTCAAGCTGAGCCCCGGCACTGGCGGAACCTGGACGGAAACGGTGATCCACAGCTTTGGTCACGGTTCCGATGGCAATACGCCGCAAGCCGCCCTTCTGATGGATTCCTCGGGCAATCTCTATGGCACTACGAGCTATGGCGGAGCCGACAACAAGGGGACTGCGTTTGAGCTGACCCCTACCGGCGGCGGAAGTTATACCGAGAACTTGCTGCACAGTTTCGGCAGCTCGACTATCGACGGCAATGATCCGGTTGACAGTCTAGTTATGGATTCTTCCGGTAATCTCTACGGCACCACTGCAGCCGCGGGTCTTTATGGATTCGGAACAGCGTTCGAGCTTTCTCCGAGGACGGGCGGAGGCTGGACCGAGAGGACTCTGCACGAGTTCGGCAGCGGCGTGGACGGACAATTCCCCGTGGGGAATCTGATCTTCGACGCTTCCGGCAATCTGTATGGCACAACCCTCGGAGGCGGAGCTTACGCATACGGGACGGTTTTTGAGATCATCCCGTAAGTCGGCGTTTAGGTCCATCGGGTCGGGGGTGTGCTGGAGATCCCAGCGCCCCGATTCACTATTAGCAGAATTCCCCCACCGTAATTTCTCTAAAACCAAACCACTAGTCGCAAAGACTCTAAGGAGGACTGACCATGGAAAATGGAAAAACCATGTGCCGATTAAAATTCATCCCGGTCGTGTTTGCGATGGCCGCACTTTTAATGACGATGCCCGCGGCTGCGCAAGTCGAAAGTATTCTGCATAACTTCGGAAGCAACACCAAGGCGGGCGTGAACCCAGATTCGGCGCTCATCTTCGACTCGGCAGGTAATCTTTACGGCACAGCCTCTTCTGGCGGCAATGAGAATGTGGGCGTTGTGTTTGAACTGTCGCCAAGGGCCGGCGGAGGCTACAGCGAAAAGGTCCTGCATAGTTTCTCGAAGCCTGGTGGCGACGGGCAGACCCCATCCAATGGATTGATTTTCGACTCCGCGGGAAATCTTTACGGCAACACTAGCGCCGGGGGCGCCAATAACGCGGGAACGGTTTTCGAACTGAGCAAGCCGGTCCCCCCGAATACGCAGTGGAGGGAGTCGATCCTGCACAGCTTCGGTAGCAGTAGCAGCGACGGGACAGATCCTCGCGGGACCCTCGTCTTCGACGCCTCGGGAAATCTATACGGAGTAACGCAATCGGGTGGAAGCGATGGTGACGGGACCGTTTATGAGTTGAGCCCGGCCGGAGGCGGAGTGTGGACTGAAACTTTGCTCGTCACTTTCAATATTGACAACGGCTGGTTGCCCAGTGGCGGAATGATCTTCGATGCCTCGGGCAATCTCTACGGCGTGACCGGATTCAGCGGTTCTGACGGCGTTGTGTTCGAACTTTCGCCAGCCGGCGGAGGCTCCTGGACCTACAAAATTCTTTATAATTTTTCGGGCCTGGATGGCAGCTTTCCAGAGGGAGGGCTGGTTTTAGATTCCGCGGGCAATCTCTATGGGATCACCGCTTTTGGAAATCCGGTCGGCAACGGCACGGTGTTTGAACTTTCACCTTCGTCCGGTGGGAGTTGGACGCTAACTACGATTCATAACTTCGAAGCGCCCACGGACGGCGCCACCCCGAATGGCGCACTCGCCTTCAATTCCGCGGGCGCTCTGTTCGGTACAACGCTGGCCGGCGGCACCGGGTCCTGCCCGGAAACGGCTGCATGCGGGATTGTTTTCGAGTTGCACTTCGCGGGTGGTGTCTGGCACGAAAAAATTGTCCACGACTTCAACCAAAACGGTACGGACGGATTTTTCCCAACTTCGGGAGTCGTCCTTGATTCCGCGGGAAATGTCTATGGATCGACCGAGTACGGCGGAACAGGCGGAAGCGGAACCGTCTACTCCATTAAGCCTTAGTCGCTTTCAGGCCGTTGAGCCAGGTGGCTGAAGTCGGATTTGCAATGCAGGGTGCGCGAGGTCGAAGTTAGAACGACACGCGCACTCCAATCTGCGCAGCGAAGGGAATGCCGACCGTGGTTCCTGGTCCGAAGAAATCTCCCAGCGCGCCTTCTGGTATCTCAAGCTGCTTCAGGCTGGTGAGTGGGACGCAGTTCGGATTGCAGATTCCGTTGACGGCGCCATTGGCATCAAATTGCGCCCCCGGAATCTGCGCGATGTTCACGGCGAAGTTCGCGCCCGGATTATTGCGGTTGAAGAGGTTGAAGAATTCTATAAAAGGATCGACTTGCCAGCGCTCATGGATGCGGATCGGCCGCGTCACGCGCAAGTCCGATTGGAGATAAGGGGTGCCGCGGAATTCGTCCAGGCTGGTATAGGTGTCTGCGCCATTGTTCAGGGATATCGAAATGCGCCCGCTGTTGTCGGCAGTAGTGATGGTGATCGGACGGGCACTCTCGAACTGGTTCACGGTGCTCAACTCGAAGCCGCCGGGAATGCGGACGATTGCCGCGAGCACGAAACGGTGGCGAACGTCTTCGCCGGAGGGACCGTAGTCGCCGGGTCCGAAAGCGTCCAACTGTCCAGCATTCGGAAATCCCGTCGGGACCTGGCAGACGCCATCCACGTAGTCGAAAAGTTCGCCGAGCACGCATCCCCAGGTCTGCGCTTTGGAAAGCGTGTAGTTCGCCACGAGATTGAAGCGGCTCATGTTGCCTTGCAGATGCAGCATGAGTCCGTTGTAGCTGGAACGATTGTTGGATTCGAACAGGTTAACATTTGGAACTACAGCGGCCTGATCGGCGGCATTGTTTGGATCCGACGCCGGAATGAGCGGTGTGAACAGGTCAGTGCCGCCGCTGTAAGGGAAGGCCCGGTATCCGTGATTGCCCTGTTCGTGAACGTAGTCGGCGCTGGCCAGCCAACGCTCATTGAAAGCGTGTTGCACTCCGCCGGTGGTGTGAATCGCGTAGGGAGTTTTATACGGAGAGCCAATCAGATTGCCCGTCGCACTTGCGCCACCTTGAAGACAGCCTGAACCGGCGAGGGTATACGCTCCCGGTCCCCCGGTGAGAGCGCACGGTCCCGTTGTGAAGTTTGAATGGTTGACCCCCTGAAAAGCAGTCGCCCATCCGTTCTGCGCGAGATCGTCGTAGTAGATCCCGAAACCAGCGCGGATTACCGTTTTTCCCGCGTTGCCAGGTGAGTATGCGATGCCAAGTCGCGGAGCGATTTGTTTGCGATAATCGCTGGGCGCGCTGGGCGCGATGGGAATCTGTAACGCCTGCAGAGTCACAAACGCCGGATTCTCGGCCTGGCCTCGACCCGAGCCTGTGAATAGTCCCCAAGTTGTTTGATAGCGCAAGCCGTAATTAACCGTGAGTTGGTGCGAAACACGCCAGGAGTCCTCGGCGTAGAAGGCAAGCCGCTGAACATTCTGCGAAAAGCTGCCGTCGCCGGATGGAGTGAACGTGCAACCGATGAGAGTACTGGGATCCGGAGCAGGAGTGCACTGCGAACTCGGCGGCGTGTAATAAAACGGCAGCGCGGTGGTTATGCCGCCGCAGTCGGGACCGGGCGGACTGACATAGCAATCAGGGTTGGCGGGATACGTGGTAAATTGTTCCGCCGTCGAAGCAAACGAGCCGCTTAGCACGGGTTCGTGGATGAAGTCGACTCCGAACTTAAACGCGTGGTCCCGCATCACGTGGCTCACGTCGTAGCGCAATTGATAGCGATCCTGATTGCGCAGGTCGGGGAAAAGCGTGATCGGTGTCGCAAATTGATTGTCGCCGAAAGTTTCGAAGCCCGAAACGGTCAGCGCCGTCACGCTGAAGGGAAACTGAAGGGCGAAGCCGAGATCGGAATTCCGGGTCTGAGTGAGATGCAACAGGCTGGCATCGATCACCAGATTGCCCAGCCACGTTGGACTGAATGTATAGCTGTTGCTGAGCGCCACATTCCAGTAATTGTTGTGCGTGATCAGACCCGTTGACGGCAGCGTCGCCTGTTGAACGAGTGCGTTGTGGGTGAGGTAGCTGTCGGACGAGGCGCGCAGAAACCATGTCGATTTCGTAGACTGCGCCCAGTCGAAGCGCAGGGAACTGATGTAGTCGCGAAATGGAATGGGCACGGTGGCGGGAACCGGGATGGAAGGGATGCCGGTGATCAATCCTTCGGAAGCCAGCTGAGACAACGCGTCAAATTGCGCGGTGCTGGCGGGGCTGTACGCGATGCTCGCGTTTTCGTGGACATTTTCGAATGAGGTGAAGAACCAGACTTTGTCTTTCGCGACGGGGCCGCCAAGGGTCGCAACATAATTCTGTCGCGAAAATGGCTGCTTCGGGTCCGGGGCTGGATTCTCGATGGGGAACCGGGCATTCAGCGCGGCTTGGCGATCATAGAAAGCCGCGTCGCCGTGCCATTCGTTGGTGCCGCGTTTGGTTGTAATTACGACGGAGCCGGCGGTAGTCCAGCCCGTGTCGGCGTCTTCATTGGAGGTGCGCACGGCAAATTCCTGGATGCCATCGGGCGAAAAGTTTTGCAGGAAACCGCCAATCCAATCGTCGGAATTTTCCGCGCCATCGACTGAGAGTTCGTTGTTCAAGCCGGAGCTTCCACCGGTGGAGACCGCAGTAATGCGCGCCTTGGTGGGATCGGAAGGCTCGACCGGTTCCGTTCCCGCAACCAGATAAGCAATGTTGGCGAAACTCCGAGCGGGAAGCGGCAGAGTTTCCAAGTCCCGCGTGCCCACTACGCCTCCGCGTACGGCGCTCGAGGTATCAATCGTCTCGGTTGTGATCGAGGACGAATTGCCTTGGATGTTGACCGTCTGCTGCACTGACAAAGGCTTCATGGTGACGGTTATGTCGCGCACGGTCGTGACGGCGATAGAAACCTCCGCTTGCGCGGTAGCGAAGTCTGCAGCCGTGATCGTGACGCGGTAGGTGCCAGGCTGAAGATCGTCGAGACGAAACTCGCCGCGGTCTTCGCTGGTAGCCTCGCGCTTCACGGAGGAACCTGACAATTGGGCAATGATTTTTGCCGAGGAAACGCGAGCGCCGGTGGCATCCTGCACGGTACCGCGTAAAGATCCACGGACGTTCTGTGCGTGCACACTTGCCGCCACTAAGGTGAGCAGGATTAGGAAGGACGCAGATTGGCGCGGGTTTCGGCTCATATTGCGGCAGACGAGAGGGTAGAACAGGAGGAGCGCTACTACCAGAGGCAGTACCCAGTACTCAGTACCTAGTACCCAGAACCGAGTTCCGTCTTCTTTGGGTTTCACTCAGTACTAGGTACGAGGTACTGTTATTAATCCGACCAGCGCTGCGGCTTGCGATCCCAGCGATGCTTTTTCAATTCGTTGAGCAAAGCGGAATCGAGCGAGCCGGCATCGCTGGCGGCGACATTCTGTTGCACGTGCCCAGCGCTGCGCATGCCGACGATGGTCGTACTGACCGCGGGATGCGACAGGATAAATCGCAGCGACATTTCGGGAAGCGACACTCCGTTGGGCAGAATTTGTTTGAGCTTGTCTACCCGCTGAATCGTGTTTGCCAGATTCTCCGGACCAAAATATCCGGATCGCCAATCGCTTTTCGGGAAGCGGGTTTCGAGTGTCATCTTGCCGCCGAGACTGCCCTCGTCCAAGGGTACGCGCGCGATCACACCTATGTTAAGTTCCTGGCAGAGCGGGAAAAGTTTGTCCTCAGGAGCTTGATCAAAGATGTTGTAAATTACTTGCACGACATCGACTAAGCCGGTATGCAAGGCCTTGATGCCGTTCTCCGGCTCCCACCGGTTCAAGCTGAGGCCGAAGGAACGAATCCAGCCGCCGTCTTTCAGTTTCTCGACCGTCGCGCGAAATTCGGGATCGTCGGTCCAGCTGTCATCCCACACGTGAAACTGCAGCACATCGATGGAATCGGTACGAAGTTTTTTTCGAATCTGGTCGGCATATTTGAGTACGTGCTCTTGCGAAAAAACGTCGTGATACTTGTAGGCGGGCAGCGCGGGCCATTTGTCATTCGCGGGAGGAATTTTTGACGCGGCATAAAGTTCCTTGCCGGAATTGCGCGCCATAATTTCGCCCAGCAGTCCGTCACTTTTTCCGTTGCCATAGGCCCAGGCGGTGTCGAAGAAATTGCAGCCGGAATCGACCGCCAGTTGCAGGGAGTCAAGCGACTGCTGATCATCGGAGCCGCTCCAGCCGCTCATGCCCCAGAGTCCATAAGCAACGTCGCTGACGTTAAAACCGGTGCGCCCCAGCTTGCGATATTTCACGAAGTCTTTTCCTCGGGATGAATTCTGAATCGATGAGTAAAGATGTCGAAGCCATCGTAGCAGTTTTGCCGGGGAGCTCGAAACCGCCGCAAAAAGACTAATTTTGCCGATGCCGTTTTTTCGATGCGAACTATCGAGATTTTGCCGCTCCTGAATTTGCCGCCTGGTGTTTCAATGGAGCCAGAATAATAAACAGTTTGGAGGTCTCCCATGAACTCAGAAAATCGTTCTCCTATGACCCCGCCGTCGTACTGCCAGGAAGATTCGAAACCCGCTTCGTCCCGTTTGCAGGATGAAAAAATTTCCGACGATTCGGGCACGGAAGCGAAAACCAACAGTGCTCTCGCGCCTGCCGGACTCAAGAATCCTTTCTGGACAAAAGCCAGTTAGAGGGTACACACAATAGTCATCCCGAGTGCAACGAGGGACCTTGATTTTCTGCCTGAAGCGCCTTTATCGAAGCGCAGGCAGAAACCCAAGGTCCCTCGTTTTGCGCGGGATGACACGCGTTAGTTAGACGCACGTTAGTTGGACGACGCGAGTTAACGCAAGATGGGTAGCGCAAGGCAGGGGCGCAACGCGAATGGTAGCGCGGACATTTCCTGCAAAGCCGGGTGCAGTTGCGCGTCACGGCACGGTTCAAGCGTGATCACGAAGGGTAAAGCGTTCTTGTCGAAGCCGGGTTTTTGCAGCACCGCGTCGATATTCAGTTGATGCGCGGATAAAATTGCGGCCAGCCCGGCGATAATGCCGGGCTGATCTTTTACCACCAGCCGCAGATACCACGGCGTCTCAAAATCACAACTTACTTTGGGCGATGCGAATTGCAATTCGCGCCGGGCGCGCGGACCTGCCGCGAAACTTTCCGCGACCGCCATTAAGTCTGACACTACGGCGACCGCCGTGGGATCGCCGCCCGCGCCGGCGCCCAGGAATGCCATATCGCCGCTGTATTGTCCCGAAGTCAAAACCAGATTCAGATTGCGCTGCACACGGCCGAAGGGCGAGTCGATGGGCACGAGCGTAGGACCAACGTCGGCGTACAGCGTCTCGCCTTTCAAGTCAGCGCGAGAGATCTGGCGAATGGTGCAGCC
>Ga0302320_10007202_pt1 | contig 24538 bp, 20 predicted proteins | sample Bog_T0_3_FD_202130 | JGI IMG/M metagenome (GOLD analysis project Ga0302320, IMG submission 202130) | Peat permafrost microbial communities from Stordalen Mire near Abisko, Sweden - Bog_T0_3 | ecosystem: Environmental > Terrestrial > Soil > Wetlands > Peat | place: Sweden: Abisko, Stordalen Mire...
GCAGGCAAGTGCAGCGCTCGGGCGAGAGGCCTCTCTAAGCATGGTGGCATGCAGCACGACACGCTCGTGCTTTTCCACCGGGAGATGAGCCTCGGGTCCCACGGTGATGACCGGGAGGTTGACCGAGCGCAGCACTTGTTCCGCCACGGAGCCCAGCAGCAGCTTTCCCAGCCTGCTGCGGCTCCGGGTGCCGAGAAGAACACGATCCACCTGGAATTGGACCAGGGCCGTTGCAATTTGCTGCGCGGGATTGCCCTCGCGGATCATTGCATCGCATACGATGTGGTGACGCCGGGCAAAAACGCACCATGGCTCCAGAGTGCTGGACGCAAATTGCACCGCGCGCGATGGATCGTAATAGGAAATGCCTTCTGGATCGACCGACAACGCGGAGGAGGGGGCAAGCGAATGCAGGAGGATAAGCCGCGCCCCGGTTTCCGAGGCCTGTTCAAGGGCGAACGGCATCAGACGTTCAAGGTCGCTGAGGTCGGTGGCGACCATGATCAGCGACGGATGGGTCCAGGAATTGCCGCTTGCATCGAGGGCAGAATCCTCCATGGCAATCTCCTTGTACACGAAAGGGTGCCACCGATGGAAGGACGGAGATGTGCCAGCGCTCACCTGCCCGGGTGATTTGGCTCACCATGAGGCTCAACGACTGTCGGCTGCCTTCCGCAGGGGGCCGATTACGGGTTTCTTTATTGCATCTTTATGAGTTCGAAAGGTATATTTGGGAATGGAAACCAACACATCATCATTCCATCCTTGTAAACACCCCAAGAAAAAATAGTTACCTGTGCGTTCATGAGCGCCCGCTCGTCTGCACTTTTTTTCAAACTTTAAGGGGCGCGTTGACAGTACAACTCTATCTGCATTCCCTGGAGGAACAACGCAATGACGAATCGACTTACTCGAAGTGTATTCAGTGCATTATTTCTGGCTTTGGCGGCGCTGGTCGCGCTGCCTGCCACCAGCCTTGGACAGACGTTTCGCGGCGGTATCAACGGAACAGTGACCGACCAATCCGGAGCCGTTGTTCCTGGCGCAAGTGTCGAAGCGACAGAAACGGCAACCAATTCGACGCACAAGACAATCAGTTCCAGCGCGGGAGAGTTCAGCTTTCAGGACCTTCCGCTTGGCGCTTATGGGATTTCAGTTACGGCGACAGGTTTCAAACCGGAGAAGATCTCCGGGGTTACGGTGACTGCCGGTGTCATCTACACGCTGCCGGTCAGGCTTAACATCGCCGCCGCGGGAGAGACCGTCGAAGTGAACGCTTCCGGCTTGGCGCTGGATACCACATCCACCACTCAAACCACCGATATTCCAGAGACCACGGTGCAGGACATTCCGCTCAACGGGCGCGACTTTACGCAGTTGATTGGACTTGCGCCAGGGTTTGCCGGCTACTCGCTGGGTGGATTCGGTTCAGTGAATGGAACACGCGGGAATCAGGTGAACTGGCAGATCGACGGCGCGGACAACAACGATTGGTGGCACAACATTCCGGCGGTTAACCAGGGTGGCGTTGAAAACATTGCCGGCGTTACGCTGCCGATCGACTCGATCGCAGAGTTCAGCCTCCAGACGCAGTCCTCGGCTGAAGTGGGCCGCAACCCAGGTGGCAGCGTCAACCTGGTCACCAAATCCGGAACCAACACGCTCCACGGTTCGGTCTACTACTACGAGCGCAACCAGGTACTGGCGGCGACCAATCCATTCAGCGTCGGACCCAAGCAGCCGTTGGAGAACGTGCAGTGGGGCGCATCCATGGGCGGCCCGTTCTGGAAGGACCACACATTCTGGTTCACCAACTTTGAGAAGCAAAAGTTCAATATCGCCACCGGCGCAACTGGCTATGAACCGAACCAGTATTACCAAATGGCCGCCAAGGCACTGCTGACAAATGCCGGAGTTCCAGTCGATTCGGCCACAGCGAGCCTGATACCTCTTCTTTGGCCCGCGAATCTTCTCGCCGGCACACAGCCCGGCGGAATCCAGGGCTCGGCGCCTGAGTTCGGTTATAGCTACAACGGTGTAGCCAAGGTAGATCACACATTCAACAGCAGGCAAAGCGTGTATGCACGGGCCTTCCTCGGCCAGGGAAATCAGACGGCTCCCGTGGTCACGACCGCCATCAATCCGTACTTTTTTGAAATCGGCCCCATCCACGTATACAACTACTCCGCCGGCCACAACTGGTCTATCACGCCGTCCATCAGCAATACGATCACGGCGGGCGTGAACTACTTCCACCAGACGTTTTCTGACGCCAATACCAGTTTCGGAGCCGTTGCCACCGATGGCTTCATCACGGGCGCGCCCTTCGACAACGCTCCCAATATCAACATTGGCAACGACTTTGAACCTACTGGGAATACGCCGCCAGAAGGCCGCCAGGATGTTACCGGGCACATCGACGAGGCGCTCAACTGGACCAAAGGCCGCCATCAGCTAAGGCTCGGCGGCGAATACCGGCGCGCGCAGGTTGACGAGTTCTACCATCGCCACGCTATTGGCTCCTTCAATTTCGTTGGCGATCAGGGACCGAACGGAGACGGCTCAGTGCCATGGAATACAAGTGACCAGGATGTGGCTGCTCTTGCCGACTTCCTCGCCGGCTATTTGACCAAGGGTTCAATCGCCGTGGGCAATCCCGAGCGGTTGGTTCTTTCGCATGGGTTCGATATCTTTAGCCAGGACAGCTATCAGGTTACGACCGCATTGAACATGAACTTCGGTTTCCGATTCGACTATATGCAGCCGATGACCGATAACAAGAAAGATCTGTCGGTCTTCCGTCCCACGTTGACGACTACGGGCCTCGCCTTCGTGGGTCAGGACATCCCTTCGATCTATGCGTCGGACTGGAACTCATTCAGCCCGCGGGTTGGATTCAGCTATCAGCCGAAGTCCCGGCCTGGAATGGTGATCCGCGGCGGAGGCGGCATGTTCTTCGATACGCCGAACGCGAACCCCTTCCTGGACAACCGTCCAGGCAACAGCGCACCGAACGGCCTGGAGGGCAATCCTGGTGGGTCTAGCCCGGTGTTCACGATTTCAACCGGGGCCACCAATATCGTACCGGGCAAGGAGATTATTCCCACGGCGACACTGGCATGCCTTGCAGCTAACCCGTGCGGCGTTTTCAGCGTGGCCAACAATTTCCGTTCTCCCTACAACGTAAACTTCAATCTGCAAATCGAGCAATCGCTTGGCAGCAAGGCCTTCCTCCAGGTTGGTTATGTGGGCAGCGAAGGGCGCAAGCTTCTTAGCCTGTTGAACATTAATCAGCCCTACCTGGGCGGCGCGCCGGGTCCATACAGCGGCGACTACGGCGGTAACTACTACTCGGACATTAACCAGGTTGAAAGCATTGGAACGTCAAACTACAGCTCGCTCCAGGCGGTTTTTCGCACCACAAACTGGCACAACCTGACCTCACAGGCGTCCTACACCTGGGGGCACAACCTGGATGAAGTGACGGCCTATCGTGGTGCTCTTCCGCAGGACAGCTACAACTTCAAGAACAATTTCCAGGGCGATCCCGGCGACTACGGCAACTCCGACTTCGATACGCGCAATTCGCTGGTGGGCTATATCAATTACGACATACCGGCGTACAGCTCCCTGAAGCTCTTGACCGGAGGATGGTCTTTGAACTCGGCGTTTGCCTTCAAGGGCGGCCAGCCGATCACCATCTACGACGACAACGACACGAGTGGCACCAACGAATATACGCAACGGGTGAACCAGATCGGCAATCCGTTTGCCGGCATCACTCACTCGATCCAGACCAACAGCGACGGAGGAAAGTTTGTGCAGTGGCTCAACCCCAATGCATTTGCAACGCCAGCAGCTAACACATGGGGCACGATTGCCCGCAACAGCATCTTCGGACCTGGCTATTCTGACTTCGACCTGTCGGTCTTCAAGAACACCAAGTTCGATGTTCATGATTTCCCGGTCAATGTTCAGTTTCGCGCTGAAATGTACAACCTGTTCAACCGCGTAAATCTCGCCAGCCCGGCCTGCACGCAACTTTGCAATGACTACTTCGGATCTGGGTCCGGATTCGGCACAACCGGGTCCACGATCGGCTCCGGCAATTACTCTCCGGGCATCGGGCCCGGGGAACCCTTCAATGTCCAGTTGGCATTGAAGATCATTTACTAGAGGCAGTGAAGAAGTGAAAGAGTGAAGAAGTGAAACAGAGAACCCCGCTGCGAGGCGGGGTTCTCTTGTGTAGACATGTTTATGAATTGAAATCCAACTGACTTGAATGAACTGACAGGGGATGCCGGATCTGTTTAATTGATTTTTCGCAGCCACAGATTCCGAAACGACACTTTGCAGGGCACGCCTTCAATCTGCAGGCCGAAGAGCCCGGAGACGTTGTTGGACGAGGCTGGATCGTCGTCTACCAGCACGGCCATCAGTTGGCCATTCAGGATGTGCAGGATCACGTTGCCGCGCGCGATGATGGTGTACTGATTCCACTCGCCGTCCTTGACAAAGGCGCCCAGCTTGCCGCGATCGCCGATGACGCCGACCAACTGCGGCCGCTTGGCGGGCAGCGACTCGACCACCTGGCCGCGCCACGCGATGATGCCGAGCCCGGTGTTCTGCGAGTAGAGTTGGCCGCTATAGTCCTTTGCCTGCTCGTTGACCGGGAACCAGAAATCGGCCTGCGGGCCGATCATCGCCCAGCGCGGATCGCGGCCTTCGTTGGCCTTTCCCGGCGGCTGGCCGGGTTGTGTGCCCACGCTGCTGCGGTACTGGATGCCGCTGCCCCCGCCCTTTTCGACCCTGATTTCGAGCTTCAGATCGAAATCCTTTGCCGTGACTCCGCGATAGATGAGATTGGTGTTGGGAAAGGCCCAGGGAGGAAAGTTCTCCTTGACCGTCTCGCCCACAATCGCACCGTCTTCCACGCGCCAAAGGCCGGGTTGGCCGTCCCAACCTGCGAGGGTCTTGCCATCGAACAGCGAGGTGTAGCCCTGGTGGCCAGCAAAGTCCATCGGCGCCGGTTGCGCTTGTGCCGCACATACCGGAGCCGAGATCAGCGCCATAGCCAGGGAAGCCGCTGTCATCGCAATCAGGTTGCGCCGTTCTGAAAACTGTTCATTCATGCGGAGTACTCCCGATAGACAGGCTACCGCATGCGCACAGGTTTCAGAGAGGTAGAAGGAAATAGGATCGCAAGTTCAAGCAAGACAAGACGTCGTCGTGGAGTTCTGCGGACTCCCACCCATCGGACAAGAACAAAGACGTCCTGCCCAGAGGGCGCCCAGATGGGGCACAGTTGTGTCTCCCTTGGGTTGGCGAAGCAGGTGGACGCCTTAAAATCCGGGCTGATCACTGTTCACTAACCACTGTTCACTGTGTTTACGACAAATGCGTAAACGGCCTCTCGGCATATCTGCGCGGCAAGGGAGCCGGCTCCAGGCCGGCGGTCGAGCTGGACATGACCTCAGTGAATGCTTTGCGGAACGCCATCATCTCGTCGTGCGTTCCGACAGTGATGCGCACCTGGGTAGGCCAGGCTGGCCAGATACGGCCAATGTAAATCTCCTTCGCTGCCATGGCCGCCAGAACTTCCTTGCCGGGACGCCTCACGTCGAGCATGAAGCAGTTGCTCTCTGAAGGCGTACAGGTGTAACCCTGAGCTTTGAGCCAGGCAAGGTTATCCACGCGGATGTCGCCAATGATTTTCTTGCGCGTGGTGACCAGGTCCGCTTCGAGCAAGCTGGTTTTGGCCGCGGCCAGCGCCGTGATGGGCAGCGCATTGAACCCGCCATGCACCGATATCTTCTTCAGCAGGTCGGGGCGTCCAATGGCAAAGCCCATGCGGATTCCGGCCATTCCGTAGAGCTTGGAGAAGGTACGCAGAACGATAACGTTCTTGCCCTCCTTCACAAAATCCAGGGAGCGCGGGGCATCGCACAGGTGAATATAGGCCTCGTCGATCAGCAGGATGGTGTCCTTGGGCGCGGTGGCAACGGCGTACTCGATGTCGGCGCGCGAGGTGCATGTGCCCGTGGGGTTGTTGGGATTGCAGATGTAGATGACACCGGGCGCGGATGAGGCGGCCAGCATGGCTTTGATGTCGTGCGAGGCTGCGCCTTTGGGGTCGGCCAGCGGGACTTTGATCACCTTCGCGCCGGCAATCTGCGCAGCCCACGTTGGCGCTTCATAGCCGGGGTCGGCCACCACCAGCGGCTTGCTCGCGTTGGTAAACGTGAGCACTGTGTAATGCAGCGGCTCGCTGGAGCCGGCAAATGCCATGACCGACTCTGGATCGAGGCCTTCGATCTTGGCGAAGGTCGCGGTCAGGTCGTCTTCCATTCCCATCAGGTAGCGTCCACCGCGGGGAACGATATCGATCATGGCCTTGCGCGCGGCTTCCGAGGGTCCGAGCGGATTCTCGTTGGCGTCGATGTGAATGCCCTTGTTGGGGTCGGCGAATTTGGGCCGCTGGGCGAGCGCGAGATGGGCTTCAGTGAGGATGGGCATGCTGGCCAGCGCCGAGGCTCCGGCGGCAAAGCGGAAGAACGTGCGGCGCGAAAAGCCGCTACAACCGGTGGGGTCAACAGACGGATGCATAGGTATTGCTCCTTTGGGCTGGGGTGAGCTTGGCAGAGAAGTGGTGTGGGCTCGGGACGAGAGCGAAAGGGGTAGTTTTTAAGATATTGCGGCAGGAAAAGATGAGTTCCATAATCCAAGTTACCCTCCTTGGGAGTATAAGACAAGAAAGAAATTGCGTCCTACTTTTCGAGCGCGCTGCGGATGGGACGCACTGGTGCTGTTAAACGCTTAGCGATGCATGGTTTGCGCCAGCTTTTCAGGGCTCTTGCCGATTTGAGGCCGGGGATGGGCCGCAGCCTCACGATTTTCATTCCGCGGCATAGTGCCGCTTGACAAGCCCTGCGGTAAAGCCATTTACTTAGGGGCGAACGTCCCTCGGCTCCGCTACGAACTCCAAGGACGAATTCTCCCTTTTCAGGTGATTAGAATGTTTGGATTAGTCCCAGCCTCCATCGCAGCCACGGTTTCGCCTCGGGCTGCGGCGGCGTTCCTCGCGCTCAGCGCTCCCTCGCTGGCGCACTTGAGTCCGCTTGATCTCGCCGTGATCGCGATTTACTTCGTGATGGTGATCTGGATTGGCTTCTACCTCAAGTCAAAAGCCAACACCAGCGAAGAGTTCTTCATGGCCGGACGCGAGATGACCGCCTGGATTGCTGGCTTGAGCTTCGTCTCCGCCAACCTGGGATCGCTTGAACTGATGGGCTGGGCAGGATCCTCTTACCAGTACGGCATCCTGGCCGCGCACTGGTACTGGGTGGGCGCCATCCCCGCCATGCTTTTCCTGGGCATGGTGATGATGCCCTTCTACTATGTGTGCAAGACGCACTCGGTGCCCGGCTACCTGAAGCTCCGCTACGGGCAGGGATCGAGCACGGTGGCGGCGGTCTCCTTCGCCTTCATGACGGTGCTGATGAGCGGCGTGAACATGTTCGCGATGGCCGAGGTGATGAAGATCGTTCTTGGCTGGGATCTGAATTTCTCCATCATCGTCAGCTCCCTCGCCGTTGCGGCCTATGTCGCGCTCGGCGGCCTGCGCTCGGCCATCTTCAATGAGGTTTTGCAGTTCGTCCTCATCTGGGGCGGCGCACTCCTCGTCCCCATCCTCGGACTCGTCGAAACCGGCGGATGGAGCGGATTCAAGGCACGCCTGGCCCACAACATCGCAACTGGCGCCACTCCCGCCGGAGACTATACGCACATGTGGCGCAGCTTGGGCCACTTTGCCGATAACCCGATGGGCATTCACTGGACGGGCATTGTCTTTGGCCTCGGCTTCGCCATCAGCTTCGGCTACTGGACAACCGACTTCCTCGTCGTCCAGCGTGTGCTCGCCGCCAACTCGCTGCGTTCGGCGCGCTTGGCCCCGGTCATCGGGTCTTTCTTCAAGATGGCGGTCCCGTTCATCGTCATTCTTCCCGGCCTGCTGGGCCTGGTGGTGCTTCAGAACCCCGACGGCAGTCTGATGCATCTGGTGGGTGAAAATGTTGTCGCCGCCAATCCGGGAGCAGGCTTGCACAGCTATAACGAAGTGCTGCCGCTGATGATGGTTCGCTACCTGGGTCCAGGCTTGCTCGGCCTGGGCATCACCGCGCTCATCGCCGGATTCATGAGCGGCATGGCCGGCAACGTGAGCGCCTTCACCGCCATCTTCACCTACGACATCTACCAGCCGCACATCGTCAAGAATGCCCCCGACGAGCACTATGTTCTTGTCGGCCGCATTGTGACCATTGTCGGCGTGGTCATCTCGATTGGGGCAGCGTACCTCGTTATGCAGGCCGCCGGCATCATGGATTATGTGCAGGCGCTCTTCAGTTTCTTCATTTCGCCGCTGCTCGGCGTGGTGCTGCTGGGCATGTTCTGGAAGCGCGCCACCAAAGAGGGCGGGTTCTGGGGCCTGCTCATGGGAACTCTCACCTCCATCGGCCTCTGGGCCTGGGTCAAGGCAGATCCCTCGGCGCTGCGCTACGTCGCCATTTCGCCCGATGCGAAAGACATGGCCGAGAACATGTATCGAGCTCTCTGGTCCGTCAGCACAGCGGTCGGCGTCAACGTGATTGTCAGCCTGTTTACCAAGCCGAAGCCGCTTTCTGAGCTCACTAGCGTGGTCTATGGCGTAACCCCGCTGCCCACCGAAGAGCCGGTTCCCCTCTACAAGAACGAGTGGTTCTGGACGGCGATCGCCATCGTTATCTTCTTCGCCCTCAACATCTACTTCTGGTAAGGAGCACTCATGCACTCGTCCGGCATCCCGATTTGGTTCTTCATCGGCGTTCTGCTCACTGTTTATGGCGCACTGATTCTCGGCTATGGCCTCTACGAGCTTAGCACTGGAATCATGGCTGTCCAGAACTACCACGCATCCGTCTGGTGGGGAGCCCTGATGTTGCTCGTCGGCCTCTTCTACCTCATTCGTTTCCGGCCCAGCCGCACAAGTTAATTGGTTTGCAACAAACAAGGAGCAAGAAAGACATGACAGCACAACGAACGATGACATTTGGAATCGTAGTGGGGAATCGCGGTTTTTTTCCGGGCCATCTGGCCAAGTCGGGCCGCGATGAAATCATCTCCGTTTTAGAGGCCGCCGGCGCCAAGGCGATCGTGTTGAGCCCGGAAGAGTCGAGGCATGGCGCGGTTGAAACTTACGCCGAGTCGCAGCTCTGCGCGGAGTTGTTCAAGAAGCACGCCGAGGAGATCGACGGCATTATTGTCACACTGCCCAACTTCGGTGAAGAGCGCGGCATCGTGGACGCGATCCGGCTCTCGGGATTGAAGGTACCGGTGCTGGTGCAGGCCACTCCGGATCGCTCCGACGACATGACCATTGCCATGCGCCGCGACAGCTTTTGCGGCAAGATGAGCGCGTGCAACAACATGATGCAATACGGCATCAACTACTCGCTGACCACGCTGCACACTGAGAGCCCAAGTTCGCCTGAGTTCGCAGCCGACCTGGAGTGGTTTTCCCAAGTCTGCCGCATCGTTAAGGGGCTGAAGAATCTGCGCATCGGCGCAATCGGCGCGCGTCCCACGGCCTTCAACACGGTACGTTACTCGGAACGAATTCTCGAGACCAGCGGCATCTCGATCGAGACTCTGGATCTGTCTGAAGTTTTCGGTCGCATCAACAAGATGAAGGACACCGACGATGCCGCGCAAGCCAAGCTGGCCGCTATCAAGAGCTATGTGTCAACAGCCGGAATTCCCGACGATGCGCTCATGAAGATGTCAAAACTGGGCGCGGTCATCGATGGCTGGATGAAACAGACCCATGTGACCATCAGCGCCGTGCAGTGCTGGACCTCGATGGAAGAGTTCTTCGGCGTGGTTCCATGCACCATCATGAGCATGATGAGCAACAACCTGATTCCATCGGCTTGCGAGGTGGACGTGCCCGGTACGCTGAGCATGTACATGCTGGCGCTGGCCTCGGGCACGCCTTCCGCACTGTTGGATTGGAACAACAACTATGGCAGCCATCCCGACAAATGCGTGTGCTTCCATTGTTCCAATCTGCCCAAGCATTTCTTCAAGGAAGTGAAGATGGACTTCCAGGAGATTATCGCGGGCACTGTGGGCAGGGAGAACACGTTCGGCACCTGCGTGGGCCGCGTGAAGGCCGGCGCAATGAGCTTCGCGCGCTACTCCACCGACGATCGCCGCGGCGTGATTCGCGGCTATACAGGCGCGGGCAAGTTCACCGACGACCCGCTGGAAACCTTTGGCGGCGCGGGCGTGGCGGAGATTCCGCAACTGCAAAAACTGCTGAAGTATATTTGCCGCGAAGGCTTTGAACACCATGTGGCCGCGAACTTCAGCGATGTTTCGAAAGCCGTTCACGAGGCCGCGCGCTATCTGGGCTGGGAAAGCCACTACCATCCGGCCCTGGAAGACTGACAAAGGCAGTGGTCAGTGGTCAGTGAACAGTGGTCAGTTGTGCCGGCGGCGGGACTGGCATGGAATGTCTTGGCAGATGAATCCCGGAAACATCTTCGGTCTTCTGATGGGAACGCCTCACTGTTCACTCTCCATTGATAAGGAAGAGCAATCATGAGTGAGAGAATTGGCAAGAGCCTGATCATCGGCGGCACAACTGTGGTCACCGAAGCCGCGTGGAATGCGGAGTTGGACGCCAAGCACGAGAAGGTGGCGGAATGGCTGAAGGCGCAAAGGCTCGCGGGCGTTCTCATCCGCCGCAATGAGAATGTGGCCTGGTTGACGGGCGGCGCGGTGGAGTTGCGGGTGCTGACGCCGTGCGAAACAGGCGTGGCGTCGTTGCTGGTTACAGCCGCAGGGAAGCGATATTACTTCACTACGGAAAATGAAGCGCCCCGCCTCAACGACGAAGAGTTTGGCGCGTTGGACTTTGAGCCGGTGCTGTTTCCGTGGTGGGCCGACGATACGGCTGCCGCCGCGGCAAAACTGGCCGCTGGGCCGTTAGGTTCGGATACGCCGGGAGCGGGGCTCACACCCGTCAATCTGTACCCGCTGCGCGCGGCGCTCAGCGAGACAGAGATTGCACGCTACCGCTGGCTGGGCGCGGAGACAGCGGCTGCCACGGTGGAAGCTCTGAATGAAGTTGAGCCTGGCTTGAGCGAGTATGACCTGGAGGCCATCACCGCAAACGCGCTGTTGCGGCGCGGCATTTTGCCTTCGGTTTATCTCTACGCGGTCGACGATCGCATACTCAAATACAAGCACGCCGTGGCGCGGGGCAAGCGGCTCAAACATTACGGCATGTTGAATCTCTGCTCGCGCAAGTGGGGGCTGGCAATCTCCATCACGCGGTTCATTCACTTCGGCGATCTGCCTGCGGAGCTTGCGGCGCGCTTTGTTGCTGCCGCGCAAGTGAATGCCGCGCTGCTCAACGCAACCCGCGTGGGCGCTACCTCCGCTGAGCTGTTTCGCGTGGCGCAGGCGGCGTATGCGGCGCAGGGCTTTCCCGGCGAAGAGCGCTTCCATCATCAGGGCGGACCAACAGGCTACGGTGAGCGCGAGTGGATCGCAACGCCTGAGGGAACCGAGGTGGTGGTCAACAACCAGGCCTTCGCGTGGAACCCGAGCATGCGCGGCGGCAAGGTCGAGGATACAGTATTGCTGCGCGATGGAACGATCGAAAACCTGACGCCGACGCCCGAGTTGCCGTCGCTCCCGGCAAGTGTGGAAGGCAGCAATTATGTGGCTTCGGGAGTGCTGGTGAAGTGAAGCAGGGAACAGGGATCAGGGGGCGCCATACTCGAACCGATGCGGTGAGAAGCGTTGCTCGCATTGGCGCTTATGCGTTGTGTGCTCACGCGCTCGTTCTTGCCAGCACAACTGGCTGATAGAATCCGCTCTCTTCCGGCATGAGCCACCCTATTTCATGGAATCCAGCCCATTCCAACGCATTCGACAACTCGTCGCGGAGCAGACACCGATACTCTGAAACGAAGTGGTGAGTTGCCCAGGTCTTCTCCGATTGTGTCGTGATGTAAAGGTGGAGAATATACCTCGCGTTATCGATCCAATCCCAAACCTGATGAACGATTCTGCGCTCCCCTTCCTTGCCGTAGAAGGCAGGCTCGTGCATGGTTGGTCTTTGGATGATGAGTTGGTTGTAATCCCGAATACTTGCAATAAGCATCCCGCCTGGCCTGAGCTTTGAGCCCATAGCTTGAACTGCTTTCCTGACTTCGTCAGCCGACAGATGTGGGAGAGCATTGTCCAGAGCTGCCACTACATCGAAGCCGGTTTCTTCAATCTCCGAAAGGGACGTCATATCGGAGGTATAAAACTTGATGCTTAAACCACGTTGCTCCGCTTCGCGCTTAGCGCGTGTCACCGCAGCCTGGCTCAAATCGGAAGCAACCACTTGATGGCCGGCCTTTGCAAATCCAATTGTTTGAGTTCCAATTCCGCAGACGCAATCCAAAATCCTCAGATATCCAACTGACATCTGAGGGGCAACGATCGCGTTCAGCGTTCGTGCCTGGCGTTCAATCGATTTGTTCCAATCCTCGAAGATCAGGTGGTAATAGTCTGCGAGGGGCTCATAGAAGCCTAAGATGGATTCTGCCACTTCGACCTGCAACTTTCCTGGAATTCATTACAGCTTGCACATCAAGCGAACAGTATCGGCAGGAATCAGAAGCGACTCCGCTGTTGGCCTTCTTGCCAACTTGCTACGCAGCTTCTCGCGGTTGCAGCGTAAGCCTCGCCGTCAGCACCACCAGCGAAACCCACAGCGCATCTGCGCAAGCCAAGTGCGCCACCTGGAGCCAAAGCGGGGCCAGCAGGACAACGTCCAGCAGCCCCAGCGAAAAGACTGTGGCCAGCAGGAACAACACCAGCGCGGAAAGGCGGCGATTGTCCCAGTGGGTTCCGCCGCGCCGCACTGCGTGAATGAGCAGCCAGAGCAGCAAGATGCTGGCCAGGAACGCGACCGTGGGATGCATCCAGCGCCAGCGCACCAGCCAGCCGCTGGTTGAAGCGAAATCCTGCGCAAGGGCAAGGCTTAGCGAGGTTTCGGGGAAGAGCGTGTCTCCCAGCGCGGCCAGCGAGCCGGTGACGCCGACGATCATGACCACGAAGATGCCGGCAACTGCGCCAAAGGGAGACACGAGGCGGATGTCGGTGCGGAGATAGCCCTGGCTGCGGCTGAGCAGGTGCGCAGTGAGTGTTAGCGCGGCCAGCAGCAGCAGCGTGTTGGTGAGGTGCAGCGACAGGTAGGCCGGGCGCAGGGGCGAATGGCTCTGCGCCGTGAGGCCGAGCTTGACCAGAAACGCCCCCAGCATGCCCTCAATGACCGTGAACACGACTGAGGCCCAGGCTGCCGCGCGCGCCAGGTGGCCGCGCACCGTGCCTTTGACGACCCAAATCAGCAAGCACACGACAACCAGGCCGGAGATGCCGGTGGTGAGGCGATGGGTGAATTCGATGATGGTGCTTACGCTGGGGGAGACCTGCATGACCGTGTCATTGCAAAGTGGCCAGTGGTTGCCGCAACCGTCTCCAGAGCCGGTGGCGCGCACCAGTGTGCCCCACAAGATGGTGGCGACGAAGTAAACCAGCACTCCCCAGGCAAAGCGGCGCAGGGCTGGCGAAGGCAGGCGTTGGGTATCGGAAGAAACCGCGGCAGCAGGCATGAAGGAAGACTCCGGATGGAACCCAATAGTGTAGAACAGGCAGGCACCAGATTGAGTTCCGAAGTGCATCGGGCGTACAATTTGTCTTACCTGGAGGTAAGACGTTATGGCGCAGACGGCGGTGATGAGTTCGAAGGGGCAGTTGGTGATTCCAGCGGCGATGCGAAAGAAGTATGGGCTGAAAGCAGGAACCCGGGTGGATGTGGCTGATATTGAAGGAGAGATCAGGATCAAACCCAATCCATTCGATGCATTGCTGGCGCTAGAGGGGTGCTTGAGCCACGTGAAAGAGGATGTTGAGGCGTGGTGGATGGAAGAGAAGCGCAAGGAACGCGAGCGCGAGGAAGCGCGGATAGAGGCTGAGCGGTGAAAGAATATGTGCTCGACGCCAATGCACTGGTCCGTTTCTTCCGCAGAACACCCGGCTTCATTACCGTTCGAGGTCTTATCCAGCAAGCCAAGGAAGGTCGTGCACATTTGGCCATGACAGTTGTGAACCTGGGAGAGTCTCTCTATGTGCTTGCCCGCTACTTTGGCAAGGATGAAGCTGCGAAATGCATCGAAAGTGCGCGTGACGCGATTGCCATGATTTCAATCGGCGAGAATCAGGCGCTGGATGCGGCAATGTTGAGGTTTCACTACAAGCTGGGTCTGGCCGATTGCTTTGCCGCCGAGTTGGCGATGCGCTCCGGAGCTACGCTTGTTACCGCCGATCCGGATTTCGCCAAGCTGGGCAAGAAATTGAAAATCCTGGCCCTCCCGAGGCATTCGGGGTGAATGCGCGGCAGGGCCGGTCTTTGGGCGCAAGTCGAGTTTCTTGATTCGCCGTTGACAACCTGACTAGGAACGCGAGGAGATTATGCTGAATCGACTGGTTGCCGATTGGGTGTACGGAGGATTCCTTGCCGGCCTTCTTCTTCTCCTGATCACGCCGATCCTTGCCCGCGAATGGCCGCAGGCTCTCCTGGCGACCTTCCTCTGTCTGCCCGCGTACATGGTTCACCAGTATGAAGAGCACGATGACGATCGGTTTCGCGCGTTCGTCAACAAAAGGTTCGGCAAGGGAAGAGAAATCATATCGCTGCTGGAAGTATTTCTCATCAACGTACCGGGAGTCTGGGGAGTTATAGCCGTTTCATTCTGGCTTGCCGCCTCGCTAAATCCGGGATTCGGATTGATAGCCGCTTATCTGTTGCTGCTCAATGCGGTCATTCACATAGTTTGGGCGGCCATCCTGCGCGCATACAACCCCGGGCTGGTCACTGGCGTGGTGTTCTTTATCCCGCTGGGCGGATATTGCGTCGCGGCAATTCAGCAATCCGGCTTTGGTACGGCCTGGATGCACATTACCGGTGCGATAGTGGCCGTCGGCATCCACGCAGCGATCGCTGTTCCTGTTCTCTTTGCGGCGAGAGCCGGCGCGAAGCAAATCCAGGCTCACACTCCGAGCAGCCGCACCACGTGATTCACAATCATCAGGTCCTCGGCCGGGGGAATCACGCGCACCGTCACTCGAGAATGTTCATCGGAGATGACCGCTGCGCCGCGAACGTTATTGCGGGCCGGGTCGAGCACGATGCCCAGCGCGCCAAGGCCGGCGCAAATCTCGGCGCGGCTGGCAATGTCGTTCTCGCCGATGCCGCCGGTGAAGACAAGCATGTCGAGCCCGTCTAACTCCGCCACATAGCTTCCAATCCAGCGTGCAATCGTCCAGGTGAATTTGTCCACAGCCAGGCGCGCTTTGGCGTTGCCTGCCTTGATGGCGTCGCGCAGGTCGCGCATATCGTTTGAGAGCCCGCTGACTCCAAGCAGGCCGGACTTCTTGCTGGCCACGGTCTCCAGCTTATCGGCAGCATCGGAAGCGCTGGTGGCGGTCTCGCAAATTTTGCGCAATATAAACAGCAGCACGCCGGGATCGATGTCGCCGGTGCGCGTGCCGCTGATGATGCCGCCGGTTGGCGTCAGGCCCATGGAAGTATCCAGGCACTTGCCGCTGCGGATGGCTGAGATCGAAGCTCCGTTTCCCAGATGCGCTACCACAAGCTTCTGTGGCACGTTGGGTTGCAACTGGTACACGATCGACTCGTACGAGATGCCGTGCGCCCCATAACGGCGAACTCCCATCTCGGAGTACTCCTCGGGTATGGGCATGTGCCGGGCCACTTCGGGCATGGTGCGATGGAAGTAGGAGTCGAGGCAAACGAAGTTAGGCACGCCGGGAAACAGCCGCAGCGCCTCGCGCATGATGTAGCAGGCAATGGGCGTGTGCAGCGGCGCAAAGGCCGTGTAGCGCTCCATCTCATCGATAAGCTCAGGAGTAATAGCCTGGTTCTCAAGCACGGTTGGGCCGCCGCAAACCATGCGATGGCCGATGGCCGCCGGGGCAGGGAAGTCGGCCGAGTGCAGCGCGCCGGCAACCAGCGCAAAGGCCACGGCGCGGGTGGGCAACGCAGGGTTCTGGTCCACCAGCTTGTTGCCTGCGGCGTCCTTGATCCAGAAGCTGCCCTGGTCGGTTCCAATGCCGTCCACCGCACCCTCGTGGAGCTTGCGCCGCTGGCCTTCGCCGGCTTCGTAGACTGAAAACTTGATGGAAGAAGAACCGCTGTTTAGAACCAGTACGGGCAAAGACGCCATTCGTAAAATCCTTTTCGGTTAGGGCTGAGGTAGTCAGCGGAGTTAGCGGGTCAGCGGAGCTAGCGTTGTTAGCCGCGCTGCGCGCGTGTTAGCGGAGTTAGAGAGTCACTGAAAGTTCTTTGGTTTTCCACCCTTTTCGCATAGAGCGCGAAAAAGATGGAGCACCCGGAGTTTTTTCACCTTATCCATGTATCTCAGTCTGCACCAATCTGCGTCCGATCCACGCGAAAACAAAGAGCGTTACCCCTCCAACCCAACCACCCAGATTGAATGATTCAGAAAAGGAATGAGCAATCACAATGCCGCCTCCAACGAGAATCGCGCTCAGCGGAATAAACATACGCATGCCATACGAAAAAGTAAATGGCAGGTAATGCGCTCCCAGGATAATCATGAAAGCAGGGTAAAACAGATTCAGGTGAAACTCGGCAATAGGCACAAGCAACAGCATGAAGATTGGCAAAGTGAATGCAATCTGCATGGCAAGATGTCCCAATGGATTCTCGCTCTTCAATGATGAAGGTCTGCCGCTTAAACGCAGCAGCAGTTGAACGGCCGGGAAGATGAAAAACCCGCCGATCACCAACTCGATGATTGCGGCCCGTGGAGTGGCCCAGGTTGCTAGTGAGGCCGACGCCAACCAGAGCGCTGAGCAGACAAGCTGACCCCAAAAGCCTCCAATAAAAACAGTTCGCATCTCTCTTTGAGCGTCTTTTACAAGCATCTTCTGTCTCCTAGTTCATTGCGGACAGTTTGCGGTCTGATGTTGTCTCTCACCCTAGCCGCAAAAACAAGAACGCGGCGAGGGTTGGTTACCCAATTTCAGTGGACTCCCAAGTCACAAAATCGAGATCTGGGGCACCCAGTTAGTTGGCAAGTCAGCTCACCGGCCAGCGCCAATCGCGGATCTCTGGCAGATCGTCGCCGTTTTCCGCCACGTAGAGCTTGTGCCGCTGGATGGCCTCGGAGTACCACTGCTCGGCCGCATCGGCTTGACCCCCAGCCGCGGCACGCGCCGAACGGCGTCCAGCGACAACTGGAAACGGTCAATGTTGTTGAGCACGCACATATCGAAGGGCGTGGTTGTGGTGCCCTCTTCCTTGTAGCCGCGCACGTGAAGATTATCGTGATTGTGCCGGTAGGTGAGCCGGTGAATCAGCCATGGATAACCGTGGAAGGCGAACACAATCGGCGTGCCCACCGGGAACAGCCTGTCGAACTCCTCGTCGGCAAGGCCATGTGGATGCTCTGAAACCGGCTGCCATGCCATCAGGTCCACAACGTTTACCACGCGGATGCGCAAATCTGGAATGCGTGCCCGCAGCAGGCAAACGGCGGCCAGGGCCTCAAGCGTTGGCACATCGCCGCAGCAGGCCATCACCACCTCGGGCCCGCCTTCCTCGCGCGCGGCCTTCTGGATTTGGGCTATGCGATCGAGCATGGTGTCGAAGACAGCCGCGGCCTGCTGGTGCATCACGGCAGGGTCGTCGCCTTCCAGCGTGAACGGCTCATAGCCGTAGCCGCGCATCAGGTTCTCCAACTCCTCATGCGGAATGCGCGCCAGGATGGTGGGGTTGGCAATCTTGTAGCCGTTTAAATGCAGGATGGGGAGCACTGCGCCGTCGGTTGCCGGGTTGAGAAATTTGTTGGAGTGCCAGCTTGTGGCCAGGGGTCCGGTTTCGGCCTCACCATCGCCCACGACGCAGGCCACAATCAGGTTCGGATTATCGAACGCCGCGCCGTAAGCATGCACCAGCGAGTAGCCCAGCTCGCCGCCCTCGTGAATCGATCCCGGAGTCTCCGGGGCCACGTGGCTGGGAATGCCGTAGGGCCAACTGAACTGGCGGAAGAGGCGCTTGATGCCGTCCTTGTTTTGCTCAATGTGCGGGTAAATCTCGGAGTACGAGCCCTCAAGATAAGTGTTCGCCACCAACCCCGGACCGCCATGTCCTGGACCGATGACGAAGATCATGTTCAGGTCGCGCTCGCGGATCAGGCGATTCCAGTGCATATAAAGAAAGTTTAGTCCGGGCGTGGTGCCCCAGTGGCCCAGCAGGCGCGGCTTAACGTCTTCCAGGGTAAGCGGCCGCTCCAGCAGGGGATTGTCTTTCAAGTAAATCTGGCCGACCGAAAGATAGTTGGCCGCGCGCCAGTAGGCATCCATTTTGGCCAACAGTTCCGGTGTAAGTGGGCCTTTGTGGGCCAATTCGCTCCCGGTTTTCTCGATTTCAGATTCCTGAATCACAATTGCACCCTGCAACGATTGAATTGCGTGACGTGAAAAGCGTAGCAGCAGCAGATTACAGTCATGGGTGATTCGAGTCACAATTGGGTAAGATAACGGCCCATCTTGTGGGATTTTGCGCTCTGCTTAGTTTGAATCAGGATTCCCGCCGGAAGATGTACCGAATCACTCTTGACATCCACATTGCATTCGCGGTTCAATCAACTGCTGCCGCCGATAGTTTGGCGGATTGCAAGTTGAGCCGCGGCCTTTTACGCGGGAGGCAGACGAAGCAATGAACGTTGTACTTTGGATTGTCCAGATCATTATGGCCGGCGTTTTTCTTTTTACCGGATGCAGCAAGATTCTGGCCTACGACAAGGTCACCAAAGCGTTGGAATTGCGCTACAAAGGCGGCCAAATAGGCATGTCCCGTGCGTGGGCGGCTCAGGTGGGTTTATTGGAGATTGTCGGCGCGGTAGGGGTGGTGCTGCCGTACGATTTCTGGCCCCCTCATGTTCTTCTTCGGCTTGATGCCGCCGGGCTGGCGCTGCTGATGGTAATTGCCGGCATGTATCACGTGCGCCGCAAAGAGACGGCCACACCCAGCGTGGTGCTGTTCCTAATGGCGGTGTTTGTGATTGTGGGCCGCTGGCCAAGATGAGCGCTGCGGAACCCTGGAGTCGTCTTTTCTTGCTTCAGTTCGCCGGAACTGTCAAAGGGATCTCCAACGAGCCCACGTGAACGCCAATGCGATCGTGAACCGCTATTACCAGGAAATCCTGTCCGGCAGGGAAATCCAATTCCATGCGGACCGGCACCCCCTTGGCCGTCAAATGAGCATATTCATCGGGTGTGAACGCCATTTGCAGGTTGCGATCCATGTAGTTCACCCGCTTTCCATTCGCGTCGAAGGCGACCATCGCAAACTCGAGCGCCCCTTGGCGGCGTCCGTCGGGGGCGGTGTCGAACGTCAGTGTTTTCGGATCGACAACCACATCGACAACAAAGCGATAAACGGGCGCCTTCAGCGTATTCGCCAACTCGCCCGCCGGGCCTTCGGCAAGCTTCGCATCCTTGAAGATGGGGTCGGTGGCGGGGAGCACGCGCGTCTGGAACAGCACCTGTGAGGATGGCGGCGCGCCATGTAGCGTGGCTGTGGTCATCAGGCTGAATTCGGTCAGGTTGCTGCTGCTGCGCTTTCCGGGCGGGTCGGCGTAGTAGCCGCGCCGAGACGCGAGCTCGCAATGGCAGTCGTCGAGGCGAATTTTAAACTTGCGAAATTCCCCATGGAAATCCCGGGAATGCGGTACATAGCCAATGGTGTAGTAGCTGGATCCGTTCTCAACCGCGCTGGCCACGCCGCGTGCAAAATCGTTGTGGTTGAACAGCGCCATCCCGCCAGTCTGGTCGGCAATTTCTTCCATGGTAAAGTGCACGCTGTTGCCGCGAACTCGCGGCGCTGGTCCCAGGCCGCTGTTTGCCACATCGAAAACGGCCGGCGTCGCCAGGCCTTGCGCGTCCATTGGATATACCGCTACTCGCGCAGACTCCAACATCTCAACCGTGCTCCGTATCTGCTCCTCGTAACTGCGCGAACCGGCCGACGGATTGGCAATGGTTCCCGGTCCAAGAACGAGCGGAAATGCTCCGGAAAACCAGATCAGGTTTTTGCGGCCGGGGACCGCGCTAAGATAGCGGGCAAGCTGCTGCATCGCCTGCATGGTCAACGTCACGCGGTTGTCCGTCTGAAACGATTCCGTGGCTGACTGAAAGTCCTGAATGGACGCGATGACATCGGCCGGGGCGCCCATCATTTGAAGGTTGCCGATCGCGGAGTCGAAGGTCGATCCAGACGGCGAGTCAAGCGCCAATGACTGCTTAGGATTGGCATTTGCACTTTTCAGCGCGGCGATCAGTTCGCCCGCATTACTCGTAAATCCCTGGATCATCCGCAGCCGCGACGAAAGCGTGAAAATGGCCATGGTTGTGCCCGGCTCAATGGCGCCAAGGTACTTCAACATCTGGCGGCGCACATCCACCTGGTTGCCCAGCGGAGTGTTCAGAGCATCCAGCAGCAGCACGTTCACCGCGCTCCCAGGTGGGCGGGAAGGCAGGTTGTTGAAGTAGTGAGGCGGAAGCGGCGCGTGCTTCACAGCCGGGGGCATCTTCTCCGGCGCATGCTCCTCCAGGAATGAGATGGTCTGTTCCTTGCCGTCTTCAAAAATGTGGAAACGGTTGCGGTCGAGCCCGCTGATTCGTTTGCCATTTTCGGTAACCACCACGTCCACCAGCACCGTGTACGCCTCGGCGTTAAGAACCACTTGCGGTGCGCCTTGCGGCTGGTCAGGCGCAGCCTGCGCGCATGCTGTAGTTACAAGGCCGGCCAGCGCCAGGCCTGCCGCGATTCGATGCAAGCTCATTCCGAGAGTCCTCACGCCATTCGACTGGCATTTCCCTTCGCTGGTAAGGCCTTTTCTTCCTTTCGATCGGAATAGGGCAGCCAGGCTTGCATTTACCCAGGCGGAACGGGCGCCTCCAGCGACCCGGCCCGGTCCGCATTGAGATCGTGGACCGCAATGCGCAGCCAGGCTTTCCCCACAGGCAAGTCGAGCGCCATGCGAATCGAGATGCCCGTGGCAAGCGCCCGCGCATATTGCTCGGGCGTAGGGTTCACCTGAAATCCGCGGTCCTGGTAATTCAGCCTGTGCCCCTCCGCGTCGTAGCCCACTATAGTGAATTCCACCTTGGCCCGGTGCGTACCATCCGGCGATTCCTCGTAGTCCAGCTCGCGCGGGTCAACCTTTATCTCCGCAATCACCCGATGCAGAGGCCCCTTCAGGGTAGCAGTCGCCTCGCCCGCCGGGCCTTCCGGCAGTTTTGCGCCTTGCAGCAGCGGGTCGCCGGCGGCAAGAATCCGCGCCTGAAATGGAATTTGGGTGGAAGGCGGGGCGCCATGCAGAGTAGCCGCCATAATCAGGCTGGTTGCGCGCCGATTGTGGGCCGACGGCTTGTCAACCGGGTCAGCGTAGTATCCGCTCCGGTAGGCCAGCTTATAGTCGCCATGATCTACGCGAACCTGGATCTTGCGGAACTCGCCGTCGAACGGCTTCCCGGCGGGCGAATAGCCGACGGTGTAATAGCTTGACCCGTTTGCCACAGCGCTTGCCACGGCTTCCCTCAGCCCGTTGGTGTTCAGGAATGCGTGCCCGCCTGTCTGGACGGCAATCTGCTCCATTGTGGCTTGCTCCTGCATGGTCGCCTTCATAAAGGCCGCATCGTCTTTGGCAAAGCTGGGTTTGTTCGCGGTTGCAGTGGAGCGCGAACCGCCCCTGCCGCCGTTTACAGTGGCGCTCATCAGGTTGGTGGAGGACGTGCTGGAAGCGTCCACAGTGAGCGGCGTCATCAGCCCTCGCGCATCTACCGGGTACACGGCCACGCGCGCGGCACTCAGCAATTCGCTGGTCTCCCGAATATCGTCGGAGTAGTTGCGCATGCCTTCGAACGGATTCTGAAGCGAGTCGTCGGGGTCAAGCGCGATGGGAAACGAGCCGGAGAACCAGATCAGATTTTTGCGACCCGGAACGCCGCTGAGATAGCGCGCCAACTGCTGCATCGCGTCCAGCGTCATCCGCACCCGCTGGTCGGTTTGGTATGCCGTGATGTCGGCCTGGAACTGCTGCATCTCGACAAGGGCATTATCGCCATCGGGCACCGAAGCCAGGCCTGCGCTCATGTTAGCCATGTCGCCGATGCTTGCGTCGAAGGCCTGATCGGATTGCGGGTCGAGCATCACCGACGTTTGCGGGCCAGCCTTCCCGCTCTTCAGAGCCTGGGCCAGTTGCGCGGCGTCGGTGGTGAACCCCTCCACCATTCGCAACCTTGAAGCAAGCGTAAAGATGGCCAGAGAAGTGCCCGGCTCTATCTTGCCCATGTACTCGATCATCTGCCGGCGCACCTGCATCTGGTTGGGCATGGGCGTGTTCAGTCCGTCCAGCAGCAGCACATTCACCGCGGGCGAGGGGGGAAATGCGGGGATGTTGGTATAGGTGTGGGGCGGCAGCGCGGGTTGGGTTGCGGCATTTGCGGGCGTTGGGTTGGGACGGTGCTCGTCGAAGGTGGTAATAGCCTGCTCGCGCCCGTCCTCGAAGACGTGAAACCGGCTCCGATCGAGGCCATGGACCGGGTTGCCATGGTCGGTCACCACCACATCGATAAGAACGAGATTCGCATTGGCCCTCAGAACGGTCGGGGCAGCATTCGGCGCAGTTGCCGGTGCGTTCTGCGGCGCAGCAGTCTGCGCAGGGCGAGTGGGACTTGCCGGATTCAACCCCGGCGACATGCAGGCGGGAATCATGAAGCCTGTAAGGGCGGCTCTGGCGACGGCGCGAATGGGATACACTCGGTTGCTCCCGGCGGTGGTTGCGTGCGTCTCTATTCCATATTGGCGCAAATCTGCGGGTTTTGTTATCAAAAATAGCGTTTCAGCTTCAGGATTTGCGACTCGAATCCGTACCACAGCGCGGTGGCCACCAAGGTGGACGCGATCAAACGGAAGGCTACGACGGCCAGGTTGCCCGCGATTCCGTAGTGGTCCATGCGCGCATCGAACCAGCCGAAGTAGATAAATACCACGATGTGGGTCATGTAAAGTCCATAGCTGATTTGGCCAAAGAAGGCCAGCGGTCCTCGCCGCAGCACGGCGTTGAGCGGATTGCGTGCGCCGGTCGAGGCGATGCAGGCCAGCACTGCGCCGGCAAAGCCCACGGCCAGCGCGGAATCCAGAAATGCAGTTCCGCCGGCCACGGTGGCTGCTGCCAAAAAGCCAAGCGGAATGGCTGTCAGTCCTATCCAGAGCCACACGCGGCGGGCCAGTGGCAGCGTTTGCAATCCCAACGCCAGCAGGCTGCCCCACGCTATGCCGTCGAGATGGGTCAGCGTATGGGTGGGAGTGATCCAGGCCAGATGGGTCATGCGCATCATCGGCGGGGTAACCAGCGCACAAGTCAGAATCGAGGCCAGCATCCATGGGCGGCGAAGGAAGCGGACCAGCGGGGCCCACAGGAAGTAATACTGCTCTTCAATGCACAACGCCCAGGTGGGGCCGATGGCCGGGGGCAGCGTGAGGTGGAAAAGATTCTGCACCAGAAAGAGGTATGCCAGCCAGGGCGCGGCCTTGATTGCGTCGATGACGCCGGGGCCGATAAACCATGGCGCGTTGAGGTAAACCACTACCAGCAGCAGGATGTATAACGGCCAGATACGCAGCGCCCTGCGCGCATGGAAGTTGTGGAAGTAGTGCGGCTTGTCGCGGGTCACAAGCAGGTTGGAGGTGATGAGAAAGCCGCTGAGCGCAAAGAACATCGACACGCCGGCCCAGCCCCAGAGAGAAGCTGGATACAGCCATGTACCTACGAGGCGCGGATGGCAGTGGTAGATGACCACGGCCAGAATCGCAAGACCGCGCAGGCCCTGTAGTTCGGGGATGTAACTCGGCAGCCAGGTTGGGCGTTGGATGGGCAAGAGGATTCGTTGGAAGATCAGTTAATTCGCTTTGAGCCAACTAGTTCGGCTTGAGCTCAGTTACGGGGCTCGTTTGATGATAGCGTTCCTTATCCACCCATTCCCAAACATCATTCTCATGCACTTTGAAGGCGCTGGCGACGTGGCGCACGATGTCCGCGACGAGAATTCCGTACGCTTTGTATCCGCCTTCGCCAGGGTAAAGATGGGTCTGGACCTTGCCATCGTTTTCAAAGACGATGATCAGCGGCTTTTCGATTCTCATGATTGGTCTCGCTCCGCGGGAAGGCTTACCCCGCCGCCAACTGCTTAGCCCGCTCCGTAGCCCGCATCACCGCCTTGATCAGCGTCACCCGCAACCCGCCTTCTTCCAGTTCCAGAATGCCGTCGATCGTGCATCCGGCGGGCGTGGTAACTGCGTCCTTCAGCAGCGCTGGATGATAGC
>Ga0302320_10007203_pt1 | contig 24538 bp, 14 predicted proteins | sample Bog_T0_3_FD_202130 | JGI IMG/M metagenome (GOLD analysis project Ga0302320, IMG submission 202130) | Peat permafrost microbial communities from Stordalen Mire near Abisko, Sweden - Bog_T0_3 | ecosystem: Environmental > Terrestrial > Soil > Wetlands > Peat | place: Sweden: Abisko, Stordalen Mire...
TTTGCAATTTCGCCACCGCGGAGCGCACGCTTTGCTCGTTCTCGTCCAGGGTCAGAAACTCCTTTTCCACCGCCGCGTGCAGTTGGCCGAGGTCCGTTCCTCCAATCGCCCGGCGCACGGAAACCAAGACGTCCGCGCCGGTCTTGACCAGCACGCCTTCATCCACGGCCACCAAGACCTCGCCGCCGGATTCGGTTTGGTAGGTAAATATGCCCGGCACGAGCGCCGCCACGCAATCGAGCCGGTGCGGCAGGAGTCCAAACGAGCCGTCACGGGTTTCCGCGACGATGCGCGTTACCCCGGTCTGCTCGGCGTAAACCTGGAACGGCAGCAGAACTTTAAGATTCATGCTCGCGGTTCAATCCATTTGTGTCCTCGCTTCAATTTTGAAAATTGATTCATCGCGAGGAGTATAGCTCCTCCGTGAGGAGAAATGAATGGGGTGAACACCCCATGCGTTTCAGAAATCTGAGAACAAAAAATGCCGAACGTCGGCCTCGCAAAAGCAGAAAGAGAAGCAATCACGGACCGCAAGACCATCGCGGCCTCGCAGGCCCGTTTTATTTGATCCAACTCGCCGGAAGTGGAACCTGGCAGTGCAGTCTTGAAAAATGCCGGGCTGAAGACTACTTTCGACCACCACGACCACCAAATGCCGCCGATGGCGGCAAGGTAAAATATGAAAGCCTATCAAATAATTGCGGCTACTGGCGCCGAGGCATTGAGCCTCAATCAGCTGGCCGAACCCAAACCTGCTCCCGGCCAAGTGTTGGTCCGGGTGCGCGCGACTTCGCTGAATTACCGCGACCTCATGGTTGCCAGCGGGCGCTACGGGGCAGGCGTCCCACTTCCGCTGATCCCGCTTTCCGACGGCGCCGGTGAAATTGTGGCGCTCGGTGAGGGGGTGACCCGGTGGAGCGCGGGCGACCGCGTGGCGGGCACCTTTTTCCAGAACTGGCTGACCGGACCGGTGCGCCGGGAAGCCTTTGACAGCGCCCTCGGCGGTTCCATCAACGGCATGCTGGCCGAATACGTCGCCCTTTCCGCCGATGGAGTTATCGCGATTCCACCGCATCTCGACTTTGTGGAAGCGGCGACGCTGCCGTGCGCCGCACTCACGGCGTGGCACGCACTGGTGACCAGCGGCAACGTCTCCGCCGGCCAGACGGTGCTGCTGCTGGGCACCGGCGGCGTTTCCGTATTCGCGCTCCAGTTCGCAAAAATGCACGGGGCGCGAGTGATCATCATCTCGAGTAGCGATGCCAAACTGGCCCGTGCCAAGGCGCTCGGCGCGGACGAAATCATCAACTACCGCACGTCCCCCGACTGGGAGAAAGAGGTGTTTCGCCTCACGGAAAAATCCGGGGCTGATCATGTCATTGAGGTCGGCGGCGCCGACACATTTCCCCGATCCTTGCGCGCGGTCGCCATGGGCGGCACCATCAGCGTCATTGGCGGGGTCAGCGGCTTCACCACTGAAGTGGCGTTGCGGGATATTCTTGGAAAATCAGCCCTTATTCGGGGCATCTTTGTCGGCAGCCGCGAAATGTTCGCAGCGATGAATCGCGCCATTTCACAACACAAACTCAAGCCCGTGGTTGATCGCGTCTTTCCCTTTTCCGAAGCTCCGGCCGCCTATCGCCACCAGGAAAGCGGCGCGCATTTGGGCAAAGTGGTCGTCACGGTTTAACCATGGCTGGGATGCATCCGCTCCAGCAACGGCCGGAGCGCCGTCCAGACATTCTCGGCCACAATTTTGTGACCCTCCACGTTTGGATGGATATGGTCCGGCTGGTTTAATTCCGGGTTGCCACCCACCCCTGCCAGGAGGAATGGGATCAGTGCTGCGTGATTGGCAGCGGCCAAGTCGGGATAAAGTTTCCGGAAGGCGTCATTGTATTCCTGGCCCAGGTTGGGCGGCATCTGCATCCCGGCAACCATGATCATGGCTTGCGGATACCTTTGTCTTACCCGGTCAATGATTGCCTGAAGATTGGTTTGCGTGGACGCCAGCGGGAGACCGCGCAAACCATCGTTGCCACCCAGTTCCAGGATCAGGACGTCAATTTGTTGTTTGAGCAGCCAATCAATGCGGCCCAGACCATCGGCGCTGGTGTCGCCGCTCACTCCGGCATTGACGACCCGGTCACTCCAGCCGGCGGCTTCGATTTTCTTTTGGAGCAGTGCGGGGAAAGCCTCTGCCGGGTCCACACCCAATCCGGCGGCAAGACTGTCCCCGAGGACAACGATCTTGGCGCCCGCAAGCGGATCGGCCCCCTGCGTCGCGGGCGACATCCCCAACCAAACCATTGCGCTCAGAGCCGGCGCCAGCCAGTGCCGGCTCCAACCGGAAAATTTCACCATGACATTCATCGATATCGCAATAACTGTGGTTCAACGAACAGGAAATCAGGCCCATTGTCAACCATCGGCTGACACCATTGGCTGGCAGCGCGTTGTGCGAACCGTGTCGCGAGCCGTTGCATCAAAGAAATAAATGAGGTATGGAGAGGGCCATGAATGCCGGTTCTATATTGGATGTGCGGGAATTGACCCGAAGCTATGCCAGCGTGAACGGTTGGTTGACCGTCGTAAAAGACATCAGTTTCTCGCTGTCGCCAGCGGCCACTTGTGCCATTGTCGGCCCCTCGGGCAGCGGCAAGACCACGCTTATCGGATTGTGCGCCGGCCTGGACCAACCGACCTCGGGCGAAGTGCGCCTTGATGGCCTCTCGCTCGGAGCCCTCGACGAGGATGGCCGGGCGAAAGTACGGAACGATTTGGTCGGTTTTGTTTTCCAGACATTTCAGCTCATCCCCACCCTGACGGCGCTGGAAAACGTGATGGTGCCTTTGGAATTGCGCGGGCATCGCCAAGCCCGCGAACCGGCCCTGGAACTGCTCCGGCGGGTCGGTCTGGGGCAACGCTGGTCACACTATCCGGTCCAGCTTTCCGGTGGCGAGCAACAGCGCGTGGCCCTGGCGCGCGCGTTTATCAACCGACCCAAAATCCTGTTTGCGGATGAACCGACCGGCAACCTGGATTCGGAAACCGGAAAGCTGGTGATTGACTGTTTGTTCGCGTTGAATTCCGACGCGGGCACGGCGCTCGTGCTCGTCACGCACGATAACGAACTTGCCAGCCGCACCGGGCGGACCATCCGTCTCAAAGGTGGCTTGATGGTCAGCGGCACTTGAGACCGGTTCCAAAGCCACCATGCACGGAAATCCTGATCTCCCAGTTGCTGGCTCCCGCCGCGGGGTTCTGGGCCAGCTCGTTGCCTCATGGACCTGGCAGATGGCTTGGCGAGACACCCGCACCAGCCGCCGGAAACTGGCTTTGTATTCCTGTTCGATTGTGCTGGGCATCGCTGCGCTGGCGGCGATCGGCTCCCTGGGCGCCAATTTGGAACGGGCCATTGAGGAACAAACCAAAACATTGCTCGGCGCGGATCTGGTGCTCCAGTCGCAGGAGGCCTTCGCGCCGCAAGCCGAGGAATTATTCCGGCGCCTCGGTGGTGAACAGTCGCGCGAGATTTCGCTTACCACCATGGTTTACTTTCCGCGCACCGAAAACACCCGGCTCGTGCAGGTGCATGCGTTGAGCGGCGGCTTTCCGTTTTATGGCAAACTGGATACCGAACCGGCAAGGGCCGCGGATGCATTCCGTCGCGGCACCGGCGGCGCGCTGGCGGAAGACAGCCTGCTCACCCAGTTTGCTGTCCAAGTGGGTGACCGCCTTCGCCTCGGCAATTTCACGGCCAATATATTGGGCCGGCTGGAAAAAGTTCCGGGTGAAACGGTCGGCCTTTCGGCCCTCGCACCGCGAGTTTATATCGCGCTGGACGATCTGCCTCGGACCGGCCTGCTGCAGCCCGGCAGCCTGGCGCGCTTCGCCGTTTATTTTAAATTCGGATCCGACACCAATGTGACGGCGCTGGTTGAAAACATCAGGCCGCAGTTGGAAAAGCTCCGGCTGCGTCATGACACGGTGGAGGAACGCAAGCGCGACCTCGGGAGGTCCATGGAGAACCTGTATCATTTTCTGAATCTAGTTGGTTTTATCGCTCTGCTGCTCGGCGGTGTGGGTATCGCCAGCGCCATCCAGGTGCATATCAAACAAAAGCTGGGCACAGTGGCTATTCTCCGCTGTCTTGGCAGCTCAGTGGCGCAAACGTTTGCCATCTACCTCGCGCAGGGCATGACCCTGGGTTTGTTCGGCGCCTTGCTCGGTGGCTTGTTGGGCCTGGCTATTCAGTCAGTGCTGCCCATGGTCATGGCCGATTTCATTCCCTTCGCGTTCCAATTTCACACCGCGTGGCTGGCCATTGGACGCGCCATGGCCATGGGTTTGGGGATTTGCCTGATGTTTTCGCTTTTGCCGCTGCTCACGGTGCGAAAGGTTTCGCCCTTGGCCGCGATCCGCGTTTCCTTTGAGACGCGACTCGTCCGGCGTGATCCTTTGCGCTGGCTGGCCGGCGCCACCCTGGCGTCAGGCATCTTCGGATTCGCGCTGCTGCAGAGTCATGACTGGCGGATCGGCCTGGGATTCTCCGTTGGTCTGGGATTGGTTTTCGGAGTCTTGACGCTCACCGCCAAGCTGATGGTGATGCTGACCCGGAAATTTATCCCCGCCAAAATGCCGCTGGCCCTGCGGCAAGGTGTGGCCAATCTGCATCGGCCCAACAACCGCACCCTGTTGCTCCTGTTGTCGCTGGGCCTGGGAACATTTTTGATGGTGAGCCTCTACCTGGTTCAGCATATGTTGCTGCAACAACTGATCACCTCGAGCGGCAGGAACCAGCCCAATGCGGTGCTCTTTGACATTCAGCCCGCCCAGGTCGGGCCGCTAACCAATCTCATTCGCTCATTGGCTTTGCCGCTGCTCGATGAAACGCCGATCGTCACGATGCGGCTGAGTTCGGTGAAGGGGCGTTCGGTTGATTCCCTGTTGTCCCATCAACCCCGGCGCGGTCAAGGGTGGTTGTTGCGCCGGGAATATCGCAGCACCTTCACTGATCATATGCAGGACGGCGAAAAAATCATCGCCGGGCAATGGATTTCCCAAGTGGCCGCGGATTCGACCAACGCGGTGCCGATTTCTTTGGAACAGGGAATAGCCAAGGATCTGCAGGTCGGTCTGGGAGATGAACTGGTGTTCGATGTGCAAGGCGTGCCGGTCAGGACCCGCATCGCCAGCTTGCGCGAGGTGGAATGGCGGCGCATCCAGCCCAACTTCTTCGTCGTGTTTCCTCGCGGAGTGCTGGAAAGCGCGCCGGCCATGCACGTGCTGGTCACCCGCGTCGGCTCCAGCCAGGACTCAGCCCGGATGCAGCGGGCGGTGGTCAAGGCCTTTCCCAATGTCTCGGTCATTGACCTGACCTTGGTGCTGCAAACGGTGGACGCCATCCTGGGCAAAATCTCTTTTGTCATCCGGTTCATGGCCATGTTTACGGTTTTGACGGGTCTGCTCGTACTGGTGAGCGCGCTGGCGGCCGGCCGTTATCAGCGCATCCAGGAAAGCGTGCTGTTGCGAACGCTCGGCGCCTCGCGCCGACAGATTCTTGAAATTCTGCTGGTTGAATATGCCGCACTGGGTTTTCTGGCGGCGCTGACGGGTATTTTGCTGGCGGTGGTCGCCGCCTGGGTGCTGATGCGGTTCGTGTTCCACTCTCCTTTCGCCATGGAGTGGGCATCCGTGTTGTTACCCCTGTTGCTGGCGCCAGGGATCACAGTCACGGTGGGCCTCCTGCTGAGCAACGGAATACTAAAACAATCGCCTTTGAGCATTCTGCGCACAGAAGTTTAAGACCCGTGTCGCAGGAGATCAAAGTCGCCTTCCAAAAAGTGCAAACGCGAGCTGCGCATTGCATACTGCATGGTCGCCGTGGCGATTTGAGTGCATCTTATACCTCCGGCTGACGTGAGGAGTTTTGCAATTGTCTGTTTGTACCGCACAATGGATTGCGCCTGCGGCGTGAAATCTCCGGCGGCACCAGGATTGCTGGGAAGCCATGTGTTATATCAGCAGGGTGGACCTGATGGAGGTCGCTCCCGCGAGATGAAAACAAACCAACTCAACAGCATATTTGAGAACACGGCGGTTACAAATTTCTGGCATCAGACACCGCCGGAAATGCACATCGTCGTCATTGCCGCCGTGGCGTTCCTAGTGCATCTGGTGGTGAAAGCCATCCGTCATGCCAGTGAATGGTTCATCCTGCAAAGTAGCGCCAAGAAAAACCCCTTTGGCTTTGTCACGCATCAGCCGAAATTCATCACGCTGACGCGGCTGATTGTCAGCGGCGTGACCTTCGTTATTTACTTTCTGGCGGTTGGTTTCATTTTGGTTGAGGGTTTTCATCTGAATTTAACCACCTATCTGGCGAGCGCCTCGGTGCTCGGCCTGGCCATCAGTTTTGGATCGCAAAGCCTGGTGCAGGACGTGGTGACTGGCGTCACACTGATTTTCTCCAACGCGATTGATGTGGGTGACCTGGTGGATTTGGGGGGCGTCATCGGCCGCGTTGAACGAATCGGACTGCGTTTCACCAAGCTGGTGAACTTTTTCAATCAGGAGATTTTCGTCCCCAATCGCAACATTGGCAACGTCAGCCGCTTTCCGCGCGGGGGCATTTATGCATGTGCAGACGTGCAATTCTCGCGGAAGGCGGACCAGGCGCGCGTGGCGAGTTTGATCGCGGAGATTGCCCAAGGCACCTGGACGCAGTTCCAAGCCATTGTGCTCGCGCAGCCGGAAATTGGGGGAATCGAGGGGGCGGAGCCTGCTGGCTGGAACTTTTTGCGCGTGAAATTCACCATTTGGCCCGGCCAGGGAAATTTGATCGAAACCACCTTCCGCCAGCAAATGGTCAACGCGATGAAAACATCTGATCCGGCCTACGGCGATTGGATGGTCACCGTGACTTATCGCGCCATGAACACGCCGCACGCCGGCATCAAACCCGCCAATCCGGCTAATCCCCCTAATGCCGCGGAGTAATCCGAATTCGCGTACCCAGTGCGGGGAATTCAATCATGGACGTGGCCCAGCCTGACACTTCAAGTCAACCTTCGCGTTCGCGCGGCCTTTCGACCTGCCGCGGACAGTATCGCGCGCCCTTTAGTATGCACGGCGCGCTGCGCTGAAGCCGAACGTTGCGAAGCCGGCCGGCGGCGGGCAGCGACATGAGTGTGCTTGGGAATGGCGCTCGTAGAAGCCGCATGGTGTCCCTCGCGCCGTAGTGCCCCCAGCGTGGCACGCGAGCGGCGGCTCGACGCGCGCCTCGATCCCCCTTCCCGCCCTCGTTCGTTTTCGCGCTCAGCCTGATGGCGGACTTTTTCCAAAGTTTTGCCGATCTTTGGCGGGGGCAGTTTCACGCCTGCGCGCCTTGCTTTGGACAATCCAATGGCAATGGCTTGTTGCGGTGAACGAGCTCCGTGTTTCCCTGCACGGATATGTTGAAATTCTTCACGCACAAATTCGCCCGCCTGCGTGGAGGGCGATTTTCCTTCGCGCGCATCTCCGCGCGCCCGTTCGATTGTTGCTGGTTCTGGCATGGTGGCGTATTGGCAAAAAACAGTGCCGGCTTATCGTTGCCTACGGCGTGGCTGGCTTGAGCGAAATGCTGTTCTGCACGTCTTTCGCTCCTGACACACCCTTGGCTACGTCAACCGCCTTATCCTTTTGCTCTTGCGTGTTCACAAAGCCGCTCAGCTGCACCGTGCCACCCGACACCATTACTTTCACATCGCTAAATTTATAATTCGGATTGTTCGCCAGCGCGCTTTCGACACTAGCCTGCAGCGTTTTGTCATCCACCAGGACCCCGGCACTTCCGGTTCCGGTTCCGGTTTGAGTTTGATTGCAACCCGTCAGCCCCGCCGCTAGCGCGGCCGTACAAACCAAAACTTGAATCATCTTTTTCATAATCATTCCTTTCTCAACTAGTTTCTCTTCAGCCAGCCTATTCGATGCGCTGACCGGCCTTGCACATTTCACCGCAAATACTGTGCCGCCCAAACGCACCTTTTGCCGTGGCCGTTTGAGCCCAAATGAAGAGATTTGTCAGCCGCGCGCATTGCCAATTGCATAAACCGGTCCGGTGCCCGTGCGATCTGCATTTTTTCCGCTTTCCGAGACCAGCACAAACGCGCTGGCCGGAGCGCGATTCGCATGTCAGGTCGCGCCTGCACACAATCCAGGGAGGATTTGTGACTTTGTTCCCGTCCTTCTTTTTGCCTTTGAACGAGACCCACTGAGGTCTGGTCAAATTTTTATGAACAAAATCAAATATATGCTGGCATTACTCACCTGCGTGTCAGTAGTCAGGAAGGTTCGCGCGCTGCTGCCGAAGATTATAAAGCAAAGTTCCAAGGAGCTGGCACGCCGTCCCATGCCTGACGATGCATTGAGGCTGCCTGAACAGGTGATGACCGAGATCGATTTGCGCGCAACGCACATAGGGCCAGTGTTGGAGCAGATCTTAATGATGCCTCACCATGGGAGTTAGAGGTTTCACGGAGCTTGGGGGCATTTATCAGGGCCCGCGTGGCAAGCGGTGGCCAGTAAGTTGAAGCACGCCGCCAAAAAAACTCGACAATTTCCAATTGTATTCGTCCTTGCCGCCGTGCTCAAGGTTGACCATTTCCTCCATTTGAGCCATATATTTGACCTGTGGCATAGCTGGCATCAGCGGCGGCAAGTTGCACGTAGATGGAGGCAAGTTCGGCGGGCTGCCCTGGTCGGCCGAGGGGCGTTTGGTCACCAAACTCTTTGATCTTTTCTGGTGTGGCGCCGCCACTGACTTGCAAGGGGGTCCAAACGGGACCGGGAGCGACGCCGTTTACTCGAATTCCCTTCGGCCCCAGTTGCTTGGCCAGGGATTTTACAAAATTCATCGTGGCTGCCTTGGTTTGCGCATAATCATACAGGTCCCCAGAAGGATCATATGCTTGCACTGAAGTAGTGGCGATGATTGCCGAACCGGGCTGAAGATGCGGCAAAGCGGCTTTGATAAGCCAAAACGGAGCATAGATATTCGTCTTCATCGTCCAATCGAATTGCTCGGTGCTAATATCAAGAATGGAGGCGTGACTCTGTTGGCGTCCGGCATTGCTGACCAGAATGTCCAAGCCGCCCAACGCAGTGACGGCCTGCTCGACCAGCCTCAGGCAAAAAGCTTCTTCGCGCAGATCGCCCGGCATGGGCGTGGCTTTGCGTCCGGCGGCTTGGATGAGTTGTACGACCTCCTTCGCGTCCTCCTCTTCGGTCGGATAATAGTTTATTGAGATGTCCGCGCCTTCCCGCGCAAACGCAATGGCAGCTGCGCGCCCCATACCCGAATCGCCGCCAGTTATGAGCGCTTTTCGCCCCACCAGCCTCCCCGACCCTTTATAGCTGTGCTCACCATGGTCTGGCTTGGGATTCATTTTACACGCCAAACCTGGCCATGGCTGAAATTGTGACTTGAAGGGTGCCCTGGGATATTTGGTGACAGGATTCTCCAGTGGGGCAGCCTGATCCTTGTGGCTGGGCGAGGTTTCCGGTTCAGCGGAAAGCCCCGAAACAGCCACGGTAGCAAGGGCTGCTCCCATTCCGCCAATGGCTGTTCGCCGGGAAATAAAACTTGAACTATCGCGGTTCATACAGAGTCCAATTTAGTTGGAAAAGAGAGGAAAGGTGCTTACGGCAGGCGGTTTTGGGAGTGAAACACTGAAATCAAAAGGGCCGACAGGCATTGGTATTTCCGCATCGATGGCGCGACCGGACCGGAGGAGCCTGTCAGCCCCAAAAAAATTATTGCCGCGTCGTTCCTCCGCCTTCTGGCAATGTGTTTGCCGCGTTCATATTGTCATTTGTATCCATACCGGCGGGTGTGCCATAAAGCTCGCCGGCCAGTTTGCGCACCATTTGCTCATGCCTGCGCAATGTGGGTAAAGTACGCTGCGCGAATTTCTTCAGGTCGGGGTCCGTCAGAATCCGGCTGGCTGCTTCAAATTCGATCACTGTATTTACGTGGTCCATGACCATGTCACGGGCGTAGGTCCGGTCGAATTCACTGCCGGTGAGAAACTTCAACTGTTTGAAATCATTATATGCGGCTAGAGCCAAATTCGTTTTCAGCAGATACGCACCTTTGATTTCTTCCGAGCCGCTAATCATGGGGTTGTTCCAGTTGGGGTCATCTGCCGCAAAGGTGTTGGTGCCTGGTAATTCCAGCCCCTTTTGTTGGGCCAGGCGGGCCAATTCCTGGTTGGCTTTGGAATGATCCGCAATCATTCGCTGGGCGAAACTTTTCACTTCGTTATTCTGGCTCCGGTCGCGGGCCAGTTCGCTCAGGCGCACCTCTTTCATTCCGCCCATGGCCGCATCCGTTACAAATTCCTGGGCGGTGAGCTCGTTGAGTATTCGTTCCGCCATGTTTCGTGGGGGCAGGTTGGTATCTTGCGCAACTGCAAGGGTGGCAATACCTACCGCAACCAGTGCCGAGTACGTTTTTTTACATTGAATTGTTGTCATCATAAAGTTAAATATTAAATCCTTTCATTCGCCCATTAAGCCTAAACCATGCCATCATGAATCTGTGGTTTTATTGACGCTCAGGATGTTTTGGCATGCGAAATGCAATTTAGTTCCTAATCCTGATTGCAAAACGTGTGATCCAGACTATTAAATTAAATATTGCGGGTCTTTGGACGCGGAGTCGGGAAATAAATAATTTTGCGGGACGTCGTTTAGGAGGCCATCTGGAACGCAGCTTGGAATAATGCAAACTGCAAATTGCGAAGCCAAACCAATTTTGCACGGTGCATTATCGTTGTGGCCAAAGTTCACCGCGGCGCTTCTCCTCCCGCCGGTTTTTCCTCATATTCAAAAATTACCGTCACGTTGGCACATAATCAGCTTAACGTCATTACTTGAAGCGGATGCATTTGGTCCAGTATAATCACGCTTGTGTGCGCCGGTGGCGTGACATGGCGCCGCGCAGTGAGGAGGTGTATGCTTTTCAGCCTGCCGGCTCACGCTGAATTCGGAATTGAGGACGTTTAGAAACAAGCTGAAAAGCTGGCGGCAGGAATCGTTCAGATTCAGCCTCAAACTTCCTTGATTCGGCCCGTTTGAATTTAAACCATAACCAATGCCAGTATAACATAACCTTCAATTGGAACTCCAGGATCATCCCGTCACGGAGACATGGAATTGTACCTGGCAGCCTTGAGAAAGGCTTAGGCGAGAGTTGTGAGTCGAATGGATGCAACCGAAAATTTGACCGCGTCTGCTTCAGCACCCGATGCTTGGGGCATCGTGAAGGGTTATGCCGACGCGCAGAATCACTGGCGGAGGGTGAGCCGACAGACGATCACGAAGCTGAGGCAAGCCATGCGGGCGGGTGGGGGCGAGGCTGGGCCTGGCGCGAGCCAGGTATGGGCGCTAGCGGCAGGTCAAATCCGCCGATTGTCGCAATCGGCCGAGTTAACGCTTGAAGACGGCAGCAAACAACGCGTGAAAACCGCTCTGCCGAGGGATCTGCCAATAGGATACCATCGGCTCACCAACGATGACAACAGCGCGGTGACCCATCTAATCATCCACCCCGGCCGGTGCTACTTGCCCGAGAATCTTCAGGAATGGGGCTGGGCGGTGCAATTATATTCCTTGCGTTCTGGCCGGAGCTGGGGCGGGGGCGAATTCAGCGATTTGCGCCGGTTTGCCCGCTGGTCCGGCCGGACACTGGGCGTCCGCTTCCTGCTCCTCAATCCGATTGGCGCGCCGCTGCCAATGTCCCCAATCGAAGCCAGCCCATATCGCCCCAGCAGTCGTCTGTTTCTCAACCCCCTTTACTTATCGGTTGAAGAGGTTCGGGGAGCGGCGGAAATAAACCTTTCCTTGGGAAAATTAGCTGCTGCCGGGCGGGCCCTGAATGAGGATCCTCATATAAACCGTGATGCGATCTTTCGTCTGAAGTGGATGGCGCTTGAAAGAATCCACGCCCGGTTCCAGGGTCATCGCGCCCATGATCTTTTCTGCGCGCAGCATGGCGAAACGCTCCAACAGTTCGCCGCGTTTTGTGTGCTGGCTGAGCATTATGGGAAGAGCTGGCGGCAATGGCCGGCGCGGTTTCGTCATCCTGCCACCGCGGCGGTGCATGAATTCGCCGCCCTTCATCGTCGCCGGATCCGGTTCCACACGTGGCTTCAATGGCAACTCGACGAACAATTCGCGCGCGCCGGGCGGGAAATGCCAATGATCCTTGATGTTCCGGTGGGAGTCAGTGCGGATGGCTTCGACGCCTGGTTCTGGCAGGACATGCTGGCGCTGGATGTTTCGGTGGGTGCTCCCCCGGATGCTTTTAATGCTCATGGCCAAAACTGGGGATTGCCGCCGTTTATTCCCCATCTGCTGCGCGACTCGGGCTATGAGCCCTTTAAATTATCCCTCCGGGCGATGCTGCGGCATGCCCGGGGTTTGCGGATTGATCATGTGATGGGCTTGTTCCGCCTGTTCTGGATTCCACGCGCAGGCGGCCCGCAATCGGGCGGATATGTGCGTTACAAGGCGGACGAACTCCTGGCAATCTTGGCAATCGAAAGTCAACGGGCCAAGGCGATTGTGGTAGGCGAGGATCTGGGCACGGTCGAACGCGGCGTTCGTCCCCGCCTGCGCCGGCACGGGGTGCTTTCTTATCGTTTGTTCTGGTTTGAGCAGGTGGCTCCAGAGCAGTATCCCGAACAATCAATGGCAGCTCTGACCACGCACGACTTGTTTACGGTGGCAGGTTTATGGTCGGGCAAGGACTTTGCCATGCAAGAAAAACTTGGGCTTCATCCTAACGCATCCGAAACCAAGGCAATTCGCCGCAAATTGTCCCACCGCGCTGGCCTTAGCGAAATCGCGTCACCGCGTGAAGCGATTCAACGGGCGCATCATCTGTTGGCTCGCACGCCCTGCCGGCTGATCACCGCCACTTTGGAGGACGCTTTGGCCGTGGAGGAGCGTCCCAATCTTCCGGGCACGACCACGCAGCGGCCAAATTGGTCCATTGCACTTCCCAAGCCACTTGAAAAAATTCAAAAAGACCCCTTTGTCCGGCAGCTCGCCACGGTAATGAAGCGGACGGCAGGATCTTGATGCCGTGATCAGGAGAGCTACCGCCAGGGATTCACTTCTGACACGCCAACGGACGAGGCGCCGCGTTCCCCAAGGAACTGAAGCTCCTAGGTCTCAAATCTCACTTCGGCGAAATGTTCCCGGCGATCATCCACCAGTTTTAACACTGCTCCTGCGTGTTCGCTTCCGTCCAAAAAAACCTTGGATGGAAGTTTCCAGTCGCCTGAAACGTTGCTCAGGGTAATGTGATAAACCGTTGCGCGGTATCGATAGTCCATTTTAAACGATCTCCAGTCCAGCGGAACTCTGGGAGTGAATCTCAACTCGTCCACTGTCAATTCCACTCCCAGAAGTGTTTCCACAATCAAGCGATACATCCAGCCTGCCGAACCGGTGTACCACGTCCAGCCGCCGCGACCCTTGTGCGGCGGCAGGCTGTAAACATCCGCCGCGACGACGTAAGGCTCTACTTTATACCGTGCCACATCCTCTGGGTTCTGCGCGTGCAAGATGGGGTTGATGAGCTTGAACATTTCCCACGCCCGCGCGCCTGCGCCGTTTAGGGCAAAAGCCATGACCGTCCAAATTGCCGCATGAGTGTATTGGCCTCCGTTTTCGCGAACCCCAGGAACGTAGCCGCGGAGGTAACCGGGTTCCATCGGCGACGCATCGAAGGGCGGATCAAACAATTGAATCAAACGGGCTTCGCGCTGCACGAGGCGGTGCGCGACTGCTTCCAAGGCAGTTCCCACACGATCCCGGCTGCCAAGACCGGAGATTGCCGCCCAACTTTGGGGCAGGGAATCGATTTGGCATTCGGGATTCACCGCGGAGCCGAGCGGCTCGCCGTTGTCGAAATACGCGCGGCGAAACCATTGGCCGTCCCACGCATGTTTTTCAATGTTTGCCCCCAAACTGCCTGCCTGGGTTTCGCATAGGTCGGCAAATGCCTGATCGCCCCGCCGGCTTGCCAAAACGGAAAACTGCTTCAGCACGTCGTAGAGGAAGAACGCCAGCCAGACACTTTCGCCTTTTCCTTTTTCCCCGACCAGGTTCATCCCGTCGTTCCAATCACCCCCGCCCATGAGGGGAAGACCGTGGGCGCCAAACCTCAAGCCATGACGGATTGCGCGGACGCAATGTTCATAAAGCGTGCCGGATTCGGCGGCGCGGTCCGGCAAGCCATAATTCGCTTCCTCCTCCGCCCGCAGCGCGCGGCTTTCCAAGAAGGGAACCTCGCTGTCCAACACGCCGGTGTCGCCAACGGCCTTGACATACCGGCAAGTCGCATAAGGCAGCCACAAATAATCATCCGAAATATGCGTGCGCACGCCGCGACCGAGCGGCGGATGCCACCAATGCTGCACATCGCCTTCGCGGAACTGTTGCGCGGCGGCTCGGAGCAATTGTTCGCGCAGCAATTCCCGGCGGGTGTGAATCAGCGTCATGGCATCCTGAAGCTGGTCACGAAAGCCAAAGGCGCCGCCGGATTGATAGAAACCCGTGCGTGCCCACAGCCGGCAGGAAATCGTCTGGTACAGGAGCCAGCCGTTGGCCAGCACATCCAGCGCCGGCTCGGGCGTTTCGACCTGAACGGCGTTCAACGTGTGTTCCCATAAATCGCGGACTTTTTGCAATTCTTCCCGGCCAGCGTCGAGGTTTTGAAATCGCCGGATCAGCTCGCGCGCGGAATCGAGATTTTGTCCCGCGCCGAGAACGAAGGCAATCTCGCGTTCCTGTCCCGGCTCCAGTTCCATTTGCACTTGGAAGGCCGCGCATGGATCAAAGCCAACTCCGGTTTTTCCCGAGAGCCGTGAACGGCGCAATGCCGCCGGCTGCGCGAGCGTCCCATTGCGTCCCAAGAATTCCGTGCGGTCTGCCGTGCAGGAACAGCCTGGCTCGCTGCAGGCCACGAATGCCACGCGGCCTTCGAAATCGGTGTTGTAAGGATTGCGCGCCAGCAGCGCCCGGCTGGGCGGATCGATTTCGGTGGCCACATGCGGAGCATTTTTTTGCCGCAGCTCACCCAACACCCATTCCCAAAAACCTGTCAGCGATAATCGCCGCCGGCTGTGAGCTGAAAGGTTGCGAAGTTTTAATGACGTAAATTTCACGGGCTCGTTGGCAGAAACATAAATCGTCAGTTCCGATGAAACGCCAGCCTCGGCGTGCTCAAAAATACTGTAGCCAAAACCGTGCCGGATGACATAAGGCGATTCCCCCCGCGCCGGGAGCGGCGTGGGCGACCAGAATTTTCCGGAATCCTCATCCCGGAGGTAAAAGGCTTCGCCGCTGGCATCAGTCACGGCGTCGTTGTTCCACGGGGTTAACCGGAATTCGTGACTGTTTTCACTCCAGGTGTAACCGCCGCCGCTTTCGGAGATGAGCGTGCCAAAGCTGGGATTGGCCAGCACGTTGACCCATGGCGCGGGGGTGAAGACCCCGGGCGGAAGCGTGACGATGTATTCGCGTCCATCACGTGCAAAGCCTCCGAGGCCGTTGGAGAACCGGAGCTCACGTGCCGGCAATTCAAAGTTGGTGTCAATCGCCGGCGGTGCGTGAATCCGCAATGGCGGCGGTAGTGGGTCTGGCCGCGCTCGCCGCGCCAATTGCTCGGGCAACTTGCCCTGGTCATCGTGCAACACGATTCGCGCGGAGGCTTCCAGGAGGATTTTATCTTCCGGCGAAAACTGATCCGCCCGGCGCAAGAAAATTCCGCCGGGCTTGTCCAGCAATTGGGCGGTGTTGTTCGTCGTGACCAGATTCAATATTTGGTCGTGCAATGTCGCCCGATAAACCGAATCATCTTCGTTCAAGATCACCAAATCCACGGCCAGCCCTTTCAAGCGCCAGTAAGCGTGCGCCTGCACGATTTGCCGCACCAACTCAACGTGATCGAGATTTGTGGCATGCAGCAACAAGATCGGCAGATCACCCGAGATGCCAAAGCTCCAAAGATTGCGCTGGCTGCGGCGGTTGCGTGCCAGGAGGCTTGGGCTGGCACGGCGTCCGGGGTGAACGAAAAGCAGGCCGCTGGCGAGCCGGCCATATAATTGCGCCTCCGCCTCGGTCGTATTCAAATGGCGTAACATGATCAGTCCGTGGGTCCAAGCCAGTTCAAAACAGCGGTTGGCAATGGTTTGATCCTGATACTTTTCTATGAGACCATGGATTTCATCACGTGTCGGCGCGATTCCGGAAATCAGGGTCACCGCGGCGCTTTCCTTTGAATTCAGCCGGAGCGAGCGGCGGATGGAAGCGATGGGATCGAGGACCGGACCTGCGCTGTTCGACAACGGCCCGGAATGTTTCAAAGCGGCGGGAGTGCTCGGGTTTCCACCGCGGCCAATGAACTGCGCCCGGTCGGTTTCAAACGAAACCAATCCAACCGCATGGCCATGGAGCAGCAGCAGATGGCCCAGCCACGGCGACTTTTCGTGGGACGAGCGTGGACGACGCGAACCCACAATGGCATTCTGGCGGGGAATAATCTCCGTTTGAACGAACAAACTGCTGAAAGCAGGGTGCGCCACGTCCGCCGCCGCCGTGTTCAAAACAATTTCCGCATATGTGGTAACCTCAATGGTGCGCGCTTCGTCAGCATGGTTCATTAGTGTAAGCCGGCGGACCTCCACGTCGTTCTCCGGGGAGACGGCTATCTCCATCCGCATATCAATTTCGTGCAGGCGCGAATGAAATTCCGCGCGGCCCTGGCTGAAGACGGCTTCGTAGCCGGGATTGGCATTCAAGGTTGGTTGCGGTGTGGGTGACCAGACTTCGCCTGTGGCTGTGTCGCGCAGATAAAAAAACGTCCCCCAAGCTTCCCGCGTCGAATCTTCGCGCCACCGCGTGAGTGACGTGTCCTGCCATCGGCTGTAACCGCCGCCAGCGCTGGTGACCATAACATGATAACGCCCATTGGACAGCAAATGCACTTCGGGCGGCCCGCTGTTGGGCTCGGTAAACACGCGCATGGTGGCTTCCCCCGACCCTGCCGATTCGCGTTCTCGGTTCGCTTCAAGTTCGTGCGGATACAGCACGGAAGTTTCGCGCGGCACGCGCTCATGCAGCAGCAACTCCGCGGCTCGGAACAGGGGACAGGCGCTAAACCGCCGCTGCATTAGCCGGTCCAGCAAACAGTTGGCGAGCGAAAGGAGGATCATCCCTTGATGGTGCGCCATGAAGGATCGTACAACCGCGTGGGTCTGGCCATTCGGCACGCGCGAAACCGTATAATCAAGCGCCTCGTAAAGGCCGAACTTGCCGGCTGCATTCTCGCGCTGCAAGGTTTGCAGGTTCTGGCAGGCTGCTTCTGGCGCAATCATCAAAGCCATCACAGTTGCGTAAGGCGCCACCACATGGTCTTGCGCCAGACCGCGTTTGAACCCGAGGCCAGGCACGCCGAAAGCGCGATATTGATAATTGGCGGATGAGTCCCGCAAATTGTAACCCGACTCTGAAACACCCCATGGAGTTTTGATTTGTTTGCCATATTGGATTTGGCGGGCCACGGCGGATTTGCAGGACAGGTCCAGCAGGGTATTCTCGTAACTCGGCATCACCAGCAGCGGCATCAGATACTCGAACATGGATCCGCTCCAAGAGATCAGCGTGGGATTGCCGCCGGTGGAGGTCAGCGAACGTCCCAGCCGAAACCAATGACTTTGCTCCACCTGTCCCAAGGCGATGGCGACGTAGCTGGCGAGGCGCGCTTCAGACGCAAGCAAATCATAGCAACTCGCATCCTGCCGGTGCTGGCTGACATTGTAGCCGATGGCGAAAAGTTCGCGCCTTGGATCATATAATAACGTGAAATCCATGCGCGCCAGCTCAAAGCAGCGCTGGGCCAGAGACTCAAGTTCGCGAACGCAGGCGCGGGCGTTTTGTTCTGCTGCCTCCAGCGTTTCCCGCAGTTCCAGCAATCGTTTTGCCAATCCTCCGCCTGGCTCGGATTTGCGGGCGCTCTCCGCCAGTTCGTTCAATGCCTCTGACCAAGCTGTCGTGCTTTCGGCGAGCTGACGCAAGCTCATCGGCGCTTGGAGTTCAGCCGCCAATTTGGTCCACGCCGGCGGCGATTCATGCTTGGTAAAGAATTTGGATTCCGCATCCAAATGCAGCCACGGGAATTGGTGGAGAATCGCTTCGCGCTGTTCGCGGCAGCTTTTTTCGAAAAGTGCCCGCCACTGCGCAAGGTCAGCGGCCCGTTCGCCTCCAGTTTGTTCCTCCCTCGCCACCAACTCAATCATTTGATTGATCCAAGTGAGGCATTCCCGGAACGATTGGGGATCTTCCACGAGGAACTTTCCCCCCCTGGCCGGCAGGGGGAGGTTTCCCGCCGCGTGCGCTTGCTCGGTCATAACCCCCAGCGTGTCACGCAGTCCGGCAACCACTTGGGTTGCGCTCAATTTCTGATCCACCAGTTCCAGCAAGCCAGAATGCAGCGTCAACAAGCATCCCGCGAGGTTGCCATTGTCCACGGTGGAAATGTAAAGCGGATTCAGCGGTTTGAGCGTGCGGGTGTCGTACCAGTTGTAAAAATGGCCGCCATAACGCTCAAGCTTTTCCATGGTTCCCAGTGAGCGGGCAACACGTTCGATCAGACTCCCCAAGGATACATATCCGAAATCATGCGCCGCCAGCGTGCCTAGGAGGGCAAGCCCGAGATTGGTGGGTGACGTGCGGGTCGCGATGACGATATGCGGATACTCCTGATAATTGTCCGGCGGCAGCCAGTTTTCTTCAGCGGTGACAAAGGTCTCAAAAAAGTTCCAGGTCTTGCGCGCCAGGCGGCGGAGTTGGAGAACTTGCTCCGGTGAAAACTCAATCTCTTTTTTTTCCAGGGGCAAACTGATCCACCAGGCAATCCCCGGGGAAAACAGCCACAGCCCAAGAAAACCGACGACCATCCAGGACGGCGCGTTGCCGAGGGCAAAAAACAGCGTGCCGGCGCCCAGTGCCAGCAGCGGCGCACACCCCATGGCGGCGAAAAAACCTTGCCAGGAGTTGGTGGCCTCCATTTCAGATTCGCTTGAGGTCTGCCACTCGAGCAGATTGCGCCGGGAGAAAACCAGCCGCCATAAGGTGCGCGCCACGGCATCCAAACTGATGACGGCATCATAAGGCAGAAACACCAGGGTCAAAATCGCCTGCGCCGACTGCCGGCTGATAGCGGGGCCGATATTCTTGAGGTGAAGATGGAGTGGCAGGTGGTTGGGTTTGCGGAAAAATTCCGCGCCTGCCGCCAGCAGCGAGGGGACCAACATGATGGCCAAAACCAGCCAACTCCACGCCGTGGCGGAATTGGGAGTCAGCAACCAGCCAAGCAGCAGCAAAAGCAGCAGCCCAAATGGGACCAGACTGCGGCGCAGATTGTCAAAGATTTTCCAGCGCGACAAACCGGTGAGCGGATTGCGCACCCGGCGCACATCCGGTCCCGGCAGACGCGGCAGGAGCCACGCCGCCACCTGCCAATCGCCTCGCATCCAGCGATGCCGCCGCCGGGTGTCGGCGTTATAGCGCGACGGAAATTCCTCAAAGATTTGCACGTCGCTGACGAAAGCCGAGCGGGCATAACATCCCTCCAAAAGGTCATGGCTTAAAATCCGATTCTCTGGAAATTTTCCCCGGACCGCGCGTTCAAACGCGTCCACGTCGTAAATCCCTTTTCCGATGAATGACCCTTCGTGGAAAACATCCTGGTAAACATCGGAGACCATGCGCGTATAGGGATCTATCCCCGACTCCCCGGAAAATATTCTTACGAACCGGGATTTATTGGCCCCCGGCAGGCTCACGGCGACGCGGGGCTGCAAAATGGTGTAGCCTTCCACCACCACGCCTCTTTGCGCATCATAAATCGGGCGGTTTAGGGGATGCGCCATGGTGGCGGCCAGTAGCCGCGCCGTGTCGCGAGGGAGCTGCGTGTCCGTATCGAGCGTGATCACATATTTGATGTGCGGCAATGCCGAAAGATCGCCGCTGATTATGGAAAAACAAGCCGCCCCGCCGCCGCGCAAACAGCGGTTCAAATCCGAAATTTTGCCGCGTTTTCGCTCGTAGCCCATCCAGATTTTTTCCGCCGCATTCCAGCGGCGCGGCCGGTGAAATAAATAAAAAATGCACGGGCGGTCGCCTTGGTACTTTCGGTTCAAAACCTGTATGCCTTCACTCGCGCACCGCAATAATTCCTCATCCCCGGGCCGGTGTTCCTTGTTCGCGTCGGGAAAATCTGTCAGCAACGCAAAAAACACCTGGTCGTCGCGATTGGCCAGATACCTGACTTCCAGCGCCTCGAGCAAGGTTTGCACGCCGCGTATCTGGACGAGCATGGTGGGCACGACCACCAAAGTCGCGTTCTCCGCCGGCAGACCTTTGGAGAAATCCAGCCGCGGCAGCGCGGCCGGCTGAACAAAATTGGTGGCGAACCAATTTACCGTTGATACGGCGAGTTGACTGGAGCAAAGCAAAACCAGCAGCGCCATCATTCCGGCCGGCCACGCCGAAATGCCTGTCGCCATCGCATAATGCAGCAAGGGCATGGCAACCGCAAGCGTCACTGCCAGGATGCCGCCAAGATAAAATGCCAGCGGATATTTGCGCGCGAGGCGGGGCAAAAGTCTGTGAATGGGAATGGTTATCGCCGCCGCGCGCTCCAAGCTCTCCACGCCACGCCCGGTCAGAAAAAATCCCACATGGGCGAGGCGCTCATCCGGCGAACGGATTTCATTTTGCGCCAGGCCAATGGCCAGGGTCGCCACGTCCAATTCGGACTTATTGCTTTGCCGGGCAACGCGCTCGACGGTGTGGCGATAGGCATCGCGGGTGGCAAAATCCATTTTCGCATAGATGCGGGCTGGATCACCCCGTAAGATTTGTTCGACCGTGCTCTGGTTTTCCACGAACTCCCGCCAATCTTGGGTGTCCAAGAAACGCAAACTGCAAATTGAATTACCCACCGTGGCTTGGGTTGCCGCCTGGAACTGACTTTCGCTTTGCATCAACTGTGCGGCGGTCGTTCCTTGCGCGGCCAGGCAATCCTCCATCCAGCCCACTGCGAGCTTGGGGGCCGGCGACTTTTCCTGGATGCGGCGCATAAACTCCGTCACAAACGGCCGACTCAATGCCGGCCGTGACTGCGCCATTTCCCCCACCACGATGATCAAGTCCGGCAGATTGTGCTCCGCCACCTGCAAGATTTTGTTTGCCCAGTTTCCGGCCTCGTCCTGATCCTCGCCATCCGCATTCAATTGCGCCGCCACCCGGCGCAAATTTTCGATCAGCGCCAGCCGGAGCATGATGGGAATCGCCCATAGTTCGCCCAGTTTCAATGGGGATATTTCCTGATATGCCGCCACGAAACTGGTCAAATGCGAAACGTCAATGCGCCCGTCCGTATGGGAGACAATCTCCAATGCGAGTTCATATACCCGCGGATAAGCTCGCCATGGCCCATTGAGCAACCGAGGCAGCTGGCGGTTGAAGCCACGGGGCAGATGCCGCTGCGCGGTGCGGATTTGCTCCTCCAGGAGTGGATAATTGTCCAGCAGCCATTCTGCAGCCGGCGTAATTGGACGCGCTTTTTCAACCCGCAACGTTTGCGAGTTGTAGTCGCGCAAGATTTTTTCATTCGCGGCCAGGCGTGGCAGCAATACATTCGGCCCACGGCCGCTTTCCGTTCTGCGATTTCGCGCCAGGGAGCGGGCGGACTGCTTGAGCAAATCTACGCTCAACAACTCGCCCCGCAGCGGCTGTTCGTCCGGCCCCTCGTCCAGAAACCCATCTTTCCCAATCCAGGGCTGGATTGCGTGTATGCGGTCCCACTTCAGACCAATAAACCGAGCTGCCTTGGCCTGAAACCGTTCAGTCAGAGGCTTGTGAAAAGTCCCGCTTGAATCTTCGTTCAATATCATCCGGTTTTGCTTTGCAACCCTCGTGCCATCAAGTGTTTTGGCCGAGAGGCAAACGATCCCTGCGGTCCGGCTGCAAATTGCGCGGCGGACCATATCCCAGCGGCACACTGCGCTGAATAGCCCATTTGACGGCCCGTCTGCCAGCTTGGCCCGGCAGACTATCTTTTTGATATCAGACCTCGGCGGGGCAGCAAACGGCCCAGCCGCCCGATATCTTCCTGTGCATCCGCATCAAAAATTCCGTCCGGAAAATTTGACCCTGAACCTTTTCGCGGTCGCTCGATCAGGTTTATTCACGGTTATCGCAATAAGAGGACCAGCACAAGAATCAGCAAGACCAGCCCCGCCGAACCGCCCCCGACCCAAATGAAGGTGCCGAGTATTGGAAGAAGTGAAGCATGCATAGTTTTTATGGTGAGATTGGCGGGTGGAAAACTCCGCGAAGGTTGCAGCCTTGGTGGATTGAGTGCGGCGCAATCATATTGGTGTCGCCTCTCGGTGTCTAAGGGCATACCTGGCTCCCACACTGCCGGCTGCCGCACTGACAATTAATCCAGCCAGAAGTGCGAAAAACGTCTCAGTGGCCGCCCTGGAAACCTGCCGCGTGGCTTGTTCCGCCGCTGCCTTCGCCTTTTGCGCCTCCCTTTTTTTGATGTCATCCAGATCAGCTTTGAGACTTTTGTAAGATGTGATCCACCCGTCCACCAACGCCGTTGCGTCGGGTTCACTCATTTGATGGGTTGCCGTCAGCGCATGGATGACCTGCGTCCGATTTAAGGAAGAATCAGTGTTGTTGTCCTGCGCAAAAAGTCTCGCCAGAGCCAGCCCGAGTTCGCGGCGAGTCCGGATCTGGGAGCTAGGCGGCGAATTCGTAGGCAGGGATTGAACGGCTTCCTCCTCGAAGCTACTCCGCTCGTCGTCCAGGCGTTTAACCCCTTCTTTGGCCACCCCGCCCTCTGGTGCCGCAAGGGCCAGCTCGCTGATGCCCATGCTGGCACCCAAAGCTTTAAGACCTCCGCCCAGAACCATGCCCGTGCCTTTGGAGAGGCAAAGCATGGTAATAATCAGCGTGAGACACCAAACTAGTATGCCATGAGCGAACCCACTATGCCACGATTGGGAGAAGCGACCGGCCAGCAACGCGCCAAACCACAACGAAATCAAGGCGCACACACTCCAAATAATTGCCGCACCCACATCGAAGTGTTCCAAGGGTTTCTCCTCGTCCAACGGAGAGAACGTGGCTAATCCTGCGCCCACGCCGAGAATAGTCAAAAGGATTTGGAGGCCAATTGCCGCCAAGGTGCCGGCTAGCACGCAACGCCAGCAAAGTGAAAACTGCCATCGATAGTAATCTGCCCTCGTGGGGTCGCTTACCGGGATACGAGTCATAATTGGAAAGAGGGATGATGCCGACGCGCGCGTTGCAGCGCTGGTTGGCGACTGCCTGCGGAACCGCCCGGGAATCGGACCCGGCGGTTCCGCTTCGCACCTTCAACGACGTGTTGTGTAACCTGCGGTTTCCCGGCCTTTTGGGGCGGAAGATTCGCCAGTGCTGGAGATGTCCTCGGCTCCTGCGTTCTTGAAGATTTCCTTGGCGCGACTGATCTCGTCGTGATCCTCGGTATGAACGGATATTAACACGTTGCCATCTTTTATTTTCCCTTCGTACCGCTTGGCTTCGTATTCCGGTATGCCCAGGCCGATCAACGCGCCAGTAATGCCCCCCACGGCTCCGCCTACCGCCGCGCCGCCCAAAGCCGCCATGATCGGTCCCGCAGCGATGAAGGGGCCTATGCCGGGAATCGCCAGCGCGCCGATCCCAGCCAGCCAGCCGAGGGCTCCGCCCACCACCCCGCCCGTCACCCCCCCGGTGGTCGCGCCTTCCGGAGCTTTGGTGTGCTGTTCGTGGGCGAAATCCTTGGTTCCGGATTTGTCCGGTAACAGCACCGAGATGTCGTTGCTGGAAAAACCGGTATCACGGAGCTGATTAACAATGTTCACGGCGTGAGTCTCACTTTTTGCTATGCAGATTACAGATGATTTTGACATATGTTGTTTCGTTGTTTTGTTTTGGTTGTTTGTTTTTATGGATTTGTTTTTTCCAAAATTTTAAATCACAGCGGCGCACCTGATTGGCCATTAAGGGTCAATCAGTGAAATCTTCCCCCGCGACTTCGCCGGCCAGGTGCCTTCCGGTTTTGCGCATGCTATTCCTGTTCATGTGTAATGTTCGGTATCCTTTGGCATTAGATTCATCAGTTTAATTTTAACCGGCGGCAAACACCCGTTCACCATGCCGGGAAATTGCCCGGCCCCGTGATACCGTCCAGCTTTACGAAAGCACTTTAGCTTGGATCGTGCCAAGGCGCTGAGGCTTCAATTACAGCCCTTTCCCGCACAGCCGCTCCTCCAAACAGTGCATTATTCCCTCTGATCGTGCATTTTCCCCAGGCCACCTTGCGGGCTCCGGCTTGACGCCCATCTGCATTATATGATCTAAATATATTTCCAAAATG
>Ga0302320_10007204_pt1 | contig 24527 bp, 23 predicted proteins | sample Bog_T0_3_FD_202130 | JGI IMG/M metagenome (GOLD analysis project Ga0302320, IMG submission 202130) | Peat permafrost microbial communities from Stordalen Mire near Abisko, Sweden - Bog_T0_3 | ecosystem: Environmental > Terrestrial > Soil > Wetlands > Peat | place: Sweden: Abisko, Stordalen Mire...
GTCTTCATTCGGCTTGGGGCACCAGTTCAAAGTAAATTATGATGTCATTTCAATAGATTATTTTATCGCACGAGGGGTTAGTCCATAGTCGATCCTGCATTGCGACGACGTGCGGTCGTTCGTTGCGGGGTTGGCGATCCGTTGGGACACCCTCGCCGCACATCGCGCCAGGAGGGTTGGGCGAGAACCGACGAATCGGTCGCCGTGGGGTCGAGCCGACCCTCCGGCGTGCTTGTCGTCGGCGACCAATAAACGCCGCGCTCCGGAATCAGCGCAGCCTATCCATAAGAGCGGGCGCAGTTCGCCGGCCGGTCAGGTCTTCTTCGCGAAGGGCGTCGTAGCTTGGCCGCCCTTGCTCTGCGACTGCTTATACGCGGAGACTGTCGCCTTTGGCTGGCTCTTGTCGGCCTTCGGCTTCTTGGCCTCCTTGTTGCCTTTCAGCTGACCTTTCGCCATTGTTTCCTCCTGCTGTCGGGCCGCCACGCGCGGCGAGGCGCTGATCGTAGCAGCTTGCTGTGTCGATAACCGCGCCCATGACGCTCGTGAGTGTGGCTTGACCACCGGTATTACGTATTATGTGACACGTCCCCAATTCGAAGTCTCGTCGACCTTTGCTCTATGCGACAAGGGGCCGCGTTTTCGGGGCTGGGCCGCGACCGGGGTTCATCCGGATCCGGGATTTATGTAGTGAACGTCACCGTAATGCTAATCAAATCTGTAGTTGAGGCCCGCCCGGACAATGTCGTTGTTCAAATGGATCGCCCGTGTGCCGATGATGGCGTTGGGAACGATGAGGTCGGGAGAAAAATAGGTCCCCTTTTGCAGGTCCACGTAGAGATATTCGGCCTTTATCGACCAGTTTCGGCTGAGCGCGGCTTCGAGCCCGCCGCCGATCGTCCAGCCCCAGTGGGTCTTGGTTTGAGTGAAGACGCCTGTATCGTCCGCGCTGGCGTCGATCGTGTCCCCCACGCTCGCGGCGGCGACTCCGCCCGTCGCATAGACCAGCCAGCGTTCGGCGACGGTCATGCCGAGGCGCAAGCGGCCCGTCGCCAACCATTTTTCGCTGGTCGTATTGATGACGGTCGTGTTGAAGGGCGCAATGTCGTTGCTGGCGCCCTTTTGACTCACCGCTGACAGGTCGCCCTCGGCGCCGACGATCACGTTGTCGACCTGCCAATCATAGCCGAGCCCGCCGCCGAAAAGACCGCCGCTGACGGCGAACGGATTGGTCATCGGCAGGCCGATATAGGGCGGCGAGCGCGGGTCGACGTAAATCGATTGGCTGCGGCCCCACGCGCCGCCCGCTTCGACGCCGAGACGCCAGCCGGTCCAACTCCACGCTGGCGCAGGCGGCGGCGCCGTGGTCGAGATGTCGGCCGCCAGGGCGGGCGAGCCAATCCCTGCGGCGATTGCAGCCATGCTCATCAGCATCTTCTTCATGACTGGCCCCCGGCAATGATTCGACATTGCCCAGATAAGACGCCTTCTCGGCGGCATAGGCATCATGACGCCCTCCCCGCCACATTGACAATACCGGCCGTAGTAAAACGGGGGATGGAGCGATGATTCTCGGGGATGTTGCCGATTTGCCATCGTCAGGCCCGTAAACGAACCAGAGCCTGCATTACGGATGCATTGAAGGCCCAGCCAGCATTACGGGACACATTACGTTACGGCACTGTCGCCGTAATTCTGAATTTCATCTTTGTTCCTTTCGCCTACGGGGCGCGTCCTCAAGTGATCTCGAGGCGCTGGAATACGGGCGCCTTCACCAAATCGAGGAGGATCGCGAAGACGACGGCCGCAGCCAGCGCGCCGGCCACCACCGACGCCGGCAGAGGCGGCATTGCGATCCCTGTCACGGCCAAGATCGAGGCGATCAGGAGATCGACGACGGACGATAGGAGAAGCCAGATACTGGGACGTGAGGACCACAGGCGGCGGCGTTCGCGATTGGTGTAGGTCGTGGCCTGGTTGCCGAACACGACGGCAACGAAGCCCAGGGTCTGCAGGGCGCTTATCGGCAACCCCAACCGATAGGCGCCGAAGGCGAGGATGGCCGTGCAGAACAGCAACTCGCCGACGCCCATGATGACGCCGGCGATCGTCAGGTTGCCGATCCGCCAAGCATTTGGCGCGGGCGACGGCCGGACGTTGTCGGTCGTCAGCGACATGCCGAGAAAGTCGCCGGTGATCATGATCAAGACCATCAACAGCGGCGTCAGGATCGCATGTCCGGTCATCAGCAGCCCGATCGCCAGAAACAGCACCTGCACGATTTTCTTGGTGATGGAGTTCAGCGTGTAGCTCAGGATGCGCTGGAACGTCGTGCGGCCTTCCTTGACCGCGGCGACGATGCCGCCGAGCCCGGGCTCGGTCAGCACCATGCCGGCCGCCGATTTGGCGACGTCTGTCGCCGTCGAGACCGCGATGCCCATCTGGGCCTGGCGCAGCGCCGGCGCATCATTGGCGCCGTCGCCGCACATGCCGACGGTTTGGCCGCCTTTCTGAAACGCTTTGACGAGTTTGTACTTGTCCTCCGGCAAGACGCCAGCGAAGACCGCGAATTGGTTCGGGTGGACGGCGTCGGGGATCGGACCGGGCGGGCAGACAGCGCCATCCAGACCCACCGCCTTGGCGACGATGGCCGCCGTCGCCGGCGCATCGCCCGTCACCATGACGGTGCGGACGCCCAGGCCGCGCAATTCGCTGACCAGCGCCGCCGAGTCCTTGCGGGGCGGGTCGCTGAGCGCGACGAGTCCCGCGAGCTTCATCCCCGTCGCAGGCCCGGCGGCCACCGCCAGCACCCGGAAGCCCTCATCCTCGAGTTGCTTGGCGGCGGCGGCTGCGGTCGGCGACGCTTCGGCAAGGCCGACAACAACGGCGTAGGCGCCCTTCACGATTCGCTGCGCGTTTCCCGCTGCATCCGTTGCGGTCGCTTCGGACATCTTCTTGGCCGGGTCGAAGGCGGCGAATTTGACCAGCTTCGGTGCGTCGGAGACCGCCTTGCTTGCCGCCGCTGCGCGTATGGCGCCATCGACTGGGTCCTCGCCGCCGTCCGAGCTGGCGAGCGCGGCCAGCGCCAGGACATGCGCTTCGTCAAAGCCGGGCATGGGCCGGACATGGGTGACCGTCAGGGTATTTTGGGTCAGCGTGCCGGTCTTATCGACGCACAGGACAACCATCGACGCCGCTTCGTCCACGGCCGAGAGGCGTGTTGGCAGGACGCCCTGTTTCGCCAGGGCGCGCGCGCCGAGGGCGGACGCGAGGGTGAAGGTGGCTGGCAGCGCGACGGGGATCGACGCCAGGATCGCCGTCAGGACGAGCGGGACGATGTCGGCAACCGGCATCTGGAGACGCCAGGCGTAGGCCACCAGCAGCATGATGACGACGCCATTGAAGGCGGCGAGATTGCGCACAACGCGTAGCACCGCCTTTTGCTGGGTGCTCACCACATGAGCGGTGCGCACGAGTTCGGCGGTGCGACCGAATTTGGTCCGGACGCCGGTTGCGGTGACTTCCGCCTCCGCCTCACCGCGCCGAACCAACGCCCCTGCGAAAGTTTGAACCCCGGCGCCGGCTTCAATCGGCGCCGATTCGCCAGTGAGCATCGACTGGTCGAGAAGAACTTCGCCGCCAATAAGCTTCACGTCCGCCGCGACTACGCCGCCCAGCGACAGCTTGACCAGGTCGCCCAGCGCCAGCTCCGTGGCGGGTATGATCTTCCACACCCCATCGCGTTTGACCGAAGCCGTCAGCGCGAGCCGCGACTTCAGCGCGGCAAGCGTCGCCTGGGCGCGACTCTCCTGAAACAGTCCGAGCGCGGCGTTGAACGCCAGGAGAAGGGCGATGATCGCGGCCTCGACATATTTGCCGAGCGCCAACTCGAGCACGATGGAGGCTTCGAGCATCCACGGAACGGGCGCCCAGAACTTTTCCAGCGCCTTGCGCAATGGGTGGACGCTCGTGTCCGGCATCGCGTTGGGGCCGAATTTTGCGAGCCGGCGACGAGCCTCGTCGCTCGTCAGGCCGCCTGAAACGGCCTTCTCAGCGTCCGCGGAGCCGGCAGGGACGGCTGTCGTTGTGGATGCGGCGGTCTGCATCTTGGCATGCTCCGATCCATTCGCCGCCGGCTGCTGTGCTGACCCCGGTTCCGGCTTAGGCGCAGAATTCAGCATATCCTTCGCTCTCATTTCGGGTCCTGGGGTGGAATCCGAGCCGTGAGAGGGTCGACATGAGCCTTCATGGCGGGGGGCTTTCGTAATGCGCCCAAACGACGACGCGGCGAGGCCGCACGCCGCCCCGGCAAACGGTCTCCACCTCAATGGGACGACCTGGCTACCCCCCCCCGGCATTCGCGCCGTGACGGCCCGAGCCGATGCTCGAGAGGCCTCCGGCTTCCCTCCGCGGAAAGAACGCAAGCGGGAATTCCCGCGGCCGAACGAGGAGCCGTGCAGCTGAGACGCCAAGAGGATCCATTTGTACGGCGTTGCGGCTAGACTCGGAATCTACTCAGGGGATGGCGAGCGTCGTCGGCGCCTGCGCCGGCCAGAGGCCCAGGCGGCGCCTGCCAACGGTCCGGGGATGACTCTCAGCGCGCGTTCGAGAAACGCCGCAATGGCCCGAGCCGACCCCGAAATGGCGCTGAGCGTTACAGTTCAATAATATGAAGCCATATCCAAAGGGGTCGACCTCGGACGCGTTTTCACAACCTGGGCAGAAACGAGGAGACAATGAAAATCAAATGGCTCGACAAGCCTCAGAAGCATGACTATCCGGCCGCCGAGTCGTATCTGAGTTTGTCGATGGACCGACAGACAGCCAGAACCGCCGCCGAGGAATTGAGGAACGCCGAGATGACAGAATTTGCGGCAAAAGACATTTTCAGAGCGTCCGGACTATCGTTGCTTGGGGTCAGTAATAGCCATGTGGAAAAAGTTCGCGCTCAAATCGCCCGCAGTGACAAGCTGTCTCCATTGTTGCTCTACAGGGACAAGGCGAATGGCAAATTGATTATCGCAGACGGTTATCACCGGCTCTGCGCGGTTTACAAATTTGATGAGGATGCCGTCATCCCTTGCAAAATTATCTGAGCAGACTGGATTAATTATGATGCCGACGCAGCATGAGCAATCCGGATCGATGCCGGACGAGCGTATGCTCCTTGCCTCAGCGCCGCCGGATTTTTTGGAATCCGCCCATGAATGGCGGCGACTCTTCTCAGAGGCCTGGGGCACGTTCCTGCTCGTCGTCGTCGCTGCCGGCGCTGGTGTTGTCGGTGCGATGAGCGGCGGGACAATAACGCTCAGTATGAAGGTCGCAGCGCCGGGCATGATGGTCATGGCCATCATCTACTTCATGGGCGCTGTCGGCGGGGCCCACCTAAATCCTGCGGTCACGTTGGCGTTTGCAATCCGCCGCAATTTTCCATGGAATCGAGTGCCGGGTTATATCGCCGCGCAGTTCGTCGGCGGCATCGCCGCCGCTTGTTTCCTAAATGCGATGTTTGGCGTCGTTGGACTGCTCGGCGCCACCACACCCGGCCCGGGCATCAGCGATTTCAAGGCGCTCATCATGGAAACGCTATTAACGGCCGGCCTGGTCAGCACGATTCTCGGCACCGCCTCCGGCGCACGAAACATTGGTTCCAACGGCGCACTCGCAATCGGCGGTTATATTGCCCTTGCTGGGCTTTGGGCGGCGCCGATCAGCGGCGCGTCGATGAATCCCGTCCGGTCATTCGCCCCCGATCTGGTCCGCGGCGACATGGGCACCAGTTGGATTTACATCGCAGGCCCGATAATCGGCGCCCTGATCGCCGTAGGATTTGAATGGATACTCAAGGGCAAACCAACCGCCGCCGGCACGTCCGCAGCACGGGGCAATCTGCGATAGCAGGCTGCTGAAAAAGGCTTCTTCTGGGTATTGCATTGGCGCTTGCATCAATCCCCAATTCGAAGCCTCGTCGACCTCTGCTCTTTGCGACAAGGGGGTTGTGGACCCGGCGATTCCACGCAAACGCGGCGCGCTCTGAAACGGATTTCCGGCCGTGCGCGCTTTGACGAAAGCGGCAAAGCGCCGATTGACTTGTCCCGCCCTTCGATGGACAATCCGTAGCGCGACCTTTCGCCGGCTTTCCGCCGGGCGGAGGGTCGCGTCGTCTTTTTTGCCCATCGTATCAACCAACCGAGGAGAGTGGCCATTCGTCGTCCCATGAAGTCGACCGCGGCGCCGGAGAAAGGCGGGCCGCGCGTCAACCGCGACATTCGCGCCCTGCAAGTCCAGCTTATCGACGCCGAGGGAAAGAACGTCGGCGCTGTCGACATAGCGGAGGGCCTGCGCCTCGCGGAGGAAGCCGGCCTCGATCTGGTCGAGATCGTGCCCAACGCGACCCCGCCGGTCTGCAAGATCCTCGACTTCGGCAAGTTCCGCTTCCTCGAGCAGAAGAAGTCTTCCGAGCAGCGCAAGCGCCAGAAGATCGTCGAAATCAAGGAGATCAAGCTCAGGCCGGGCATCGACGACCACGATTACGAGGTCAAGATGCGCTCGGTCAGGCGCTTCTTCGAGGAAGGCGACAAGGTCAAGGTCACGCTGCGCTTTCGCGGCCGCGAAATGGCGCACCAGGACATTGGCTTCAAGCTCCTGCAGCGGGTGAAGACCGAGACCGCGCCGATCGCCAAGGTCGAGGCCGAGCCGCTGATGGAAGGGCGACAGATGACGATGGTGCTGGCGCCGAGATAGCGCCAGCCTGGAGTCCGGGGCCCTTCACAAACCCTTGAAAGGCCCGCGCAAAGCTTGCCGACCCGCGCCGCGGGGGGCTAAACGCTCCTCCTGGCGCCTGTCGCGCCCCGCCGACGAGACATTCCATGACCGCCGCCGAAAATGCCGTCCGCCTGGGCGTCGACGACGACGCTTCGCGCTCCGCCGTCGCCGCGCGGACGACGGCGTTCACCGTGCTGTTCGCCGCCAGCGGCTCGCACATGCTCAACGACATGATGCAATCGCTGGCGCCGGCGCTCTATCCGGTGTTCCGCAGCCAGCTGTCGCTGAGCTTCTTCCAGACCGGCATCATCACCTTCACCTTCCAGCTCACTGCCTCGCTGCTGCAGCCGATGATCGGGGCCGCGCTCGACCGGCGGCCTGCGCCTTACGCGCTGCCGACGGCGATGGGGTTCTCGCTGATCGGTCTGGCGGCGCTCGCCTATGCGGGAACCTATCCGGCGCTGCTCGCCTCGGTCGCGCTGATCGGCGTCGGCAGCGCGGTCTTTCATCCCGAAGCCTCGCGCGCCGCGCGCGCCGCCTCGGGCGGGCGCTACGGCCTGGCGCAAAGCCTGTTCCAGACCGGCGGCAATTTCGGCCAGTCGCTCGGACCGCTGATGGCGGCGTTGATCGTCGTGCCGTTCGGCCAGCGCTCGGTCCTCGCCTTCACCGGGCTGGCGCTGATCGCGATCGTCCTGTTGACATATATCGCGCGCTGGCACGCCGCCCATCGCGCCGCCCGCAAGGCGCTGAGCGCCGCCCCGCTGACGGCGCCGGCGTCGCACGCGTTGGTCGTGCGGACGATGGCGATCCTGGTCGTGCTGGTGTTCTCGAAGGTGTTCTATCTCGCCAGCCTGCAGAGCTACTACACCTTCTACCTGATCCAGACCTTCGGCGTGTCGGTGCAGACCTCGCAGCTGCTGCTGTTCGTCTTCCTCGCCGCGGTGGCGGCGGGCACCTACGCCGGCGGGCCGATCGGCGACCGCTACGGCCGCAAATTCGTCATCTGGGCGTCGATCCTCGGCGTGCTGCCGTTCACCCTGCTGCTGCCGCGCCTCGGGCTCGTCGGCACGGCGATCGACAGCGTCTGCGTCGGCCTGGTGCTATCGTCGGCATTTTCGGCGATCGTCGTCTACGCGCAGGAGCTGACGCCCGGCAATGTCGGCGCAGTGGCCGGCCTGTTCTTCGGCCTGTCGTTCGGGCTGGGCGGGCTCGGCGCGGCGGGACTCGGCCTGCTCGCCGACAAGACCAGCCTGACCTTCGTCTACTACGTCTGCGCCTACCTGCCGGCGATCGGCCTGCTCACCTATTTCCTGCCCGACCTGCACGCGCGCCACGCGTAACGCCCGGGCCGCCCCTTCCACCGCGCTTACGCGCGGTTCCCCTCCCCCGCGCGGGTGTGACGCGGGGGAGGATAAAAGGGCGCGTCGCACGCAGACACGAAGTGCTCATCCTCCCCTGCGAAGCGAGGGAGGGGAACCGCGCGAAGCGCGGTGGAGGGGGGTGGCGGCGCCACTCGACGGGCGTCAAGCCGGTTCGTCCAGCGTGAGCGTCGCGAAACTCGCCAGCCAGTGCTCGCCCATGTAGTCGCCGGCGACATGGGGCAGGCTGGCGGCGAGATGGCGCTCCGCCGCCGCCTCCATGGGCGGGCGGCGGAGATCCTCGGGCGGCAGCGCCGACGCGAGCGCGCGCCAGCACCACGCCCGGCTGAGATTGAGGCCGTCGAGATGGGCGATCTTGCCGTCTGTCCGATCGGCGACGCTCGCCGGCGCAAACAGCGTCGCCGGCCGCCCTTCGGCGACGCCCGGCAGAAAGCGATCGAACCAGGGCCGGAACGCCTCCCCAGGCAGGAGACGCCGCATGCACTCGGCCTCGATCAGGGCGGGCGAGAGGAAGTCGTCGCCGCCCGGCTCGCCCCAGGCGGGGCAGTCGGCGTCGGCCGCGTACCAGCGGCGCGCCGCGTCGCCCAGCCCGTCGGCCAGCGGCGCGTCGTGCGCCGTCGCGGCGTAATCCGCCGCGAGCCTCAGAGCGAAGGCGGCGTTGAAATGCGCGCCCGAGCGCACCGGATAGGTTGAGAGCGGCAGGAAGTCGCGCAACCGCCGCGCGATGAGCTCGGCGAGCGGCGCCAGCGCGCGCGCCCAGCGGTCGTCGAGAAAGCGCGCGAGCTCGGCGGCGAGCTTGAGCAGCCAGGCCCAACCGTAGGGCCGCTCGAAGCCGCGCGCCGTCGCGGCGAGAAAATAGGCGCGCTCGCCTTCGACTTTGGCGGGCGTGAACTGCGCGTCGAACAACACGCGGACGGCCCGCGCGCTCGCCATGTCGGGAAACCGAAGCAGAAGCCGCGCCAACAGCCAGTGGGCGTGGACGCAGGAATGCCAATCGTAGCTGCCATAGAAAATCGGATGCAGATCACGCGGCCCGCGCGCGTCGGCCTGGGCCGCCAACGTGTGCGCAAGATGATTGGGATACTCGCGCCCGACATGGCTGAGCGCGATGCGGGCGAAGGACTCGGCAAGGTCGGACGTCAGAACCGGAAGGATCATCGCGCGCTCGCTTGGGGCGGCCTGAGACAGGGCCGCACAACCGTCATACGCCGGCCGCCGCCGCTGCCAACCTCGACGACCTGGCGTGCGCATCACAATTCGGCCGCATTCGGACGGCAAATGAGAATGAACGTTCATTCTAAAATGAATGTTCATTCTCGCTGGAAGAGCCATGACGACCGCCCCTGCCCCCGAACGCCTGCCCATAGACCACCCGGCTTCGGAGCGCCCCCACCCCGATAGCGACCGCCGCGAACACATCGCCGCCGCGGCCGAGCGCGCCTTCGTCCGCCACGGCTTCCACGCCGCGACCATGCAGCAGGTGGCGGAAGAGGCCGGCATGAGCGCCGGCAACCTCTACCGCTACTACCCCTCCAAAGAGGCGCTCGTCGAAGGCATCTGCTTCCTCGACCAGCGCGAGCGGGGCGGCGCCTTTCACGCCCTCGCGCGCAGCGACAACCTGCTCGCAACGCTCGAAGCGATGCTGCGCGAGAACGTGTTCGACAAGCCCCGCCACAAGACGGTGCTGTTTCTCGAAATCACCGCCGAGGCGGCGCGCAACCCGCGCATCGCCGACATGATCCGCGCCAACGACGTCGAGGTGATCGAAGGCCTCGCCGGGCTGGTCGAAGTCGCCAAGGCCGGCGGCCAGGCGGCGCCGGCGCTCGACGCCCACTTCGCCGCCCGGCTGATGTTCACCTATGTCGGCGGCCTGTTCCGTCGCCGCGCCCTCGACGAAAACTTCGACGTCGAGGCTGAGGTCGCCATGACGACCGCCCTGATGCTCGCCCTGTTCGCCGGCGCAATTTCGCCCGCCCGCCCCCCGGAGACGACCTGATGCGTCGCGTTCTCGCTCCCTCGCTCGGCGCAGTCGCGCTGGTCGGCGGCCTGGCCGCCGCATTCGCCGTCGCGCCCTGCGCGCCGCCTTTCGCCGCCCTCGCCGGGCTCGGTTTCGGCCCCGCGCATTGCGCCGGCCCGCGCGCCGCCGAAGCCCCGCGCGCGATCGCCGCGCCGACCATCACCGTGGTCGCCGCGGTCGACCGACCGTTCGTCGATCGCCTGTTCGTCTCCGGTTCGCTGGTCGCGCGCGAGGAGGCTGATGTGGCGGCCGAGATCGACGGGCTGACCATCGTCGAGATCGACGCCGAGGAAGGCGACACGGTCGCCGCCGGCCAGGTGCTGGCGCGGCTCGACCGCAGCCAGCTCGACGCGCAGCTCGCCCAGAACGACGCGGCGACGGCGCGCGCCGACGCTGCGATCGCCCAGGCCAAGAGCGCAATCGAGCAGGCCAAGGCGCAGGTCTCGTGGACCGAGAGCGACTACGACCGCGCCGCCAAGCTCGGCCCGCAGGTCATGCCGGCCGCGACGATCGAACAGCGCGAAACCGCGCTGCGCACCGCGCGCGCTCAGCTCGCTTCCGCCGAGGACGCGCTCGCCGTCGCCGAGGCCGACCGCAAGGCGCGCGACGGCGAGCGCCGCGAACTCGGGGTCAAGCTGGGAGAGACCGAGGTCAAGGCGCCCGTCGCCGGAATCGTCAGCCGCCGCACGGCCCGACTGGGAGCGGCGGTCGGCGGCGCCGGCGAGCCGCTGTTCCGCATCATCGAGGACGGCGCGATCGACCTCGAAGCCGAGGCGCCCGAACAGGCGCTGCCGCGTCTCGCCGTCGGCATGACGGCCGAGGTCAAGCTGCCCGGCGTGGCCGACCCGGTCGCCGGAACGGTGCGGCTGATCGGCGCCGAGGTCGACAAGGCAAGCCGCACCGGCAAGGCGCGCATCGCGCTCGCCCCTGGCGCGCCCGCCCATGTCGGCGCTTTCGCTGCGGCCGAGATCGCGCTTGCGCGCGGCCGCGGCGTCGGCGTGCCGGCGAGCGCGGTCGCGCGCGACGCCGGCGGCGCCCGCGCGCTGGTCGTGCGCAACGGAATCGTCGAGCAGCGCGCCGTAACGGTCGGCGTCGCCGAAGGCGACGCGGTCGAGATCGCCGGCGGGGTCAGCGCGGGCGAGATGGTCGTCGCGCGCGCCGGCGCCTTCTTGCGCCCCGGCGACCGGGTCAACGCCGTTCCTGTCGCCAGCGACGGAGGGTCGCCGTGAGACTCAACGTTTCCGCCTGGTCGGTCCGTCGTCCGATCCCGGCCGCGATCGCCTTCGTCATCCTGACGCTGCTCGGGATCGTCGCGTTCCGCCAGATGGCGGTGACGCGCTTTCCCAACATCGACATTCCGATCGTCCAGGTCGTCGTCACCCAGTCGGGCGCGGCGCCGTCGGAGCTCGAGTCGCAGGTGACGAAGAAGGTCGAGGACGCGGTCTCCAACGTCAACGGCCTGTGGCACATGATCTCGACCGTGACCGATGGATCGTCGGTGACGGTGGCGCAGTTCACCGTCGGCGCGGTCGACATCGATCGCGCGCTCAACGACGTCAAGGACCAGATCGCCAAGATCCGCGCCGATCTGCCGCGCGCCATCGACGAGCCGATCGTCAGCCGCATCCAGGCCGAGGGCCTGCCGTTCGTCACCTACGCCGCCTCCGCGCCCGGCATGACCGCCGAGCAGCTCTCGTGGTTCGTCGACGACACGGTGGCGCGCGAGCTGCAAAGCGTGAAGGGGGTCGGCGAGGTCAAGCGCTTCGGCGGCGTCGACCGCGAGATCCGCGTCGCGCTCGACCCCGACAAGCTGCTGGCGCTCGGCGTCACCGCGGCGCAGATCAACGCGCAGTTGCGCGCCGACAACATCGACCTCGGCGGCGGCCGCGCCGAGCTCGCCGGCCAGGAGCAGGCGATCCGCACGCTGGCCGGCGCGCGCACAATCGCCGATCTCGCCGCCACGCCGATTGCGCTGCCGGGCGACCGGCGCGTGCGGCTCGACGAGCTCGCGACCGTCACCGACGGCGCCGCCGAGCCGCGCACCTTCGCCCGGCTGTTCGACGAGCCGATCGTCTCGTTCGGCGTCACCCGCGCCAAGGGCGCCAGCGACGTCGCGGTCGACAAGCTGGTCGCCGCCCGGCTTGATCGCCTCCAGGCCGACCATCCGGAAGTCAGCTTCGCCAAGGTCGACACCCAGGTCGACAACGAACTCGGCAATTATTCCTCGACCATGGAGACGCTGATCGAGGGCGCGCTGCTGGCGGTGATCGTCGTGCTCGTCTTCCTGCGCGATCTGCGCGCGACGATCGTGACCGCCCTCGCCCTGCCGCTGTCGGTCCTGCCGACCTTCTGGGCGATGGACGCGATCGGCTTCTCGCTCAACCTCGTCAGCCTGCTGGCGATCACGCTGGTCACCGGCATCCTGGTCGACGACGCGATCGTCGAGATCGAGAACATCGTGCGCCACATGCGGATGGGCAAGTCGGCCTATCGCGCCGCGCTCGAGGCCGCCGACGAGATCGGCCTGGCGGTCATCGCGATCTCGCTGACCATCGTCGCGATCTTCTCGCCGGTCAGCTTCATGAGCGGCATCGCCGGCCAGTATTTCCGCCAGTTCGGCCTGACGGTGGCGATCGCGGTGGTGTTCTCGCTGCTGGTGGCGCGCTTCGTCACGCCGGTGCTCGCCGCCTATTTCCTGCGCGCCCCGGAGGCGCCTGCGCATCGCGAAGGCGCGGTCATGCGCTTGTATACTCGGCTGGTGCGCGCCTCGGTGCGCCATCGCTGGATCACGCTGGCAGCCGGGGTGATGATCTTCGCCGCCTCGCTCGCCGCGACCAGGCTGCTGCCGTCCGGCTTCCTGCCTCCCGACGATCAGGGCCGCGCGCTGCTGGCGCTCGAGCTGCCGCCCGGCTCGCGGCTCGCCGACACCGACCGCGTCACGCGCCGCATTTCCGACCAGTTGAAGGCGATGCCGGAAGTGCGCTCGGTTTTGATCTACGGCGGCGAGATCCTCGGCGGCGGCGCGGAGCCGCGCAAGGCCACCTTCGTCATCAACTTCGTCCACAAGTCCGAACGCGAGGCGACCCAGAAGGACTTGCAGGCGCGCATCGGCGCGATGCTCGCCTCGACGCCGGACATTCGCTACTGGTTCGTCAAGGACAATGGCCAGCGCGACCTGTCGCTGATCGTCGCCGGGCCCGACATCAACGTCATCAACGACACGGCCAACCAGCTCGCCAGCGAGATGCGCTCGATCCCGACGATCGAGAACCCGATCTCGACCGCCGAGCTCGACCGGCCGGAACTGCGCATCGTTCCCAGGCGCCAGATCGCCGCCGACCTCGGCGTCTCGACCGAGGCGCTGTCGGAAACGATCCGCGTCGCGACGCTCGGCGACGTCGACGCCAATCTCGCCAAGTTCAACGCCGGCGACCGGCTGACGCCGATCCGGGTCGAACTCGACCAGGCGGCGCGCGGCGACATCGGCCGCTTGCAGGACCTGCGCGCGCCGACCGCATCGGGCGGCGCGACGCCCTTGTCGGCGATCGCCGACTTCGTTGTCGACCACGGTCCGACGGCGATCAACCGCTACGACCGCACGCGCCGCGTCACCATCGAGGGCGACCTCGCCGGCGACGCCGCGCTCGGCGAAGCGGTCGCCGCGATCCACGCCCTGCCGGCGGCCAAGCATCTGCCGCCCGGCGTCGAGATTCGCGAGACCGGCGACGTCGAAGTGATGGGCGAGGTGTTCGCCTCGTTCGCAGAGGCGATCGGCGCCGGCGTGATGATGGTCTACGCGCTGCTGGTGCTGCTGTTCGGCAGCTTCCTGCAACCGATCACCATTCTCGTCTCTCTGCCGCTGTCGGTCGGCGGCGCGATCGGCGCGCTGCTGCTGACCCACAAGGCAATATCGATGCCGGTCGTCATCGGCATTCTCATGCTGATGGGCATCGTCACCAAGAACGCCATCATGCTGGTCGATTTCGCGCTCGAGGAGATCGGTCGCGGCGCGCCGCGGCTCGAGGCGCTGGTCGAAGCCGGACGCAAGCGCGCGCAGCCGATCGTCATGACGACGATCGCCATGGCCGCGGGCATGTTCCCCTCGGCGCTGGGCCTGGGCGACGGCGGCGGCTTCCGCTCGCCGATGGCGATCGCGGTGATGGGCGGCCTGGCGGCCTCGACCTTGCTGTCGCTCGTCTTCGTGCCGGCCGTCTTCACCCTGATCGACGATCTCGGCGGGCTGATCTGGCGCGTGTTCGGCCGCTTCGTCGGCGAGCGCGACGAGGCGGGGCATCATCGCCCGGCCGCTTGGCCAGAAGACGAAATCGATCCGTCTGCGCTGCCGATGCCGGGACCGGCGGAGTAAGGCGGCGCCAACCCCCTCCACCGCGCGTAAGCGCGGTGGAAGGGGCCCGCTCAGACGGATTTCGCTTCGCTCTCGCGAAGGACGGCATCGCCGAAGTAACGCCCGCGCGCCCACAGCGCGACGTTGACCAGCGCGAGCATCGCCGGCACTTCGACCAGCGGGCCGATAACGGCGGCGAAGGCGGCGCCGGAGTTGACGCCGTAGACGCTTATGGCGACAGCGATCGCCAACTCGAAATTGTTGCTGGCGGCGGTGAACGACAGCGTACAGCAGCGGGGGTAATCCGCTCCCATTCTGAGGCTCAGCGCGAACGAGAGCGCGAACATCGCGCCGAAGTAGATCGCCAACGGAATGGCGATCCGCACCACGTCGCCGGGTATGGCGAGGATCACGCCGCCTTTGAGCGAGAACATCACCAGGATCGTAAACAGAAGCGCCGCCAACGTGATCGGGCTGATGATCGGCACGAAGCGGCTGTGATACCAGTCGCGCGACACGAACCGCAGCATGACCGCGCGGGTGAGCAGCCCCGCGATGCAGGGAGCGCCGAGGTAGACGAACACGCTCTGGGCGATCTGGCTGATCGAGATGTCGACCGCTGACCCGGTGAGCCCGAACAACGGCGGCAGGACGGTGACGAAGAACCAGGCGTAGACGCTGTAGAACAGCACCTGGAAGATCGAATTGAAGGCGACGAGGCCGGCGGCGTATTCGGTCGAGCCCTTGGCGAGATCGTTCCACACCACCACCATCGCGATGCAGCGCGCGAGGCCGATCAGAATCAGGCCGACCATGTATTCCGGCTTGTCGGGCAGGAAGACGATCGCCAGCGCAAACATCAGGATCGGCCCGATCACCCAGTTCTGGACGAGCGACAGACCGAGCACCTTCACGTCGGCGAAGACGTCGGGCAGTTCCTCGTAGCGCACCTTGGCGAACGGCGGATACATCATCAGGATCAGGCCGATCGCGATCGGGATGTTGGTGGTTCCGACCTGGAACGAATTGACGACCTGCTTCACCCCGGGCGCAAAAAAGCCAATCGCCACCCCAAGCGCCATCGCGCCGAAGATCCAAACGGTGAGATAGCGGTCGAGGAACGACAGGCGGCGGCCGACGGACGTCATCTCAGCGTTCTCTCAACGGCGCTCGCGCGAGCGCCTTGACCATCAGCGGCGCCGACGACGGACAAAGCCCGGCGATCTGACGCGTCGCCAAAATCGCCGCCGGCGCCGAGGCGCGGTCGATTGCGGCAAAGCCGAGCCGCTCGAAAAAGACCTTAGCTGTCGTCGTCAGCAGAAAGACGCGCGTTGCGCCCAGCCGGCCGGCTTCAGCCAGCGTCGCCGACACCATGGCGCGACCCTGCCCGGCGCGGCGGCGGCCCGGCAGGACGACGACCGAGCGCAGCAGCGCGTCGGCGCCGTAAAGCTCGAACCCCGCATAGGCGACGATCTCGCCCCCGTCGCGATACGCGAACAGTCGGACATCCGGGCCGCCGAGATCGCTGGACGGCAGGCCTTCGGCGTCGAGCAGGGCCGCCAGCGAAGGGCGATCTTCGTCGGCCAGCGGTTCGGCCCGCAGCGCCGTGTTTGCGATCGCAGTCACGATCTCGATTCCGCGCCCGCGTCCGTCGCGCCCTCGAGCCGCCCGATGGCGCAAAGGCTCGCCTTCAGCGAAAGCGAGTCGAGACTCGTCAACGGCAGCGCAGCGAAGGCGACAATGCGGTTGCGCATATAGCGGAGCGCCTGGTTGAACGCGCGCTCCTTGTCGATGTCGGTCCCCTCGATCGCGGCAGGGTCTTCGACGCCCCAGTGCGCGGACATCGGCCGGCCTGGCCAGATCGGACAGGCCTCGCCGGCGGCGCTGTCGCAGACCGTGAAGACGAAGTCCATCTTCGGCGCGCCGGGCGCGGCGAATTCGTCCCAGCCCTTCGAGCGAAGGCCCTCTGCGGGATAGCCATGCGCCGCGAGGACCTCGAGGGCGAAAGGATTGACGACGCCCTTCGGATGGCTGCCCGCCGAGAATGCGTTGAAGCGCCCCTCGCCGTCCCGCCGCAGGACGCTTTCGGCGAGAATCGAGCGCGCGGAATTGCCGGTGCAGAGAAAGAGGACGTTGTAGACGCGATCAGTCATCAGCGACCGCCCTCGATCGCCGGCAGGGCGCAAGATCGGGAACCAGCGGCGCGCACACCTCCGGATGACCGCCGCAGCAGTCCTTGACCAGAAACTGCACGACCTCGCGCAGGCGGCCGAGATCGGCGCGGTAGATGATCGATCGGCTGCGGCGCTCGCCTCGCGCCAGCCCGGCGCGCGCCAGCACCGCCAGATGCGCCGACATCGTGTTCTGCGGCACCTCGATCAGGCGCGCCAACTCGCCCGCCGCGACGCCCTCCGGCTCGCAGCGCACCAGCAGGCGAAAGGTTTCCAGCCGCGTCTCCTGGGCCAGCGCGCTCAGCGCGGCGATCGCTTCAATTGAGTCCATAAATCCAGATTAATAGATATAACGAGCGTGTGCAAGGGGGCGCCCGCCGCGCGGTCAGCCCAACGCCTCGGCGCCGGTCGCCCCGCGCGCCGACAGCGTCAATCTTTGTTGGCTCGCCTCGACTTCGCGCCCGGCGGCGTCGACCAGCGCGACGCGCAGCGCCTCGCCGTTGGCGCGCGAACAGACGGCGACCGGCGGCGGGCGGAGCTCGCCGAGCCACGCGTCGCTCCATTGGGTCAACGCGACGAACGGCAAGCGCAGCGCGGCGCTCTTCGGGGTTAGCCAATATTCCGGGCGCGCGCGGCGGCCGGGCTCGCGATAGTCGCGCCGCGCCAGCAGGCCGGCGGCGGTCAGCCGCTTGAGCCGATCGGCGAGCACGGTGCGCGGCGCGCCGAGCTCGGCGGCGAAATCGTCGAACCGCCGCACGCCATAGAGCGCCGAGCGCAGGATCAGCAGCGTCCAGCGATCGCCGATCAGCGCGAAGGCCCGCGCGAGGTTGCAATCCTGCGGCGGCAACGGCGAGCGACGTGGCGGAGAAGCGCGCGACATGGGGGAGGCCGGCTGAGTCTGTTGTCCAGATTCAGCATGGTTCGCTTTCGGTTAACCGCCGCTTAACGGTTCAGGGCGGCGATCGACGATGGCTAGACCGGCCAAGCTCGCTCCCTCGTGGTTCGAGACGGCCGCTGCGCGGCCTCCTCACCATGAGGGAGCTTGTGGTTGTGGCGAGCGGCGCGTTCGATCACTGTCGCGGCGCCGGCTCACTTGGAGGGAGATTTGCGATCCCGGAGCCCTCATGGTGAGGAGCAGGCCCAGCCTGCGTCTCGAACCGCGAGGGCGTCACGCACCGCTTTGCCGAGCTCGTCGCCACCCCTTTGCGCGTCAATCGGTACGGTTCAGTTCGGCGAACAACGCCGGCAGGGCGGCGATGTCCTCGACGAGGCGGTCAGCGAGCGGGGCGAGCTCGGCGCGATCGGCCGGGCCGGAGAGCACCGCCACCGCCAATGCGCCGGCGGCGCGCGCCGCCTCGAGGTCGTGGCGCGAGTCGCCGACCATCGCCACCCGCTCAGGCGCGACGCCGAGCTGGCGCGCGAACGCCACGACCATGCCGGAATCGGGCTTGGCGCCGTGGCCGGAATCGTAGCCGGCGACGAACTCGATCGCCTCGTCGAGCCCAAGCGCTGCGATCTGCCGGCGCGCGCTCGACTCGGTGTCGTTGGTGGCGACGCCGAGCCTCAGCCCCATCGCCTTGAGCGCGCCCAGCGCCGCCGCCGGCTCGCCGATCGGCGTCAGCGCTTTCAGCGACTCGATCTCCGCCAACGCGTCGATCTCGCGTTTCAGGGCGGCGATGTCGCTGCGGCCGAGCGCTTCGCCCCACAGCGCGCCGTAGCTCGCCGACGAGCCCGAGATCAGCGGCGAAGTCGGGGCGAAACGCTTTTCGTCGAGGCGGAAGCGCAGCGCCTCGGCCTGCGCGCGCATCAGCGCAGGATCGCCGCGGGCGAGCGCGTGGATGATGGCGTGCGTCGCCGGGCCCCAGGTCGCATCGAAATCGACGAACGTGCCGTCCTTGTCGAACAGCACGCCGACAAACTTTGACGAAGGAACGCACAAGGCTGGTTTCCCGTAGCGCGCCGGGCGGCGGCTTAAATCGCCCTTAACCGATTTCGCCCACCTTGTCGCTGTTGGCCGCCGTCCGCGGCCCCGCGACAAGCGTCGAGTGTTCCTCATGCGTCAAGATCTGTCCGCCGCCCCCGACGTCGTCGAAGTTCCGGCCGGCCGCAGCCGTCTGTTGTCGCGCCTCTATCGCGACGTCGGCCTCGCCGCCGTCGCCGCCGAGCTCGAACTGCCGGCAGCGGCGTTCGAACCGGAGATCGGCCAGGCGGTGGAGCGCGGCTCGCGCTATCTCGCGCCGCGCCGCGCGCTCGACCTCGCTTCGTAATTTCGGCGCTGCGCCGGCGACCTCACGCCGCCCGCCACTGCAGCGCGCGCATGACGCCGCGCAGCTCGGCGAGCCCCTTGAGCCGGCCGACGCAGGAATAGCCGGGATTGGCGCCCGCCTTGCCGATGTCGTCGGCGAGGAGATGGCCGTGATCGGGGCGCATCGGGATTTCCCAGTCGACGCGGCCTTCGCGCCGCCGACGCTCCTCTTCGTCAAGCAGCGCCTGGACGAGCGCCACCATGTCGACGTCGCCGCCGAGATGTTCGGCCTCGACGAACGAGCCGTCGGCTTCGCGCGCGACATTGCGCAGATGGGCGAAATGCACGCGCGGCCCGAATTCGCGCGCCATCGCGACGAGGTCGTTGTCGGCGCGCGCGCCGAGCGAACCAGCGCACAGCGTCATGCCGTTGGCTGAGACGGGGACCGCAGCCAACAAGGCGCGGTAGTCGTCGGCGGTCGAGACGACGCGCGGCAGGCCGAACAGCGAGAACGGCGGATCGTCGGGATGGATCGCCAGCCGCGCCCCGAGTTCGGCGGCGACCGGCGCGACCTCGCCGACGAAGGCGAAGAGATTGGCCCTCAGATCGGCGGGCGCGAGCCCGGCGTAGGGGCGCAGAGCCTCGAGGAAGCCAGCGCGCGCGTATTCGGCCTGGCGCGCCGGCATGCCGCCGACGACGTTCTTTTCGATCGTCGCGAAGGCCGCGTCGTCGAGCGTGGCGCGGCGCGCGCGCGCCGCGGCGAGCGCGGCGGCGGAATAGTCCGTCTCGGCGCCCGGCCGCTCGAGGACGAAGACGTCGTAGGCGACGAAGGCCGGCATGTCGAAGCGCAGAGCGAGGCCTCCCGACGGCGTCGGATAGGCGAGATCGGTGCGCGTCCAGTCGACGACCGGCATGAAGTTGTAGCAGACGGTCGCGACGCCGGAACGGACGAGGCTCTTTAGGCTGTCCTTCCACGCGTCGATGTCGCGCCGGTACGGCCCCTGGCGCAGCTTGATCGCGGCGGAGACCGGGATCGATTCGCACACGTCCCAGGTCAGCCCCGCCGCCTCGACGGCGCGCTTGCGCGCCGCCACGTCGTCGTCGCGCCAGGCGCGGCCGTCGGTGATGTGGTGGAGCGCGGTGACGATTCCCGCCGCGCCCGCCTGCCGGGCGTTGTCGAGCGTGACGGGATCGTCGGGACCGAACCAGCGCCAGGTTTCACGCATGACGACGCCCGCCCCGCTCGCGCCCCGGCGATCCCGCGATCACCCGATTGCGGCGACGATCGCGCCGAACACCACGGAGATGACGATGCCGCACACCACCACCGCGGCCGTGTAGGCGATCGACTTGTCCTCCGGCGTCTTCATCAGGATCGGCGCGCCGAGCCAGAAGATGTAGAGGCCATAGAGGCCGAGGATGCCCAGTACGGCGAGGCCGGGAATGAGCGAGAAGATTCCGGCGAGCCAAACCGGCGTCATTGAATAAACGGCGAGCTTGAGCGCGCTCGGCTGGCTTTTTATCCCGCCGAAGGTCGGCGCGAGCCCATCGATGATCAGCGCCATCACGTAAACGATGACGAACGTCAGAATGTACTGGACGATCGCGCCGGCGAGGCCGGAAACGACGCCCACTCTGTAGGTTCCGACCATCGGCATGTTCAAGCCGACAACCGACATGCCGATGAAGCGGCACACGGCGGGAATCGCCGCGAGGATCGCAACATAATTGGTGAAGAGGAATTGCGGATCGCCGGGCTCGCCCTCGATCGCCGCCCATTCGGTTTTCGGTGTCAGCAGAATGGCTTTGACGCGCTCGACCAGATTCATGAAGGCCTCCCCCTCGCGCCGGCCGATTCGCACTGGAGCGGCCGCACGGCCATGTTAGTCCGGGCCAGCGCGTGGCGCTACGGGGAGCGCGGGATGCGCCGCAGGGGAAATTCGGCCAGCGGCCGGGAGCCCGAAAAGAGAGGGGGCGCCCAGCCGCGGCGCTGGACGCCCCCGTCGTTTGTCCGCCGATGCGGCGCTTGTCAGTGCGCGGCCGCCTTTTCGGCGCCGATGCCGGTCTGCGAGCGCACGTATTGCGCGTCGAAGGCCGCCCGTTCCCGACTGGCCGCCGCCGACTTGTCGGTGATCGAGAAGAACCAGCAGCACAGGAACGCCAGCGGCATGCTGAAGATCGCCGGCGAGGTATAGGGGAACCAGGCGCCGTCCTTGGAGAGACCGAGCACCGCGACCCAGATGCCCGGGCTGAAGATGGTCAGCACCACCGCGCAGATCAGGCCGGCGAAGCCGCCGACGAAGGCGCCGCGGGTGGTCAGCCCCTTCCACAGCATCGACAGCAGCAGCACCGGGAAGTTGGCGCTCGCCGCCACCGCAAAGGCCAAGCCGACCATGAACGCGACGTTGATCTTCTCGAACAGGACGCCGAGCACAATGGCGACAATGCCGAGCACGACCGTGGTGATCCGCGAGGCGCGCACTTCCGCCGCCTCGTCGCCCCTGCCGTGGCGGAACACGGAGGCGTAGAGGTCGTGGCTCACCGCGCTCGCGCCCGACAGCGTCAGGCCCGAGACGACCGCAAGGATGGTGGCGAACGCCACCGCGGCGATGAAGCCCTTCATCAGGTCGCCGCCGACCGCGTGGGCGAGATGGATCGCCGGCATGTTGCCGCCGCCCAGCAGGCCTTTGGCGATGTCGCCGCCGATGTGATAGATCGCGTCGGGCCCGACCATCACGATCGCGCCGAAGCCGATGATGAAGGTCAGGATGTAGAAGTAGCCGATGAAGGTGGTCGCCCAGAACACCGACTTGCGCGCTTCCTTGGCGTTGCCGACCGTGAAGAAGCGCATGAGGATGTGGGGCAGTCCGGCGGTGCCGAACATCAGCGCCATGCCGAGCGAGATCGCCGAGATCGGGTTGGCGACGGCGGCGCCGGGCAGCATGATCTTGGCGTGCAGCGGATGGACCTCGATCGCCTTGACGAGCAGGGCGTTGAAGTCGAAGTCGAAGGCGTTGAGCACGAGGATCGCCATCAGCGTCGCGCCGATCAGCAGCAGCGTCGCCTTGATGATCTGCACCCAGGTGGTGGCGATCATGCCGCCGAAGGTGACATAGATGACCATCAGCACGCCGACCAAGACGACGGCGACGAGATAGGGCAGACCGAACAGGAGTTCGATGAGCTGGCCCGCGCCGACCATCTGCGCAATCAGGTAGAAGGCCACCGTGACGAGCGTCCCGGTCGCCGCCATGGCGCGGATCGGCGTCGCCTGCAGACGATAGGAGGCGACGTCGGCGAAGGTGTAGCGGCCGAGATTGCGCAGCGGTTCGGCCATCAGGAACATGATGATCGGCCAGCCGACGAGGAAGCCGATCGAATAGATCAGGCCGTAATAGCCGGAGCTGTAAACCAGCGCCGAAATGCCGAGGAACGACGCGGCCGACATGTAGTCGCCGGCGATCGCCAGGCCGTTCTGGAAGCCGGTGATGCCGCCGCCGGCGGCGTAGAAGTCCTTCGCGGTTCGGGTGCGCTGCGCCGCCCAGTAGGTGATGCCGAGCGTCAGCAACACGAAGATGGCGAAGATGATGAGGGCGTTCCAGTCGACGCCGGCGCTGGGCGCGGCGTCGGCGGCGTAGGCCGCGCTCCCGGCGAGCGCGAGCGACGCGGCGAGCAGGCTCGACTTGATGAGACGGGCCATCACTTTCCTCCTGCCGCGCTGGCGTTGACGATCGCCTTGGTCAGTTCGTCGTAATGGGCGTTGGCCCGGACGACGTAGATTCCCGTCAGCACGATCGACGCGACGATGATCGCGGCGCCGACGACGATGCCGACGGTGATCGCGCCCGCCACCGGAGTCGCGATGACGCCGGGCGCGAACGCGACCAGCGCGATGTATCCGTAGTAGATCACCAAGGTGATGATCGACAGCGTCCAGCCGAACGACTTTCGTTCGGCGACGAGTTTGACGTAGTTCGGATCGCTCTGGATCCGCTTTACCGTTTGCTCATCCATTGATCGCTCCCCCCGAATGGCCTTGTCGCGCGGCCGTCGCCGCGTCGATGATGGATCGCGCGCGCGTGTTGCGGCGCTGTTCCCACGCGCGCAACCCCCTGCCCCACGCCTGTCCTGGCGCCGTTTGCAGTCAGTTTCGCGCTTGATTTGATTGCAGGCGCCCTCGCCCGATTCGACGGTCCTCCCCCCTTGATTAACCGCCATCATGCGGGTGTTTGGCGGCGCCGTCGACGGCGCGCGGGTAAGACCTTCGTCTAGAATCCCAGGGATTTCTGGCCGCTCCCGATCCGGCCGCGGCGCGTTTGTGCGGGGGGGCGCGATCGGGTAAGTTCGAATCGGGGCTAGCCCCCGGTCGGGATGGGGGGTATCACACTTGGCTGATGCGGCCCGAGGCCCCATATCAGCGCCAGGCGCCATTGCGCCTTCGGCGAGATAGCAGCAAAAAAAGGCCGACTCGATGGATTTTCTCCAGCCACGGTTGCATCGCATGAACCGCCGCCGACGAATTTATGAAGGCAAAGCCAAAGTCCTCTACGAAGGACCGGAGCCGGGGACGCTGATCCAGCACTTCAAGGACGACGCGACCGCTTTCAACGCCAAGAAACACGAAGTGATTGAAGGCAAAGGGGTTCTGAACAACCGCATCTCGGAATACATCTTCCAGCGGCTGAACGAGATCGGCGTGCCGACCCACTTCATGCGCCGGATCAACATGCGTGAGCAGTTGATCCGGGAAGTCGAGATCATTCCCCTCGAGGTCGTGGTGCGCAACGTCGCGGCCGGTTCGCTGGCCACTCGCCTCGGCATCGAAGAAGGCTCGCAGCTGCCGCGTTCGATCATCGAGTTCTACTACAAGAACGACGCCCTCAACGATCCGATGGTGTCGGAAGAGCACATCACCGCTTTCGGCTGGGCGAGCCCGCAGGAAATCGACGACATCATGGCGCTCGCCATCCGCGTCAACGACTTCCTCACCGGCCTGTTTCTCGGCGTCGGCATCCGCCTCGTCGACTTCAAGATCGAGTGCGGCCGGCTGTGGGAAGGCGACAATATGCGCATCGTCGTCGCCGACGAGATCAGTCCCGATTCGTGCCGCCTGTGGGACACCAAGACCAACGACAAGATGGACAAGGACCGCTTCCGCAAGGACCTCGGCGGCATGATCGAGGCCTATACGGAAGTGGCGCGCCGTCTCGGCGTCGTCCAGGAAGGCGAGAACGCACTCGCCGCCGCTGGCCCGCGGCTGGTGAAGTAGCCGGCGGGGCCGCGTCAGCCGAGGTTGGCGGCGAAGAACGCCATCGTGCGCTGACGCGCCAGCGTCGCGCTCGGCGCATCATACGCCGCGTTGCCATAGCGATTGAAGGCGTGTCCGCCGCTCGGATAGGTGAAGACCGGCGTGTCCGGATGCGCCGCAGCGAAGGCGCGCACGCCGTCGAGCGGGATGTGCGCGTCGCGCTCGCCGAAATGCAGCATGACCGGCGCCTGAGGCTTCAACTCGCCGAGCCCCGGCACGCCGCCGCCGTAATAACCGACCGCCGCCGAGAGGCCGTCGATCTTGGCGGCGGCGACCCAGGCGAGCGTTCCGCCCAGGCAA
>Ga0302320_10007205_pt1 | contig 24526 bp, 24 predicted proteins | sample Bog_T0_3_FD_202130 | JGI IMG/M metagenome (GOLD analysis project Ga0302320, IMG submission 202130) | Peat permafrost microbial communities from Stordalen Mire near Abisko, Sweden - Bog_T0_3 | ecosystem: Environmental > Terrestrial > Soil > Wetlands > Peat | place: Sweden: Abisko, Stordalen Mire...
TCCCGGGAAGGTCATCGCGGGCATCAAGCCGCGGCCCAACGAGAATTTCATTTCCATCGTCCGCCTGGCCGAGGCGGCCAGGGCCTTCATGATCACGATCGATATCGACTCGGCCGGACGGGGCTGGATGGACGCATCCAAGAGTACCGCCGTCGAGCCCAAGACCGTGGCCCAGTTGCGGGAACTGGTGCGCTCGACCCGGATCCCGATCATCGTCAAGGGCATCATGACCCCCGACGATGCGCTGCTCGTCGGGGAGACGGGTGCCGCAGGGATCTGCGTGTCGAATCACGGCGGACGCGTGCTCGACAATGCGTCGTCGACCGCTGAAGTGCTGCCGGCGATCGCAGACAGGGTCAAGGGCAAGATGGTGATTCTGGTCGACGGCTGCGTGCACTACGGGACCGACGTCCTCCGCTATGTCGCCCTCGGCGCAGATGCCGTCCTCGTCGGCAGGCATATCTGGCGGGCCGCACATGGCGGCGGCCGACCGGGCGTCGCGCTGTTCATGAAGACGATGCGCGACGAGCTGACCGCTGCGATGGTGCTGACCGCGGTGCCCAACGTGGCTGCGATCAGTCGCAACATCCTCGACCTGGATTCCCGGGCCTAGGCCGGGCTGCGTGAACAGCCACCGCCTGCGCGCGGGGTTGTGCCTGACAGTTCCACTGCTGGGAGCTGTCGGCATTGCAACGGCCGGACAGAGGGTGAATGCCTTCGACTACCGCGCCGCCGGCGTGGGTACGGTGACCTTCGATCACGGCATGCACGCGGCGCGGGGCTTTGCCTGCCTCGATTGCCACACGCGCTGGCCGGCGACCGGTGCGCAGCTGTTCCAGACGCAGAAACAGAGCCTGATCTCGATGGCCGACCATAGCGGCGACGGAAAATGCTTTGCCTGCCACAACGGCAAACTCGCGTTCTCGACCTGCGACCAGTGTCATCGGGCCACGGGCCACCCTTGAATGAGCCCGCGCAGCACCGCTTCCGGGACTGGCTGTGGCGGCGGCCGCAACGCTGGTATCTGCTGGGCATCCCGCTCGGCGCCTTGCTGGCTCTCGTCGCCGGCATTGCCGTCACGGGTGGCGCTGCCGTGGCCCTGCACTATTCGTCGAGCGAGGCGTTCTGCACCTCATGCCATGAGATGTCCGCGCCGGCCGCGGAACTCGCTCACCGTGTCCACGGGTCGAACGCGCTCGGGATTCGTGCCACTTGCGCGGACTGCCACATCCCCCCCGGCTTCCTCGCTGGCACATGGCGCCACATGACATCCGGGCTGCGCGACAGCTGGGGACATCTGCGCTCCACACTCGGCACGCCGGAAGCCTACGCTGCGCGCCGTCTCGAAATGGCGCAGAGGGTCTGGCAGGATCTGCGGGCGGACGATTCCGCGGAATGCCGGAGCTGCCATACGGTCGGGGCGATGGCCGCAGCGGATCATCCGGCGCAGGTTGCGATCGCGCCTGAGGTCATGCACCAGTCGCTGCCGCGCAGCTACACCTGCATTGACTGCCACCAGGGCATTGCCCACGACCTGCCGGTAAAACAGTGACGACCGTGGACCTGAACAACACGCCGCGCGACCCACGCCTGCGACAGGTGCGGTGGCTCGATCTGGTGCGGGTCACGCCCCTGCAGGTCCTGTTCGAACTCGCCCTGCCCGCGCTGTGGCTCGCCGCCTCCTTGATCGCAGCGGCCAACGGACTGATCATCGTCGCGCTCGCCCTGTCGTTCATGTTCTTCCTGACCGGACTGCGCCTGATCCACAACGCCTTTCATGCAGCGGTCGGACTCTCGCACCTTGGCACCGAGATCGTGCTGTGGGCCATGAGCGCCGTGATCCTGGGTTCGATGCACGCGGTGCGGTTCACGCACCTGACGCACCATCGCGTGAACCTGTCGGACGAGGATGTCGAAGGCCGGCACGCCCGGATCCCCGGCTGGCGCGCGCTGCTGCAGGGTCCCTGGTTCACCGTGCTGATGCACGTGACAGCGTTCCGGCAGGGCCACTGGCGCCTGCGCGCGACCATCGCCGGCCAGTTGCTGATGAATGCGCTGCTCGTCGTGCTGGCGTACCGCTACTGGAACTGGGCGCCCCTCAGGTACCACGTCTGCGCCATGGGCGTGGGTCACTGCCTGACAGCCTTCTTCGCGGTGTGGACCGTCCACCATCACTGCGACCGCAGCCATTACATCGCCCGGACGCTGCGCAACAGGATCCTCAATGCCGTGACGTTCAACATGTTCCTGCACATCGAACATCACCTCTTTCCGCTGGTCCCCACCTGTCATCTCGGCGACCTGTCGCGCCGCATCGACGAGGCCGCACCGGAACTCAGGAGCAGGCTCGTCTTCTGACGAACGCACCGGATCCATGACCCAGATTTCACTCAGTTTCCTGTGGCTGCCGGGACGCCTGCTGTTCGTGTCATATTTCCTGGCATTGGGGATGAGTCATCTGGTGTTCTTTCCGGAGCATGCGAGGGTGCTGAAAATGAAGGAGGTGCCGCTGCCGCGTTGCGCAACGCTGCTGACGATCGTCATGATGCTCTCCGGCGGCGCACTGGTGCTGTTCGACTGGCAGACCCGGATCGGCGCGCTGATCCTGTTCTGCATCATCTTTCCGGCTCCGTTCTTCCTGCATCGCTTCTGGAAGGAAACCGACGCGTACATGCGCCTCAGCGAGTTCGCGCACCTGATGAAGGACCTGTCGCTGGCCGGCGCCGCACTGATCGTGGCGATGATCAGCTGATGTCATCTGGCGCTCCGCGAGCGCCTATTTCGGCGCTTCTGCCGGCATTTTGTGCCCGTCCGCCTGGAACTTCCCCCCATAAGGCGTCAGCGCCCCGCCCGCTGCAGTCGTATGACATTGGGTGCAGGCCTTCCCCGTCTGCGTGGCATACGCCGGCGTCGCACCCGCAGACCGGGACACGAACAGGGAGATTGTCGCGGCCAGCGCGACGGCAGCCGCCGCACCGCCTGCGATGACCAGGATGCTGCCCGCCGCGGATGCGCGCCGGGGTCTGTCGATGGTCGGACGGACGCGTTTGTTTGCATCAGGGGACTTGTCTGCGATGTTCATAGGGATTCTCAAGGTGTGTTCGCCTGTCCGGGTGGACTGCGGTACCAAGATTATTCATGTCCAACCCCGGGGTCGGTACGCCAGCACACGGGAGCCCGGGCGGATCCCGGGTTGTTGCGGGCTAAGCGTGCCATCGAACGGATGGGGTGACTGTTGGACTTTATGTTGACGGACATGGCGACCCTTCTTTTGCGATCGCGCCCGCGGTACGCCCCAGGATCAGCCTGGGTCGCCGTCGCGCTTGCCGCACTCGTGGCCGGTGTGGCGAGCGGCGCCTCGCCGACAGGTTACGCCGCGCTGGTTCGCCGCGTCGCCCCCAGCGTCGTCACGGTGCTGGTGGTCGAGGAGCGTGTCAGCGCCGTGAACAGCTGCAACGGCAACGCGACGTTCTCGGCGGCGGTCAGCGTGCTCCACAGCGCGCCCTGCTGGAACAGCACGCCGAAACGCCGGCCCATGCGGCCCCGGCCGGCATCGTCCAGCGACCAGTAGTCCTCGCCGCGGAACAGCACCGAACCGGCCCTGGGGCGCAACAGGCCGATCAGCGCGTGCAGCAGCGTGCTCTTGCCGCAGCCGCTGCCGCCCATGATCGCGAAGATCGACCTGGCCAGCACGCTGAAGCTCAGGTCGCGCTGTACCAGCTGATCGCCATAGCCGATGTCCAGGGATTTCACGTCCATCGCAACGCGGGGGGCGTCCATGAGGTTCAGAAGTTCAGCGCGTTGGCGCACAGCGCAAAGATCGCATCGATCGCGATCACGCCAACGATGCCGGTCACGGTTGCGCGCGTCGCGGCGCCGCCCACGGCGGCGGAGCTGCGACCCGCGGCAGTACCAGATAGTCATTCAGCGGGATCCCGAGCACGACCAGCGCGCCGGTTTCCTCGCTGCCGTTCATGGCCGCGAGCTCGGCGGCGTACGCGCCGCCAGTGCGCCCGCACATCACGATCGCGGTCATCAGGGGTGCCATCTCGCGCACGACCGCAATCCCGACCAGGTCGGCCACGTACAGGGATGCACCGAGCTTGCGCAGCTGTACCGCGCCCATGAACGAGAGGATCGCGCCGACCAGCACGTTGACGAGCGCAATGACCGGCAGCGCCCCGAGGCCTGCGGCCTGCATGAAGGCCAGCAGATCGACGCGGCGCATCAGCGTTGCGCCGCGCAGGTTGGCGGCGCCGCGCAGCACCATGGCGCGGAGCATCGCCGTGGCCGCCGTGCACTGTGCCCACGCATCCATGGCGGCCTGACCGACGTCAGCCGTGGCGCTGATGGTGTGCGCCGGCGCCACGGCCGGCGCCTGCGGCGCGTCCGGCACCAGTGCCAGCAACTCGCGCGCCGGCGCGGGCAGGCCCGCATCCTCCAGCTGCGCATGCCGGGCCGCCGTGGCACGCCGCAGGGCCACCAGAAAGAGCAGCAGCGCACTGTCCCAGCGACCGAGGTGCTCGGTGTTGAACGCCACTGCCGTGAGACCCGCGCGGTCCACCAGCCGGGTCGCGACGCCCGGCTCCATGACCGCGTTGGTGCCGGTCCAGTCGCCCTCGAGGCTGACGATCACGCGGGATGCGTCAGCCGATGCGGACCAGCCACGGCCGCTCTGCATCAGCGCTCCGTGCCGAACTGGTAGCGGAAGCTGAGCCCGGCGAGGTAGACGTTGTCGCGCCAGGGCTGCATGCCGAGTGCCAGCAGGTTCGGCACGGTCGCCGGCTGGACGCCGCCGAGTGCCCAGTCGCTGGAATTGTAGGTCTCGCGCGTGAAGCGCAGATGCAGCTGCAGCGCGGCCGTCCAGCGGTACGCGACATCCAGCCGCTTCGATTCCAGCCGCGTCCAGCTCTGCGGGAACGCCTGCGCGAGCCCGGCCACCGCGGAATCGTTATCCTCGTACGAAGGCGCCAGCAGGTAATCGATACTGAGCGTCCAGCGTTCCTGCGGCACCCAGCGTCCGCCCGCATCGACGTTCCAGAAGCGCTGCGTGTCGGTAGCGAGCCAGGGCGCCGTGTAGTTGCCGAGAAAACCGTTCTGCAGCGTCGCCAGGCGCTCGTAGCCTGCCGTCACATAGGCACTCAGCGACTCACGCGGCGTAAAGTTCAAGGTCGACGCATAACGCTGCTCGTGGACCGCCTGCAGGCCGAGCGCCGAGGAGCGGTAATCGTCCCGCGCCTGGAACCATTCGCCGGTCCAGGTGAGCGTCGGTGTGACGATCCACGAGCCGCTGACCGTGGAAAACACCCGGTCGCGCCCCGCCTGGGTGTAGTCCCTGACCAGCGGATTCTCGCCGTAGGGTAGCGCTGCGGCATCGAACGGCCCGCTCTTGCGCAAGGCATTGCCGTATTTCACCGTGAACAGCAGCGCTGCCGTGGGGTTGAAACCGACGCGTACCCAGCTTGTCGCGTTGCGCGTGTTGGTGATGACCTGGTCGGGCGTGTACTGCGTGTCCAGGTATTGGCCACCGACCCCGATGCGCAGCCGGCGCCCGGCCGCATAGTCGGCGCTGCCGTCCAGCCGCAGCCGGGTTTCACTGTAGCGCGGCGTCAGGGCAGTACCGCCGGGATAGGTGTCGGTCACGACGTAGGTCACCGCGAGCGGCGCCGTGTCGTCGAGGCGCTCATCGTAGCTCGCGGTGCCGCGCAGGCTGAGCCGGGACAAGGGCCGTGAGGCGAGGCCGAGCACGTAGTGGATCAGGTGCACGTTGCCGTCGAGCGATCCGGACCCGGGCAGCGTCGCAGTGCTCAGGGTACTGACCGGCAGGAACGCCTGGTCCTGGCGCAGCGTGCCGTAGGATGCGCCATAGGTCAGCGTCGTCGCGTACCACGGCAGGCTGAACTCGCCCGCGGCGGCGAGCTGCTGCAGCCGGTTGTCCGGCGGCGTGCCGAGCTGTCCGGCGACGGAGCCCGGTACCAGCGACAGGTAGGGATTGGCGAAGAGCAGCCCCTCGTTGCGATCCTCGAACCACGAACCCGTGAAGCTGAGCCGGAACCTCGCCGCGGCACCCGCCCACGCGACACCCGCCTCGAAGGAGTCGGTGACATAGGAGACCGGTTGCGGCAGCTGTACGGCCTCGGTCAGGAAGGCCGCGCTGGTCGGCAGCGTGCCGTCCTTTTCCTGGCGCCGGAACTCGCCGAAGACGGTCCACGCGGGACTGGCGAAATAGCGGCCGAGCAGCGCGACCGTGCGTCGCTGATCGCCAAGGTCGGCGCGCGCGAGGCTGGATGCGAGCGTGCTCATCCCGCTGGTGCTGCCGCCGGCGACCCAGGTTGCGGGCAGCGCGAGGTTCGCACCGCGGGTCGCAAACGGTGTTGCCGTCGTATCGTACAACCGGTTCGGCTGACCGTCGTAGCTGATGCGCAGGTCGTAGCTGCCGATACGCCCGCCCTCGACGGTGCCGTCGCGCGATGCGAGGCCGAGCTGACGCAGGTCGTAGTTGACATAGTCACCCTCGCTGCCGCGCGCCGCGCCCGACGCGTCCGCGATGGCAAACGCGCCGCCGCGGTCGATGCCGGTGTAGCGCCCATAGGTGGCATTGCCGCCGGCCGCGCCCTCGACACCGAGTTCCGCTGCGCCTGCGGCGCCGCGCACGAAAGGGCACAGCGCACATTTCCAGTCACCGGGATCGACCACGGGCGCCAGCGGCGAACCGGCGTCGGTCGGCGGCGCAGCGGCGCTGGCACTCATCGCCAGCGGCACTGAACCGAGCGCAACCGTCAGGCAGAACCAGGGATGTCGGAGTGTTTTCATGGCTGTCCTGGGCTAGCGCATCAGCGCGCGGCCGGAGGGGCTGTTGGAGCCATGCACCTGCGAATGGCAATTCACACAGCCGCCACCGACCAGCAATGCGCTCGCCATGCCGCCCGGCAGGCCCGCCGGCGAGTTCACGATCGAGGGATGGCCCTGGCCCTGGTGGCAGGTCTGGCACAGCAGCGGTGCCCGCAGCGTCAACAGGCTGGCCTGCGCGCTGCCGTGCGCGAGGTGGCAGTTGCTGCAGTCCTCCGCCACCGGCTGGTGTTCCCACAGGAACGGACCACGGTACTCGGCGTGGCAGGTCGTACAGGTCTCGGTCACCGTGCTGCGGTTGAGCCCCGCAGGCGCGGCAGAGCCGTGCGGCCCATGGCACGCGGTGCAGGCCATCTTGCCCTCGCGCAGCGGATGATGCGAGGGTTTGAACAGGTCGGCGCGCGCCGCCTGGTGACAGCTGCTGCAGACCTCGACCTGCGAGGCGGCGCTTTGCATCGGATCCTTGTTCGTGTGCAGCGTGTGACAGCTGGTACAGGCGACGCCCGCGGCCGCGTGCACGCTGCCGGCCCAGTCGTGCGCGGCGTTCGCCTGGTGGCAGGGGAGGCACTGCGCATTCTGCCGCGCAGCCGTCGTCTGCGCCTTCGGGCCGAAATCCACCATGCCCGCCAGCGGGCCGCCGCCCGCCTTGGCGTGCGCGCCACCCGGGCCGTGACAGGCCTCGCATTGCATCCCGCCGCGGCCGAAAGGACCGCGGGGATCATCCGGCCGCGCGTGCCTGCCATGGAACAGGTCCGTGACCGCGGGCGTGTTGTGGCAGCCGAGGCAGGTATCGGCCCCCTGCGGGCTGAAGCCTGGCGCGTCGGCCGCCCGGACGGAACCCGCCAGGGCCGCGAGCGCAATGACGAGTACCCAGATCCGTCTCATGTCACGACCTACTGATACAAGGCGAGGTTGTGCACCACTTTGACGTCCGCCACGGCGCCAGGGCCGTGACAGATCACACAGGTCTCCGCGGAGACGACATGGCTGCCGGCATCCTTCACGGCGGTGAAGCTGCCGCCGTTCTGGATCATGTGCGTCTTCTCGACTGCTGACTGATGGCACCCCGAACAGGCAGCCGTCGCTGCGGTGACGGCGGTCTGGCCTGCCGGACCACTGTTGCCGACACCGTTGACGTAGGTGCTGATCGTCGATGCGAGGACCGTCGACGTACCGGGATCCGGCGGGTAGTAGGTACCTTCGTCATGACAGGCGACACAGTTGTTGGTGAGTCCGGAGAACGCGAGGGTGCTGAAGTCGTTGGCACCCCCGCGGTGATACACGACGTACGGCGTCCCGAGGTCTGCGGCGCGCACCGCGCTCGCGTGGATCGCGTGGATCATGACCTTGATATCTATCGACTGCTCGGCGAGGTGGTCGGTGGGATCCGGATTTGCGGGGGTGATTCCGGCCCCGATTCGCGCCACGACGTCGGTGGCATCCGGATTGTGGCAGAGGGCACAGGCCTGCACGCTGTCGACGCGATTGCTGCCGTGGCCGTTGAGCTGGAAGTGGCAGGTGTCGCAATTCGCAACGGCGGCCACTTCGCGGCGCGGTACGGCCATGGGGTCCGTGATCGGCGCAAAGCCGACCACGCTCGGTACCGGAATCTCCTGCGCGCCTCTGCCGTCACCGAAGTCGTGCGCCGGATGTCCCTGGAAAAGAATGCCGGCCGAACCGGTGACGTTCGCCGGGATCGCGGTGGTGAAGGTCACGGTGTAGCTGCCGTCGCCGTTCGCGGTGAGCGGCGTCGCGGCGCAGGTGACCGCAACGCTGATCGGCTGCGCCGCCTCGCTGGTGACGCCGCTGCCGACGTTCGTGTAGTCGGTGGTGCTCCACGCCATGGCGAGGCTCAGGTTCGACTCTCCGAAACTCGGGTTCGTACAGTAAGCGAACGGCTCATCCGTCACGAGGTTCCACGGCCGGTTGCCGTTGACCGGGTTGGTGACCGAGAACTGCACCACGGGCTTCTGACCCGGACCCGTATTCGTAGCCTTGATGATGTGGTAGGCCACCTGCTTTTGCACCACCATTTCCGGAATCACGTGGGCGGTGATGACCTGCAGCTGCGAATTGTCGATCGTCGAGGTCGGGCCGTGGCAGGTCGAACACTGCGTATCGTTCGCGATGATGCCCCGACCGTGATTCAGTCCCGTCGCGAAGTTGATGGTGTCGTGGCAGGCGCCGCAGGCCTCCAGCGTGGGAACGGTCGAGAAGTTCAGCGTCTCGGTCAGTTTCGGATGAGTCTGGACGTGACAGGTCGTGCAGTTGCGGATGTCCTGGGGATACACGACAGTATTGAAATTCGACAGTGAGTCGCCATAGCCGACGATCCAGTAGCCCTGGCCGAGGATCGGCGCAGGGTTCGACGTGCCTGTCGCGTAATCGCTGATGCTGGGCAGCGTACTGCCGGCATGGATCTTGTGAACCATGACCGTCATGTCGAGCGGGTTGCCACTGGTCGGGTCGACGGTACCGGGGTTGTGGCACATCACGCAGTACTGCACCTCGACCCGTGCGCCGCCATGCGCCGTCAGCATCGTATGGCAGGTGTCGCAGGTGGCCGTGTCGACGATCTCGCGGCTGAAAATCCCGCTCGTTGCGCCGGTCGAAGGCTGGAATGTGTAGGCGGCGTTGTTCGCCTGCGCAAGACCGCGGATCTCGAAGCCGACCCGGTGCGTCAGGGCCGCGCTGTAGAGGACGTTCCTGTCCTGGGTGATGTCCTTGTGGAACGTGTATTGATAGCTGCCGTCGCCGTGATCGACGAGGCTGCCGCTCGTTGCGGCCTCGACGGAGGCCTGCAGCCGCGGCACGGTGGCGCAGGCCGCAACGCCGGTCGGACAGGCCGCGGGCGGTACCGTCGAATAGATATACGAATTCCACTGGCTCGACCTGCCGTCCAGCCCCGGCACGAGCTGCGCGATCGCAAAGCCGAGGTCCGCGGCCGGCAGCCCCTGCACCGGCGTGCCGTTCTGGTTGACGAGCGTGAACTTCACGACCGGGGGTCCCGCGATCGTGACACTGGTGATCGTACCGGTGATCGACGTCGCCGCGCTGATGCGGGGTGCCGAGCCGGAGCTCGTCGTGCCCGGGGCTCCCGTCGCGCCGGCGGGACCTGCGCCGCCGGCCGAGCCGGTCGAGCCGCTGCAGGCGCCGAGCAGTAGCGCGGCTGCGCCTGCGAGCGCGGCGAACAACGTCCCCCTGGCGTGCGACACCATCATCCGACACCCCGACCGATCCGCAGCCATGCGCCTCTCCCCGACCCGTATGCGAGGGATTCGATGTTAGCGCCGGGCCGCGCAGAGTCTGTTCGCCAGCGTACGGCGGGCGATGCGCGTTGCGCCGTAAGATTTTTTTGAAATGGCACCGCCCACACCCACAGACCGGCGCAAGCCTGCGGCGACGCCCCCTGCACGCCAGGAACCCGCCACATGGCTGTGGCGCCCGCGACGCTGGTGGCTGCTCGGCATTCCGCTCGGCGGTCTCGCGGCGTTTCTCATTGGTGTCGCCGCGACCGGTGGCTTCTTCGCCAGCCTCACCGTCATGGACTCCGAGGCGTTCTGCACGTCCTGTCACAGCATGAACGCGCCGCTGCAGGAGCTCCGCCATACCGCCCACTACAACAATGCGTTCGGCGTCCGTACCACCTGTTCAAACTGCCACGTGGCACCGACCTTCGTCGCCGGCCTGATCGATCACATGAGGGGTTCGACCCAGGTGTGGGGCTGGATGACCGGCGAACTGAACACACCCGCCAGGTACGAGGCGCACCGGCTGGAGCTCGCACAGAAGGTCTGGAACGAATACAAGGCCAACGACTCGGCAGAATGCCGCAGCTGCCACATGCCCGCCGCGATGCTGCTGAGCGCGCAGCCGGAAGCCGCGGCGAGCGCACACCAGGGGCTGGCCACCAGCGGCATGACCTGCATCGACTGTCACAAGGGGATCGCGCACACGCTTCCCGCCAGTGGCTGAGGCAGCGCTACTGGACGCGGACGCTGATCAGTTCCTCGCCGTCCGGGTCGAGCACGTGCACCGCGCACGCGAGGCAGGGATCGAAGCTGTGGATCGTGCGCAGGATCTCGAGCGGCTTCTTCGGGTCCACGAGACGGGTTCCCCGCAGCGCGGCTTCGTACGGTCCCTCGACACCCGCCGCGTCGCGCGGACCCGCGTTCCACGTCGAGGGCACCACCGCCTGGTAGTTGGAGATCCTCGCATTGTCGATGACGACCCAGTGCGCCAGCGCGCCGCGCGGCGCCTCCAGGAAACCGGCACCGCGCGCATGCGCGGGCCAGCTGGAAGGTTCCCACAGGGCCTTGTTGAACGTGCGCACATCGCCGCCCGTGATGTTCGCCATCAGGGCCGCATGCCAGGCGGGCATCGCATCCGCGAGGATCTTGGATTCGAGCGCCCGCGCGAGGTTGCGACCCATCGTCGAATACAGGGCGTCCAGCGGCAGGCCGAGCTGCGCCAGTGAGCGGTTCGTGATGTCCACCGTGGGCTCATGGCCGGACCCGTACATCATCAGGATGCGGGCGAGCGGCCCCGTCTCCATCGCGTGCCCCTTCCAGCGCGGCGATTTGATCCAGGAATAACTGCCGGCTGCATCCAGGTTCGCATACGGGGGCTGCGGTCCCGAATAGTTCAGGCGTGTCTCGCCGCGGTACGGATGCAGCCCGGTCGTCTTGCCGCCGGCATAGTCGTACCAGGAATGCGCGACGAACTCCTCGATGTCCTGGTCGGAGGCGAGATCGACCTCGTGGATATGTGCGAGATCCCGGCCCAGGATCGCACCGCGCGGCACGAGGAAGCTGTGCGGATCGAGCGTGGCTGCGTCGGGGAAGTCCCCGTAGGTGAGGAAATTGCCGGTGCCCTCGCCGTAGCCCTTCGCGAACCAGTCCTTGTAGTACGAACCGATCACGAGTACATCGGGCAGGTAGACCTGGTCGATGAACTGGCGCATCTTGGCGATGAGCTGCGTGACCTTCTGCAGCCCGACCTCGTTGACCGCGGTGGTGCCGGTCCCGGCTCCCGAGTGCACGCTGATCGCTGCCGGCGAGCCGCCGACGAGGAAGTTCGGGTGCGGGTTCTTGCCGCCGAAGATCGTCTGCACCTGGACGATCTCACGCTGCCAGGCGAGCGCATCGAGATAATGCGCCAGGGCCATCAGGTTGGCCTCGGGCGGAAGCCTGTACCCCGGGTGACCCCAGTAGGCATTGGCGAAGATGCCGAGCTTCCCGGACTCCACCAGCGACCTGACGCGCGACTGGACCTCGGCGAAGTAGCCGGGGGACGACCTGGCATAGCCGGATATGGATTGCGCCAGTTTGGACGTCGCCTCCGGATCCGCCTGCAGTGCCGAGACCACGTCCACCCAGTCGAGCGCGTGCAGGTGATAGAAGTGCATCACGTGGTCGTGGACGAACTGGGTCACGATCATCAGGTTGCGGATCAGCTGTGCATTGACCGGAATCGGGTAGCTGAGCGCGTTCTCGACGGCACGCACCGACGCAATGCCATGCACGAGCGTGCAGACACCGCAGATGCGCTGCGCGAATGCCCAGGCATCGCGCGGGTCGCGCCCCTGCAGGATGATCTCGATGCCGCGGACCATCGTTCCCGAGCTCATCGCCGTGGTGATGACCGAGCCGTCGAACTGTGCCTCGATCCGCAGGTGGCCCTCGATCCGGGTCACCGGATCCACGACGATCGTCTGGGTGCTCATGTGCGCCCTTCGCCGGACGTCAGGTTGCCGGCGACGAGTTCCAGCAGACTCTCCGGCCGCAGCGTGCCGCCGGCATGCTCCAGGGCGTCGTCGAAGGTACGCCGGCACTCGCAACAGCTGGTCAGCAGAGTCCCCGCTCCCGTCGCCGTCACCGCGCGCAGCTTGGCCTCCATCGTCCGATGGCGCAGCGGCGCCGCGGACCCGATGTCCAGCACCCCGCCCCCGCCCCCGCAGCAGAAGCTGAAATTGCCATGATCCTGCATCTCGGCGAGCTCCACGCCCATCGCCTTCATCAGCGTGCGCGGGGCCTCGCGGACACCGCCGGTACGACTGAGATGACAGGGATCCTGGAACGTGGTCCTGCCGCCCGCGGCGGCCCCGAGCCTGAGGCGCCCCGCCTTGAGCTGCTCCGCGAGGTACTCGGATACCGCCAGCACCCGGAACGGCAGCGGCTTGCCGTACAGATCCGCGGCCTCCCAGCGCAGCGCCGTGTAGGCATGGCCACACTCGGGGACGAGGAGGATCTTCGCCTTGCAGGCGATCGCCGCGTCGATCAGGCGCAGGCTGATCGTGCGCTGCCAGTCCTTCGCGCCGGCATAGTAGCCGTAGTTCTCCGCGACCAGGCCGTCGCTGCGGAACGTGCAGCTGACGCCGAGATGCTGCATCACGCGCGCCAGTGCCGCGACCGAGGCGGGGTAGTGCTCGATGTCGGTACGCGGCACGCAGAGCATGACCTCGACGTCCGCGAGGTCGAGCGGCATCGCGACCCCGAAGCGCGTCCCGATCTCCACCAGCCTGTCCCCGTACGGCTCGGCGCTCGGCTCCGGCTGTCCCGTGTCACGCTGCAGCAGCGCCTTGTCGTACAGTTCCGCCGGGGCGAGGCCGGCGTCGAACATGGCGTGGCGCGCCTGTTCGATCAGCGCGGCGACGTCGATGCCCATCGGACAGATCAGGCTGCAGCGGCCGCAGAGGTTGCAGCTGTCGAACAGCAGATGCTGCCATTGCCGCAGCTCCGCGGCCGTGACCTCGCGCTTCAGTCCCAGCCAGCGGAAAGCCGGTGCAAACGGGCTCGCCTCGCGCTTGTAGGCCTGCTTGAACGGCTCGACCTTCCAGATCGGCGTGTACTGCGGATCCTCGGTAGCGATGTAGTAATGGCAGGCATCGGCGCAGATGCCGCAATGAATGCAGGACTCGAGCCGGAAGGCGGCCATCGCGCCGACCTCGCTGGAGAAGCCGCGCATCGCGCCGGCGACGGACACGTCGGCCGGGCCGGTCACGAGGCGGCCCCGCGGCGTGCCAGGATCGCCCCGTTGATCGCCCGCGACGGGAAAATATAGAAGGCATGCATCAGCTTGCCAAAGGGGAACCACAGCAGCAGCCCATCGACGCTGAGGATGTGCACGGCCAGCAGCGTCTCATAGCTCAACCCGACATGCGCCGTCGTCGCAATGCCGGTCACCAGCACCGACATCGTGATGAACCAGCTGAAGTAGTCGTCGAAGTTCGACAGCATGCGGATCACGGGATTCGTGACCCGCCGGAACAGTACGGCGAGGAACAGCGTCAGCGTCACGACGGAGATCACGGTGATCACGCTGCTCGGCAGTCCGGGCCACGTGAACCCGAATAGGCTGGCGAAGAACGTGATGTGCGGCCCGAACAGCAGTACCACCACGAACAGCCCCATGTGGTAGCTGTAGCCGATCGCCTCCCCGGCGCCGGTGCGGCGGACGAATTCCGGATGCGGCCAGGACCGCGTGGCGATGGCGAGGAGCCCTTCGGACAGGTACCTCGGCATGGATTCCCGTGCGAGGCTGCGCTCGCGGCGGATGCGCAGCAGGACGAAGCCCATGATCCGCCACACGACCCCGATGCAGAACACGCCGATCGATACCCGGAGCGCAGGTCCGCGCGCAAACGTCAGAAAATCCATGCTCACTCTCCTTCCGCACCGGGCTTGTTGCCGGACCCTGCGCTGTGGTGCTGGCGCAGCCGCGAGGTGCCGGCCGAGGCGACGCCGAGCACGAGGCCGGCGGCGACGGCGCCGCCGGTCAGTTCAACGACCTGGGTGCCGGTGGACTCGCCCGCCTTGCCCCAGTCCGGCGTGTCGAGCGCCGCATAGAAACTGCCCTTGTCCCAGAAATTCGGCTCGGAACATCCCAGGCACCCATGGCCTGATTCGATCGGGAAACTGGTGCCACCGTTCCACTTGATCGTCGCGCAGGCGTTGAAGGTCGTCGGGCCCTTGCAGCCGAGCTCGTACAGGCACCAGCCGCTGCGGGCGCCCTCGTCATCGAAGCTCTTGGCGAACTTCCCCTGGTCGTAGAACGGCCGCCGGTAGCAGCGATCGTGGATGTTGTTGCCGAAGTAGGCCTTCGGCCGGCCGTGTCCGTCGAGATCGGGGAGCTTGCCCGTCGTGACGAGCTGCAACAGGGTGCCGGTGATGACCTCCGCGATCGGCGGACAGCCGGAGACGTTGACGATCGGCCGCTCAGGAATGATCGCGCTGACAGGCCAGGCCCCAGTCGGATTCGGGTCGGCGAAGGGGATGCCGCCGAACGCGGCACAGGTGCCGACCGCGACGATTGCCGCGGCGCCCGCTGCGGCCTCGCGCAGGATGGCCTCGGCGGTGCGGCCGCCGGCCGTGCAGCAGGCGCCGCTCGCCCCGGTGGGGATCGAGCCGTCGACGACGAGGATGTACTTGCCATGATTGTCGCGCATCGCCGCAGCGAGCGCCGACCCGGCGGCGTCGCCTGCGGCGGCCATCAACGTATCGTCGTAGTCCAGCGAGATCACATCGAACATCAGGTCCTCTATCGTCGGCGCAAAGGAGCAGGTCAGCGACTCGAAGCAGCCCGTGCACTCCTGGAACGACAGGTAGATCACCGACGGCCGCGGACCGTCGCGCAGCTGGGCGGCCATCGCCGGCCCCATCCACGGTGGGAGCGCAAGCGCCGAGGCCGTCGCGGTGCAGTACTTGATGAATCCACGGCGGCTGATCCCATGCCGGCGCAGCATCTCCCCGACGCTGATCGCGGCTGGCGCTGCACTCATGACGCAGCCCGCTGGCGCGCCGCGATCAGCGCCCGCAGCGCAGCGCTCGCCGCCGGCAGCTCGCCGGGATCATTGACCAGGATCGGCGGGATGCGGGTCACCTCGAGGAGCTCCGCGGTCAGCGTCCCCGTCGCGTCATGGTGCCGCGTCCACCAGATCCCGGGGATTGCCGTATCGACGATCGTCGACTCACCACTGGCGACCAGCGTGGCGCGCAGCTCCCCGGGTCCCAGCACCCGCTGCAGCTCGGCCCGGTCGGCCGGGCTCATCGGCAGGCTGCGCAGGTCCAGCGTCGCCGCAACCTGGTGCGTGTCCAGGCGCTCGAGCAGTCCCGCCAGCTCCGACAGGATCGCATCCACACAGTTGCCGCGGCCGGCCGGGGCGGGCGGCGGTAGCGGCGATGCCGCCCCGGGCAAGGACTCGAGGCGCACCGCGATGGCGGCCAGTCGGTTCATGCGCTGCCCCAGCGCCGCAGGAGCTGGTGCGCCTCGCGGCAAGCGACCGGAAGCGCCGCCGCCACGTCGGCGGACAGCGCCTCGTTCCATTCGATGCGGGCCGGCTGGATGCACAGCAGCGCCCGCCGCGACGGCAGCGCATCGCGCAGACGGGCCATGTCGAGCAGGTCGATGACCCCGACCTCGTGCACGGTACGGCGCCGCTCGCTGGCCATGAAGCGGTCCATGTCGATGCCCTCGAACAGCCTGACCGTTCCCGGCGCCTCGTCCAGGTCGGCCGCATCGACGATGACCAGGGCCTCGGCCGCCTCGACATAGGGCAACAGGCTGAAGCTGATTGTCCCACCATCGATGCAGCGCGTGGTGTCGGGATCGAGTGCCGACCGCAGCCGTTCCACCAGGCGTACGCCGGCCCCGTCGTCACCCAGCAGTGTGTTACCGAAGCCGAGGATCAGGACGGGGGATGTCATGCGCGTGAGTCTGCGCATGACGGCGGGGAAGCCTCCGTGCGCTGCCGTACATACCGCCGCGAGGTCCGGCGCTAGGATTTTCCCGGAGATGCACGAATTGTCGGTCTGCCAGGCCTTGCTGACGCAGGTCACCACGATCGCGCGCAGCCACGGCTCCAGCCGGGTTCTGCGCATCAGCATCGAGGTAGGCCCGCTCTCGGGGATCGATGCCGGGCAGCTCGCGGATGCATTCCTGGCGATGCGGCGGGGCAGCTGCGCCGCCGCTGCGTCGCTGTCGGTCAGTGCGTCGGCCATCGCGGTCGAATGCCTGCGCTGTGGCGCACGGTCGCCAGCCCGCGCCAACCGCCTGGCCTGCGCGGCCTGCAGCAGCCTGCAGACACGGCTGATCTCGGGGGCCGAGCTGCGCCTGATGCGCGTGGAGATGAGCGCGGCGCTCGCGGCGGCCGATGAAGAGGGCGTTGGATGAACCTGCAAGGGAGAGATAGCCGATGTGCCAGACCTGCGGTTGCGCCGTGACCCACCCCGCCATGCCCGGCGACGCGGGCGCTGACGCGGGCGCGGGCCCCGGCGCCGACAGCCGCGCTGACACCCGCGCCGTCGACGTGCTGGTCGAGCTGCTGGCGGCCAACAACGAGGTCGCCGCCCACAATAGCGCGCACTTCGATGCCAGCGGCGTGCTGGCCATCAACCTGATGTCGTCGCCGGGTGCCGGCAAGACGGCCCTGCTGGAGGCGACGATCACGGCGCTGCGCGGACGTCACCGGATTGCGGTGATCGAGGGGGACCTCGAGACCGACAACGATGCCGCGAGGATCCGCGCCCAGGGCGTGCCCGTCGTTCAGATCACGACCGGCACGCTGTGCCACCTCGACGCGCACCTGGTGCATCGCGCCCTGCACGATCTGCCGCTCGACGGGATCGACCTGCTGTTCATCGAGAACGTCGGCAACCTGGTCTGTCCTGCCGGCTTCGACCTCGGCCAGCACCGCAACGTGACCCTGCTCAGCACGACCGAGGGCGACGACAAGCCGGCCAAGTACCCGGTGATCTTTCGCGCCAGCGACCTGGTACTGCTCAGCAAGATGGACCTGCTGGACGTGATGCCGGACTTCGTGCCGGCACGCGCCGCGGCGGCACTGCGCGACCTCGGCGGCGACATTCCGCTGATCCCGACCGCCGCACGCCGCCAGCCCCAGCTCGCGCCGTGGCTCGAATGGCTGGACCAGCAACTGCGCTGGCGTCCGGCCGCACGCGCCGTCCGCGCACCGCGGATCGGCGGCATGGCGTGGGGCTGAGCGATGTGCCTCGCCGTCCCGGTCCGGGTTACCGCGCTGGTCGATGAGCAGCGGGTCGAGGTCGAGATCGGCGGCATCCACACCCGCATCAGCACCGCCCTGATCGACGCCGTGGCCGTCGGTGACTACGTGATCGTGCACGCCGGCTTTGCAATCACCCGCCTCGATGTCGCGGCTGCCGAGGAGTCGCTGGCCCTGTTCGAGGAGATCGCCGCGCACATGCGCCGCCAGCACCATGCGCTACATCCGCGGCTTTCGTGACGGTGCCAGCGCCGCGGCGCTGGCCGGGTTGCTGGCAGAGGCGGTCGACCCGCGGCGCGACTATCACCTGATGGAATTCTGCGGCGGCCACACCCACGCGATCTTCCGCTACGGGGTCGAGGACCTGCTGCCGCCCAACATCCGGCTGGTGCATGGACCGGGCTGTCCGGTCTGCGTGCTCGCGGTACCGCGGCTGGATGCCGCGATCGAACTGGCCGCGCAGCCGGGCGTCACGCTGGTCAGCTACGGCGACATGTTGCGCGTGCCGGCGTCGCGGCGCCGCAACCTGATGAAGGCGCGGGCCGGAGGCGCCGACGTACGCATGGTCTACTCGGTTCTCGAGGCACTGCGGATCGCGACCGACAATCCCCTGCGCCAGGTCGTGTTCTTTGCGATCGGCTTCGAGACGACGACGCCTGCCAGTGCCTTCCTGATCCTCGAGGCAGCCCGCCTCGGGCTGACCAATCTCAGCGTCTACTGTAACCACGTGGTAACCCCCGCGGCGATCATGAGCATCCTCGACTCGCCCAGCGTACGCGAGTGGGGACAGGTGCGGGTCGATGGCTTCATCGGCCCCTCGCACGTCAGCGCGGTGATCGGCAGCCGGCCCTACGAGTATTTCGCGGAGGAGTACCAGCGACCGGTCGTGATCGCGGGATTCGAACCCCTCGACGTCATGCAGGCGACGCTGATGCTGGTGCGGCAGCTGAACGAGGGACGCGCCTCGGTCGAGAACCAGTTCACGCGTGGCGTCACGCGGGAAGGCAACCAGAAGGCGCAGGCGCTGGTGGCGGAAGTGCTGGAGCTGCGGCCCTCGTTCGAGTGGCGCGGCCTGGGCGAGCTGCCCTACAGCGGACTGCGCATCAAGCGGGACTACGCGGCGTTCGATGCCGAACGGCGCTTCCAGATGCCCATCCGTCCGGTCGCCGAGAACGCCGCCTGCCTCTGTCCTGCGATCATCCGCGGCGTCAGCAAGCCCACCGACTGCAAGCTGTTCGCGACCGCCTGCAGCCCGCGCGAGCCGGTCGGCTCGTGCATGGTCTCGGCGGAGGGCGCCTGCGCGGCCTACTACAAGTACCGCGGCGGCGCCCTGCGCGTGGCGTCCTGATGCGGATCCTGTTCCTGGTCCATGCGTTCAACGGCCTCGCGCAGCGGCTGTACGTGGAGCTCGGCGCCGACGGTCACGAGCTGTCGGTGGAGTTCGACATCCATGACGACGTGACCTGCGAGGCCGCGGCGCTGTTCAGCCCGGACGTGATCCTGGCGCCCTACCTGCGCCGTTCCATCCCGGCTGCGGTCTGGCGGCGTTACCTGTGCCTGATCGTGCATCCAGGGCCGCCGGGGGACCGCGGGCCGGCGGCGCTCGACTGGGCGATCCTCGGCGGCGAGCGCCTCTGGGGCGTGACCGTGCTGCAGGCAGCGGCCGGCTGGGATGCCGGCGCGGTCTGGGCCCGGGCGGACTTCGCGATGCGCACGGCAGCGAAGGCCAGTCTCTATCGCCACGAAGTGACCGAGTGCGCGGTCGTGGCAGTCAGGGCCGCGCTCGCACGGGTCAGCGCGCGTGCCGGGGCGGATGCCGCGATCAGCGCCGACGGCGTGCGCGGCTGGCAGCCGCCACTGCGTCCGGCGCAGCGGCGGATCGACTGGGACGCGGACTCGACGCACACCGTTTTACGCAAGATCCACAGCGCCGACAGTGACCCGGGCGTGTCCGACACGCTGCTGGGACAGGAATACCGGCTGTTCGATGCGCGCGCGGCGCCCACGCACGGCGGCAAGCCCGGCGCGCTGGTCGCACGCGGGCACGGCGCCGTCTGCCGCGCCACCCGCGATGGCGCGGTCTGGATCGGCCAGCTGCGGCCGAACGATGGCAGCGCTGCGTCGTTCCGGCAGCCCGCAACGCATATCCTCGGCGCCGTGGCGGAGGCGCTGCCGGAGAGCGGCGCTGCACCGGATGAGATCCGCTACGAGGAAGCCGGTGCCGTCGGACGCCTGTACTTCGACTTCCACAATGGTGCGCTCTCGGCGCTGCAGTGCGAACGCCTGCGTGCGGCCTATGCGCGCGCTTGCGCCCGGCCGACGCGGGTCATCATGCTGATGGGGGGCACGGACTTCTGGTGCAACGGCATGCACCTGCACTGCATCGAGGCAGCGGACAGTCCCGCCGATGCCTCCTGGGAAAACATCAACCGGATCGATGACCTGACGCGTGACATCCTGACGACCGAGACGCACCTGACCCTTGCGGCGGTTGGCGGCAATGCGGCAGCCGGCGGCGTCTTCATGGCGCTCGCCTGCGACCGGGTGCTGGCGCGCAGCGGCAGCGTGCTCAATCCCCACTACCGCAACATGGGCAACCTCTACGGGTCCGAGTACTGGACCTACCTGTTGCCCCGCCGGCTGGGCGCCAGCGCCGCCGCCGAGCTGATGGCGCGCCGGCTGCCGCTCGGTGCGCCACAGGCGCTGGACTGCGGCCTGATCGACGGACACGCCGGACCCGACGCCGCCGCGTTCGGCGCGCTGCTCACGACCGAGGCCGCCCGCCTCGCCGACCCGGCTGCGTTCACGGTACTGCTGGCAGCAAAGCGCCGGCAGCGCGCGCGCGACGAAGCGCTGCGTCCCCTGAGCAGCTATCGCGAGGCGGAGCTCGCGCAGATGCGGCTGAACTTCTACGGCTTCGATCCCAGCTATCACATCGCGCGCCGGCGACTGGTGACGCATTCGCCGCAGGCGTGGACACCGCTGCACCTCGCCGTGCACCGGCGCCGCCTCGCCTCATGAACTGCCTCGCCCAGCGCTGGCGGATCGGGGGCCACGTGCAGGGCGTCGGCTTTCGCCCCTATGTCTATCGCCTCGCCCACCAGCATGGACTCGCAGGCTGGGTGCGCAATGATGGCGGCCTCGTGGAGATCCATGCCCAGGGTCCCGCCGACCAGCTGCAGACCTTCGGCGCGGCCCTGTTGCAGGAGACCCCGGCATCCGCGAGCGCCCGGCTGATCGAGGTCCGGCCGGCCGCGGCGGAATCCCGGGACGACTTCCGCATTCTCGACAGCACCAGCAGCGCGGAGACCCAGGTCCACGTGCCCGTCGACCTCGCGAACTGCGATGAGTGCCTCGCGGAACTGCGCGATCCATGCTCGCGGCGCCATCGCCATCCGTTCATCAACTGCACGCAGTGCGGCCCGCGCTACACGCTGATCCGCCAGATGCCCTACGACCGCATCAACACGACGCTGCAGGGCTTCGCGCTGTGCGCTGCCTGCGCGCAGGAATATGCCGATCCCTGCGACCGGCGCTTTCATGCGCAGCCGCTGGCCTGCCCGGCCTGCGGGCCCGAGCTGCGCTGGGGCGACCGGCGGGGAATTCGCCCCGGCAATGAGGCCGCCCTCGCCGCAGCCCTCGCGGCTCTGCGCGCAGGACTGATCGTCGCGGTGCGCGGCGTGGGCGGCTATCACCTGCTCTGCGACGCGGCCAGTGACGAGGCCGTCGCGCGGCTGCGACTGCGCAAGGGACGCCCCCTGAAGCCGCTGGCGGTCATGGTGCCGCTGCGCGGGGAAGACGGGCTCGACGCTGCGCGGGCACTCGCCATGATCTCGCCGCAGGAAAAGACGGCGCTTCGCAGCGCTGTGCGGCCGATCGTGCTCGTGCAGCGCCGCGCCGAGGCACCCCTGGCGGCCGGCATCGCGCCCGGCCTGCGGGCGCTCGGCCTGATGCTGCCCTATAGTCCGCTGCACCACCTGCTGACGCAGGAGTTCGCTGCGGCACTGGTCGCGACCTCCGGAAACCTGAGCGGCGAGCCGGTGCTCACCGCGCCTGACGACGCGGAGGCGCGCCTGCGCGGAGTCGCCGATGGCTACCTGCATCACAACCGGGATATTGCGCGCCACGCCGACGATCCGGTGATCCGGGTGACCGGAGGCCGGGCACGACCGCTGCGCCTCGGCCGCGGCAACACACCGCTCGAAATGGACCTGGCTGCGGAGTCCGCCGCACCGACGCTGGCGGTTGGCGCCTATATGAAAAACACGGTGGCGCTCGCCTGGGGTCGCCGCGCCGTGGTCTCCGCGCACATCGGCGACCTCGACAGCCCGCGCGGACGTGACGTGTTCGGCGAGGTGGCGGAGGGACTGCAGCAGCTGTATGGCGTGCGTGCCGAGCGGATCGTCCACGATGCGCACCGGGGATTCCCCAATTCGCGCTGGGCCGTGGACCGGAAGCTGCCGACGCTCGCCGTCTGGCACCATCATGCGCATGCCGCGGCGGTGGCAGGCGAGTTCCCCGGCGACGGACCGCTGCTGTGCTTCACGTGGGACGGGCTCGGGCTCGGGCCCGATCAGACGCTGTGGGGCGGTGAGGCGCTGCTGGGCGGGCCCGGCGACTGGCGACGGGTCGCGAGCTTCCGGCCATTCCGGCTGCCGGGCGGCGAGCGCGCCGCGCGCGAGCCGTGGCGCTCGGCGCTGGCACTGTGCTGGGAAACCGGCACGCCCTGGCCCGCGGGCGAGCTCCTCGCGGATCCTCTGCTGCGCAAGGCCTTCGACGCGGGGCTGAATGCGCCAGCCACGAGTTCGGTCGGCCGGCTGTTCGATGCCGCGGCGGCGCAGCTCGGCACCTGCGCCTATGCGAGCTTCGATGGCGAGGCGCCGATGCGCCTCGAAGCGCTGTGCGAGCGTCGGCCCGAGCCCCTGACACTGCCGCTGCAGCGCGACGCCGAGGACCTGTGGCGCAGCGACTGGGCGCCCCTCGTGCCCGCCATGCTGGATGAGCGCGAGCCGCGCGGCACCCGGGCTGCGCTGTTTCATGCCACGCTCGCCGCGGCGCTGTGCGCCCAGGCGCAGGCGATCCGGCAGCAACACGCTGTGCAGCGCGTCGGGCTGTGCGGCGGGGTGTTCCAGAACCGGGTGCTGACCGATCATGCCCGCACGCTGTTGCGGGACGCCGGCTTCGAGGTGCTGATTCCGCGGCGCCTGCCGGTCAACGATGCCGCGATCAGCTTCGGCCAGCTCATCGAAGGAAATGCGCCCCATGCCGCGTACTGCTGCGTTCCGTGATCCGCATATCCGCCTCGCCCATGGCAACGGCGGGCGGATGATGCGCGAACTGATCGATGAACTTTTCGTCCCCGCACTCGCGAATCCGCTGCTGGATACCCGCGCGGATGCCGTGGCTCTGCCGGTTCCGCCGGGGCATGAACTGCTGGTCACGACCGACGGGTTCACGGTACAGCCGCTGGAGTTTCCCGGCGGCAACATCGGCTCGCTCGCCGTGCATGGCACCGTCAACGACCTCGCAGTCAGCGGCGCGGTGGCGCAGTTCATCACGCTGAACGTGTTTCTCGAGGAGGGCCTGGAGATCCGCCTGCTGCGCCGCGTAATCGCGGCGCTCGGCGCAGCCGCCCGCGACTGCGGTGTCGCCGTGGTCGCCGGCGATACCAAGGTGGTGGGGCGTGGCGAATGCGACGGGATGTTTCTCGCCACGACCGGCATCGGCTTCCGGCCGGCCGCGACCTGCTTAGGGCTGGGCCACGTGCGGGCGGGCGACCAGATCCTCGTCAGTGGGCCGGTCGGCGACCATGGCGCCGCGGTCATGCTGGCGCGGGAGGATTTCGGCCTGCGCGGCGACCTGCAGTCGGATGCCGCGAGCGTCCTGCCGCAGGCGCAGGCGCTGACGCCGATCGCCGGCTTGCGCTTCATGCGCGACCCGACGCGCGGCGGCCTCGCGACGGTCGCACACGAACTGGCACGCGCGTCGGGGCTCGCGGTGCAGCTGGCGGAGGCCGCGATACCGGTCCACGACGCCGTCCGCTCGGTGTGCGAGCTGCTCGGTTTCGATCCGCTCTATCTTGCCTGCGAGGGACGCCTCGTCGCCGTCGTCGCACCGGAATCCAGCACCGTGGCGCTGGCGGCGCTGCGGCAGCATTCGCCGCTCGCCGCCTGCATCGGCGTCCTGCGGACTGGCGAGCCACGCGTGACGCTGGACACGGAGTTCGGCGGCCAGCGGATCCTCGACGAACTCGACGACGACCCGTTGCCGCGGATCTGCTGACGTACGACAGCGCACCGACCACGACCAGGCGCTTTGCTTCAATGTCGCGGACGGCACACCGGCAGTTCGCGCCACAGGAGCGGCCTCACCATGCAGATATCGCGACGGTTCTACATAGTCCCCACGCATCGGTGGTACATCGAGCGGAGCGTGTGGCTGATCGCCGGCTGCACGCTGTTGCTGGCCACAGCGCTCGCCCTCCTCGTCAATCCCCACTCAATCGTCGCCGGCATGTATAAGCGCTTGAATATGCGAGACATCTTTGCAGGGCACGGGAAATTTACCGTCACATCTACCGCCAAAAACTTCCGCTTGGGGGCGATAGACGGCGATAGATGCTGAAAGGGATAAAGGCGCTTTCTTAGCATCGATGGG
>Ga0302320_10007207_pt1 | contig 24517 bp, 18 predicted proteins | sample Bog_T0_3_FD_202130 | JGI IMG/M metagenome (GOLD analysis project Ga0302320, IMG submission 202130) | Peat permafrost microbial communities from Stordalen Mire near Abisko, Sweden - Bog_T0_3 | ecosystem: Environmental > Terrestrial > Soil > Wetlands > Peat | place: Sweden: Abisko, Stordalen Mire...
TCTTCGCCATTTGCAGTTCTCCATTCCCTGCAAATGCGCTCATTTTAAGCTGTCTCACTTTTGGGGGTCACTCCACCTTCATTTCAAAGGCGAGAATTGGGGCGCGCGGCATTTGCGGTTCCTGGACTCCCACCCGGCAAGACTTGGGGCGTATGATCCAAGGCAATGGTTCCCACTACTGTTCGCAAAGTCAGGTTCGGCAGTCTGCTTGCAGTTGCATTGTTGTTGTCTCCCGCTACAGCCCATGCAGACGCTGGTGTGCCCATGCTGCCAGTGACCTATCCGCTTATTTTGCTCTTCCTGGTTCCAGTGATTGCAATCGAGGTTTTCTACATCCAGCGGTGCCTTCACACGCAGTGGCGGAATACGGTAATCGCCGCGACGACTGCGAATACCCTGACGATGCTTCTGGGCTACCCCTTGATCTGGATCCTTCTGACTGCGTTGCAGTTCCAATCGACGGATTTCCTGAATCGGACGCACTCGGCTGTGTTCGTCATGATCCTCACAGCCGGATGGCCATCACCGGGATACGGCGCCGATTGGGAGATTCTGGCGGCTTTTCTTATCTTGCTCGTCCCAGCCTTTCTGCTATCTGCGTTTGTCGAAGGCGTTCTTCTCAGTCGGTTTCGCTGGCTGCGTAGCGATCGGCGCAGCACCCGCACAGTGTGGGCGGCCAACGCCCTGTCTTACTGCTTCCTCGCGATTGCGGGCTGCGTAGTCCTCTGGTGGAGAATCAAGCACCCCTAATTCCAAACCAATTCCATCAGTGCGTTCTGCATCGGTCCTTGTGATTACCGGCTGGCGGCGATCATTTGGGCGGCGTGTTGGAGGCTGGTGTCGGTTACGGTTGCGCCGGAGAGCATTCTTGCGACTTCGTGGGTGCGGGAGCGGTCGTCCAGGGTGCGGATCTGGGTTTTGGTGCGGCCTTCGGCTTCGCGCTTTTCCACAACCAGATGCTGATCGGCGAAGGCGGCGATCTGCGGCAGGTGGGTGACGCAGAGAACCTGCTGGCCGCGGCTGAGGGATTTGAGTTTTTGGCCGACGGCTTCCGCGGCGCGTCCACCGATGCCGATGTCGATCTCGTCGAAGACCAGGGTGCGCGGGGTGGGGGCTTTCTTCTTTGGCTTGACCGCGCCTTCTTCCACGCTGACTTTGAGGGCCAGCATGACGCGGGACATTTCGCCGCCGGAGGCGATTTCGTCGAGGGGCTTGAGGGGTTCGCCGGGGTTGGTGGCGATGCGGTATTGGACGGTGTCCCAGCCGGTGGAGGTCCAGCCGGAGTGAGCGTCGGTGGCGGTGACGGCCAGCTCGAACTTGACCTTCATGGCGAGGGAGTTGATTTGGGCTTCAGCCAGCTTGGCGAGGCGGGTGGCGGCGGCTTTGCGTTCGTCGTGGAGGGCGGCGGCGGCTGTTCGATAGGCCGCGATGGACTCATCGAGAACCGCGCGAAGCGCTTTGAGGATGCCTTCGCGGTCTTCCACTTCAGCCAGCTTGCGGGCTACTTCTTCGCCGAAGGCGACGACTTCAGGGATGGTGGCGCCATATTTGCGCTTGAGGCGGTCGAGAAGGGCGAGGCGGTCTTCAATTTCGGCGAGGCGCTCGGGGCTGGCGTTGATGCCTTCGGCGTAGTCGCGGAGGCTGGCCGCGACGTCGCCGACGGTCGCGCGGGCCGAGGCCAGCTGCATGGCAGCCTCATTGAAGCGGTTGTCGTAGCGGGCGAGTTCCTCGATGTTGCGGAGCGCGGCGCGGAGGGAGACTTCAGCGGAGGCGCCGCCCTCGTAGAGCTGCTCAAAGCCGCCGATGGCTGCGCCGTAGAGCTTTTCAGCGTTCGCGAGGACGCGCTTTTCGGTTTCGAGGGCCTGGTCTTCGCCGGGGACGAGGTGGGCCTGGTCGATTTCTTTATTTTGATAGCTCCAGAGGTCGACCATGCGGAGGCGGTCCTGCTCGCCCTGGACGAGATCGTCGAGTTTGGCGGCAGCCTGGCGCCAGTGGGCGTGGGCGTCTGAGACCGATTCTGTGGAGATGCCGCCGAAGCGGTCAAGGAGGGTGCGCTGCTGGGCCTGGTCGAAGCTGGAAAGGGTCTCGCTCTGGGCGTGGACGAGGGCGAGCTCCGGGGCGAGCTGCTTGAGGACCGCGACGGTGGCGGGCTGGTTGTTGATGAAGACGCGGCCCTTGCCGTTGGCCTGGATTTCGCGGCGGAGGATGATCTCAGTGCCGGCAGAGTCAATGCCGTTCAGCTCGAGGATGGTTTCTGCGCCGGGGGTGGACTCAAAGACGCAGGCGACAACGGCCTTGTCAGCACCGTGGCGGACGAGGTCGGAAGAGGATTTGCCGCCCATGAGGAGGGCGAGCGCGTCAACGAGGATGGATTTGCCGGCGCCGGTTTCGCCCGTGAGCAGGTTGAGGCCATGGCCGAATTGGGCAATGGCGTGATCGATGACGGCGTAGTTTTCAGCGCGTAGCTCGACGAGCATCGGGTGCAATCTCCAGGCAGACGAGGCGCAACGACAATCCGAGCGCAGCATAGCACGAAGGGCGGGAGCAAGTGCATGGGGATTGGAGAAGCGGGGGTGGGGAGGCATCCAATCCGATACCTCGGCTGGCTTGGGAATGGTGTATGGGTCTGATACCGTTAGAGCAGAGGTGAAAGCTGACATTGACTGCTGCCTTGATGCTTCTATTTCAGCCTGACAGCGGCGCTGCCGCTGGGGGTGCGCCCTTGAGCCAGGGGTTCAGCGGGTTCATGGAGATGATGGGCAACGTGCGCCCGGTGGCGATGGGCGTTCTGGTGTTGCTGCTGATTGCCAGCCTGTACTCGTGGACCGTGATTCTGGGCAAGATTTCTCTGTTTGGCAAGGCCACCAAGGAGAGCCGGCGGTTTATACGTGCGTTCCGCAAGGCGACGCGGCTGCAGGAGATTGCGGCCATTGCCAGCGACTATAGCACCAGCCCACTCGCGCAGGTGTTTGAGGACGTCTACGAGACCTATAAGCGGCAGACAGGCGGGTATGGGCCGCCGCACAACCTGGTTCCTCTGGAGCGCTCGGCGCAGACGGCAGCCAGCGAGGCCGTGACCAAGATGGAAGGCCGGCTGACATGGCTGGCGACGATTGCCTCGGTAAGCCCGTTTGTGGGTCTGTTCGGCACGGTGGTGGGCATTATTGACGCGTTTGTGGGCCTGGGAACCGCGGGAGCGGCAACGCTGCGCGCGGTGGCTCCGGGCATTGCCGAGGCGCTGATTACGACGGCGGCGGGGTTATTTGTGGCCGTGCCGGCGGTTATTGCTTACAACCAGTTCACGGCGCGGATCAGGGTGTTTGCCGCGGCGATTGACGATTTTTGCCGGGAGCTGCTGAACTCGCTGGAAGAGATTCCGGTTCGCAGCGCCCCTCCGGCACGCAACCCCGGAGCCGATCTTCCCCGGGAGGCAGACCGTGGCGTTTACAAGTAACAACGGACAGACGCGCAGTTCGCTTTCAGAGATCAACATTACGCCCATGGTGGACGTGGTGCTGGTGCTGCTGGTGATATTCATGATTACGGCGCCGGTGCTGCAGTCGGGCATTGAAGTGGCCGTGCCCAAGACGAAGACGGTAAAAGAGATTACCGAGCAGCGGCTGGTGTTGACCATCGACCGCGACCAGCAAGTGTTTCTCGGCGATGACCCGGTGAATATCCACGATCTGCCGCAGAAGCTTCACCAGGGAAGCAGCGACCCTGCGCACCAGGTGATTTACCTGAGAGCCGACGAGCGGGTACCGTTTGGGGCCTTTGCCACGGTGATGGACGCGGTGAAGCAGGCGGGTATCACCAATATTTCAATTGTCACGCAGCCCGTTGACACCAAGGGCATTGCATCCGGGGCAAATCCCGGGAAGTAGGCCAAGGGAGCCAGGCCAAGCGCATGAACACTCTGCTGGAGGGCGGCGAGCAACTGGAGCGGGAGCTGACGCCGGAACCGGTTGTCGGTCCGGCCGTGGGCTCGTTTGTGCTTCATGGCGCGCTGGCGGGCAGCCTGGTGTTTTACGCGCTGGTGGCAGGGCTGTTCCATCGCAACTCGTGGGGTGATTCGGGGGCAGGCGGGTCGATCCAGGTAAGCCTGGTGAGCACAGCGATTCCTTTGCCGAGCGATCAGCCGCCGAACCAGAATGTGCTGGCCACCGACACGCCCAGCCAGGCGCCCGTGCAGCCGGCGCCCAAGGCCAAGCAGGCGGTGGAGGATACGGCGATCCCGATCCTCGGCAAAAACAAGAAGCCGCAGCCGATTGCGACGGCCAGGAGCCAGCAGCAGCCCGTGCAGAACAACCGGGCGCAATATGGCGAGCAGGCGGGTTCGCAGATGACCCGGGCCACGCAAACCGGGCCGCTCGGGCCAACCGCCGTGAGCGACGGAGACTTTGGCAACCGCTTTGGCTGGTATGTGACCCAGATCAACGCGAAGATGGCCATCAGTTGGTACAAGGGCGAGGTGGACCCTCGCACTCCGCGGGGCGGGCGGGTTTATCTGACGTTCACGATCCGGCGGGACGGAAGCCCCACCGACGTGCAGATTGACCGCTCGAGCGGGAGCTCAACGCTGGACCGCTCATGCCAGCGGGGCGTGCAGCGGGTTGATTCGTTTGGCAACCTTCCCCCGGCATATAACCAAAGCACGCTCAAAGTCTCTTATTATTGTGAGTACTAGATTTTGCGGGGACGGCGACCGCGCAGAAATTTCAAGGCGCGCCGAACTCCCCACTCAATACCAGGAAGGATTGCCCCCGCATGAAGGCACATTCACGGATTCTGCCCCTCTTTGCACTTGTTCTGGCCGGTTTTGCATGGTCTCAACTTCAGGCACAGGACTGGGTGCACACCGGCACCAACCTGGGCAACGATCGCATACGGATTGCGGCGGCGGACTTCAAGCCGGTGGGCGACGATCCGCAGACGCCGACTTTAAAGGCGGCGTTTGATGCCACGCTGTATAGCGATCTTGCCAACGCGGGCATCTTCGACCTGGTGTCAAAGAGCATGGCGCCTCCCGTGATGCCGGGCGCGCCGCAGGAGATCAACCTGGCGCAGTGGTCGGCTGACCCTTCCAAAGCCTCCATGGTGGCCTTTGGCGCCCTGTCGGCCACGAGTGGCCGGCTGGTTGTTTATGGGTGGCTCTTCGACACGCACAATACCTTGAGCCCACAGGTGCTGGGCAAGCAGTATAACGAGGAAGCCAGCCAGGATATGGCGCGGACCGTGGCGCATCGCTTTGCCGACGAGATCATCTACCGGCTGGGCGGCGGCATTAACGGCATCGCCGAGACGAAGATTTACTTTGTGAGTTCGCGCACCGGGTCAAAAGAGATTTGGGCGATGGACTACGACGGGCAAAACCAGCATGCAATTACGCACCTGGGCGCCATCTCCCTGTCGCCGCGGATCTCGCCTGACAACTCGCGGCTGGCATTTGCCTCGATGGGCAGGGACGGATGGGCAATCCGGATGTATTCGCTGGAGTTGGGGCGGACGGTGAGCTTCCCTGCCGGAACGGCGGGCGGCAGCAACCAGTCTCCGGCGTGGTCGGCGGACGGAACAAAGATCGCCTTTTCGTCGTCGCGGTCGGGAAGCCCGTCGATCTGGGTGGCGGATGCGAGCGGAGCCAATCTGCACAGGCTCACCAGCTTCAAGGGGCCGGATGTATCACCGACGTGGAATCCGCGGACCAACGCGCAGATTGCCTGGGTGAGCGGGCGGACCGGGCTGCCGCAGATCTACACCATGGATCTGGATGGGGCCAACATCCAGAGGATGACCGACGGCGGCTATGCTATCTCGCCATCCTGGTCGCCCAATGGGCAGGCGCTGACGTTCAGTTGGAACCGCAAATACGGCCCGGGCGACCCCGGCGGGCAGGATATCTACTACTTCGATATCGCCAGCAAGCGCTGGCTGCAGTTGACCCACGAGTCAGGCAGCAACGACTTTCCCTCCTGGGCGCCCGATGGGCGGCATATCGTGTTTGAGCGCACCATCGGCGGACGCACCCAAATCTGGTCCATGCTGGCCGATGGAACCCAACAGCAGGAGCTTACCCATACGGGAAACAACTTTATGCCCAACTGGAGCTTGAAGTAAGCCTTGAAAACTGGGGCCAGACAGGGCAATGAGGGGGCTTCATGGCAATTTGTGGAGCTTTCCTTGTTTTCTGCATTATCATACTTGCGTTACCAAAAACTCGGCACGGCCTGCGCTGTAGAGTCGAGACGTATCGGCACACCGGTGCTGTATTCTGCCGGTGATGAAACTACGGCGCCGGCTGAAAACGACAACGTTTTCAGGGTGATTACGGGTCCAAGCCATTTTGACCTCTCACCGCGCGGGCAACAGTGCTATTCTTCACCGTTGGGCGCGCGGGCTGAAAAGTTGAAAGCAAAGGTCCGGATCGCCCGGAAGAGACTTTTTAATTTTTGGAAGGAGTAACCCATTGAACACACGTAATCGAATTCTCGTTCCAGTTGCATTGCTTATCGCCTTGGTTGCAGTTGCAGGTTGCAAGAAGAAGCCGCTGCCGCCTCCCGCTCCTGCGCCGCCGCCCGTGGTCGCGCCCGCACCCACCGCGCAACTTACCGCAACGCCGACCGTGGTCACCGCTGGTGATCAGGTAGTGCTGACCTGGGCCACCACGAATGCCAGCAGCGCTTCTATCGACGGAATCGGCGATGTGCCCACCTCCGGCACCAGGACCGTGACCCCCTCCACCTCGACCAGCTATCACCTGGCGGCGCGTGGCGAGGGTGGTACGGCCGAGGCCAGCGCGCGGGTAACCGTCAATCCGCCTCCGGTCGTGGCTCAGCCTGTGACCATCAGTGAGGAAGACGAGTTCAATGCCAATGTGCAGGCTGCCTTCTTCGACTATGACACGGCCGCCATCCGCGCAGACGCGCAGGGTGTTCTGGCCAAGGACGCCTCGTATCTCGTGAGCCATCCGAATGTGAAGTTTGTCATCGGCGGCTATTGCGACGAGCGCGGCTCGAACGAATACAACATCGGCCTGGGCCAGAACCGCGCCGACGCCGCAAAGAACGCTCTGGTGACCGCGGGCGTGGCAGCCAGCCGCATCCGCGTCGTCAGCTACGGCAAGGAAAAGCCCTTCTGCACCGAGTCAACCGAGCAGTGCTGGCAGCAGAACCGGCGCGCCGGCTTCACGCTGGAGCACTAGAGTCCGGGTAACACCTCCCTTGAACCGGCTCGCGTCCATCCCGAGCCGGTTCAAGGGGATACACACAGGTTTCAATCTCACGCCCGGCTCCGGTTCTCCCCACGAGGACCTGGTGCTCGGGAACAGGATAGTATTGTCAATTCAGAGGTTGTGGCTCAGACTCAACCAGCCTGGCCGCGGCACTATTTTCTCTTACGGGTGCAGAATGCTCATTCCAAGTAAACTCCGCAATCGTCTGCTTGCAGCGACCCTGTTTGCCCTGACTCTGGCCTCCGTGCCAAGGACCGCGCATGCAACATCGAAGGAGATCATCGAACTTCAGACCCAGGTGCAACAACTGCTGGACATGGTGCAGCGCCTTCAGTCGACATTGGATACGCGGCTGGGCGTAGTGCAAAGCCTTGCCCAACAGACCGCGGACAATGCCAACCAGGTGACCGCCGCGATGAACGCCCTGCAGGCGAAAATCAACGCGCAGAACGACGCACTGGGCGGGAAGCTGGACACGACTTCGGGGCAAATTCAATCCTTGAACGACTCGGTGGACGAGTTGAAGTCGCGCATCGCCAAGTTGGACAAGTCACTGCAAGAGATGCAGACGCAGTTGCAGAATATTCAAACCCCACCACAGACCGGGGCTCCAGGCCAGCCCGGAGCGGCGCCAATCGCTGGAGGCATGGCCCCCGCAGCGGCAGCGCCCCAGGCCCCACCGCTCAAGGAAACGTTCCAGGCTGGCGTGCGCGATTACAACGCCGCCAAGTACGATGTGGCCGCGGGCGAGTTCCAGGACGTGCTTCATTTTTATCCATTGGACGACTTGGCCGGCACGGCGCAGTTCTACCTGGGCGAGATCGCCTACCGGCAGCAGAATTATGCGGACGCGGTGACTGCCTACAATGCCGTTCTTGAAGGATTTCCCGGAAGCCCCAAGGCGCCGGCAGCGCAGTTGCGCAAGGGACTCGCGCTGATCCAGATGAACAAAAAGACCGCAGGCGTTCAGGATTTGCGCTCGCTCATCCAGCGCTATCCACAAACGCCTGAGGCAGCCCAGGCAAAGCAGAAGTTGGCGAACCTGGGCTTGCGCGCACGGTAGCAGTCCGGACTCTATTCGATGGTATGAGCAAGTAGATTTTTACCCTGCGCGTTCCCTCACCCGAAAAGCCCCGCGATTGCGGGGCTTTTCACTTGATAGAGCAAGGCAACCAATCTCCGTGAGCGCGTCCTGCTATTCGATCTGGGCAGCGGGAGTGATATCCGGAATGAGCACCAAGAGGTCGTACGCGTAGACAATGCGCTCCCAATTGGGTGGCAGGTTGATGCCGCGGAAGCGCAACTTGCGAAGATCGAAAAGAGTGAGTGCATTGCCGGAGACGCCTGGCTGCTGCGGCAACAGATCGGCCACGGCGGGCGCGAGCCACTTGTATTCCGGATCGTCGGTCATCACGAAGGGCTCGTGGGCAAGGGGCTTTGCGTAGCCTTGAAAAAGGGCGTGAGTTCCGCGCGCGCCAAGCACCAGGATGTGGAGCGACTGCGCGCCTTCGCCTTCGGCGAATTCCGCAACAAAGTTGCCCAGATCCCGCTGATGCAGGACGTTGAAGCCTTTCCCAAGATGATCGTCGCCAAATTTGAAAAGCACGCGAGGCTGCGGAGTGCGTGCCTTGGCGGCAGCGTAATCGGCGATGAAGTGCTGCTTCAAGAGATTGGCGCGGATGCTGTTGGAGTCAGGCGAGCCGGTGGCGTTGAGGCGGTAGATGGTGCGTGAGATGGTGAGTTCGTGAAGCAGATTGGCGGTGGCGGCATTGCCATCTTTGGCTATGGCCTGCTCGAGGGCGTTCATGTCGGAATCGGAGGAGGCGAGGAGGTAGAGCCTGCCGGGATCGCCGGTTTCGCGGGCACCATGGCTGGCGGCGCTCTCCTGCAGCTGGGCGGCAACAACGGCAGCACGCGAGGCGGGGCCGGGCCGGGTTGCAAGCAAGTCGTTGAGCAGCACGCCGGCCGAGCCAACGAACTCCTGATCCAGGCCCCATAGTTCGAAATGCGGATTTTTTGACGCGGCGGCGCAGTGCGCGGCCAGATCGTTCTCGTCGCGGATGTCGAGGAAGGCCATGTTGTTGGGAAAGTCCTGGAGGCGGTGTGCCATGCGCTGGATGCGGTCGGGGCTGCGGAGGAGAGTATTCACGAAGGCGGCGGCACCGGGGCCTGCCTCGACGGCGTAGGCGTCTGGGTGCATGAGATCGCAAACGGCCGCGGCAAACTCAGGGATCTCGCGCGTGACATGGTCCTCGCCAAGGAGGAGGAAGCGGGATTGGGCGACGGCTTCGCTGAGGACCTGAGCCCCGGGGCCGGAGAACTGTCCGGCGGCAAGGACGATGGGGGCGCGGGCATCGAGCAGAGCGCCTTCAAGCGTGGGCCTGGGTGAGGTTTGCGCCGCGAGAGGCAGAGCGGCGAGAAGCAGAACGAGGGGGAAACGAGGAAACGTCATGTCGCGTTTACGCAACCAAGCCATCGCTGGTTCCTCCATTTAAGGATTCCGCAAAGCGCAAGACCTGACCTGAAACAGAAGAACCCCGCGATGGCGGGGCTCTTCTGTTGCGGATGCAGGAATTGCAGCCTAGCTCAGGTTGGCCATCAGGCTTTCCAAAGCGGATTTGGGAGGCCGGGTCACCGACTCTGGCAACGTGCCCAGAGGCTCATCCACAACGTTCAGCAAGTCGATGAACGTTGGCTTCTCGGTGTTGATATAGAAGACGCCGGTGAGTATCTCGTCGTTGTCGTGCGACTCCATCAGCGTGCGCACCGCGTTGGCCTTGTCGGTGGGATCGTAGTCCTCAAGCAGCTTGCGCAGGCGCAGGCTGGAGCCGTCGTGCATCTCCACGTCGTAGACCTGGCCGGAATCGTAATCGACTTCGATCTCATCGAAGCTGGCCACGAAACCGATTTCGTTGATGGGCTCGTCGTTTTCCTGCATGAATTTGTAGCTCTTGGTGGAGCCTTCATGATCGTTGAAGGTGACGCAGGGGCTGATGACGTCGAGCATGACGGTGCCCTTGTGGGCGATGGCTGCCTTGAGCATGGAAAGCAACTGCTTCTTGTCACCGGAGAAGGAGCGGCCGACAAAGGTTGCGCCGAGCTGGATGGCGAGCGCGCAGGTATCGATTGCGGGCAGATCGTTGATGACGCCGGTCTTGAGCTTGGAGCCGATATCGGCGGTGGCGGAGAACTGGCCCTTGGTGAGGCCGTAGACGCCGTTGTCCTCAATGATGTAGATCATGGGCAGGTTGCGGCGCAACATGTGGACAAAGCCGCCCATGCCGATGGAGGCAGTGTCACCATCGCCGGAGACGCCGAGGGTGGTCATGGTGTGGTTGGCGAGGATGGCGCCGGTGGAGACTGCTGCCATGCGCCCATGCACGCTGTTGAAGGCGTGCGAGCGGCTCATGAAGTAGGCCGGGCTCTTCGACGAGCAGCCGATACCGCTCATCTTCATCACGCGCTCCGGCTGCACGCCCATCTCGTACATGGCGTCGATGATGCGCTCGGAGATGGCGTTGTGGCCGCAGCCGGCGCAGAGAGTGGACTTGCCGCCGCGGTAGTCAAGAATGGGAAGGCCGATGTGGTTGACCTTGGGGGTGGGAGTAGCGGTTGCCATCTAGAGGCCCTCCTTGGTTGCGAATTCTTCGGTGATGGAGCGGGCGTCGATCGGCAATCCGTCATAGTGGAGAATGCTGCGCAGCTTGATGACCTGGTCGGCTGGAAGATCGATCTTGAGCAGGCTTTCCAGTTGCGCGTCGCGGTTCTGCTCAACCACGTAAACGCGCTCATGCGAAGCGACAAAGTCATGGATCTCGTGGGCGAATGGAAACGCCCGAATGCGCATGTAATCGGCGTCGAGGCCGTACTCTTTTTTGATCTGGTCGAGGCTCTCGCGCATGGCGAAGTCGGTGGTGCCAAAAGCCAGGAAACCCACCTTCGACGTGCCGTTCTTGACCGTGACAGGGGCGGGAGCCAGCTTGCGCGCAGTCTCAAACTTGCGCGAGAGCCGATCCATGAGAGCCGTGTACTCGTCCGGCTTCTCGGTATAGGCCGCCGCATCGTTGTGGCCGGAGCCGCGCGTAAAGTAAGCGGCCTTGGGGTGCAGTGTGCCAGGCAGCGTGCGCCAGCCAATTGCGTCCCCATCCACGTCGCGGTAGCGGGCAAAGCCGCCCAGCCGCTCGACATCGGCGGCCGTGAGGACCTTGCCGCGGTCCAGCGGCGTGGTGGGATATTCGAAGGCCTCGGACATCCAGTTGTTCATGCCCAAATCGAGATCGGTGAGCACAAAGACCGGGGTCTGGAGGCGCTCTGCCAAGTCGAAGGCCGCGTAGCCCAGCTCATAGCACTCCTTCACCGAGCCGGGAAGCAAAACCACGTGCTTTGTGTCGCCGTGCGAAAGAAAGGCAACAGAAAGCAAGTCAGACTGTTGGGTGCGCGTGGGCATGCCGGTCGATGGGCCAGTGCGCTGCACGTCGAAGATGACGCCGGGGATTTCAGCGTAGTAGCCAAGGCCTGAGAACTCCGCCATCAACGAGATGCCGGGGCCGGAGGTGGCCGTCATCGAGCGAGCGCCGGCCCATCCAGCGCCGAGCACCATGCCGATGGCAGCCAGTTCGTCCTCAGCCTGCACCACGGCAAAGCTCGCCTTTCCGTCCGGGGTTACGCGGAACTTCTTGAGCAGATCAGCCGTGGCCTCAATCACCGAAGTGGACGGGGTGATGGGATACCAGGCGACGACCGTCACACCGGCGAAGACCGCGCCCATGGCGCAGGCGGCGTTGCCGTCGATGATGATCTTTCCCGCAGTCTGGTCCATCCGCTCGATGAAGAACGGGTCCTGCTTGGTGAAGTTCTGGGCGGCATAGTCAAAGCCGGCCTTGACCGCGCCGAAGTTGAGATCGAAGACCTTCTGCTTTTTGGCGAACTGCTTGCGCAGTCCGCTCTCGACGACGCCGATGTCGATGGAGAGAATCTGGGCGACAACGCCCACGTAGATCATGTTCTTGACCAGCTTGCGGAGCTTGGCCTCAGGGCAGATTGCGGCGGTGATCTTGTCAAACGGGACGGGATAAAAGACCACATTGTCGCGATACTGCTTGAGGTTCAGATTCTCTTCGTAAATGGCCACGCCGCCGACGGGCAGGTCGAGTACGTCCTGTTTGGCAGTGTCGGGATTGAGGGCCACAAGAATCTCAGTGCCGCGCTTGCGGGCCACATAGCCCTCTTTGCTGGCGCGGATGATGAACCATGTAGGCAGACCGGCGATGTTCGAGGGAAAGAGGTTCTTGCCGCTGACGGGCACGCCCATTCCAAAGATGCTTTTCAACAGAACGCTATTGGCGGATTGCGAGCCGGACCCGTTCACCGTTGCTACGTTGATGCTGAAGTCGTTGACGACGCGCTGACGCGCGCTGATTGCGCCCTGTTCTTGACCCAGGGCCAGGTCTCCTGTCGCCATTTGGCGGGATTCCCTTCAGAGAGATTCTAAGAGCGCAAAGTTTCGCGCTCCTTTGTGATTATAGTCACTTGCGAGCACTAGTGTCTCAGTTCCGCGGCTGGGGGTAACCGGGTTGAGTCCCCCATCCGTCGCGTCTCAATCTTCAATCCCGTCATGGGCCGACTGCCGGAGTGCGCCTGAGCCCGTGCGCAGTCTGGCGCGGCCAGCCGACCCCGCCCCCTGGCAGCGGACCCAGTATCAGGTTTTTTCGTAAAGCGAAGACAGAATAGCATTTGCGCCTCAACTCCCGGCTACAAAACAGCCGGCCGTGGCTCCACCCTCCTGGTTGTCACAACCACCGTAGCGGCAATGAGTTCAGGTCCGTCCCAGCCATCTCTGGCCGCCTCGATGCGTATTTCGCCGGGCGTCTTTGTGGATTGCACAATGACCTGCGCGAGGCCGTTGAAGAGGGACCGGCGCGGCTCTTTGTCGCTCTCCTGACAGATGGGATCGCCGTTGCCCACGCCCATCAGCACGCCTTCGCCGGAGACTTTGAAGGCGAGCTTATTGTTGGCGGTGGGAACAGGGCGGCCTTCTTTGTCGAGAGCTTCAGCGGTGAGGAGGACGAGGTCTTCGCCGTCGGCGTCGATGACGGCGCGATCGGCGGTAAGGCGGATGGAGACGGCGGGGCCGGTGGTCTCGTGCTTTTCAGTGAGCGCAACCTGGCCGGCTTTATAAGCGAGGGCTTCAATGGAGCCGGGCTCATAGCGGACCTTCCATTCAAGGTGGCCGAGGTGCGGCGCCTTCTGACGGCCCTGGCTCTTGCCGTTGACGAAGAGCTCGACTTCATCGAGGTTGGAGTAGACCCAAACGGGGATAACGTCGCCTTCCCTGCCCTCGAAGTTCCAGTGGGGGAACAGATGGAGGGCGGGCTCAGTGCGCCACCAGGCTTTGTAGTAATAGAAGTTGTCTTTGGGAAAGCCGCACATGTCGATGACGCCGGTTTGCGAGTTGACGGAGGGCCAGCGATACGGAGTGGGTTCGCCGCGATAGTCGAAGCCGGTCCAGAAGAAGCCGCCTGCCTCCCAGTCCCGCGCGGCATAAAACTTCCACCACTCTTCAGCGGTCTCGCCAAAGCTGGGGAGATTCACGTCGTAGGCGCTGAGGGTATTGCGGAGGGGATCGGTGGTGTACTCGCCGCGGGTTGAGAAGGCGCATGAAGTCTCAGATCCGTAGACGGGCCGGTTTGGATGCCTGAGGTGAAAGGCGTCAGGATAGTTGAGGTTGTAGTTGAAGCCGATGATATCGAGCGCGTCGGAAGGGCCTTTCTCGTTCTTGTCATTCACGGCGGCGGAGACGGGGCGTGTGGGGTCCAGCTCGTGGACGCGGCGGACCATTGTAGCCGCGATGCGAGCCCCCTGCTCGGCTTCTTCGTCCTCCAGCACCCACTCTTCATTGCCAATGGACCAGAAGAGGATGGACGGCGAGTTGCGATAGCGCTTGACCATGAGTTCCAGTTGGGCGAGGCCTTCGGCGCTGGAACTCATCTGGCGCGTCTCGCACATCATCATCATGCCGGTGCGGTCGCAGGCCTTGACCCACTCCGGGGTGGGCATGTTGTGGGAGGTGCGAACCGCGTTGGCGCCCATCTGGCGCAGGATGCCGAGGCGGAAGTCCTGCAAGCGATCGGGGAGGGCCGCGCCAACGCCGGCGTGGTCCTGATGATTGCAGGAGCCCTGGATCTTGATGGACTTGCCGTTGAGAAAGAGGCCCTTGGCGGCGTCAAAACGGACGGTGCGGATGCCGAAGGAGATGCGCTCAGCGTCGCGGGGCTCGCCGGCGGACTCTACGGTGACGATGGCGGTATAGAGATTGGGAGCGTCGACCGACCAGAGGGCTGCATCGTGCAGGACCGTACTCCCATTGAATGTTGCGGAACCGTCGACAGCGATGGATTGCAGCCCAGCCTCCGCAGTCGCGACCACTTTGCCCTGCGCATCAATAATCTGCCAACTTGCTTTCGCGGTCTCCAGTTCCCTGCCCTGATTTTCGACAACGGTGGCGAGGGCGAGAGTTGCGGAGTGGCCCTCGACAGTGGAGCGGACGGTGCTCTCCCATTTGCCGAGGTGGAGTGCGTCGGTTTTGGTGAGCCAGACGTGGCGATAGAGACCGGCGCCCTCGTAGTACCAGCCATCGCCGAGGCTGGCATCGACGCGGGCAACGATGTAGTTTTTCTGGCCGTAGGCGATGAAGTCAGTGAGGTCGAAACTGAAAGGCGCATAGCCGTTGTCGTTGCGGCCGATATAGCATCCGTTGACGAAGACGAGAACGGAGCGGAAGGCGCCGTCGAACTCGACGGCGATGCTGCGGCCGGCGTCGGTGGCGGGGATGTCGAACTCGCGGCGATACCAGCCGATGCTGGTCTCAGGATAGCTCCGGCCAATGGGCTTGTAGCCATGCGCGGAGAGCTCGTCGTCGTGGACAAAGGGGAGTTCGACCGACCAGTCGTGGGGCAGGTTAAGGGTGCGCCACTGGGAGTCGTCGAATTTGGCTCTTGCGAAGGCGAAGTTGCCGGTTTTGGCGAAGTCGCCCTCGGGCGAGGCGTAGTCGCCGCGGCTTTTGCCGAAGTTGAAGTCGCGGACAGGATCGTAGGCGTGGCCCAAGTGGAACTTCCAGCCGAAGTCGAAGAGGAGCTGCTGGCGCGGAGAGACGGCAGAAGGAGCGTCTGCGGCCCCGGAGTGAGGATTGCCGGCGAGGAGTGCGGCGGTGCGGGCCCACGCGGAGCGGGTAAGCAGCGATGAAGCGGAGAGGGCGAGCGAGGAAGAAAGAAGATTGCGGCGCGAGATGAACGACATGGGATCTCCTTTGCTCGAGAAGGAATGCTGAGAGCGAAGCTTGAACCTTCCCGGTCGAGGCTGGTCAGCTGTCTAGCTATCCCGCCCTTGAATCAAAAAGCCGATCCAAGGATGGGGCACCCGGCAGTTGAGGCTGGTAAAGCGAGCTACGCCTTATGCCACCGAGGGCCGGAACTCAACGGCCTTCGTAGTGATCACCAGCTTGCACGGTGTGAGCTCGGTTCCGTCCCAGCCGTCTTTTGCGACTTCAATGTGAATTTCACCGGCATGCTTTGTTGACTGGAGAATGACTTGCGCGAGACCGTTGAACAGCGAGCGTCGAGGCTCCTTGTCGCTCTCCTGGCAGTTGGGGTCGCCGTTGCCCACGCCCAGCAGAGTGCCCTGGCCAGAGATTTTGAAGGCGACCAGGTTGTTGGCCGTGGGCACCGGCCGGCCCTGCTTGTCAAGCGCTTCGACAGTCAGGACCGCGACGTCTTCGCCATCGGCATTGATCTCGGTGCGATCCGCGGTGAGCCGGATGGAAGCGGGCGCGCCGGTGGTTTCGCGCTTTTCAGTGAGCGCCAGCTTGCCGGCCTTGTAGCCGCGCGCCTCTATGACGCCTGGCTCGTATTTGGCCTTCCACTCCACGTGGCCCAGAGCTGGCACCTTCTGCCGGCCCAGGCTCTTGCCGTTGACGAACAGCTCGACTTCATCCATGTTGGAGTAGACCCAGACCGGGATCGTGTCGCCTTCCCTGCCCTCGAAGTTCCAGTGCGGGAAGAGATGAAGCGAGGGCTCCTTACCCCACCATGCCTTGTAGTAGTAGTAGGTGTCTTTGGGGAACCCGCACATGTCGACGATGCCGAATTGCGAGTTGATCGAGGGCCAGCCGTAGGGCGTGGGCTCACCGCGATAGTCAAAGCCCGTCCAGGCAAAGCCGCCGGCCGCCCACTCGCGGGCGCCGTAGAACTTCCACCATTCTTCGGCGGTCTCGCCCCAGGGGACAACAGCGTCGTACGCGTTGACGACATTGCGCAGCGCGGAGGTTGTGTACTCGCCGCGGGTGGAAATGGCGCTGGAAGTCTCAGAACCATAGACGGCCCGCTCCGGATGCAGCTTGTGATACTCATCGGGGAACTTCAGGTTGTAGTTGAAGCCCACGATGTCAAAGGCATCCGAGACGCCCTTCTTGTTGTCTCCATTGACGGCAGCCGAAACCACCCTGGTCGGGTCCAGCTCGTGGACAAGACGCACCATCGCGGCGCCCACCTTCGCTCCCTGCTCGGCCATCTCATCCTGCATCTGGCCTTCTTCATTCCCAACGGACCAGAGAATGATGGAGGGTGAGTTCCGATACCGCTTGACCATGGCTTCAAGCTGCGCCAGCCCCTCGGGGCTTGAACTCATCTGGCGGGTCTCGCACATCATCATCATGCCCATGCGGTCGCAGGCATCCACCCAGGAGGGAGTGGGCATGTTGTGGGAGGTGCGCACCGCGTTGCAACCCATCGCACGGAGGACACTGAGGCGGAACCACTCAAGTTGGTCCGGGACTGCCGCGCCCACCCCGGCGTGGTCCTGGTGATTGCATGTGCCCTGCATCTTGATGGACTTGCCGTTGAGGAACAGCCCCTTGACCGCGTCGAAAAGGACCATCCGCACGCCAAAGCTGACCCGCTCGGCATCGCGCGCGACGCCATCCACCTCAACAGTCACAAAGGCAGAGTAGAGGTTCGGTGCAGCCACCGACCACAGGGCGGGATTGGCTAATGTGGCTGAAGCCGTAAAGCTGACGCAGCCGTCCACGGCGACCGATTGCGGCGCAGCTTCGGCAGTGGCCACGGTCTTGCCGGCGGCATCCAGAATCTTCCAGGTGACGCGGGCGATCTCAGCTTTGTTGCCCTGGTTTTGGACAACGCTGTCGAGTGCGAGAGTCGCAGAATTGTCTTTGACCGTGGAGCGGACCGTACTGTCCCACTTGCCCAGGTGGAGCGCATCCGTCTTGGTGAGCCACACATGGCGGTAGATGCCGGCCCCCTCGTAAAACCATCCGTCGCCGAAGCTGGCATCCACGCGCGCAACAATGTAGTTCTTTCCGCCCACCGCGAGGAAGTCGGTGATGTCGAAGCCGAAGGGCGCGTAGCCATTGTCATTGCGGCCAACGAAGCAACCGTTCACGAAGATAAGCACGCTGCGGAAGGCGCCGTCGAACTCGACCGAAATGCGGCGGCCCGCATCGCTGGCCGGGATCTCGAACTCGCGCCGGTACCAGGCCACGCTGGTCTCCGGAAAGCGGCGGCCGAGAGGCTTGGAGCCGTGCAAAAAGGTGGATTTATCGCCGTTGCGCGACTCTACTTCGTCGCGCACGAAAGGCAGTTCGACTGCCCAGTCGTGGGGCAGATTGAGCTTGCGCCAGGTGGAGTCGTCGAACCCGTCCTTGGCGAATTCGAACTCACCGGTTTTGGCAAAGTCGCCCGTGCCCAGGCCGAAGTTCAAATCGCGCGCCGGATCGGAAAGGTGGCCAAAGCGAAACTTCCAGTCAAAGTCAAAAAGCAGCTGTTCGCGCGGTCCAACGGCGGCAAGCGCCTCAGCCGAAGCCGCGCCGGGATAGCCGGCCAACAGCGCAGCGCGTCCCCAGGCCGAGCGGGCCAGCAGAGAAGAAGCAGAGACAACCAGACCGGAAGAAAGCAAGTCGCGACGAGTCATGGAAGGCATGGAGATCCTCTTTGGGATGCAGTTTGGCCGCAAGCGACGGGCTGGCCGGGCACGGCAGACACGGCGGAACTATATACCAGCCGACCTCCGCGAGTAAACGATTTCATGCCCGGTGGTTGTGGGAGAGTGGAGCATCGGCGACCGGGCCGGAGCAGTCCCAGCGGGAGGCAGGCAAATATGTTAAATTCAAGAGGATTGACCACCGTGCGGAGAGATGGCCGAGTGGTTTAAGGCGCACGCTTGGAAAGCGTGTGTACTTTAACGAGTACCGTGGGTTCGAATCCCACTCTCTCCGCCATATACTTTGACGAGCTGCTGAAATCAAACATACTCCCTAGATATTAAAGAAGTTAATAAGATTCCCTAACTGCATCTGTCCTGGAACCTCATGCAATGCGCAGACGGCGAAATACGGGGATCTTCACCAAATCGAGGATCGCGCCAAAAGCGATCGCGGCGCCGAACTCGCAAGCCACGACCCCCACAGGCAATGGCGCCATGGCGATGCCCTGAATGGCGAGCGTGGAGATGATGAGCACATCGGCTACGGACGAGAACACGAGCAAGAGACTGGGCCGCAATCCCCACAGATGCTGACGCCCTCGAATCACATAGGTGGTCGCCTGGCATCCAAACACGATGCCCACCACTGAGAGTGTTCGCAGCGCCTCAATGTCGAGGTGCAAGCGAAACTTGCCGACCGCCAGAATGGATGTGGAGAAGGCAAGAAAGCAGAGTCCCAGGACCACCCCTGCGCCGGTGATTCTGCCGATATGCCACGAGTTCGGCATCTCTGAAGGGCGCACCCTGTCCGTGGTCAATGACATGGCGAGAAAATCGCCAGTCAGCATCACAATCACCATCAGCATGGGGGTCAGCACGGCATGGCCCGTCATCAGCAGTCCAACAGCCAGCAGCATCACCTGCAAGATCTTCTTCATGACGGAATTCAGAGTGTAAGTGAGGATGCGCTGAAAGGTGATGCGGCCCTCCTTGACGGCGGCCACAATCCCGCCCAGGCCAGCGTCGGTCAGCACCACGCCGGCAGCCGATTTTGCGACATCCGTAGCGGTGGAGACTGCTATACCGATCTGCGCTTGGCGAAGCGCGGGGGCATCGTTGGCGCCATCTCCGCACATGCCTACTGCATGCCCGCTCTTTTGGAAGGCCTTGACCAGATCGTATTTACCTTCAGGTAGAATTCCGGCGAATACCGCAAAATCCTCGGGCTTGATGCCGTCGGGAAGTTTTCCGGGCGGACAGACTGGACCGGTTAGACCTACCGCATGCGCAATGATCCCGGCCGTGATCGGAGCATCTCCCGTGACCATGACCGTGCGCACGCCGAGGGAACTCAACTCCCCGATCAGCGAGATCGAGTCGGTGCGCGGCGGGTCACTGAGGGCGATCAGGCCAGCAACTTGAATACTTTCCGGACTGCCAGTGGCCACCGCGAGAACTCTGAAGCCTTGCTTGCCCAGTTCTTCGGCGATTGCCGATGCAGCTGGCGAAGGGCCCGCAAGTGCAATCACCGCCGCGAACGCTCCCTTGATAATCCGCACTGACGCGCCCTTTTCATCCGTCGCCGTCGCTTCAGAATCTTTCTTGGCCGGGTCGAATGGCACAAAGGCCGACAGTTTGGGCAACTGGGACGCCGGCTTTTGCAATGCGGCGTCGCGAATCGCTTTGTCGACGGGATCATCCCCACCCTCGGAGCTAGCCAGAGCCGCCAATCCCAGAACATGCGCTTCGTCGAATCCCGGCAAAGGGCGAACGCCGGTTACCGAGAGTTCGTTGCGGGTAAGGGTGCCCGTCTTGTCTGAGCACAGCACGTCGAACGATGCGGCTTCATCCACGGCAATCAGCCGCGTAGCCAACACGCCCAGCTTTGCCAGCGCGCGCGCGCCAACCGCGGCGGCAAGGGTAAAGGTCGCAGGCAAGGCCACCGGGATAGCCGCGAGAATAGAGGTAAGCAGCAGCGGTACAATCTCACTCCACGGCATTGCGTGCGCGTAGGCATACGCGCCCATTGCAAGGATGACGCAACTGTTGAAGAGGGCAAGGTTACGGACGATTTTGAGCACCGCCTGCTGCTGCGTGCTGGCCGCGTGCGCTGTCCGAACCAGTTCTGCGGCGCATCCGAACTTCGTCTTTGCGCCGGTCGCCGTTACGATGGCCGTTGCCTCGCCGCGCCGGACCAGGGCGCCGGCAAATGTGTCTGTACCCGGACCAGCCTCGATCGGCAGCGATTCTCCGGTGAGCATCGATTGATCCAGTTGGACAGACCCTCCGGTCAAATGAACATCGGCCGGGACGACGCCGCCCAGTGACAGTTTGACCAGATCGCCGCACACCAACTCGGCCGCCGGCACAGTTTTCCATGCGCTGTCGCGCTCAACTGAGGCGTTCAGAGCCAGGCGCGATCTCAGTGCGGTAAGTGTCGCCTGGGCTCGGCTCTCCTGAAAATAGGCAAGCGCTGCATTGAACACCAGCAGTGCCGCGATGACAGCAGCTTCGTAATCTTTATGAAGAGCGATCTCAAGCGCGACGGACGCTTCAAGCAGCCATGGAACCGGCGCCCAGAATTTCGCCAGCACGTTGCGAAGCGGATGCGCCGACGTGTCTGGCATCGCATTGGGCCCGTCTTTCTCCAGACGAGCCCGGGCTTCATCGCTGGTGAGCCCCTTCGATGCAACTGCCGTCTCCGGACTCTTAGCCGGGGAAGATGATGGCGAAATGACTACGCTCGCTGCGCTCACTATGCCGGCCCCTGTCTTGCTGCGTGCTCTACCACCATTCCATCGAGCGCCCAGTTCCAGCCTTAACAGCATCCTCGGGATTCACTGAGCGAAGCAGCAGCAGCGGGCACTGCACTAGCTTGATGACCTTTTCGGCAATCGATCCAAACACCAGCGGATGCCAGCCAGAAATGCCGTGCGTTGAGATCACAACCAGGTCGATTTGCTCGCGCTCCACAACATCCATGAGGTTTCCAACCACGTCATTGCCAACCTCCACGCAGGATCTCGATTTCACTCCTCTGGCATGCAGAGCCGAATGGCACTTGGCCAAATGGCCCTCTGAGAAGGCCCTGGCTTCAAGCAGAAACTCGCCTTCAGGAGCGAAATCGGGCAGAGTTGTGGTCGGGAAAATCGGAATTACGTTGACCAGATAGAGCTCCGCATGAAAGTGCAATGCCAAATCGGCCGCCATCTCCAAAGCTGCTTGCGACGAAGGACTGAAGTCAATGGGCAGCATGATCTTTGTAGGAATGGATAGGAAAGCACGATCTCTTTGCATGACGGTCTCCTTGCCTGCCAATGAATCCAGCGGAGCTTTCATCCTCACCCCTTCACATCGATAGGGGCTGTGCTCTTTTGAACATCTTCAGTGAAGTGGAGCTTAACCAGGCTGGCCAGGATGAAGCGCTTCACGCCGTAGGAACGCGCCAGCGCTACGAGTATGTCGTCCCGAGCAAATCTGACCATCCGGAAGCACTCGAGCTCTGCCACTCTTGCAATTGCACAGCCAGACGCCACCGATGCCACTCGCGGCAGCCCGATTGGCGCGCTGAGGCATGAACTGGCGGAGGAGGATCCTTGAAACCATCAATCACAAATCGGGATGCGCATCTTTTGCGCCAGTTGCACGGTGCCCTGTCCTGCTGGTTTGGCGGCACTCCGCACACCGAGCCAGACGAAGAAGAGATCGGCCGCGCACTATATGTTTTCTTCGTCGCCATTGTCCTTGCATTCCTCTCATTGACCGCGCGAGCCCAATCACTTGCCGTTGCTGCCCCCCCTGCTGATGCGGTGGCAGTCACCACGTTGAGGCATCCCGATCTTGGCTACACGCGTCCCACCCAAAGAGTCATGCTGCGCAACTACGCATTCGATGCGTTTGGGCCATTCCCTCTAGTCGGCGCTGGAGCCGTGGCCGGCATCGGCCAGCTCGGCAATGCGCCCCCTGAGTGGGGCCAGGGAGCTGCGGGCTACGGCAAGAGAATCGGCTCCGACTTTGGCATTGCTGCGATCGCAACCACGGGGCGTTACGGATTGGCCGGTATGCTGAAGGAAGATACGTTGTACTACCGCTGCGAGTGCAGCGGAGTATTTCCACGGCTGAGGCACGCAGTCCTATCCACGCTGACAGCCAGGCGCGGAGACGACGGTCATCGCGTGTTTTCGTTGCCCGCTCTGGCGGCGCCCTATGTGGGCTCAATCACCGCCGTTTACGGATGGTATCCAGATCGCTTCGGCGTAAAGGATGCATTCCGCATCGGAAACTACAGCATGCTCGCCTATGTGGGTGAGAACATAAGCCTGGAGTTCTTCTATCGCGGTCCTCACTCGCTGTTCACCCGGTTGCACCTGAACAACACCCACGGCTCGCCGCTCCAGGGTCCCAACCGGTGAGCAACTCCGAATCCATTTCGGCCGCAGGCATCGACCCGCCCTTCGGTGAGCCGGCGAAGATTCCCTGGTCCGCTATCACCGCTCCCGTCACGAGACCGGTGAATGGCGTGCTTGAGTGGTTCGGCTGCCTGGGAATCTTCTCGTGGAAAGCGCTCAAGGCTGCGGCGACTCCTCCGTATGAGTGGCGCGAATTGGTTCGCCAGCTTGACGAGGTGGGATCGAAATCCTTTCCCCTGGTAGCCTTGGCAGGCGCCGCCATTGGCGTGGTGATTTCGCTTGAGGCGCGCTACAGCCTGAGCCGCTTCGGCGCCAAATCCATGTTTCCGGCCACGCTTGTGTACTCGGTGGTCCAGGTAATGGGGCCCATCATCACAGGCCTGGTAGTGAGCGGGCGCGTGGGCGCAGGAATGGGCGCGGAGTTAGCGTCGATGAAAGTTACCGAGCAGATTGATGCCATCGAGGCATCGGCCATCAATCCTTACCGGCTTCTTGCTGCGCCGCGCATTGTGGCCTGCATTCTGATGTTGCCGCTGCTCACTCTTGCCGCTGACGCATGCGCGCTGGTGACGGGTTGGTTTGCCCAGGCCATGGTGGAGTCGCTCTCATTTCATCAGTTCATCAACAGTGGATTCAATGGAGCGACATTCAATTCCTTCCTTCCCCAGACCTTCAAGACCGCTGTGTATGGCCTCATCATCGGACTCATTGCGTGCTTCCAGGGAATGCGCACCCGAGGAGGCGCCGAGGGCGTGGGCCGCGCAGCCACCAACTCAGTGGTACTGGCATCGCTGTTCCTCATTCTGGCTGACGTTGTGCTGGTGAAACTGATTCTCGTGGTCTTCCCATAACTCGTCGAACGAGCGTGTGAGAGAGAACTATGGCAACGGCCTATGACTTGTCGGAAAACCATCCAGACATCGAGAACGGTGCTCGCGTGCCCTTTGTTGCCGTTGAAGACCTGCACAAGACCTTCGGCATTCACAAGGTGCTCAACGGGGTCACCCTACGCGTGAGCCGCGGCGAAACCCTGGCCGTACTCGGCCGGAGCGGAACAGGCAAAAGTGTGCTTCTTCGGTTGATTATCGGCCTGGAAACGCCTGACTCTGGAACAGTGCGCATCCACGCACAGGATATCGCTGGACTCACCCTCGATCAGATGGGAGCCATCCGAAAGAAGATGGGATTCCTCTTTCAGCATGCGGCGCTCTACGATTCGCTCACGGTTGGTGAGAACGTGGGTTTCCCGCTTGCGCACCATCGCAGAGACCTGTCCCAGGCCGAGCGCACACGCCGGGTAAACCAGTTGCTTGTCGAAGTGGGCATGGAAGGCAATCAGGGGAAGATGCCTTCCGATATCTCCGGAGGCATGCAGAAGCGAGTTGGCCTTGCGCGGGCGCTGGCGCTCGAGCCGGAGATTCTGCTTCTCGACGAACCCACGGCCGGCCTGGACCCCATCAGCTCAGGCGAGATTGACGATTTGATCCTGAAGTTGCAGCGCGAACGCCAGATGGCATCGATCGTCGTCACGCACGACTTGCACAGTGCCAGAACCATTGCCAATCGCCTCGCGCTTTTGGATCAAGGCAAAGTGGTAGTCGAGGGCGCGTTTGAAGATTTGCAGCAAAGCGATATTGGGTTCGTCAAACAATTCCTGAAGCAGTCGTAGGAGGGCAGCATGTCGAGAGTGGCGAGGTTGGGAGCATTCATTATAGGCACGCTGGCAGTTCTTGCCGCCGGGGTCTTCATTATTGGCAGCAAGGAATATCTGTTTCGCTCCACTTATCAGTTGAAGGCGCTCTTCAACAATGTGGCCGGTCTCTCGGTTGGAGCCGACGTCCAGGTGGGCGGGGTCCATAGCGGAACGGTGGAGAGCATTGCACTGCCG
>Ga0302320_10007208_pt1 | contig 24512 bp, 23 predicted proteins | sample Bog_T0_3_FD_202130 | JGI IMG/M metagenome (GOLD analysis project Ga0302320, IMG submission 202130) | Peat permafrost microbial communities from Stordalen Mire near Abisko, Sweden - Bog_T0_3 | ecosystem: Environmental > Terrestrial > Soil > Wetlands > Peat | place: Sweden: Abisko, Stordalen Mire...
CCCCGTCGTGGACGAGCAGGGGCACCTGGCAGGATTGCTGTCGGGCAACGTGCTCAAGGAGCGCTACCGGACCAAGAATGTGGCGGAGGTCATGACTCCCCGAAAGGATCTCATTACTGAGGAGGAGAGCGTCGTCGGCCCCGACCCGATCAAGGTCGCCGACGAGTTTTTCAGCCGTCACCTCGGAATAAACAAGATGCTCGTGGTCGACGCGTCCAACCGCCTCAAGGGGCTGGTGACCGCCTCGGACGTCGAGCGAATCACGAGCGAGGCGAAGACGAGGAAAAAGCCGGCCCGCGACGCCGCATTCCGGCTGGTCGTCGGGGCGGCCGTCTCGCCGCTGCGAAAGGCCGACGGCACGCTCGACCGGGAGGGCGTCCTTGCGATTGTCAGCAATCTGGTCGCCGAAAACGTCGACGCGGTGGCCGTGTCGACCGCCCACGGGCACACGAAGGGTGTCGGCGACGTCGTCCGCCTTATCCGGGCCGCTTTTCCCCAGCTCACAATCATTGCGGGCAACGTCACAAGCGCAGAGGGTGTGGAATTCCTGGCCGAATGCGGGGCCGACACGATCAAGGTCGGCCAGGGACCCGGCTCCATCTGCACGACTCGCGTCGTCGCCGGAGTGGGAATCCCCCAGCTGACGGCCCTTTACCTGGCGGGCACGGCGGCGAGGAAGAAGAACGTCCGGATTCTCGCCGATGGGGGCATCGCGAAATCCGGCGATATCGTGAAGGCGCTGACCCTCGCCGACGGAGTCATCTGTGGCGGCCTTCTCGCCGGTTGCCGGGAAGCACCGGGGGAGATCATCGAAATCGGCGGAAAGGCCTACAAGAAGTACCGCGGCATGGGTTCGCTTTCCGCTATGAAGGCGGGAAGCGCCGCCCGTTACGGCCACGACAAGGCGGACCAGAATAGGAAGTTCGCCGCGGAGGGGATCGAGGCCCTGAAGGAAGTCAGCGGTTCGGTCGATGACGCGCTGTCCACGCTGGTCGGCGGAGTCCAGAGCGGCATGGGCTACCTCGGGGCGGCCACGCTCGCCGAACTCCGCGCAAAGGCCCGTTTCGTCCGGGTCAGCTCCGCAGGCCGGAAGGAGGCCGAGCCCCACGACGTTGTCGAGGTCTCGACTCGCAAGCAATAAGCCGCCCGACGGCTGTTTTCCAGGATCAGGTTGCCTTGATCAGCTCCTCGGTGCCCGGAATGTCGCGGATGATCTGGGCCGGATCGGGACCGACGCCGAGATACCGGAGATTGGGCAGTGCGGCGGGCCGGGACTCGCCCTCATAGGCGACATCGAGGATGCTCCGCATCATCGCGGCGACATAGCGGCGGGCCGCCACGGGCAGATCCGCAAAATGCCGGATGCCGGACAGGCTTTCCTTCCACCCCGGGTATGAGGCGTAGACCGGGCGCAGGGTCTTGCGGACCGCCTCGTTGCGCGGGACATGCGCATGACGGCGGCCCTGGGGATCCTCGTAGGCCGTGCAGATGCGCAGCTCGCCATTCCAGCCGCCGGCCCAGGTCAGGGCATCCAGCTTGTTGATCATCACGTCCTGGAACCCGCCGTAGCGCAGAGCATCGCCCTTCTCTACAGCGTCGTACCAGCCCACCATGCGCTGGCGCCCGGTGCTCGTGCCGTACTCGATCTGCTTGAGCCGGGCGGTGAGGGGATGATCCTCCTCCATTTTGGTCAGAAACGTGTGGGTGCCGACTTTGGTGTCGTAGGCCTTGGCCACGCCAAACGTATGGACCGGCTGCACGGGGATCCCGGCGCTCTCGAAGACCTCGGGCGTGAAGGTGTGCGAAGCCGTCAGGTTGGGCGAGTAGCCGCGCCGCTTGTCGAGCCAATAGGACTGCCCGAATTCGCCTATGACGGTCCGCCCCAGGCTCAATTCGGAGCGGACGAGTTCGCGCACGTCACCGATGTTATTCGCCAGCGCGGTCCCGGCTTTCCAATAAACTCCGACCAGCTGCTCGACATTCAGCGAGAACGGGCGATCGCCCCTAAACTGATTGAAGTCGACATCGTCCGGGGTGAGCACCCCCAGTTCGATCGCCTCGGCGTTCGCGCGCTTCTCCGCCGCGCTGAGTTTCTCGAAGAATCCGTCCCAAGTCTCGGGGCGGACGCGGCAGACGTGCTCGATCGTCCGGACGGCCCGGTCGATCCGCTGCCCGAGCTTCCGTGCAAAATAGTTCGGACCCGCAAGAAAGTCCGCGAAGGTGATCTGCCACTGCCCGACCTCGTCGAGGTAGGCCGGCGTGATCCCCCGCCCGGTCGAGCCCCTTGGCTCCTCCTGCAGGTGCTGCACCCGGTAGTCCTCCCAGGCGAGGTCGAGCAGGCGGTGTGTCACATCCGAGACCATGGTCCGCTCGTCGATGAGGAGCCGCGAAAGGACGGCATAGCCCTTTCGTTCGAGCGGGCGGGTCTCCCACCCTATCTTGCGGGGATCGGCGACGACGCCGCTTCCAATCGCCAGGTGGGGAATGTCCTGATCGACGACTCCGGCGGGAAGGAGGTTCAGCTTGATCCCTGCGGCCGTATGGCCGGAATTCGCGCCCCCGTTCACCTTGAGGACGACCGAGACCCTGGCAGGCGTGCCCCGGAGTTCCTCAGCTATCTCGGGAATCAGGCGGCCTTTGCCTTCGTCGCCGAAGGAAATCCCGACATCTGCGATAAGCCGGCTTGAGAAGGGCTGGAGCGACATGGTTGGCGTGGCAACCGAAGCCGAGGGCCCCTGTTGCGGAAGATTAGAGGCTATCCGGAAACTGACAATGGACAGTGCGGGGCAGATTTTGGCCGGGAGCAAGGCGGCGCCGAGGAGGCAATCCTCAGCGAGGCTTGCCCCGAGGCGGCAACGCTGCTCCAGGCCAAAAGATGCCCTGCAATGGCCTTTGGCAGTTTTCGGATAGCCTCTAAAGAGTCGGCCTGCCGCCCGAGATCAATTCAAAAATCCTGCAGGCGGCTCTCTTCCGCGCCGCGGCCGGGCTCGATCCGGGCCAGCACTTCGCCGAGGACATAGATCGAGCCCGTCACGACAATTGCGTCCTCCGGTCCGCCCGCGGTGCAGACACCCGGTCCCGGGAACAGCGTCTCCACGGTCGAACGGACGACCCGGCCATTGAAATCCCCTGGCAGCAGGTGCTCCAGTTCCTCGTGACTGCAGGCGCGCGCCTGTCTTGGGACAACCAGGTGTATCTCGCCCGCATGGGCCGCGACGGTGGGAAGCAATGCCGCAGCCCGGTCGGTGCCCAGGGCCCCAGTGATGACGACCGGGCGCCTCCCCGTTTCCGACTGAAGCCGGGCGAGATTGGATTCTAGGACCTGCGCACCCTCGGGGTTATGCGATGCGTCCAGGACCAAAAGGCGTCCACCCAGCCGGGTGCGCTGCCATCGCCCCGGCCAGTCAACCCGGCGCAACCCGCTCGCGACAAGCTCGTCAGTGAGCTTCCAGCGGCTCCCGAGAGCACGAAGGGCGAGGACCGCGGTCGCGGCGTTCCACCTCTGGTAGTCTCCCTCCATGTTGGTTTCCGGATAGCGCTCGATTTCGGGTCCGAATTCCTCTTCCACGGCGGCGACGGGCGATCCCCGTTCGGCGGCTATCATGCGGATGGTCCGAACGGCTTCGGGCGGCATCCGGCCGATCACGACGGGACGGCCTGGCTTTATGATGCCGGCCTTTTCGCCGGCGATCGCCTCCAACGTGTGCCCCAGCAGCTCGCAATGATCGAGGCCGATCGAGGTGATTACGCTGACCTCGGGCAAAACCACGTTGGTCGCATCCAGCCGTCCGCCGAGCCCCACCTCAATGACATTCATGTCACAGCGCTTCCGCTCGAACTGCAGGAATGCCATTGCGGTCATGAACTCGAAAAAACTGGGGCGGTCATCGGGCCCGCCGACCGCCGCCAGGCGCTCGGCGATCGGTCCGAGCTCGCCCGTGTAGGCGATGATTTCCTCCTCGCTCAACGGAACCCGGCCTACTTGCACCCGCTCTCCCAGGCGCACCAGGTGGGGGGAGGTGTAAAGGCCGGTCCGCCAGCCCCCCGTCCGAAGCACGGACTCGATCATCGCGGCGACCGAGCCCTTTCCATTCGTTCCCGCCACATGCATGCACGGCCCCGAAAGCTCAGGATGGCCGAGTTCGCCGACGACGAGCCGCATTCGATCGATGCCAAACTTCACCCCGCACACCTTGAGGCCGTAGAGGTAGTCCTGGACGGCCTGATAGGTGCCCGCAGCCGCAGCTGTTGTCACTGGATTCAAGGGATTGAAGCGCCGGATGTGCCGCCCTTTGTGTCAGGCGCTCAGGACGCGGGCCGCCCAACTAGGCCGACTTCTTCTTCTTGACGTTCAGGGCCAGCAGAAGGTCGCGCAGCCGGTCCCTCATCTCGACGCGGCTGACGATCTGGTCGATGAGCCCATGCTTGAGAAGGAATTCGGCGGTCTGAAAGCCCGGAGGGAGGGTCTGCTTGGTCGTATCCCGAATCACCCGCGGGCCCGCGAATCCGATCAGGGCCCCCGGCTCCGCGATGATGATGTCGCCCAGCGTGGCGAAGCTCGCCGTAGCCCCGCCCATGGTCGGGTGGGTGAGAACGGAAATGAAGGGCAGGCGCGCGGCGGCCAGCCGGGCCAGGGCGGCGCTCGTCTTGGCCAGCTGCATGAGCGAGAAGATCCCCTCCTGCATGCGCGCCCCGCCCGAGGAGCTGAAAATGATGCAGGGGATCCTCTGGGCGATGGCGATTTCGATCGCGCGGGTGATCTTCTCTCCAGCGGCAGTCCCCATCGCCCCGCCGCAGAACCGGAAATCCATCGCCGCCACGGAAACCTTCATCCCGTGGATGTCGCCCGTGGCGTTGATTACCGCCTCGGGAAGGCCGCTGTCCCGTTCATACCGCTTGAGCCTGTCCTTGTAAGGCTGCGAATCGACAAAGTTGAGGGGGTCGCTGGAACGGACACCGGCATCGCCCTCGACAAGTGTGTCCGGGTCGAACAGCTGCGCCAGGCGCTCGCGGGCCGCGATCGGGAAATGGTGGCCGCTTTTCGGGACCACCATCTGGTTGTCCTCGATCTCCTTGTTGAAGAGAATTTCCCCCGTCACCGGGTCCTTCGTGTAAAGACCCTCGGGGATTCCCTTCTTTTTTGTCTTTTTGACCGTATAAGTCGGTTTGTCAAAATGCATGGGATTGAGCGGCTCAGCCCGGGGATCCGGTGTGTGTTCGTTGCGGCGTTGTCGGCAAACTCACGTTTTGGCTAACCGTGGGCAAATACGGCGACGCCCAGGTTCACGCAGCCGTGCCGCCGCAGCATGCGGGCGCAGCCATTGAGCGTGGAGCCGGTCGTGAATACATCATCAACAAGGACGTAGCGTTGCCGGGCATCCAAGCGAGCCCCCGGAGCGAGTGCAAAGGCATTTTTAAGGTTGTCCAGGCGCGAGCGCCGGTCGAAGGCGGTCTGGCTATGCGTATCCGCACGCCGCACAAGGACATCCGCCACAACTGCAGCGCCGCCAGCCGCCCGCGCGAGAGCCTCCGCGAGGAGGGCGCTTTGGTTGAAGCCGCGTTCCCTGCGCCTGCGCGGGTGGAGCGGCACGGGGACGAGCACGGCTCCCCGCACGTGCTCCAGAACCGGAGGCGAACGTCGGAAGATCTCCTCCATGTCCTCCAGGACGTGCCTGCCGCCGTGGTACTTGAGTTCGACCAGCAGCGCCCGGGCCGGCCCACGCAGGAGCGCGGCCGCACGGCCCGTGCCGAACGCGGGATTGAGGCCGGCGCAGTGCTCGCAGGGCCCCTCACCGCCGGATCCGCCAAAGAGGGGATGTCCGCACGTCTCGCAGAAAGGGGGCCTGGCGAACTCGACATACCTGGCGCATCGCGCGCACACGTGCCTGTAGGGGCTGTCCTCGACAAGCCCGCGGCAATTGACGCAAACCGGAGGAAAAAAGACGTCGGACAGGCCCCGCAGGAGCGCACGTGGGAGGGATGTTTCCATCCCCTCAATAAAGCACCTTTTCGAGAAAGAGCCCCTGGGGCGGGGCGGTCTGCACGGCCGCAGTCCGGTGCCGCGATGCCAGGATTTTCCGCACCTGCTCTGGCGCCAGCTTGCCCTCGCCCACCGACACCAGGGCTCCAGCGAGGCTTCTCACCATCTTGTAGAGGAATCCGTTTGCCTCAGCGGTGATCCTGAGCCGCCTGCCCCGCCGCCTGATCTCCAGGCGGCGCAGGTCGCGCACGGTGTTCTCCTCCCCGGCGCCACGGGCGGCCGAAAACGCCTGAAAATCGTGCCGACCGCGCAGGAACGCGGCCGCCTTTTCCATGGCGGCCAGATCCAGCGGCCGGAAAACCGGCCATACTTCCGGGCGCGTGAACGGATCGGGATCCCCCAGATAGATGGTGTAGCTGTATACCTTCCCCTTTGCGGAGAACCGCGCGTGAAAGCCGTGCGGTGCCTCACGGATCGACCGCACCTGGATCGTCGCCGGAAGCCCGATGCGCAGGGCGGCGAGGAATTTTGCGGGGCCGTGCCTCCAGGCGGCGTCAAAATGGAAGACCTGGCCCCGGGCATGGACGCCTGCGTCGGTGCGCCCGCTGCCGTGGATGCGAACGGCCGCACCGAGGATGGCGGCAAGGCGCTTTTCGATGACGTCCTGGATGGCCGGCCGGTTGCGAAGTTCCTGGCTCTGCCAGCCGGCGAATTCAGCGCCATTGTAGGCGCAGACGCACCGCCAGCGGCGGAGGGTCGGCGCCGCGCCGGGGCTCATGGCAGGGGCCGGACCCGGCCCAGGTAATCCTGCAGGATGAGGGTCGCAGCCCGCGAATCCACGACTCCCGAGGACCGCAGCGCGCGGCGCTTCCTTTTCGGGCTCAGCTCCTCCGCCTCATAGCTCGTCAGCCGCTCGTCGACGAAGTGCACAGGAAGCGAAAACTCGGCGCGAAGCCGTCCGGCAAATCCGCCGGTCTCCGCCGCCTTGAATCCGGCCGTGCCGTCCATGTTGAGCGGATATCCCACGACAAGATCGGTGATCCCTCGGCCGCGGACGATGGCCCCGAGCGCCGCCCATCGCTTCGCCAGATCCCTCTCCACGAGCGCCGGAAGCGGAGTCGCCACGCCCAGGTCGTCCCCGAAGGCGAGGCCCCAGCGCCGCGTTCCATAGTCGATTCCGAGGCAGCGCATCAGAAAAGCCTCAATTCGCTGTGCGCCCCGGCGTAGCTGCTTGCGTACCTGCCAAACGCCGCCTTGAGCCGCATCGTGGCCGTCTCCGGCCCGACCTCGAAGCGGCATCCGTCGATGGAGGCCACCGGGACGATGTCCTTGGTCGTGGACATGAGGAGGCACTCGCGCATCGCCCCGAAGTCCCGCTCCCCGAGCGCCCTCTCCTCCACGGCCAGGCCCGCGTCAGCCGCCACCCCGGAGAGCACGATGCCGCGCGTAATCCCGGATAGGATGCCCGCGTGCAGCGGCGGGGTCACGAGCGTCCCGCCCCGCACGAAGGCGATGTTCGATACCGCCGCCTCCGTCACCTCTGCGGCGAGGTTGAGGATGACGACCTCGTCGGCGCCGCGCGCGCGCGCCTCGCGCAGGCACAGCAGGTTGTTCAAGTAGTTTCCCGTCTTCCAGGCCGGATTGAGCGAGTCCGCCGGATTGCGCCGCAGATCCCTTGCCAGGGAAAGATTCAAGCCGTCCCTGGCCTTCTCCGCAGTGAGTTCCGGGCAAGGCTGGACGAGAAGGACGAAGTCGGGCCGGTCGGCCAGCGCGATGTCGAGGCCGATCGGTCCGCCGCCCCTCGATATCTGCAGCCGCACGTACAGCTCGCCTGTGTGTCCGCTCGCCTCCCGGTGCGCGGAGGCCGTTCGGGCGATCTCGCCGAGAATCCGGCCGGGCTCGAAGGGCAGGTCCAGGTGCAACGCGGCGGCCGACGCCCGCAGGCGCTTCCAGTGCTCCTCCCAGGCGAACAAGACACCGCCATACGTGCGCCACACCTCGTAGATGGCATCGCCGTAGAGAAATCCGCGGTTGAGTGGAGGCAGGGACGCCTCGTTCGCGGGATGGAGCCGGCCGTTTGTGTTGGCCTGTATGAAAACCGTCGACATGGCGTGCCGACAGTCGCCCCGTGCGGGCGGCCGAGCCAACAAAAAAAGCGGGCGGCCCGGCAAATGCCTACTTGCGCGCCTTGACCAGCCCAAGCGCCTTCTTGATGTTCTGCACGCTCGGCAGGGAGATTCCGAGGGCCTTCGCGATTTCGGCGCCCGTTTTGCCGGCGCCGGCCAGCTTCTTCACCTCGGCGCGCGTCTCGTCCGTTATCACGGCCCGGCGTCGGCGCTTCTTGCCGCCGCGCGCGAGCTTGCCCGCGCCCTTCGCCCGGCCGCGCCGCCCTCCTGCGGCCGCGGAAACGGCGGCGATGAACGCCTCTATACTGTCAAACCCGTACGAAGCGGGCAGCGCGGCCAGCTCCTTTCGCAGTCCGGCGGCCACAAACTGCTCGAGTTTGGCCAGCTTTGCCTTCGTTGCCTTTAATTCCCTGATCTTTTCGGTTACCATATGTATCGCAAAACTTGCCACAGATTGCCGGCCATGGCAAGAGCGGGCGGGCCTTATTTTAGCGAACCACGAGGCACTATGTTGATGTAGTCTATAAGATATTGTTAAATCGTCATCGCATGATATCCGCCATCAACGACGATTTCCGCCCCCGTTATAAAGCCGCCCGCCGCGTCGCTCGCCAGCAGGATGGTCGCGCCGACGAGTTCGTGAGCCTCCCCGAAGCGCTTCATCGGCGTGTGGCCGAGGATGGCGGCGACCCGGTCGGGTGACAGTATCTTTCTATTCTGCTCCGCCGGAAAAAACCCCGGCACTATAGTATTGACCCGCACTCGGTTGGGCGCCCATTCGCGGGCAAGGTTCTTGGACAGGTTGTGGACGGCCGCCTTCGTCGCCGAGTATGTGAAGACCCGCGAGAGCGGCACGATGCCAGACATCGAGCCCAGGTTTATGATCGAGCCGCCCTGTCCCCGCTCGACCAGGTACTTCCCAAACACCTGGCAGCCGAGGAACACGCCCTTGAGGTTGACTCGTATTATCCGGTCGAACTCCTCCTCGGTGATGTCCAGGAAGGGGGTCGCGGAGTTCACTCCCGCGCCGTTGATGACGATATCGACCCGGCCGGACTTCGCAATGACGGCGTCCAGCAGGGCCTTCAGCTGGCCCTTGTCGCTTGCCTCGGCCGGATGAAAATAGCCCTTCCCCCCCGCGGCCTTGATCCGCTCGAGGCGGGGCGCCGCCTTCGCCTCGTTGCGGCCGACCAGCACCACCTCCGCTCCCGCGGCCGCCAGGCCCTCGGCCATGGCCCCGCACAGTTCGCCGGTCCCGCCCATGACGACGGCCACCTTGCCGGACAGTGAGAAAAGGGAATCGATAAATTCGCTCATAGGGGCGCAAACGTGTGGGCAAGCTTGCGCCTTTGCGATCCGAAATATTAGATTGCGGCCACCATGGCGCGCATCCCGCTCGAGGACAATTTCACGGACTTGATTGGCAAGGCGCAGCGCGGGCTGCGAATCAGCGACGAGGACCTGGCGGCGCGGGCCGAGGTGAGCGTCGCCGACCTGGCGGCCGTGAAATCGGGGCAGCCGATCGATGCGGTGATCCGCCGCCTGGCGCGCCATCTGCGGATGAATCCGGACGCCCTGGAGGCCCTTGCGCACGGGCGCTGGTATCCGCAAGCGCCGAATTTCCGGAGCGGGTTCGCCATGTTCAACACGACGTACGGGGACATGACGGTCAACAGCTACCTGGTCTGGGATCCGAAGTCGCGCGTGGCCGCCGCGTTCGACACGGGCGCAAGCTGCGAGGGCATGCTCGATCTCGCCAGCGCCGAGAAGCTGAAGATCTCCTATATTTTTCTCACCCATACCCATGAGGACCACGTCGCGGACCTGCCGCGCCTGGTCGCCGGGTCTGGCGGGGAGGTGTGGTCGAGCGACCGGGAGCCGGCAAGCCTGCCGGGGGCGAGGACATTCGCGGAAAATGCGCACTTTCACATCGGACCCCTCGCCATAAAGACGCTGCTCACCTGGGGCCACTCCCCGGGGCAGACGACCTACTACGTGACCGGCCTCAGCTGGCCGCTCGCGATCGTGGGCGACTCGCTTTTCGCCTCCTCAATCGGCGGGAGCGCGTCGCACTTCGCCGACCAATACAAGAACGACCGCGAAAAGATATTCACGCTGCCCCGCGACACGGTGCTGGCCTGCGGCCACGGCCCGCTGACCACGATTGCCCAGGAAAAGGACCACAATCCGTTCTTCGCCCGCTGATGGGGCGCGAAGCGCGCGGATCGCAATGCAAAGCATCGTCCCGAAGGGATGCCTCCGGCGGAGGCGCTAGCTGGCGCCGGATGACAAAGTGTTTGCCCGCGCGGTCGCCGTTGCGCATAAGGGGACCCTTTTCACCATGATTGTGCACCCGTCCAAAGACGAGTTTGGGAAGCTCGCCCTTCAGGGAAACGTCATCCCTGTCTACACCGATCTCATGGCGGACTTCGAGACTCCTGTTTCGGTCTATGCAAAGCTCAAGGACGGCGGGCCCGCGTATCTTCTGGAATCTGTCGAGGGCGGCGAAAACCTTTACCGTTACAGCTTCATAGGATGCCGCCCGCGCATGGTGATAGCCAGTGGCGCGGTGACGACCGAGATCCGCAGGCCGGGAAAGCCGGTCGAGACAATCCCAACCCCGCGGGATCCCCTGGAATTGCTGCAAAGGGAGATCGACGGGCACAGGCCCGTGAAACTGCCAGGAATGCCGCGGTTCACGGGCGGCGCCGTGGGCTATATAGGATATGAATACATAACCCGCATCGAACCGAGCGTTCCCGCGGCCCCGATCGACGCCCTTGGGATTCCGCTCACCTACTTCATGCTGTCGGACACACTCGTCGTGTTCGACCGGGTGCGCCAGACGCTGAGGCTTTGCGTCAACGCCCACCTTCCCTCCGACAGCGGGCCCGGCGTCGACCGGGCCTACGCCGCAGCCGTGGACGAGCTGCAGAGCCTGTACGAGGTCCTGCGCCAGGCGCGCGAGCTCGCGCCGGCCCCGCTTGTCGAGACGCAGGCCGTGGCGGTCCCTCCGGGCAATTTCACGCGGGCCGCCTACGAAAGCCTCGTCTCCGAAGTCAAGGAGTACATCCGGGCGGGCGACATAATCCAGGTCGTCCCGTCGCAGCGTTTCACGCGGCCGTTTGAGCGCAGCCCGCTTGACCTGTACCGCGCGCTTCGCTCGGTCAATCCGTCCCCGTACATGTTCATACTCGACGCCGGCGACTTCTCCCTCGTCGGCGCATCGCCCGAGGTGCACGTGCGCCTGACCGACGGACTCGTTGAGATCCGGCCGATCGCCGGCACCCGCAGGCGGGGCGCCACGGTGGCCGAGGACCTGGAACTCGAGAAGGAACTCATGGCCGACGCCAAGGAGCGCGCCGAGCACCTGATGCTCGTCGACCTGGCCCGAAACGACATAGGCCGCGTCTGCGCGTTTGGCACCGTGCACGTTCCCGAACTGATGGTGGTCGAGCGCTATTCCCACGTGATGCACATCGTCTCCCAGGTCGAGGGTCGGATTGCTCCGGGCCGGACCGCCTTCGACCTCATGCGCGCGACTTTTCCCGCGGGCACGGTCAGCGGGGCCCCAAAGATCAGGGCAATGCAGATCATTGCCGAGAAGGAGACGGTTCAGCGCGGATTTTATGCGGGAGCGCTCGGTTACTTCAGCTACGACGGCAACCTGGATTCCTGCATCACCCTGCGCACCGCGCTCGTCAAAGACGGCCGGATATACATACAGGCCGGCGGAGGGGTCGTCGCCGACTCCGACGCGGCTGCGGAATACCAGGAGACAATCAGCAAGGCCTCCGCCTTGCTGAAGGCCGTGGACATGGCGTCCCGATTCTAGTCTCTCTTGGCCGCAGTCCGGCCATGGGCGCTATATAAAAGCGCCCATAGCGTCATTATGGGGTAAACACCCCATTTCTGTGCGCCCTGCACGCGCGCAAAATGACAAATCGGCCCATAAGCAATAACGGGGCACCTTGGTCTCCCACCATAACACAGGCTAATGTTTGTCCGAAGAAGCAACTCCAGGCGGGTTTTGTGCGTTCTCATCGGGTATGAAGGTATTGTCGGCGCAACCGTGGACCGGGCGCCCGCTGATTTCCCGCCAGGGCCGTCGCCGCCGGCAGTCCTCCAGTTACCAACAGAATTACGCCATAATGAATAATTCAGCGTCGCAAAGCAGCGCAGGCGATGGCGAGGGAATGGGGGCGAATACAAACCTTGATAGTCCGCCCTCATTCCTGGAAAAGCCCGAGCCGATGCCCGCTGAAGCTGCGCCGCTCGAGCGCAGCAATCTCCAGCTCTACCTGCAGGAAATCGGAAAGACTCCCCTTCTCACCATAGAGGAGGAGGTGACGCTCGCGCGGCGCATCCGCCGCGGCGACAAGGCCGCCCGGGACCACATGATCCGCGCCAACCTCCGCCTGGTCGTGAAGATTGCGATGGATTACAAGGATTTCGGTCTTCCCCTGCTCGACCTGATCAGCGAGGGGAACATCGGCCTGATCAAGGCCGTGGAGCGCTTCGATCCGCGCAAGGGCGGAAAGCTGTCGACCTACGCGGCGTGGTGGATCAAGCAGTCGATCAAGCGGGCCCTGGCCAACCAGTCTAAGACGATCCGGCTGCCGGTGCACCTGGTCGACAAAATCTCCCGCATGCGCAAGACCGCGCTGCACCTTTCGGAAAGGCTGGGCCGCGAACCCTCGAACGAGGAGCTTGCCGCCGAGCTCCAGATCCCGACATCGAAGGTCGCCCACCTCAAATCCGTCAGCGTCCGTCCGGCTTCGCTGGATGCGCCCGTCAGCGACGAGACCGACTCGACCACTTTCGGCGAGATTGTCGGCGATGACAATGCCGTGAGCCCGTTCGATGGGCTGAGCGAGAAGAACATGAGCGCGGACCTGCACGCGATGGTCGATTCGCTCGACAAGCGCGAGGCCGAGATAATCCGCTTCCGTTTCGGGCTGGACGGCCGCGATGAGCTGACGCTCGAGGAGGTCGGCAGGCATTTCAACGTCACGCGCGAGCGCATCCGGCAGCTCGAGCACATAGCCCTCACCAAGATGCGCAAGGCGATGAACCGCAATGAATCGATCCGCTCGACAGACGAGATCGAGCAGGAGGAGCGCACGCGCAAGCGGATGGACGTCATCCGCGAGTTCATCGAGGCGAAAAGCCGCAGGGTGAAGCTTTGACAGGCTGCTGAGACCGCCTGCGATCGAAAATCCTGCGTTTGTGCGCTTGCCCGGCGGGGCGGGGGGACGTGGTATGGCTAGCCTGCATCCATCACAAAACCGATGAAGATTGCGCAAGATCGTCGAGCGAAACGGACCGATGGCGACCGAGCTGTGCTAATAGCACAGCGCAGGGAGCCAGAGGACCTTTGCGCCGACGAGATTGGGCAGGATTGTGACCGCTGCCGCGGCCATCCCTTCGGGACTCGGCCTTCGGCCTCGCCATCTTCGCGCTGCTGCGCTCCGTCGTCGGAATTTGTGATGGATGCAGGATAGTGCCGCACATGCGTTGTGATGAAGGAACGCCCGAACCCGTGATCCCGCTCGCCGCGGATCTCTTCGACTACCCGCTTCCGCCCGAATTGATCGCCCAGCAGCCGGCCGCACGCCGCGACCAGTCGCGCCTGCTGGTCGTCGACCGGGCGGCCCGTTCCGTGCGGCACAGCGTGTTTGCCGAATTGCCGGCTCTCCTTCGCGGCGGCGACACCCTGTTTCGCAACAATGCAACGGTCATCCCCGCCCGGCTGCGGGCCCGCCGTCCGAGCGGCGGCCAGGTCGAGTGCCTCCTGCTCGAAAGGATCGACGGCGGTGAGGAGGCCGAAACCAAGCTCGAATCCTGGCGCTGCCTAGTCAAGCCGGGCCGCAGGCTGCCCGTCGGCTCCGTCTTCCTGGGAGACGGAGATGCCTTCAGCGGGGAGATCGCCGCGGTGGAGGACGACGGCGTGGTGCGGGTCCTTTTTCGGACGCCGGGCGGCGAGCCCATGGTCGTTGTCGCTGGCCGCCGTGGCGAAATGCCGCTGCCTCCCTATATTGAAAGAAAGGACTCGTCCCATCGGGACCTGGATCGCAGGCGCTACCAGACCGTCTACGCGGATCCCAGGCGGCCCGTCGCGGCCGCGGCCCCGACCGCCGGCCTACACTTCACGCCCGAATTGTTTGCGGCCCTGGAGGCCAGGGGTGTGCGCAAGGCCGACCTGACCCTGCATGTCGGGCTCGGAACGTTCCGGCCCATTTCCGCCCCCACGATCGAGGGACATCGGATGCACAGGGAGACGTACGAGCTTCCCGCCGCCACGCAGCGCGCCCTTTTCATGCGCCCGCCAGGGCCGGGAACCGGTTCCGCGACGGGCCGGCGCATCGCTGTTGGCACGACGAGCGCCCGGGCGATCGAGGATTTTCTGTCCTCGCACGACGCGCCCCTGGAAAGGACGCACGTCGCATCGACCGCCCTGTATCTGCGGCCTCCGTGCGTGTTCCTAGGCGTCGACGCCCTGATCACGAATTTTCACCAGCCCCGCTCCACCCTGCTCTGTCTCGTCGCGGCGTTCCTGGCGCCCGGTTCGACCGACGGAGCGGCCTGGCTCAGGGAAATCTACGCCGAGGCCGTCGCAAGACGGTACCGCTTCTTCAGCTACGGCGACGCGATGCTGATCCTCTGATTATCAGGATTTAGGCGATTCTTTTGGCCTGGGCCTGGGCGCGCAGGCAAAGCTCCGCGGCCTTGAAGGCATGGGCCTGCGTCATCGCCTTCTCGGTGCGGTTCAGGCAGTCAAGGATCAGCTGGCCGAAGAAGCGGAATCCGACCCGGCCGGCCGCGGGAAGGTGGTGCTCGCCCGAATCGTCGACAAGATACACGTGGTCGCCCGTCTTCTCGCGGGCGACGTCGATGTATTTGCGCAGCTCGATATAGCCCTTTGTCCCGAGGATGAACATGCGCCCGTCCCCCCAGGTTCCAAGGCCCGCGGGCGTGAACCAGTCCACCCGGATGTAGTTGGTCGACCCGTTGTTTCCGAGCAGGGACGCCTCGCCGAAATCCTCGAACTCGGGCCTGTCCGGATTTCCGTAATTTCCGACGGCCGCATGGGTCACCGTCGCGTCGGTCGCGCCCGAAAACGTGAGGAACTGCTCAAACTGGTGGCTTCCGATGTCGCAGAGTATGCCGCCGTATTTTGCCCTCTCGAAAAACCATGCCGGCCGGGCGTCCTTGCCGAGCCTGTGTGGGCCGAGGCCCAGCACCTGGATCACCCGCCCGACCGCCCCGCCGTGGACCAGATCGGTGGCGAACATGGCCGACTCCACATGCAGCCTCTCGCTGAAATACACCATGTACTTGCGCCCGGTCGCTGCCACGACGGCCTTGGCGCGCTCGAGCTGGTCGAAGGCGGTGAAGGGGGTCTTATCCGTGAAATAGTCCTTGCCCGCCTCCATGACCCGGCAGCCGATCGGCCCGCGATCGCAGGGGATGGCGGCGGCGGCGACCAGCCTCACATCGGCGTCCGAAAGGATTTCGTCGAACGAGCGCGCCACCCTCACCGACGGGAACCTGGCCCGGAATGCATCGACCTTCCTGGGGTCGGGATCGTAGACCCATTTCAGGCCGGCGCCGGCCTCGGTGAGCCCGTTGCACTGCCCGTAGATGTGGCCGTGCTCCAGGTAGGCCACGGCCACCGAGAATTCGCCGGGCCGGACAACCGGGTTCGGCTTGCCCTGGGGGGCATAGTTCATCCCGTCCGACGCCTGGCTCATGCGAGCGCCTTGCGCGCCTGGCGGGTCCTTTTTGCAAGGGCCTTCACGTCGGCATCGACCAGCGCGCGCGCCTTCTTGTCCATGCGGTCGATGAAGAGGACTCCGTTCAGGTGGTCGACCTCGTGCTGTACGCACCGCGACAGCAGGCCGTTGCAGCGGAGCGTGTGCCTGTTGCCGCGCTCGTCGTTGAATTCGACGGCGACCTCATCCGGCCTCGACACATCGCCGCGGATCTTCGGGAAGGACAGGCACCCTTCCTCCATCACGACCTGCGGCGTCTTCGGGGCGACGGTGACCTTCGGGTTCGCAAGAACAAGGGGCATGAACAGCTCGCGCGGCGGCCTGGCGCCGTCGAGTTCCCAGCCGTATTCGGCTTCGCTCGCCAGCAAATCAATGACGCAAAGCTGCAGCGAGCGGCCGACCTGCGGCGCGCCAAGGCCGATGCCCTCGGCCTCATGCATCGCGGCGATCATCTCCTCGGCAAGGTGCGCCAGCGCAGGGTCGAAGATCGTGATTTTCTCGCCCTTGCGGCGCAAAACCGGGTCGTTATAGTGAACAATTGACAGGGACATCGGTCAAGTGACGCAGCAACAGCGTGGATTTCGCCAACCGATCTCGCAAATCAATAGTCACAAAGCAATGAGCGAAACGAACCCGCGCGCCGGGACCCCCGTCGGCGCCCCGATGTTGCTGGCCGGCGGCCTGTTCATAGCCGCCGTCGCATGGCTGTTGCCGGCCAACCTGAAGTCGGTCAGCCCGGTTCTTTTGCAGGAGGCCGGAGCCGGGACCCCCTCCCTGTCGGAATTCGGCCGGAGCCTGGTCGACGTCGAAAAGGTCGGCCCGGCGGAACTTGTGTTGTCGGCTGCGCGCGCCTGCAACGACCCGAAGGCGACCGGGCTCGCCCAGGCCCTTGACCGCCAGGTGTCCCGCCAGCCCTCGTTCGCTGCGTGGGGTGGCTGGGACCCCTTCCTCGATCCCCTCTTCAACCTGAGGAAGCCGACCGGACACGGCGCCGACACGCCCATCCTCACGTTTCTCATTCCCCAAGCCTCCCGCGATGTCCTTCGCTCCTACCTCGCCAATTCCGGATCCATGGGCGTGCAGGATCTGCTCGCCCTGCGCGAGCTCACCTCGACGGGCCGCTTCGTCCCGGCGAACCGGCCCGGCGGGCAGCCGCTGGACGCCCTGATCCTGCTCACCGGTCTGCTGTACCAGGGCGAGCATCTTTCCCCCTCGCTGCAGCGCGAACTCCGGAGCCTGGCGCTGACGGCGGCGGCGCAGCGGGATCTCGGGGACCTCGGACCTTTCTTCCTCGATTTGCTCTCGCTCGGGCGCCGGCTCGACTGGACGCAGCTGGGCGAGCTGCTGCGCCGCACCGACAGCGTCCGCACGGTGGGTGAATACGCACAGCTCTCGCGGGCCGCCCCGGGCCGCTTCAGCCAGATCTACACGGCGGCCCTCTTCACCGACTCGGCCGACAAGGTGGCCGCCTACCTTCTGCAGTACGGCCAGGCCGGCTCGGAGGACCTCCAGACAGCCCTTTCCTTCGGGCAGGGCGCCGTCCAGCAGCTCCTGCTGCGCCAAGTGCCCGTCAACCGCACGGCCGGCCCGGCCCTCAGCCATACCGCCGCCATCGTCCTTGCGCATCCCCAGCTCATGCTGGCCGTGAAGTACCTCGGCTATTTTGCGGCCCTTTTCCTCATCCTGAGGGGCCTCGACCGCCTAGTCGTCACGCCCTCGTCCACGCAGGGCGCCCGGGCGGCGCTGCCGGTCCGGGCGGGCGTCCTGGCTCTCGGGCTTTCGACCCTGTTCATCGCGGCCACCGAGCCGTTCCTCCTCCGGGCATCGGCGCCCTCGCCCGACTACCAGTTTCACCTGCGGCTGCCGATGCTTGCGGCGTCCGGCGCGCTCCCGGCGGCCAACTCCCCTCCCCACTCAGAGATTTCCAACATGAATACTTCGACACTCGTCTCGATCGCCGTCTTCGCGCTGCTTCAGGTCGCGATGTACTTCATCTGCCTGAAGAAGATAAACTCGATCAGCGGCGAGGACATGCCTCCGCTTCTCAAGCTCCGCCTCATGGAGAACGAGGAGAACCTGTTCGATAGCGGGCTGTATGTCGGCATGATGGGCACCGCCGCAGCCCTTGTCCTCCAGGTGCTGGGCGTCATCGAACCGAACCTGCTCGCCGCCTATTCGTCCAACCTCTTCGGCATCGTCTGCGTTGCCCTCGTCAAGATCAGGCATGTGCGCGCCTTCAAGCGGCGGCTGATCCTCGAGAACGAGGGCCTCGCGAATCCGGCATGAACAAGACCCTGCTCCTGATCATAATCGACTTCCTCTTCCTCAACCTGATAGCACTCACGCGCTGGGAGAGGGCCGAGCCCATCCGTCCGCACTCGCCGCCGGTGCCGGCGATGGCCGCCAACGCCGCGAGCCCGGACCAGGACCTGCTTGCGTCCATGCGCGATGCGCTCGCCGACGAGCAGCTCGCGCGCCAGGCCCTTGAGCAGAAGCTTTCCGACACGGGCCAGACGCTCGCCGCGCGGGAGCAGAGTCTCACGGCGGCCGAAAGAGACCGCTCAAGACTGTCGGCCTCGCTCGGGGAGACCCAGCGCAGCGCCGCCGAGCTCAGCCGCCAGGTGGAAGCCGCCCGCCAGGAATCGACCCTGACCAAGGACCAGCTCGCCCAGCTCCAGCGCGAGCTCGCGGACAGGGTGGCCGAGGCCGAGCGCCAGAAGCAGGCCCTCATCCAGCTGCAGAATCAGCAGGCCCAGGCCCGCAAGCAGATCGAGGGGTTGACGATGGCCGTGGTCGTCGGGGAGTCGGAAAAGCAGCACCTAAAGGAGGAGGCAACGCAGCTGCTGGACCAGGTGCAGACCGAGCGCGCCGAGCGCATCAAGGTCCAGGCGTCGACCGCGCAGCTAGCGCAAGGTGTGGGCAAGCTGGCGGAAAAGTCGGGCGAACTGACCCAGGAAATCCGGTCCAACCGGCCGATCAATGCAAACGTGCTCTTCAATGACTTCCTCGCCAACCGCGTCGACACCACCTTCACCGCAAGCCGCAAGGGCGTCTTCAGCGAGGTCAACCGCTCGAAGCAAACCCCCACCGTGTTCGTGACGGACGGAAAGGCGGTCTATGCCCTCCTTCACATCGAAGACACCGCCTTCTCCTACTGGAGCCCGAACTACGATTGGGACCGGATCGGCGTCCGATTCCAGAGGCCGTCCGGCTACCAGACCAGCGCGGGCTCCCTCGAGATTCTCGCGGTCGACCCCCGCGTCGTCGCCGTGCCGGTCGACGCCTCCCAGGCGGCCTCCCTCGGGGTCAAGGTCTATCCGCTCGCCGCGGATCCGTTCAAGTTTCCGGACGCTGTCCTGATCAGCGGAAGCCGCGGCTACGGGGAGGTAGGCTTCAAGCTCGATGCCTCGACGCCCGGGTACGTGCGTCTGGACAACCGCTTCTTCAAGCGCCTGTTCGGAGATTTTTCGCCGTCGCGCGGCGATCTGGTCTTCAGCCACACCGGCGAATTGTTGGGCCTGATGGTCAACAACAGCTACTGCGCCATGGTCCGCGACTTCACGACCGCGCAGGTCATTCGAACCGGAGATGACGCCGCCGCAGAAAAGACGAGCGCCATCCTCGACGCCCTAGGCGCGCGAGTGCGCGCCATGCCGCCCGGACTGCAGTAGGCCGCCGGGTACGCCCGATCCGCCGATTTTGACTGGATTGGGACGGGTTCGGGTTTGCAGCCGGAGCCGGCGTTAGCCTAATGGGAGCGATGGCCGCCCCGCCCGACATTCTCTGGATCGTGACCACGCAGTGGCGGGCGCAGGCATGCGGCTATGCGGGGGATCCGAACGCGCGAACGCCCCGGCTGGATGCGCTTGCGGCGCGCAGCATCGACTTCACCCAGGCGGTGACCCCGCATCCCTTCGGACCCTTCGCGCGCGCGGCCCTCCTGACAGGGGTTCCCTCGCCTGAAAACGGCATCCGCGACTATTTCGATCCGCTTCCGAAAGGCTCGCGAACCGTTGCGCACGCGCTCGGCGGAAGCGGGTATGCGACGGCATTCTTCGGCAAATGGCATCTGGCCAGGCGCGATCCGTCGGCCGCCATTGTGGGCGAAACCCACGCGAGAATGGTCGTGCCGCCGGAGGATCGCGGCGGCTTCGGTTTTTGGGAGGGTTTCGAGGGTGGCTTTCTCCTGAATGATCCGTGGCTGCACGGCACCCGGATTGAACAGCCGGCCCGTTTCGAAGGCTACCAGGCCGCCGTCCTTTGCGGGCGGGCGGCGGATTGGATCCGCTCGCCCCATTCCGGCCCGTGGTTCTGCGTCGTGAGCCTGGAGGCGCCACATCCCCCGTATGATGCCCCGGCTCCCGGCGCGGCCCGCCGCGACCCCCGCGAAATCGTGCTGCGCGGAAACGTGCCGCTCGGGGGCGATGCGGAGATTCGCGCCCGGGGCGAATTGGCCGGTTACCATGCGCACATCGAAGCGACGGACGAGGCCATCGGCAGCCTGATCGACGCCGCACCGGCGTCCGCTGTCATCGTCTTCACGTCGGTCCACGGCGACATGCACGGCGCGCACGGGCTTTTCCGCAAAGGCTGGCCCCAGGAGGAAAGCGTGCGGGTGCCACTCCTCGTAAGACTCCCATCCGCCGGGGCGCCCAACAGGGCCGTGAGAACTAGCCAGGCGGCATCCCTTGTCGACCTGCACAGATGGACGTCGGCCTGGGCGGGCCTGGCAGCCCCGGACTCCGGCTCCTGCGCCGCAACCCCACCCGGGCCCGATGTCCAGTCGATCTCGATGCCGTCCGCCGTCCCCTTTCCGCAGCAGTGCGACCGTCCCTGGCGGGGGCTCCGCATGCCGGGCCGCAAACTCATCCTCAACGGGGACGGCACACCCTGGCTCTTCTTCGACCTGGAGTCGGACCCGCTCGAGATGAACAATCTTGTTTCGGACCCCTCGCGAACCGCGGAAATGCGGGAACTGTCGCAGCTGGTCTGACAGGACACCGCCGGCCTAGTATTACTCTGTTAAGTTAGTTGACATCTACCGTCAAGGACGAATGCTGGCGGTCATGCCATGGAACGAACGCCAGTGGACAAAGCAAGCCGAAGGGTTGGCGTGCTTCCTTGAACCGATGGTCGGGACTCTCGGGCGCAAAGAACGTGGAGTGGGAGCGACCCGATACGTGCAGGGGTTGTTGATGCCCGGAGAGCGCAAGTCGATTGAGCCGATGGCGGCGCGGCTGGGCGTGGACCCTCAAGGATTGCAGCAGTTCATAAGCGACAGTCCGTGGGAGGCCGAGGAGCTGTGGCGGGCTATCCGGCGTGAAGTCATTCCCAGTCTTGGAGCGCTGGAAGCCTGGATCGTGGATGAGACCGGATGGATCAAACAGGGCCATCATTCCGTCGGAGTCTCTCATCAATACTGCGGCTCGGTCGGCAAACAGGCCAACTGCCAGGTCTGCGTCGAAGTGGCCGTGAGCGATGGCGAGATCGCCGCCCCGGCCGCTGGCCGGCTTTATTTGCCGCAAAGCTGGACCGAGGACCGCAGCCGTTGCCGGGCTGCGGGAGTGCCCGACAATGTTAAGTTTGCCACCAAGCCGGAAATCGCCCTGGAACTGCTGAGAGCCGTCGTGGCGGACGGGGTCGAGCCGGCGCCGGTTTTGGCCGACAAGGTGTATGGCGACTGTTACGAGTTCAGGGCCGGATTGCGGGAGTTGGGCCTGGAGTATTGCGTCCAGATCACCGCTTCTCTGTTGAAAGCGTGGGCGGAGCCGCCGGCTGTCATTACCAAGTTCCGCCGCCGATATGTCGAAGCGGACTCGGAGCCGGCGCTTACCCTGGGAGAGATTGCCGGCCAAATCACGCCGTCCCAATGGCGGAGGGCCTCCTGGAAGGCGGCGGACGGATCGACGCGGTCCACCCGGCTTGCCTGGCTCAAGGTTTGGCTGGCCCACGGGCTGCGCCGTACTGACGGCAATTTGGAGCCTGCTTGGTTTCTGGTCGATTGGCCGGAAGGAGACGCCGAGCCCTATCACTGCTTCATCGCCCACTTCCACCGCGAGCCGACCAAAGCGCGGTGCCTGCGAGTCAGCCGCTCCCGTTGGCACGTTGAACAATACTTCCAGAGGGAAAAGACCGATCTCGGCCTTGACCATTATGAAGGCCGGTCCTGGCGCGGGTTCCATCATCACTTGGTTCTCAGCGCAGTTGCCTACCTCTTTGTCACCTCGTGCCATCTGCGCGCCAAAAAAAACTTCTGGCCTGACGTGGGAACGGGCCTTGCAAGCAATCCGTCCGTGGTTGCTGAGGTCAACCGGGTCCTGTCCCTTCTGCGGAATCAAGTTTGACCGTGTTTTTGTTGACACCACTTAACAAAGTAATACTAGCAGGCTGTTGAAAAACGATCGCACGCTAGTTCCTTAAGCCTGCCAAGAAACCGCCGACCGTATCATTGAATTCCTGAGTGCGGGTAATGAAACTCCCATGTCCCGCGCCCTCAATAATGTGAACGGTCGCCCCCGGATAGTGGGCCCGCAAAAGCCGGCGTTCTTTCAAGGTGAATCCTGTTTCGTCGGAAGATTCGATGATCAAAGTACGTCCGGTCCAGGCGGTTTCCGTCACCGGCTTGTCCCAGCCGATTCGAAGGAGATCCAGAATGCAGCGAACCTGGTTGCGCAGGCCGTTCGATCTGGGATTCATTGCTTCGGACTCATTCACATACGACATCCAGAACTCGCGGTCCGAATCCGGCAGTGTTTTCAACAAGCCCTCGAATTTGGAGCGCATCGCCGACACGAGGACGGGTCGCGGCAGTCCCAGGGAGACCGGCAGTAATATCCTGATTAAGAGCGCACGGCCAGGCGTGTAGACTGCGGAATTCGCGATAATCAACGAATCGACTCGACGCGGGTAGTCTTGGGCGAATGCACGCTCGATAAAGCCGCCGAGCGAATGACCGAGCATGCAGCAATGCTCCACGCTGCGGTCATCCAGAATTGCCCGGACACCTTCAACGAGTTCCTTGACGGTCGTCACTGTCGGCGCATAGCCAATCGCTATCACTCGAAACTGTCGCTCCAAGGCCAGCACGACCGGGAACATGCAATCGGCATCAATGCCCCCTCCGCCCGGAAGAATGACCACTGTATGCCTTCCCGCACCGGCAGCGATATAGCTCCAATCATTGCCCGACACCGCGAGGTGGGAGACCGTGTGCGAATTCCTGAAGTCTTCGTATTGTTCGGAGATCGCCATGCTTTTTGAAGTGTTGCAAAGGCTTGGGTTCACTGCGACGAAAATGCAGAATAGACATTGAGGCGGTCCTGCCTTAACCGATGCCCGGGCGTGAATCCGGAATCGTAAACGGTGGAACGGCGGCCGACATGAACTACCAGCACGACGAGTTGTCTGCGCTCGACTTTGCAGACGAGGCGGCAATTGCCGACGCTATAACGCCACCGACCGCGAAGGTCGAACCCAGTCCGGTTCGGGATTCATTCCATTTGATTCACGATGTCCTTAGGGGTGGGCCTTATTGCGCCGATTTGGCGAATTTGGGCCTATCTCCGGTGAGTTTTCGACAGGAGGTGGCGGCGTTCATCGAGTGGGCCCGGGTCGTGGCGCGTTGAGCACTGTTGGCTAACCGCCGCGAGGCTCGGAAACCAGTTCGGCCGCAGCCTGTGCCGGCGTGATAACCCGCGTGCCGTTCAAGATTTCGTCCGGATAGTCCGCAAGATTTCCCGTCACAATCGTCTTGTCGGAGGAAGCGAGCGCCGCTTCGACAAAAATCAGATCGTTGGGGTCGGGACCGATCGCTGTGATCGCGGTCGGGTTGACCAACATCTGGCCGCGCAGTCCCTCCAGGAACGTCGCACTGTCCTCGGCCTTCAATTTGAGACGAGGCCGGTGAAGGACGTCGCGGTATTCGGCAAGAATGCGAGCGTCATAAACCATCCTCACCCGTCCGTCCAAAACACCGTCCAAGACCCGGGCAGACGGTCCGTGCGGATTCAGCAGGCCGGATACGACCACATTCGTGTCGAGCACCCAGCATCTCATCGGCGCTTCCGGGCAGAGCGGACCGCGGCAACTTCGGCCGAGATGTCCTCCATCGTGAGGGCATCCGTCCCTTTGAGGACGGAGTCCGCCCTAATGGTTGTTACCGATTGAGCCAGAGCCACGCGGTCAAGCATCTCCAGATCGCGGGCAAACGTCGCCTCGGAGGTCGGAATCATAATGGCTTTAGGCTTGCCGTTGGCCGTGACCAACACCCGGCCGGAACGGCTGACTGTGGAGAGGGCGCGCCCAGGACTGGCGGAAAATTCCCGTGAGGCGAGCCATTTTGTCTTCATGTCCTAAGTGTCGTGCAAATGTCGTGCATGTCAAGTCGTCTGTAAGTAGCGGAGACCTGGTCGGGAGTGGAATTCGTTGAGTTCGGATCGACTCCGAAATGGCTGCCCGGCCTGGATTGGGCGCCCTGCAGGCGCCCCATTTCCGCTCGCTGTCGCTCGCTCCGTCGAACCATGGCCGATGAGACGCTAGTCCGATCCGCATTAAACGGGCGAGCGCTATGCGCTTGGCCCTTCCCTGTTACATAAACCTCAACCCGGCCTTATCATACCCCCCCTCCCCAAA